>Ga0181601_10002052_pt1 | contig 17291 bp, 14 predicted proteins | sample 041ome_8_FD_133020 | JGI IMG/M metagenome (GOLD analysis project Ga0181601, IMG submission 133020) | Coastal salt marsh microbial communities from the Groves Creek Marsh, Skidaway Island, Georgia - 041407BS metaG (megahit assembly) | ecosystem: Environmental > Aquatic > Marine > Intertidal zone...
CAACCACTGCAATTAGCAGCAAACCTGGCAAACCGATATTATTTAGCATTCTAACTCTCCTGTCTAAAAAGGTTAACACCCTTAGTTCTTTCACATATTATTTATTGTCTATTAGGCGGCGATAAAAGGGCTTAATGCATCATTTCGGCCAAATTCCAAAATTTTGCCCATTTTTATGCGGTCGCACAACGCGCAAATGATGTGTCTCACTTGAAAAAGCATCCACATATAATTATCCATATGATATATTTATGAAAATAAGTATTAAAAAAACAAAACTTTTGATAAAAAACAAACTAAAGAAATATCAAGACCAACTGACTGGGAACCAATACCGCAACATCCAAGAAAAAGAGCAAAATGATACCTTTTCGCACCATGTTTTACTCGGCAATTTTAACAAATGCGCTCTCTGTAACGCAGGTGTTCAATTTCGCGTCCGACGATCACGGACATAACCGTTTTGATATTGATGCGAATCTCGCACCTGAAACGCATGATCTGTGCGCAAACATTAACTCTTTTGACTTTTTTATTCCCAGCGGATCACGCGCATCCAAAGCATGGGTGAAAATCAAAGAGGATGAAATTGCTGTTAAATCCCGTAAATTTTTTCAGGTCCGCCTGACACTTTACGCCAGCAGCGGCACCGAGTTGGCCAGCTATTTGATCAATATTCGCAATTCACATCGTGCCCAACCTGCGATCATCCCCATTGATTGGGAATTTTTGGATCCTTGGCGCATTAATTTCAAACTTGAGCCAAATGGATTCCATGATCATTCTTGTATTCTAAAGATAGATGTCAAACATTGTAATCTGTCGACGGGAACACGAAACAGCGATCCCGTGGTACCGTCAGCCACAGTGGTTGGCCAGATTTCGGCAGGAAGACGTTGGGCACAGTCGCTTTGATGATAGAGTTGTCATAATCCATTCTGAATTCAACCAAGCTTTCGCTGCCCATAAAGCGGGCGCGTTCAACGATGCCGCGTGCAGCAACACCAAGTGTCTTGGTTGGACGTGGCCCCTGCCCTGCACGGTCAAAATCAATACGGATATGTTGGGGGCGGAAAACAATATCAACAGGTGCGCCGTCTTGGAAACCGGGGGCAAAGAAATGCCCAAAGGGCGTATACGCCAACGCGCCATTTACGCGTGCTGTGATGACGTTGACATCGGAAAAAAATGACACGGCTTCGCGATCAAGCGGGGCATTATAGATATTGTAGGGTGCGCCACGCTGCACAATTTTACCGCGGCGCATCAACGCAATCTCATCGGCCATCCGCATCGCTTCTTCGGGTTCATGCGTCACCAACAAAACAGCCGCATCTTCCGCTTTTAGAATTGCAAGCGTTTCATCACGAATTCCATCACGCAGACGATTATCCAAACCAGAAAATGGTTCATCCATCAACATTATCCGTGGTTTTGGCGCCAGTGCGCGTGCCAAGGCAACGCGCTGTTGTTCCCCACCGGATAAGGCATGCGGAAATTGATCGATCAACCGTTGCAGACCAACTTTTTCCAATAAATTCTCAACGCGCGCACGTTTTTCATCGCGTCCACAAGTCAAACCAAAACCAACATTGTCTGCAACCGATAAATGCGGAAACAATGCAAAATCTTGAAACATCAAACCAATTGATCGACGCTCGGGTGGTATATGAAACACTGTGTCACAGATCAAATTGCCATCAACCCAAATTTCGCCGCTATTTTGCATATCAACCCCTGCGATCATGCGCAGGGTTGTTGATTTTCCACACCCCGACGGGCCCAGCAAACATGTCACCTGACCCGGCATGATCGACAACGACACATTCGAAACGATCGTTTTTCCATCCATCACGCGGGTGAGGTTTTTGATTTCAAGCCGTGGTGTTTGCGTCACGCAAGTGCCCCATTCTAAATTCCGATAAAACTTATCAGGTTTCCAGAATGGTTATCAGCCCTTCTCTTTCGACGCAACCCGCGAGGCCCCCAAAAACGCTGCGACAAAGCCTACGCCAAGGACACAAATGCAAATGACCAATAATTGGGTATATTTGCGCGCATCAGGTAAAAGCTGGCTTGCCCATACAGAAGCACGCGCAAAATAAATGATTGCCCCAAACATCGCAGCACCAAAACCCACCACATAGGACCATAGCGCGATCCGTAACCCGAAAAACAGACCTAAAACAGCAATCGGTGTCAGAAACATTTATGCTGTTCCAGACACAGCAACCGCATCAAACAAGGTCGCATTCCCCCACAGCGTCAATGCAGACCCTAGCGTCAAAAAGGCAATCATGGCCACGCGCCCACCCGCCAATGTGCGTGGCAGCACCCTGAATTCTTCGACCATCAAGCGCGCGGCAGATGCCAATGCAGAATCAAGCGTCGAGACCCCTGAAATCAAAAGAGATATCATCAACGCAGCTGTAACTGGTGCAGAGAATAGCGTAGTCCAAGTCCCCAACAAATCATTTTCAATTTTTGCGCCGGCCTCGGCTGCGTAAATTCCAAGCAGACCAAAGGCAAAAATGAACAAAGACGCGATCCAGAAAGCATGGAAAAACGATCGCCGTGATGTTTCATCATCACTTAAAAACCCTCGGTCCATCATGACGGGGTCATGCAATGGATAAGACGGCACTTGTAAAAACGCGACCAACAACAAAATCCAACCATTGTGCGCACCGGCGACGCCCCCTGATGTCAAAATTGCAGACCATTGAAAGCTTAGTAAAAATACCATGTATAAAAATGCAATAGCGAAAACGATTGCAAACAATACCATTTGGATCACATCCGTTTTCAGTGACGCCTGCAATCCACCCCATGCAGAATAAATCAGCGTCGAAACAGCAACCAACACAATGGACATGGTTTTAATGTTGTCAAAATCTGGCATCAAAACAGCAAATATCAAGCCAACAACCAACAGGTTGGCAAAAACTTCGGACAACAGGCGTAGTGCGATTATGAAGTTATACGTGACGGATCCAACCGCACCAAAGTTTTCGCGCAGCCAATCTTGAACGGAGTGGTGCGCGCCCTTTCGTAACCGCGCAACAAATACGCCGCCTGTCAGAAATGATAGATAATACGCGGTATAGGCCAAACTACCCGCAACGCCGTAATAGTATCCCAATATCGCCGAGTTCAAAAGTGACCGCGCAAAGATCCATGTGATGACCTGACTCAAAACAAGTGTCCACAGTCCCGGCGCTTGTCCTCTGGATTGGCTGCCTTGGAAAAATCCTTCGACTGATACAGGGCGCTTTGCCGCAAGGGCCGTGCCTAAAATAACCAAGATTGCCCCAGCAATTACAAGTGGTGTTAACGTCCCCAAACCTCATTTGTTTTGCTCTTGCTACGACAAGTTTTACCGTGTGACGAGCCACGATATGCACAATAACGAAATGGTGATCTGATGTGAAACAGGCCCAGATGCCGCTTAGAGATTGGCGTTAACCGCTCCACCATCCAGCAAGATATTCTGCCCGACAATGAAGCCGGCATGCTGTGAGCATAGAAACGCACACATGGCGCCAAACTCTTCTATTGTGCCGTAGCGACGTGCTGGGATGGTCTGACATCTATTTTCTTTGGCTTGCTGTGGTGTAATGCCTTGCTGTTCAGCCGCGGCGCCATCAAGCGAAACTGCACGGTTTGTCGCATGAATCCCCGGCAAGAGATTATTGATACAAACCCCATGCAGCGCAACTTGGCGTGATGTGCCTGCAACATAGCCCGTCAGACCTGAGCGGGCTGCATTCGACAAGCCCAACTGTGGAATCGGCGCTTTGACAGATTGCGACGTGATGTTCACGATGCGCCCCCAGCCACGCTCTATCATAATAGGCAGCACGGCCTTCATCAAAGCGATAGGCGCTAACATGTTCGCATCAAGCGCTTTGATAAAGTCTTCGCGATCCCAATCCGACCAGAGACCTGGAGGCGGCCCTCCTGCATTTGTGACCAAAATATCAAGACCACCCGCAGCATCTAACAGCTTGGCACGCCCGTCCTCGGTTGTCACATCACTCGCGACTGTAACGACCTCAACCGCATATTTAGATCGTATCTCTTGTGCCGTCTGTTCCAAAATGTCCGCCCGACGCGCATTCAGCACCAATGAGACACCGGCCTGCGCCAGCGCCAGCGCACAGCCTTTGCCCAACCCCTGAGACGATGCACATACCAAGGCACGTTTACCTGAGATACCTAAATCCATGAAAATTCCCCTGTAATTTATCTCTATGGAACAATACTTGCATATAAGAAGACGAAATTGCCGTTAAATCAACGCTGCATCGTCCAGATTTCGCCAAAATTATCAGGCTTGTTGTCTAATAACAAACGAATGATGAATAATGTGAAAGTTGTGTGGTCAATGACATTAACGTTGGTAAAGAGTGCGCAGTCGACGAAAGGAAGAAGACCCGAGATGCAAACCATTCCCGTCCATAAAGCCGAACAGTCTCGGGTCATTCACGGGGCCAATACTGGGGATGCTCTTTCATTCGCGGATGAAATGATCCTAGATGATGTCTATCAAATTGCTCCGGTTGCTCCGCGGCAAAGACTTTCGTTGAAGTTAACGGAAACTGGGTTAAGCATCGCATCTGGTGGTGACCTAGGCACGGTAGGGCATACCCTGTTTTTAGACTGTGTCATTACATTGATGGGATCAGATGGCACAACCATTGATGCCCTTGTCATTGTAGAAGTGAACAAAGATCAGTTGGTCGAACAAGTTTATTTCATGCCATTCACAAGCATCCTACCAAAAATTGAATTTAGCCTTGTAAAAGTTTTTCGTGAAACGGCGCAGAACCGATTTGCTGAAATCGCCTGCGTGTCTTTCGTGAAAGACACACGGATAACGATCGCGACAGGCGCGATGGTTCCGATCCAAGATCTAAAGATTGGTGATCGCATTTTAACACGTGATCGGGGCATCCAAACAATCCGCTGGATAGGCCAATCCACGGTACGGGCAAGCGGTGACTTTGCACCTGTTATCATCAAGGCCGGCGCCTTACATAATCTAAACGATCTGATTGTCAGCCCGGAACATCGCTTATTCATTTATCAGCGCAGCGATAAGCTTGGAACAGGTGGCTCTGAAACTTCGGTAAGGGCAAAGCATTTGATCAACGGGACCGACGTTGTGCGGTTAGATGATGGCTTTGTTGAATATTATCAGATCCTGTTTGATGAACATCAAATCATTTACGCCGAAGGCATAGCGGCAGAAAGCATGTTGTTTGATCAACGCACACAACGCATTCTTCCCTCTGAAGCAAGCAAACAGATCCCCCCCACTCAAGCAAATACGGAAACGACCTTGAGGTTGATGCCCATGCCTTGCGCGGAAACGCTGTTGCGTTGTTACGCCAAGCATCCCGAGGATAAATCGGCCGTTGCTATTTGCAGGGATAGCTTTTAGCGTTATCAACAAATAGAAGTTAAGTTCAGCTATATGTAAAACGTCATTTACTTTTTCATGCAATTCACCATAGCAGGTCACACGATAACCTTGTATCTGGTTTTAGCCTGTTATTGCCAAAGATATGACGTTTTATTATAGGCCCGTTTATGACACAAAATTCAAATCGCCCCGCTTTGCCACCTGAAATCGCCCGCCGTCGGACTTTTGCGATCATTTCGCATCCTGACGCAGGTAAAACAACGCTGACCGAAAAGTTCCTTTTATTCGGTGGCGCCATCCAGATGGCAGGTCAAGTACGTGCAAAAGGCGAAGCGCGCCGCACGCGATCCGACTTTATGCAGATGGAAAAAGATCGGGGTATTTCGGTCAGTGCGTCTGCGATGTCGTTTGATTTCAAAAACTTCCGGTTTAACCTTGTGGACACCCCGGGTCACAGTGATTTTTCCGAAGACACCTATCGTACGCTAACTGCTGTTGACGCGGCTGTTATGGTGATTGACGGCGCTAAAGGCGTCGAAAGCCAGACACAAAAATTATTTGAAGTTTGTCGCCTGCGTGATCTGCCAATTCTTACGTTCTGTAACAAAATGGACCGTGAAAGCCGCGACACATTTGAAATTATTGATGAAATTCAAGAAAACCTTGCGATTGATGTCACACCTGCAAGCTGGCCTATTGGTGTTGGCTCGGACTTTATGGGATGCTACGACATCCTGAACGATCGACTAGAGTTGATGGACCGCGCCGATCGCAACCGTGTTGGCGAAAGCATCTCAATCAGTGGGCTTGAGGATCCAAAGCTTGCGACACACATCCCCGCACATCTTTTGGCAAAGTTAAAAGAAGAACTCGAGATGGCGCGTGAACTCTTGCCTGCGCTGGATAGCCAAGCAGTTCTGGAAGGGCATATGACACCGATCTGGTTTGGCTCTGCGATCAATTCATTTGGCGTAAAAGAATTGATGGACGGAATTGGAACCTATGGGCCAGAGCCCCAAGTGCAGACTGCCGATCCTCGTGAAATTGCACCCGAAGAGGACAAGGTCGCAGGGTTTGTTTTCAAGGTTCAGGCCAACATGGACCCGAAACATCGTGATCGGGTCGCGTTTGTCCGTTTGGCTTCGGGACACTTTAAACGCGGTATGAAATTGCTGCACGTCAGATCTAAAAAGCCGATGGCGGTTTCAAACCCTGTTCTGTTTTTGGCGTCCGATCGTGAGCTGGCCGAAGAGGCATGGGCAGGCGATATCATTGGCATCCCGAACCATGGCCAATTGCGGATCGGCGATACATTGACCGAAGGCGACGCAATCCGCGTGACGGGCATTCCGTCGTTCGCGCCTGAACTGTTGCAAGCATGCCGTGCAGGCGATCCGATGAAAGCCAAACATCTTGAAAAGGCTCTGATGCAATTTGCCGAAGAAGGTGCAGCAAAAGTATTCAAGCCGACCTTTGGATCAGGTTTTATCGTTGGCGTGGTCGGCGCATTGCAGTTCGAAGTCCTCGCCAGCCGCATTGAATTGGAATACGGCCTGCCTGTGCGGTTTGAACAGTCACAATTTACGTCGGCGCGTTGGGTTGCTGGGACGAAAACTGCGATGGATAAATTCAGTGCAGCAAACAAGCAGCATATTGCAACCGATCACGATGGTGACATGGTGTTTCTGACTCGTTTACAGTGGGACATCGACCGTGTGGTTCGGGATTATCCGGACGTAACACTGACCGCCACCAAAGAAATGATGATATAATCGCATCAATGTATCATATAAAAAAGACAAATACCCCCATTTGCATCCGTGCATTGACCGATGGGGGTCTTTTCCTGTAAAGAGACGACACTTCTGTAATTGCGATGATGCATGGCCATACGGGCCCAGAACCTTTTGATGATACGGACGCGGAATATGTCCGTAAAAACGGACACGAATGACAAAATTCTCGGACCTAAATCTAAACCCAAAAATCTTAAAAGCAATCGAAGAGGCCGGCTACGAAACGCCAACGCCGATTCAAGCCGAGGCTATACCGGCCGCCATTAATGGCAAGGACGTCCTGGGCATTGCGCAAACAGGCACAGGAAAAACTGCATCTTTCACGTTGCCAATGATCCACCTTTTGGCCCGTGGTCGCGCACGTGCGCGCATGCCTCGGTCATTAGTGTTGTGCCCGACACGCGAATTGGCGGCACAGGTTGCCGAAAACTTTGACGTCTATTCAAAGCACCTAAAATTAACCAAAGCCCTATTGATCGGTGGTGTGAGTTTTAAAGAACAAGACGCGCTGATCGATAAAGGGGTTGACGTTTTGATCGCGACGCCCGGACGTCTTTTGGATCATTTTGAACGCGGCAAGCTTTTGTTAACTGGCGTCCAAATTATGGTTGTCGACGAAGCTGACCGTATGCTGGATATGGGATTTATTCCCGACATCGAACGCATCTTTAATTTGACACCGTTTACGCGCCAAACGCTATTTTTCTCGGCCACAATGGCATCTGAGATTGAACGGATCACAAATACATTCCTATCTGCACCAACCCGTATCGAGGTTGCGCGCCAAGCCACAGCATCAGAAAACATTACCCAAGGCGTTGTGATGTTCAAAGCATCGCGCAAAGATCGGGAAGGTTCAGAAAAACGTGCCGTTTTACGCGCACTGATTGACGTCGAAGGGGATAAATGCACGAACGCCATCATCTTTTGTAACCGCAAGGTTGATGTCGATATTTGTGCGAAATCTCTTAATAAATACGGTTATGAGGCCGCCCCGATCCACGGTGACCTCGACCAAAGTCAACGCACAAAAACGCTGGATGATTTCCGCGAAGGTCGCCTGCGTATTCTGGTTGCATCAGATGTTGCTGCCCGCGGTCTAGACGTTCCGAGCGTTAGCCACGTCTTCAACTACGACGTCCCCAGCCATGCCGAAGATTATGTTCATCGGATCGGTCGTACCGGACGCGCAGGCCGAGACGGAAAAGCCGTAATGATCTGTGTTCCGCGAGATCAGAAAAATTTTGACGCGATAGAAGCACTTATTCAAAAAGAAATTCCGCGCATAGAAAACCCGGCCGTTATCCCAGATCAAAAAGATCGCGCTGAAAAACCAGAGCGCGCAAAAATGGAACGCCCTACAAAACCGCAATCGAGCGAACGCGAGCGCGAGCGCCCAGTTAAAGAGCCAAAAGATCTTCGGCCTCGATCAAAACGCGACCGTTCTGACAGCTCTGTTGTTGGGATGGGTGATCACATGCCGAGCTTTATCGCCCTTTCCTTTGAGCAACGCCGCGCGGGATAAATTGGCATGGTTCTTGCCATTTAAGCACTGACTTAAATGGAGCGAAATATGAACCAATCCCCGCGGTTGCAGATGACCACGGCAATGGCATTGGCCCAAGAATTAGGGCTAATGTCCCAGATTTACAACAATCGCCTTGCCAAACTATTGAAATCTAAGGATATAACCTATCCGCAATATGAAATCTTAAATCATATATTGCGGCAAGGATCGACGGGGGCGACGATCATGGAAATTGCTCAAGCCGTCGAAGTTTTACAGCCCGCAGTCACCAAAACCGTCAATAAATTTACACAACGCACATTTTTGCTATGTAAATCTGACCCAAAAGACAAACGGATTAAGCGTTCCTTTATCACCCCAGAGGGCGCTAATTTCATAGGTGCGCTTCAGACGGCGCTGATGCCAGATGTGTTGACAAATTTCGAAGAATGGGATGCCAATCGTGTTGAAAACTTTACCAAAGAATTGGCGTTTTTCCGCAAGTGGTTAGAGGAAAATCGCCTTAACTGATCACATCAGACGACTGATAATTACCGTTACCTCAGGCTTTTTACCGATTTCGTTTAGGCAAGTTTGGCGGGCGGTCTTTTTGATACCCTGCTCTAATTTGTCGTCGTCGACCATGGTTGCCGCGCCAGCACGGCCAATATATTGGCTTAGATCTTCTTCTAGCGCGTCGATCAACGACGCGTTTGAACGGCCCATTTCAGAAAGCCCCAAGGTTTCACACCAAGGTTCCCCTAACATTTCATCGTCTTCATCCAAAATCACGGTGACGATCACATGGCCGTTCACAGACATACGAATTCGGTCACGCACGATCCCGTCAAGTGCACCGATCTGTACTGTCCCATCTAAATACATGCGGCCCGTATCAACATATTCTGCAATCTTTGGCGTTTCTTTCGTAAGATCCAAGAGCATGCCGTTAACACAGACAATCGATGTCAGCCCACTTTCAGCCGCCAATTTACTATGTTCACGCAGATGACGATGTTCACCATGCATCGGGATCACCATTTTTGGTTTTACCAACTGATGCATCCGTTTTAGGTCGGGGCGGTTTGCGTGTCCCGAAACATGATAGGTGCCTTTTGCATCATCGATGACATCGACATCCATTTCGGAAAGTTGGTTCATAATGCGGATAACGCCGCGTTCGTTACCCGGAATAGTTTTGGATGAAAACAGAAACATATCGCCCTCTTTCATCGATATGCCCATGAATTTTCCATTTGCCAATTGTGCAGATGCTGCGCGGCGTTCACCTTGGCTGCCGGTCACCAAAAGCATCAAATTTTCACGCGGGATGTTCGCGGCGTCTTCGGGCGACACAACCTTGGGAAAATCAGCCAATACACCTGTAGCAATCGCAGCCTCGACCATCCGGCGCATCGCGCGGCCCATAAGGCAGATAGAGCGCCCTGCCCGCACCCCAGCATCAGCCAACGTTTTAACACGCGCCACGTTTGATGCAAAGGTTGTGGCAACCACCATTTTAGGGGCCGCTTCGATCAGGGACTGGATATCAGCGCCAAGCGTGGATTCAGAGCGGCCTGCGTGATCAGAAAAAACATTGGTTGAATCGCAGACCAACGCATGCACACCATCTTTGGCCACCTCTGCCCAAAGGTCTTCGTCAAAGGCTTCGCCAACAACTGGATTGGTATCCAATTTGAAATCACCCGTATGCACAATACGACCCACTGGCGTGTCAATAACCAAGGCGCTGCTTTCAGGTATTGAATGTGAAATAGGCAGAAAGCCAACAGTAAGAGGACCAACCGAAGTGGTTTCAGGCCATTTTGAAACAGTTCTAACGCTTTGCTCAGAATGGCCATGATCAGACATTTTGTGCCGTGCAAGATGTGCCGTAAATGCACGCGCATAAATCGGGGCCCCAAGGTCGCCCCACAAATGACCAACTGCGCCGACGTGATCTTCGTGTCCATGCGTAATAAATATCGCCTCAATCTGATTGCGACGCTCTTTCAACCAAGAAATATCTGGAAGGATAAGATCAACACCAGGCGTGGTGTCCATGTTCGGAAAGGTGACCCCCAAATCCACGACAATCAACCGTTCCTTACCTTTGGGGCCAAAGCCGTAAACATAGGCATTCATGCCAATTTCGCCAGCCCCACCAAGAGGAAGATAAATCAGTCGATCTTTGCTCATTCAGTTACCATTTCTTTTGTTGTGTTCATGGATCAAGCGCAATCCATGCATTGTGATGGTGTCCTCAAAAGCATCAAACAAATCCTCTGACGCTTGGAACAATGGGGCAAGTCCACCTGTGGAAATCACCTTCATAGGACGTTCATGTTCGGCCTTGATACGGGCGCAGCATTCTTTAATCAACCCAACATAGCCCCAAAACACGCCAGATTGCATACATGCGACAGTATTGGTTCCAATAACTGTTTGTGGTTTGGCAATATCAACATGTGGCAATGCGGCTGCCGCCTGATGCAGGGCCAGCAACGATAAATTTACGCCCGGCGCGATCAAGCCGCCGATATATGCACCGTCATGGTCAACAACGTCAAAAGTCGTGGCAGTGCCAAAATCAACCACGATTAAGTCGCCTCCGTAGAGGTCATAGCCTGCGACTGTATTGACCAAGCGATCTGGACCAACCGCTGTTCCCTGATCAACCCTGATGTCACACGGCAACAGACAATCAGGTTTGCCAACCACATAAGGACGCGTATTGAAATATCGATCTGCCAACACCCGCAGGTTAAAAACCACGCGCGGCACGGTTGATGAAATAATCATGTCCGTGATATGCGCATCAATCTTTTGCAAATTCATCAAAGTCGACAACCAAACATAATATTGATCAGCCGTGCGTTGATGTTCGGTGGCTGTACGCCATGTGGCGATAAATTCAGCACCGTTCCATATGGAAAAAACTGTGTTGGTATTGCCGCAATCAACAGTTAACAGCATTACATTCCCCTAAAAATAAACATCAGCCGCAGCAATTTCATGCTGACCGCGTTCTGTCGATAATATCAGCTGCCCTTGTTCATCTATAGTCTCAAAGATGCCGCTGATTTCAAATTTCTGTGTCCTTGCAGTAATCCGTTCACCCAACTTTGCGGCACGCGCCAACCAAGCCGTGCGAATTGGGGCAAAGCCCTGCGTTCGAAATTGGGCTTCGAAATGTTCATAGCTCTGCGCAAGCTGAGATAGAAACGTCTCAGGATCAATCACGACACCGGTTTGCTCTGCCAATGAAACAGGTGCAATAGCATCAGCGGGCAGATCTGCGGCGTTTGGCGCATGGGCCAAATTCACGCCAATCCCGATGGCAAGTCCATACGCCCCGTGTCCCAAAGCAATGGTTTCTAACAAAATTCCTGCGACCTTTGCGCCGTTCAATAAGACATCATTAGGCCATTTTAACGCAAAAGGTGCGGTTTGGCCAATCACAGCTGAAAACGCATCATACAAAGCAAGGGCTGCGATAAAGGATCGAAGCGCCATCCGATCAGGAGCCTCGCCTTTGGGAAACAGAACAAGCGTCGCCGCAAAATTCCCAACTGGGTCTGACCAAGCGCGCCCACGACGGCCACGGCCCGCGGTTTGGCGCAGTGCCAAAACCCAAGTTGGGCCGGTCATACTTGCGTATTCACGTGCTGCGAACGCATTTGTGCTGTCTATTTCAGACAGCACCACACGTTCGTATCCCAACGGGAATTTATTGGACAAGTGTTATCGCCGCTGACAATGCGGCAGGTTCAATGCCAAACACGTTGACGATACCTACGATCATGATCAATGCAGATGCCATCAAAAACCCGGTCAAAACCGGTGTGTTGCGGTGATCCAGCGCATCGTCTTGTTCTTGACCGAAATACATAAAGAAAACGATACGCAGGTAATAATAGGCACCAATCACTGATGCGATCACGCCCGCGATGGCCAACCATGCAAGACCTGCATCATAAGCTGCACGCAGAACGTAGAATTTGCCGAAAAAGCCCAATAACGGCGGCACACCTGCAAGGCTGAACAAAAGCGCAGCCATTGCAAACGCCTTGGTTGGCGCAGTTTTGGAAATCAGGTGCAGCGCCGAAATATCCACAACCGGCTGGCCGTCTTTTTCCATGCTCATGATAAAGGCAAAGGTACCGATGTTCATCGTGACATAAATCGCCATATAGACCAACAAAGCCTGAACACCTGCTTCGGTGCCAGAGGCCAAGCCCATCAGCGCATAGCCCATATGCGCAATTGATGAATATGCCATCAGACGTTTGATATTTGTCTGGCCGATTGCCGCAATTGCGCCCAAGAACATGGACAACAACGATAACAGCGCAACAACCTGTTGCCAGTCTGATGCAACGCCACCGAACGCATCATGTACGACGCGGGCAAATAGTCCCATCGCCGCAACCTTTGGCGCGGTTGCAAAAAAGGCTGTCACAGGTGTGGGCGAGCCTTCGTAAACGTCTGGTGTCCACATGTGGAACGGAACGGCGGATACTTTGAATGCCAAACCAGACACGACCAAAACCAGGCCGATCAACATGCCGACGGATGTTTGACCGCCACGTGTGGCATCGACGATTGCGGCAAAATCGGTGGTGCCGGTGTATCCGTAAACCAACGATGCCCCGAACAACAACAGGCCAGAGGACAGCGCGCCGAGGACGAAATATTTCATCCCAGCCTCGGTAGATTTCACACTATCGCGACGAAAAGATGCAACAACGTAGAGGGACAGTGATTGTAGCTCAAGCCCCATGTACAAAGACATTAAGTTGCCAGCAGAAACCATCATCATCATGCCGACCGCGGCCAACGCGATGAGAATTGGATATTCAAATTTCAACAACCCGCGACGTGACATGTAATCTTGGCTCATGACCAAAACGGCCGCTGCCGAAACAAGAATTGTCACTTTCGCAAAACGTGCAAACCCATCGTCTATGAACATGCCATTAAAGGCCGTATTATTGCCTGACATGCCCGCGATCCACAGTGAGACCAAGACAAAAACACCAGCAACAGCCCACGTTAAAGTTCCTGCAAGTTTGTCTTTGCTTGTGTAGACTGCAAAAATCAATGCCAGCATCGCAAACACAGAAATCACGATTTCCGGTAGAATGATATTCAGATCAGCTGAGATCATTTCAAAAGCTCCTGTTAGTGCGATGCCATGGCCTGTGGCGCGATATCAGCCGCAGACAATGCATGTGTATAGTTTTCGATTAATGCGCCGACAGATGGTCCAATGATGTCTAACGCCAAGGCGGGATAGACACCCAAGATCAAAGTCATCGCAACCAACGGCGTAAAGATAAGCTTTTCGCGCGATGTCATATCAGTAATGGTTTTCAAGCTTTCCTTGATAAGATTACCCATCACAACACGACGGTACAGCCAAAGTGCATAAGCCGCAGACAGGATCACACCAGATGTGGCAACAGCCGCAACCCATGTATTGACCTGGAAAATACCCATCAATGTTAGAAATTCACCGATAAATCCCGATGTTCCCGGTAAGCCCACGTTCGCCATCGTAAAGAACATAAAGATTAACGCATAGGATGGCATCCGATTGACCAGCCCACCATAGGCATCGATGTCTCGTGTGTGCATGCGGTCATAAATCACGCCCACACACAAGAACAATGCGCCCGAAATAAAGCCGTGGCTTAGCATTTGGAAAATCGCGCCATCAATGCCTTGCTGATTGGCGGCAAAAATACCCATGGTGACGTATCCCATGTGCGCGACGGATGAATAGGCGATCAGCTTTTTCATGTCTTCTTGGACCAGCGCAACAAGCGATGTGTACACAATCGCGATTGCCGACATCCAAAACACAAGATCGGACATCACATGCGATCCAACGGGGAACATCGGCAAGCTAAATCGCAAGAACCCATAGCCGCCCATTTTCAACAAGATCGCCGCAAGTACAACAGACCCCGCAGTTGGCGCTTGAACGTGCGCGTCGGGCAACCATGTGTGTACAGGCCACATTGGCATTTTGACCGCGAATGACGCAAAGAAGGCCAAGAACAACAGGGTTTGCATACCGCCCACGATTTGCATGCCCAACAAGCTGAATGTTTCAGACCCGAATTGCTGCGTCAGCAATGTTGGAATGTCTGTTGTGCCTGCCTCTAGGTACATCGCGATCATTGCGACCAGCATCAAAACCGATCCCAACAATGTATAGAGAAAGAATTTGAACGACGCATAAATGCGGTTCACGCCACCCCAGATCCCGATGATCAGGAACATAGGGATAAGGCCTGCTTCAAAGAACAGATAGAACAGGATCATGTCCAGCGCCATAAACACGCCCAACATCAGCGTTTCCAACAACAGGAACGCGACCATGTATTCTTTGACCCGTGTTTCTACGTCCCAAGATGCATAGATCACCAAAGGCATCATGAACGTGGTCAGCATGACAAACAGAACGCTGATCCCGTCAACGCCCATTTTGTAATTCAGACCTGCGATCCAGCTGGCCTCTTCGACCATTTGGAACCCGGTGTTGCTGGCGTCAAATTGTGCCAGAATAAACAGGGATAGAACAAAGGTCGCAATCGTTGTGATCAAAGCAAAGCGTTTTGCAACAGTCGCTGCCGCCTCATCTTCGCCACGCGCCAATACAATCAGGATCAGCGCCGCGAGCGCAGGCACAAATGTGACAATGGAAAGAAGATGGTTATCCATATCAGTGTGCTCCTCCGTTGAAGCTCATCCAAGTGATTAGAACGACGATGCCAATGACCATCGCAAACGCATAGGTAAAGATGTATCCTGATTGGAACCGCCCTGCGAGGCGGGTAAAAAACGGGATAATCCCCATTGCGACACCGTTGATGGTGCCATCAATAACGGCTGTATCACCCTTTTTCCAAAGGAAACGACCAATGGCTTGTGCAGGACGCACAAAAAGGAAATCATAGATTTCATCAAAGTACCATTTGTTCAACAAAAACAGATACAAAGGACGCTGTGTTTCGGCCAGTTTCTTGGGCATTTCTGGGTTCCAGATATAGAACCACAGTGCCGTAACAAAACCGATGATCATCGCGATGAACGGGCTTACCTTGACCCATTTCGGCGCATGGTGCGCGTCATCCATCACAGTGTTATCTGGCGCCATGAAAATCGCACCCTGCGGTGCCACACCATGCATAGCTGCTGCTTTTGCGGCGTGATTTGGATCCGCTTGATGTTTTGTATGATCTGCGTCTGTGTGACCAGCAGTGCCGTGCATTGCGTCATGACTTTGTTCGCCATGACCCGCATCTGCGGCAACTTCATGGCTCGGGATACCAAAGAATTTGTTGACCGCGTTATGATCACCAAAAAAGCTGTTGTACCAGATCATACCAGAGAACACAGCACCCAGCGCCAAAACACCCAGCGGGATCAACATGACAATCGGGCTTTCATGCGCGTGTTCATGTGTATGTTTGTCACCACGCGGCGCGCCATAAAAGGTCAGGAAAATCAAACGCCAGCTATAGAAAGATGTAAACAGCGCCGCGATGACCAACATCCAGAATGCGTAACCGCCTGCGGTACCGGCCCATGCGCTTTCGATGACCGCGTCTTTGGACAAGAAACCCGCGAAACCGAAATGTGTCAGCGGAATACCAACACCCGTAATCGCCAAGGTACCGATCATCATCGCCCAATACGTATATGGGATTTTCTTGCGCAGACCGCCATAGTTCCGCATGTCTTGTTCATGGTGCATCGCGTGGATCACAGACCCCGCGCCAAGGAACAACATTGCCTTGAAAAACGCGTGTGTTAACAGATGGAACATCGCCACCGAATAGACACCAATACCTGCGGCCACGAACATGTACCCCAACTGCGAACAGGTGGAATATGCAATGACGCGTTTGATGTCGTTTTGCACCAAACTAACAGTCGCGGCAAAAAATGCAGTGGTCGCGCCCAAGAATGTGACGAATGCCATCGCTTCTGGCGCGTATTCCATCAGGGGCGACATACGACAGACCAAGAACACGCCCGCGGTTACCATGGTCGCCGCGTGGATCAGGGCCGATACAGGTGTCGGGCCTTCCATCGCGTCGGGCAACCATGTGTGCAAAATCAACTGCGCCGATTTACCCATGGCACCGACGAACAACAAGAACGCCAACAGGTTCGCCGCATTCCATTCGGTCCACAAGAAATGCAGCTGCGTTTCCGCCAAGGCGGGTGCCGCCGCAAAGACATCGTTAAACACAATGCTATCGGTCAAATAAAACAGGCCGAAAATACCCAAGGCAAAGCCAAAATCACCCACACGGTTGACAACGAACGCCTTGATCGCCGCCGCATTCGCAGAGGGTTTTTTGTAATAGAACCCGATCAAAAGGTAAGATGCGACGCCCACGCCTTCCCAGCCAAAGAACATTTGGACAAGGTTGTCGGACGTGACCAACATCAACATCGCAAAGGTAAAGAACGACAGATAGGCAAAGAACCGTGCGCGGTAAGGTTCGTCATGCGTCCAGTTATCGTCATGCGCCATATA
>Ga0181601_10002079_pt1 | contig 17159 bp, 20 predicted proteins | sample 041ome_8_FD_133020 | JGI IMG/M metagenome (GOLD analysis project Ga0181601, IMG submission 133020) | Coastal salt marsh microbial communities from the Groves Creek Marsh, Skidaway Island, Georgia - 041407BS metaG (megahit assembly) | ecosystem: Environmental > Aquatic > Marine > Intertidal zone...
ATCAGTGGTTTCATCACTGTCACTATTATAATTCTTTTTGAGTTTTGCCGCGACCGAATGACTTGTGAGGTCTTTTTTGGAACCATCTGCATTAATCAGATGTAATTCTAGTGCAAGGTCTGCGCCTTGGTCGATATTAAATTCTTCGTAAGCGGCCATGAAAATTCCCGTTTCTTTGTCGGACGTGCGAAACGCCCCTGCCATGATTTATTTATACTTCTAAAATACCTAATAAATAATTTGTATGATTGAACCAGAAAAAAATACATTCGATGCAATAATGGTCGATATTACACACCGTTGTAATATGGAGTGTGCTAATTGCTATTTGCCAAATCGTGAGATACCGGATATGGATAGTTCTCGATTATATGATTTTGTGAAGAGACTTCCTAAGAAAATTTTTATTCGATTGATCGGTGCTGAACCGACAATGAGAGATGATCTTTTTGACATTATTCGTAATGTCAAAGCACTTGGTCATCATGTATCATTAACAACGAATGGATTAAAACTTCATAGAGAAGATTATGTAGTAAAGTTAAAAGAGGCTGGGTTAAAGCTTGTCCTTTTATCAATGAATGGCGCAGATGATGATGAGATTTATAAAGTTGTTGATAATGGCAAATATGCCGATCTCAAAACCAGAGCGCTAGATAATTTGGTAAATCATAATTTTATAGTAAATACTGGTACAATTATCTTAAAAAATATAAATGAACATGTAATAAGAAAACAGTATAATATAATTTCTAATTATAATATGAGAGTAAAACCTGTTCTGAGATTTAGAACAGTAGCACCCCTTGGACGATACATGGGTGATAAATATCTGTACTCAATAGAAGAGTTTAAGAGCGTAGTGGCGACTCAGTTAGATGTCAGTCATGACTATATTGATAGCCACATTACAAATGTTCGTAACAGTTTCACAGGAATAACATTTGAGATGCCAAAAGCGCATATTCGATTAGTTGACTGGTCTGTTGATGACGATGGAGTACCTGATAGCGGAAATGAGTCAAGAGGAAGAATTACTCAAGACTTTAAGATCGCTCCATTTTTTGAGCATGTAAAAGAGAATGAAGGTGGTTATTAATGAAAAAAAGAGATGATTTACCAAATTATCTTAAACTAAATTACTCATTTGATCTTGAAAAATTGCGTAATTGTTATGAAGAAAATAAGCACCACATGACAGAACTATGGGATGCTGTCAGTCAAAAATGTGCTACAAAGTTTGTCGATATACAAGACGAAAAATACACATCTGTTTCTCTTACAGAATTTACTGATAACGGTTATACCGTAATGGGTAAACAAGAACTTGACGAAAGAAATTATACAGATTTAGTCGAATGGGTAAAAGGAACTTATTTCGAGGAAATAATTCAATCATTTACTGGTCAAGCGTGTCGGGTAAGAATATTAAATATGAATCCAGGTGGAGTACTTCTTCCGCATATTGATTATAATACAGACTATAACGTAAGAATCCATATTCCGATCTATACAAATCCTTGGGCTTTATTTGGTACAAAGAGGAAAGATGGAGAAGTAATGGTTCACCACATGCCAGCTGATGGCGGTTGTTGGTTTATCAATCAAGGATGGGAACATTCTGCCTGGAACTTTGGTAATACACCAAGAGTTCATCTATTAATTGCTTTAAATGATCAAACAGATATTGAAGATGCACTATCGACTTGAAAATATTATTGATGATTATGATGAAATAGAAAGATTATTTAAAATTGCAAGTCAAGACAATCATCGTAATTCAAAAAATTACATCGACATAGAAAAAAGATATTCTAAGTACATTGCGTTTCATGCCATTTATGATGATGACGGACCTTTGTCATTTTCTGGAATGTATCATGGCTGGAAAGATATTGTCAGAATACTTGATAGATTTTATATCTTTGATCGCTTAAGAAAAAAAAGTATTAATTCAGCGAATCGTAAAATAAAACCTGCCGGTACTTATTTTATTCCAGAACAAACAAAGATAGCTGAACAGATGAATTTAATCCCATTCTTTTCTGTACAAGAACTTAAAAGAAGAGGATCGATCCAATTAATTATTGATGGAATCGATGGACATCACAATTATAGATTATTAGATAATATGTACTGGACATGTCACACACCCATAGATACAAAAGAGTGTTGTTGGCAAAGTGTTGGATCAATTGTTGACGAACTTCCTTTGCCAAATTTAGAAGTGGAAAAGATTAAACTCGTATTTCAGTAGCATACAGATCAAGAATCTCTGCATATGTTGGTTCATTAAAGCATCTCATATGTAGAGTAATTCTATAATCATAAACATTTTCTTGCCATGTATAATGCCATCTTGGATGAGTTGGAACAAGATAAGCCTGACCTCTAGGTGTAAGAGTATACCATTCAGAATTTTCAGTATCCAATGCTTTTAATGGATTTTCATTAAATCCGCCCTGAATAGGAATAATCACATCCCATGTACGCACCCAGCCTCTTTTTTTATCCCATTCTTCATGTTGCATAAGTGGATGAAGTGGAGCTTCATGTCCATTCTTGCTTTTTTTAATCATCATCCCTTTGTAGTATGGATTACCATCCGCATCGCTTAAATAGTCTGATATTTTTTTGATATGAGGATTTGATATAAAATCATAATCAAGTGAATTTGCGGTCCATAACATATCATCATGAATATGTGATGTAACCTCAACATCAGGATCATAGTTACCAATATGTGGTCCTTTCCAAACATTATCTGGAATTCCATTTACGAATTCTAGAAGTGCTGATGCATCAAATTCTAAATTTGGAAGAAATAAAAATGGTACTTCAGTCATAGCCAATTACCTAATTGTTTAACAGCTGTATTATAATCTCCATATTCATTTGTTAGGTCAATACAGAGAGCAACTCTTAGTTCTTGTACCCCTTCCACACAATGCATTTCATCATTATTAAAGAGATACCATGAATTTTTATCAAACATTGTTTTATGGACAACATCATCTTTCTTAAAATATGTATACGCTTCGCCTTGTAAAAGATATAGGACTGAAACTTTTCTATTCCTATCAATGTGCCAACCGAGTCCAGGCGATTTTATAATTTGTATGGTAAATTCTGATCCGACTGGTATAGTGTCACGTATCGGTTGAATATCTTCGTTATACTCTGGCCAATTTTTTAGATTGCCATATCGTTTAGTCTCATCATAGCCATCTTGATGATGAAGATAATCTGGATATTGTGAGACTCGATTAACTAAATATAAGCCATCAAATAAAGGCCATTGGAGCTTTCTATAAAAAATATTCATATATACCATTATAAATTATATCATGATCTATTTATAAGGAACACATCATGGAAATACCAAAAGGTGTTGGTGGTCAACGGATTAAAAGTGATTTTTCAGAAGTAACTAATGAAGACATCATGAATGAGTTGTCACTTATGACTCTTGGCGATTTTGAACCACTAGATATATTGATCAATGTCAATCAGTATAAAAAAGAAATTGCGCTATTTGAAAATGACTGGGTTACTTATTTACCAAAAGAAGGTAGAGTAAATAATCGTCATGGTCTATCATTTACCACAATGCCAGGAGGAGATCACACATCTTTACCTTCTCTAGGAGAGATATGTTTTAAAGAGCAGAGAAAAGTTTCTGAGAATGAGATGTGTGAACCAACTGAATTATATGACACATGCGAATCTTTACATCCTTGGTTTAACCTTTTTCCAAAGTTAGGTAGAACATTTGTTGTCAGGTGTGGTATTGGTGGATACTTTCCTCCTCACAGAGATTGGCCAGCACTTAAAAGAGATTCATTTAGATTGATTGCATTCATGACTGGATGTGCTCCATACGAATATGATTGGTTAATGAATGACCAAAAAATGATGATTGAGCCTGGAAGAGTATATTATGTTAATACCAGAAAAACTCATAGAACAGTTTCATGGCATAGGAATTCACAACACATTGTAATGAATCTACCGATGATAACCGAGAACGTTGCAACAGTAATATCTAGATATCAACATCGGCACTAGTAAAAATACTTAAACCTAGTTTACGCCAGATACCAATTTGTTTCCAATTGTTTGAACAATGAAGTGAGTTTCGAGGGAATGTAAATGGTAGGCCTGGTTTCCATATGAACTTTTTATTTACTGTTAATCCATTAAAGTTCTCTCGATCAAGATGATCGCAATCAAGAATTACATTTTCTTCAAAGTGGTTGGGCACAATATTATTAATTCTAGAATAGTTTCGAGTCTCACTGTTTGGACGATCACCTTCTTTTCCTGGCGAAGATCCTTTCATAAACATTGTATTCTCATAGTCCCACGTCTGATCAAATACATACAAGACATTTTTATTAACGGACGATTGTTCAGTAAGAGTCCAATCTAAAGGAAACACAAATGTTTGATAATTATGTTCAGTAATGGAGGTATCAGTATGAATTCTATATGGATACCAAGTTTCAAAATAATTCCCTGAAGTAGAACTCCAATCATCATGGCCTAAGTATGCATTAATAATTGGTCGTACAACTTCTAAAGCTTTTTTATGAGATGCACCATTGCGCCAACGATATATTTTTTTTGGCTCAGATCTATAAATACTTAAAAGTTCATCTATAATGTCTTGAGATAATTCGGGAAGATAATCAATCATATAAATACTTATATGTTAAAAGAGATATTGGAAAAAAGAATCACAGCAAAGTGGTGGTCAGACAAGCCTGTAGAGGAAGAGAAATTACAATACATTTTAGATTGTATCTATGCGACACCCTCCAAAAACGGTAAGTATAATTATGAAGTCCATGTCCTGGGAGAAGAATCTCAGGATATAAAAAATTGGTTATATTGGGAAAGCACATACTGTTTAGATGAAGAGAGAGGAAAGGAAGGTCCGGTCGGTAATAGAAGATATAATGGCCAGGTAACTGCACCAATCGTATTGGTCTGGTTGGAAGATAATTCTGAGCGAGAAACAAGAAATGATTGTCTTGTCAGTTCAGCAATGGCAATGATTGCAGCCGAGGAAGTGGGCTTACAAACCGGATTTTGTGGATGTATTGATCAAAAACAAACAGGGATAAAATTAGACAGAATTGGTATGAAAACAGCCATAATACTGGGAATTGGTTATATTGATAAGTTGGATACTTGTGTACGAAGAGACGTTGTTAAGAATGAGGTTATGTGTGGATTCGATTATGGTAATTGTGCTCCTGGAATTAAGACGCCACCAAGATTTAGAAAACCAAAGTTCGAAGAATTAATCTATCGTCGATAATGTAATTGTCACATGGCACCTTACATCAGGCCCAATATTTACTACACCATGTGGAATCTGATGATTAAATGTATAAAAATTTCCTTCAGTTAATTCGTATGAATGAGTTAATTCGATCTCATCCTCATTATAAAAGAAACCAGACTTTGGTTTAATCTCTTTGAAAAATTGAGTAATTGCACTTGAGTCTTTGTAAATAAACATAATTGAATGATGTCTTTGCTTATCAATGTGTGGTTTAAAACTATGATCACTTTCACCGAGGATTACGGACACTAGATAGTTAAATGGTTCTATTCCTTGATTTATTAAGAGTTTGGTTAAATTTGGTGTATCTTCCGGCCGAATATCATACGATCGATAAATTTTTCTCCCATCAATAGTATAATCAGTTGCAAGACGAGTTTTATTTGTTTCTTGGTAATAATCTTCTAAGGCATTCTCACAAAGTTCTTCTAAATAAAGACGAATTAAATCTTCATTTTCCAATAATATTGATTGACTTGGTTCAAAGGACTGGAGATTGAAGTTCACGTTTTAATAAATCCTCAATAATAGTCGAATCGGCTTGTGTTACTTCTCGTTCAAGTGGTGTAGGGTCAAATCGGACCTCACCCTTGAATCCACGAGATTCAGCAACTTCTAAAACCGATATTGATTTACCAGAACCAAAGTCAATTATTTGACCTTCAAACTCATAGTATCTTTTGATCAGTTGACAAACACCTTCACAAAAATCATCAATATGAATCCAGTCTCTTTTGTGTTTACCATTAATATACTTGACATCGTTTCTTTCAAGACGTTTAAGTAACATATCATCACGCCCAGGATAAACATTAAATGGACGAATCCCAATACTTCTTTGAGGTGCAATTTCTTCTATCATTCTTTTTGTAATTGCATAGGGATTTGTCCACCATTCAGCTGCGTTGGAGGAAGACCAATATATAATTGGAATATTCCAAGTGGTTGCCCAATGAAAGATTTTTCGAGAACCATTAACATTAACGTCATGATATTCTTGTGGATTTTCAAGTGATCGCCGAACACTCACAAGCGCGGCAATGTGAAGAATCATATCGGGTTTTGGGCCTTGATAACTAAATTTGCGAATATCATGATCACATAAAATTAATTCATATTTTTCTTGTTCTAATATTTTAATAAGATGAGAACCAATAAAGCCATCATGTCCTGTTACATATAATTTCATTTGCCAATTACCATGTATCTAGTATACCCACCCATTTCCAGCGAGATCTTCTCTATTATATCACACTCCAATGATTCTGTAAACACTTTTAACGATTCTTTACAATTAATGTGACCATCAATTTTATAATAATTATTGCTTTGAAGACAAACAATAGAAGGTTGGGATCTTTTTTTAAGAAAATTATTAAGTGTTTCATCGGATATATGCTCACATGATGTACATATGATTGTCCCATAACCACGTGGATTAAAATCTTCTATTGTGGAAGTTACATGCTTTAATTCTGGATAGAGTTTCTTTCCTACCTCACGACACATAGGATCCATATCAAATGTAGTCACTTCGTATTCATTCAGCATGTGACCGAGTAAACCATACCATCCAGCTGCAATACATATTTTATTATTTACATGCATAGATAAATATGGTATAATATATTCAACGCACCACTCTTTTGATGCACGTTGATTTTTATTAACAGAATTCGTAATCGACTTAATTAAATTAATATCATTATATTTGTGAGCAAAATGATCAATAACTTCTATAATATCCATTGTACACCATGAAAAGAATTATCTATAGTCTATATATAGACATCCCAAAAGAAGAATTAGATTGGCAGATTCCATATTTTGGTGATGATATGTCAAAGACCGAACGAACCAAACTCAAGTTGGCAGAGTACTCTGACTGGTTAAAATCACAACATGAAAAATATGCTAACGCTTTAGGTATTGAATATCGTTTATATGAATATGATAATGAGTGGAAAGTATATGAACAAATGTTTAAAGACCAATATCCTCAGATCACTGCATATAATATAGTCAATTTCTATAAGATCCATCTATTGTATAAACTAGCTGAAGAATACGATGAAGTATTGTATCTTGATTTTGATGTAGTACCAATGACTGATAATAATTTCTTTGAAGCATGGGATCTATCAAAAGGAATTGCAATATTAACCAACAGAAAAGAAATTGATACTTCTTTTCAGCGAATCATGCATTTAAAAAATAAGAGAGATAAGTATGATCGTAAAATTTCGAACAGATCTCCAGATGCTAAGTACTGGAATACTAGAGCGATGCTATTAGAAATGGAGTGTGATGAAAATAAAGCAGACGTCTATAACACTGGTATTATAGGAGCTTCTAAAAAACATTTAGATCAACTAAACTATTTTAACAATTTTCAGCAAACGCTTGAATTAATGGATGAGTTGAAAACAGATGAATATTCAATGTGGCCAGATCATATCCAAGAATCCTTTGGTTGGGATAACGAAACAATCTGGGGATATAAGACAATCATAAATAAAGTTGAATGTCAACTACTTACAGCCGACTGGCATCATTTTATGGATAAGTGGAGTTACATTCCAGAAAATACAAATCTAGTTCACGTCATTAATAAAGACTTTGAGTATGTCAAGAATTATATACAGCATTTACACGAATAACGTGGACCCACATAAATCTTCAACTGATTTTAAAAAATCTCAATTTGAGAAATATAAAGATCAATTGGAACAAAGACAGAGAGAGTATGCAGGAATCTGTAAAGCAGATTATGTTCTATATGATACACTTACTACGTCTTATGATATGATTCAATTTGAAAAAATATTTAAGTTAGAAGAATTGACTAGGGATTATGATGAGGTACTTTATTTAGATTTTGATATTGTACCACAGACAGATAAAAACTTTTTTGAAGTTTGGGATTTAAATTCAATCTGCGCTCATGCAATTGATCGATCACCACCAACTAAAAAATTAAGAAATCATATAGAGAACGATTCTTTTGATACTATGCATATGTATTGTAAAGCATGTGCTAAAATTTCTATGTTGTTATTAGATGGAATCATTGGTGCTCAGAATGTAATTAATACAGGAGTTGTTGGTGGTAATAAAGATGTTATATCTAAGCTTAAGTTTCAAGAAAGATTTGAGGAAATGAATCAAATATTAGATGAAGCAAAAGATGATACTGTATTTCCAAATGAAATTAGTCGTCATTTTAAATACAACAATGAAGTTTATATATCATACCTAATCGAAAGATACGACATACCATTTACAAATATCGGAATGCCTTGGAATTATTTTATGGATGGATTTGCTCCAGAGGTTTCTCCTGCTGCTCATTTACTACATCACGTTAACAAAGAATTTGAGAGATCATTTGATGAATAAAACAAAAAAACAAGAAATATTTGACAAAAACTCTTCGTTTTGTCCAGCCGCTTTCAGAGAAGTTTATGTAGATAGTAACGGCAGATATAGATTATGTTGTCACGCAAAAATCATGCCAGAGAATACCAAAAAATGGAAAGAAGAAGAAACAACACCATTTGAATATTTTCTTTCAGATGAAATGGAAGAAATACGCGATAAAATGTTTATGGGTGAAAAGATAGATGTATGTCAAACATGCTATAATATAGAAGAAAATGCTGGAACATCTTATAGACAAAGATATATTAATGGATATCCAGACGCATGCGATGTAAGAGATGTCACATTGAAACTTAGAATATTCGGATCATATTGTAATCTAGGTTGTTATATGTGTCATCCATATAATTCATCTACTAGAAGAAAAGAAATGGCAGAAGTTTTTAAAGATGAATATTCTTCATTCTTTTCAAATGATTATTATCAAACTGGTTATCATAAATTCAAAAAAGTAATGAATAATATATTAGAGAATATTCACCTAGTTAAAGTATTACATATGACTGGAGGCGAACCTTTACAGTTACCCAAATACTGGGAATTTATGGATTTAATACCAGAAGAACATGCAAAACATATTACCGTGATTCATGACTCAAACTTAACTGAACTAAATTACAAAAATAGAAATGTATTTGACTATGCCAAAAAATTTAATAAACTCATATTTAATATATCTTGTGATCATTTTGGTCAAAAACATGAATGGATTAGATATCCAATAGATCAAAATAAGTTTGAAAATAATTTAAAATCTTTAGACGAGACTGGAATTCAATATAAAATAAATCCAACAATTTCTCTTTTAAACATTGATGATATATTCGAAATGGAAAAATATTATAAATCGAATTATAATCCAATTGCTATGAATTATCATATTGTAAGAGGTCCACTTTTTTTATCAATTAGGCAATTACCTAATAGTCTAAAAGAAGAATATTTAGAAAAATATAAAGATTATCCTTATATAGTATCAGAACTTAAAATGCCAAGGACTCATGGACTACAAATATTTAGAGATTACTGTGAGAAATTATCAACCCATCGAAAATTTGATTATAAAATTATATGGAAGGATTTCTTAGAAAAACTTGAGTACCATGAAAATCAAGTAATTGTAACATGCTAAGAGTAATTTGTGTTCGTACTGGTGACAAATATGATCAGTGGTACGAAGATAATCTAAAACACATGATCGATACATACTCTGGTCTGAGATATGACGAGTGGTGTGTAATTACCAATGATATATTTGAAATGCCTGTAGCAAATAAACTACAGATATTTGACAGATACCGAGATGGTCAAAATATTTACTTTGATTTGGATGTATTGATTAAAGGTGATTGTAATCAATTCTTAAAAAGCGATTTACACGTCTGTCATGCATGGTGGCGATTACCATATCACACACCATTAAATTCATCTATTATATCTTGGTCCGATGACCTATCGCATATATTTAAAAACTACCAGAACAATGAAAATTATTTTTTATTAAAATATCCACTCGGCATAGATGAATACCTATACCGAGAATATATGCCATGGACATTTGAGAATGGTTATATCTCATTTAAAGCAGAAATAACCGAACAAGATTATAGTGTTTATCTATTTAATCAACGTCAAGAGGAGATGAAGTCTCTTCAATCGTGGTGGTTTCAAGAGTACTTTCTACCAATTCAATAGCATATTTAGTAGCATCAATTAAACTTGTTGATTTGCGCAATTTAGATTTTAAAGATCTATTCGTTGCATTTTTAATAGCATCAAGTTCAAATAATTGTAGTTTGTAGAAGAACAATTTTTCCTTTTCAGCAACTGGATCAAATGGTGCAAATAAAGAACTAGCAATGATCTTGTACATTTCAGTATTTGCTGAATCAATATCATATACCATACCCTGATCTTTTGCTATTCGAATTACGGTATCAGCAAATATTTGCTTTTGGCTATTAATCTCTTCCCAGGTTGCTTCATGCAATTTGTCGATGGTAATATGCTTTAAAAGATATTCCCAAGCGGCATCACCTTCTTTAACTTCAATAACTTCCTCAGCAATTTCTTTTGTTTCAGGATCCATCCACAAAGCTGAGACTGTAGTTCTAGCATCGTTAATAAAATTAGCACTTAAAAATTCATGCTGTTCAGTTATCATGATTGATTAATCCTCAAATAATATGTGTTATCTGTTACTGGAGATCCATTAGGAAATTCTTGAGCTCGATAATCATCGGTGTTTACAAATCTTGTCTGATAATTACCAGAACCATTTAAAATTGTATTTGTCATACCAGACCCACGGTTATTACCAGTTCCACTGATATTATAATTTATTCTATAACCAACTGTTGATGTTATTGCATGCCTTACCATATTCTGTAATAAACCATTAAAATTGGATTCAGCATGTGTCTGTAATTGATTATCAACTGTAATATAAACCGGCGGAGTATAACTTGACTCAGAACCATTAATAACAAACAGATAAAAATTTGTTATAGTAGTTGGCTGATCCACATTACCACCACTATTATCGCCGACAGTATATGAGGCAGAAGTGTTCCATCTTGTATCAATAAAGACAGGAGTTGATGAAACCAAAGTATGGCCAGCCAATGATGTGCTTGTATGGATACGATATGTTCCACCTTGAGCAGTACCAGTAGAACCTAATGCTAAATTATTAATTGCCGGATGGATAAAAGTATCATAGACATCTGTTTTGGTCATTGATCTAATATTACCACCACTGCTATAAATTGGCATGGCAACATCAGTAGGTTCGGTTGTAGATGCTACTGTTTCAGTTAAACGGGCATATGATACAGTAACCAATTGGGGTTCTTGAGTTGTTCCTTCGCCAGGAAAACTAGTAGCACTTGTCGAGTAATTACCCGCTTTATACCGAGTATCATTAATTGGTAGGCCAGATAAAGTCCCACCAGATGTACTAACAGCTAATGTAACAGACGGATTTAATGAATACTGATAGGAAACCTGCGCAATAATCTGATTAACTTGTGTATCAGACATTTCTTTGAGGTTGCCACTATCATAGTAAAGAGGTCGCCTTGTGGCCATAATTTAACTTCCTGCGCCATACAGTGTTTTTAAGGGTGATCCAGTAGAATCGTAAATGATTAATTGAACAACATCTTTAAGTTCGGCCGAACCGATTGCATCTTGTGCCATTTTGGCTTCAGTGATACTACTATCTTGTAGCATTCCTGTAACAACTTCACCAGTACCAATACTGAATACACCAGTGCTAGAATCATAATCTAGACCAGCACCAGCAACCATATAGCCTCTTACGGTTGCAGCATCAGCACCACCAATTAATGAAATTACACCAGTATCAGAATCATACGCAAGAGATAATCCATCAGCTGAATCATTATTGACACTAAATGAACCACGAGCAATTGCAACAATTTCGGATGAATCATCAATATCAATAATTGCGGCTCTTACAGCATTAATTGCATCAACAACATTACTATCGCCAGATGTAAGTTGAGCAATATCGCCCAGGTTACTGGAAACAGTATTTGTTTTTGTAACCAGCGTAGCAACTGGATCAGATAGATTAATTACGGTTATTGCCATTTGATACCTCTAAGATCTTACTTAATAGATCTTTAATCTCACCAATGTCTTGCTTTAAATTATTAACATCAGTTTGCAATTGTTCTTGTTGTTCTTTTTCTAGTTGCCTGGCTCTTTTTCGTGCTCGGGCAGACTTAATTTCATTACTATTTATATTCAATATGGCACCCGAACCTTTATCACGGACATAACCAGGATGACCTTTTACATTTGCGTATGCCATATTATACCGCCAGTGCAATAGCTCTTAGATCTTTAATCCTTGCAACCTTTGAACTATTCGTTGATGTAAAGACAACCTTAATTTGGAATACAGAGAACGGAATCAGTTCACCACCAACACCACCAGCGAGATAAGTGTACTCTCTAAAGATTGTAGGATCCTCATCAGCAGCAATGATTACTTCTTTTGGAATTTCAACCCACGGCGCATCACTAATTACACCATCACCAGTAGTAGTTCTAAAGTAAATATCAAAATCAGCTTCGTTAGGTCTATTCGCTGCAAGTAATACCTTAAGACCTACAGCAGTTTCGGCAAGTGTAATTGGTTTTGTAATATGTTTGGAAGCACTTGTACCAGATTGTGGATCAGTTTCAGCAACAAATGTTAATGGCACATTAAAGTTTGTAGTTGATGCAGAATCTTGTCTATCGATTACGTTTTCAACGGAGGTAATTGATGCTCTCTGAAGATCAATTAATGGTGATACACTTGAATCCGTAGTGATTAAATCTAATTTTAATGTGACAGATTTTTGACCAGATAAATTTACAGCTTCATTTTTAGTATTGGCAATAAGTTCTGGTGATACTGTCTTAACATATTCATTAATAATAGTATCACTAAACGATGCATCTTTTGCATATGCAGAGTTTGTTGCTTCGTTTCTATTATTTGCATATGAAGCACCAGATGTTAACTTAATGCTTGACGAAATTGATGTTTTAAATGGTTTTAGATTTGACATATTAATGATATATTCATCAATCATGTGTTGTTTGGTTACAATAATACCATCGCCACCAGTTCTTAATGATGAACTTGCAATACTGTCTGCTTCAAATGTATAACCAGTATGATCAACTGCAGTAACTTGTCTTTGGCCAAGTATTGATGTACCAAGAATACCGTTATATGTTGTGGCAGAATCTAAACCATAAATTGTTACATAATCATTTTTAACAAAACCATGATTTGAATGAATCATAGTAATTGTCGCATCACCGGAATCAGTTGAAATTGGATTATTTTCTAAAAGAATGTGAGGTACTTCATTATTTTCCAGATATGCCGTATAGGTTGTATTTGGAGTAAATGATGCTTTATTCAATTGGACCATTAGATCAACACCCTGATCAGCTGTCCATACATTACCAGTCTGTGTTAGGAATAGTGAACCAAGACCTGATTGCTTATTGATTCGCTTTTCAGTTGTCCCAATTTGGAATTCATAAATTTTTGCAGAGTACAATGTATATTCTTCGGAATTAGAAAATACAACAATCGCATATTCATTACCTGGACTTAGATAAATCGGCTCCTCAAATGCAAATGTTGTTTCTGCGGCTTGTACTGCCGTAAGATCATCTGAATCACCAAGGGCAGGTATTGTAATAGATGCAGGTGCAATATATTTACTACTACCCGGGACCACAATATTTGTTGGAATGCCATTTTCAACTGATCTTACTTCAACAACAACAGGAAACCCACCGGCCCCTGGCTTGGAAGCAAAATATAAATTAACGGATGTCAAATATATCCCAGATGGATATTGTGTTGGATTGATCCTAAATGTTTGAGCTAAGGGTTTCATTTATACTTCCGTTTTAATTAAATTAGAATGGACCACTAGTATCTGAGCCACGGCTACCATCATGCGCACCATCACTGGTATCCTGACCATATCCACCACCACTGCTACCGTAACTAGAACTGCGGCCACCATCGTCACCGCCACCATTATCGCCACCACTGTTATCACTTCTATATACAGGTCTTGCAAGATCAATATGTCTGGTTGATTCAAATGTTCTTTCAGTCACGTTGATAATACCTGTTGCAATAAAGTTTACAAAGGCCGATGATGTTGCTAAATTATCATCCTCGGTTGAAATATCCAATAATTTAAATATAACACTTCCACATCTAAACTTAATTGCATCAGTTGATGGAATGACAAACGAACCAATAATTGTTCCATTTGCATCTGAAATTAGATTTGTTGCTCCATCAGGATGCGCAGTTGCATTTTTTAATGTATTACCGTAATCGGTAACACTGGTCGAATAATTGGCATATGAAGATTCTTCTCTTACCCAATTACTTACAGAAACATTATTAAAGAATGCAAAATGTTGAGTATTAGGTCTGAGGCCATCAGCTTGGAAATAAACCTTAATTGATCTCATATAAGGAATAAATTTCTTTTCCAAAACTTTTTCATTTATAAGTTCACGTACGACTTCAGTACCAGTAATTACATATTCGCCATTGGTACCATACCAAGAATATCTGTGGTCATTTCGACTATTTACTGTGACCGAACCATTAACATCTGTTAAATCACCTTTATCAATTACAATATCTGGTGTATATGCAGTTTCAAACCATTCATCAGATGATGGAGATAATTTAAGTCTACCTGTTGTTGTAATTACACCAAATGGATTAATCGTTAAAATGCCACTTGCAAGATTTTGGTTGATAAAGGTAGTTTCAGTATATGGTGCAATTAAATAGTCACCAACTCGTGTAACCGTATTACTAACATCATCTGAATCATAAATTAATCTTACATTATTCTGGATAAATGTTGGAGTAAGTTCATTTGCTCCTTGGTCAATCTTTGCTCTATATGAAGGATTGAACGTATCGGAAAAACTATAGTTAGTAAAGTTATCAGCAAGAAAACCTGCTTTGGTTCTTGTATTACCGGCAGAATCCAAAACATTTAATGTTGCTGTATTATTTTCCAAGAGACTTAATGTAGTCAATTCAGTCAGATTATCAATCTTCTTCTCAATTTTACCAATATCTTTCATCGTATAACGCTTATTAGAAATAAATTCTAATTCAGCATCATTCTTATCCAGCGTATATGGCTTAAGTGTGATATTGTAAAGACTTAATCCGGTTGTTAAATTAGGTTCCAAAGGTTCGAGAGCACTTACACCATTCAGAACAACAAATGAACCAGTTCTGGTGAGTGTCTGTGTGTCTTTAACTACAACAGCCAATTTATCCTTTCTTGGTAAATAATATTCAACATCAGCTCTGATGACATCTGTTGTCTGTGGTAATGCATTAACGATACCACCAGTCCCATCATATTCACCATTGGTGCCTTGTACTGGTCTAAAGTCAAGAACATCTCTTAATGATATAACCTCACCATTTGATTTTGTATGACTTGGTATATTTTCATAACTAACGGCACCATTATATGAATTAACTGCAAACAGATCACCAGCACCATGGGAGAATCTTCTGAATTTATAGTAAATGTCACCGGTAGGAATTGTCACACCAGGCTTTGCAATTAAACGAGATTTGGCATAGAAATTATCACGTTGACCATTATCAAATGTAAAGTTCGTTAACAAATCCAAACCATCTGAATCAACCGTTCTGACGCGTTGAACTTCATAAACATCAGAATAACCAAGGTCAATCCATTTAAGTCCTAATCCATCTGAATCAGCTGCAGTAGGCCATGAAATTGTATTGTTTTGTGCTGCCTCAAGTGTTTTTGTTCTTACAGAAATATTTGCTCCATCAAGAGCAACATATGTAACCAATTCGTAGGTGCCATTTGCAATACCACTTACTTGAACTTGGTTACCAGTAGGAGATCCAGTTAAACTGTATGTACCTGCAACAACCACGCCTGTAGTAGTAGCCAGAACCCAGTCGCCGGTATTAGTAAAGATATCATTTGCACTTGGTGCCGTTAATGTTACGGTCGTTCCACTATATGTAAATGTGTATCGTTTTTGTACAGTAATTGAAAGATCTGATACCCCAGTAATTGTAGGCCTGGTTGATGGAAGATCAAAAAGCAATGAATTATTGGAAGTGGATTTTAATTGAGCAATTCCATCTTCCATGACAATATTAACATAATCATTTGAATCGTTACCAAAACTTTTTACATCTCTAAAATTTCTGCCAGAATTCATCTGAATATCAAACAAATAAAACTTATGAGCAGAATCTGCTTCTTCAATTGCCCTACATCTTGCAGTACCAATTACATTATTTGCATAATTAAATGCATCAGTTAAATCAATTTTATCAAAATTATCAATATTAGGCAAACCTTTATTATCAGCTGTATTACCGATAACATAATTACCATATTGAGCAATAATTGCCTGATTATTTTTGGAAACTGTATCCCTGGCTTTCGAAACTCTTAATTTTGTTGGTGGCATTTCCAAACGATAACCATCAACATACGCAATACCTCTACTAATTTCAAGGTCAAGGTTTGAATCATTACCTTCAATGTCATTAAATTTTGCTGTAAAGTTATTTAATGTATAGTTACCAGATTCTTCTTTTGTTCTTACAGCTAATAAGTCATAAATTGCATTATAACCATCTGTACGTGATTGTTGAGCAACAACAGCACCGCCAGATACTTTAGCAACATAAACAAAATTATCATCAGCTGTAACATTGGCTTGCGATGTTAATACAAGCCTAATTCTATAGCGATCAGCACCAGGCGCTGCAATA
>Ga0181601_10002080_pt1 | contig 17155 bp, 7 predicted proteins | sample 041ome_8_FD_133020 | JGI IMG/M metagenome (GOLD analysis project Ga0181601, IMG submission 133020) | Coastal salt marsh microbial communities from the Groves Creek Marsh, Skidaway Island, Georgia - 041407BS metaG (megahit assembly) | ecosystem: Environmental > Aquatic > Marine > Intertidal zone...
CGCGTGCGCGACGCGAACGAAAGGGCGCGCGACCGCTCCCGCCGCGCGCGCGACGAAGGCGAGGACACGAAACGCCACACACACGGGGAACGTCCCGAGTCGAAACGCCAGCGTACACAGAGACGCGATCGAATCGAAAACCTGACGTGACCGCGAGCGTCTGCCGATGACCGCCTTCGCGGGCGCGTCGAGATTCTCGAGATTCTCGTCGCCGTCTCCGCGCCGCGAAACCGTTGAAACCGTTTCGCCCGGCGAGAAGAGCCACTGTATGAGCCCGTCAAAACGCTTTCGCGGTTTAGGGTTTCGCCGCGGCACGTCCAGGCCCAGCGAGCACCGCAGACGCGCGTTGCAGGGCCCGCAGTGCGGGGTGATGAGCGTGTCGGGCGCGAGCTTCGAGATGTACGCGCTCCCGAACGCGCAACCGGAAGGCGCGCCGGGGGTATCGCCGACGCCGCCGCCGAAACACCCGTCGCGTAGGCTCTCGATCGCCGCCGTCGCCGCCGGGAACGCCTCGCAGTTGCGGCGGTCCTTGACCCCGTTTCTGTACAGGTACACCGCGGACCAGTCCCCGCCCTTGCGCACGGCGGGGTCGAACGGCGCGAACGCGGACGTACCGACGTCGTCGTCGTTCGCGGCGTCGTTTTCTTTTCCGGAAGAATCCTTCGTTTTCCTCCTCCGCGATCTCGGCGCGAACGCCGCCTCGAGCACTTCGCGGCGAATCGCCGGCGCCGCGCGCTCCAGGATGGCGACGTCCGACTCCTCCGACGCGGGTTCGCCCCAGATGGACGCGCACGCGCACGTCTCCTCCGAGTCGGTTCCTAAGCGCGGGATCCAACGCGTTACGCCGCGAAAATCTCCTCCGCGCCGAGCGTTCGACGTTCGACGGTCGACGCACCCGCGCCCGTGTCTGTTGTGAATGGGCACCGCGCAGAGCTCCGGGAGCGAAAACACCGTCGGCGCCTGGAGCGACGACTCGCCGGTGTCCGCGCGGCGGCGGCCGCGACGCGCGATTGTGTTTCGCCGATTGTGTTTCGCCGCGACGCCGCCGCGCGACGCCAGAGCCATGACGCCGGCGCTCACGCCCTGTGCCAGTTTCGGGTCGTCCTTCACGCGCTCGCGCAGGCGGAGCGCGTTGCGCGCCAGCGCGGTCTCGTGCGCGGAGGGGCGGCACCGCAGACACCGCGGGTCGGAGCACGGGTTCACGGCGTCGCCGGGGACGAGCGGCGGCGCCGGACGCGACGGCGCCGTTTCGTTTTCGTTTTCGCCGACGTTTTCACGCTCCGCCGCGCGGCGCGCGGCATCCGCCGCCTCCCTCTCGCCCACGCGCTTGACGTCCGCGTTCGCCAGCCTGGCGCGGCTCAGCGCGCCCGCGCGCGCGGCGCGCCTGGCGTCCAGGATCTTCTTGACGCGGTACACCCGCCTGAACCAGTTCCACGCCATCCACGCGCCGACGCCGAAGCTGAGCCAACCGACGCCCGTGGTCGGCAGGCGCGTCTGGACCCACGCGGTGGGGTGGCTCTGGTAGTGCAGCAGCCGCTTCTCCGCGTCCGTCAGCTCCGGCGCGTCCGCGGTGATGTCACGCCGGTTCGCGAGCCACAGCGCGTACCCGACGAGGCAGTACACCACGGTGGCCAGCGCGTGGTGCGCTAAAGGCGCGAGAGACCCGCGATGCGCCTCGTCGTCGCTCGCCGCGTCCTCCTCATTCGTCGCTTTCGAACGCCGGCCGGGGACAGGCCGGGTGGCGCGGTCCGCGGGTGCCGACGGGGGATCGGAGCCACGCGCGCGCGGCGAGGACATGGCCGCGAGTCCGAACCTGGCCTCCGCACGGGGCACGCTCGCCACGCGCGCTGCCCGAGTGCGCGCGAGGTCGAAGAGACGTTGCTCAAATGTGCAAAAACGCGGCGGAATGTCTACGTGCGCGCGCGACGATTCGGACGCCCGAGGCCGCGCGGAAAACGAACGAAAACGCTTTTGGAGGGACCGCGCGTGTCGCGCACTCGACACCGCGCGCATGTCCCCCGCTTCGGAGCCGCGCCGCGGAGCCGCGCAAGCGCCCGCGTCCGCGCCCGAGTCGCGCGGGCCCCGCGCCGGGCGCGAGGTGGCTGCAGCGGCGGGTGCTGTCGCGCTTCTCGCGGTAGGCTTCGCCGCGGTCTGTCGCCCGAAACGCCCCCTCGAGCCGAGGCCCCCCCCGCCTCGGCGCGTCGCGGTGACCGTGCGGACTCGGCCGGGAGGCGTCATCGCGTTCGAGGCGGCCGCGCCGGTCGCCGCGGCGGAGCACGCGTGGCCCGCCGCGCGCGCGGCCGCGCTCGGCGAGCTCACGCCGGGCGCGCAGCTCACGGACGTGCTCGAACAAGAGGTGCTCGAGAAAGGAAGGAACCGCGCGGTCGTGAGGCAGGCGGCGCGGTGGCGCGTCGGCCCCGCGAGCGGCGTGGCGAGAGTCACCGTCCGGGCGCGCGTGGACGACGCGAGGCAGACCGCGAGGTTTGAGCTCGTGAACGGCGTGAACGTCGATGCTTCGTCGGTCGATTCCGAACGGAAGTCTTCCGACGAGAAAGCGCCTCGTCTCGCGGCGTACGGCGGCGTCCTCGGATGCGAAGTCGGCCGACTAAATACTCACGTGTACCTGCGCGGCATCGCGATCGTCGCGCCTGCGCCCGGGATCGCACAAGGGCTCGCGACGCGGTTCGCCGCGCGCGTTCTAAGGAAACAAACACGCAGATCGATCGCGGACATCGCCGCGAACGCCGAGGCGCGCGCGAGGAGCAGAGCATGATACCAATAAAAAAATTGGTTTCGTATCAAAGGCGAGCGCGTAGACGAACGCCGCGCGACGCGAAGGACGCGGAAGGACGCTTACTCAGAATAGTGACCTATGAAGCGTTCGTATCGTCAGAGTCGCTCTGAGTGAACCTCGCGACGTACGTGAACTCCTGCGCGCAGTTGGCGAAGGAGTGGAAGAACGCAATCTCCGAAAACCCCTCGTTCGTGAACCGCGCCCGCGCCGCCGACATCTGCCGACGCCACTCGACGTACCCGCGGCAAAAGTTTTTGAACGTCGTCACGAGGTACGCGCCGCGTCGTAACGCCGGCTTGGCTTCCAGCAGAATACTCGTCACGAGCTCCGGCGAGCCGTTCGCGTCGCACACGAGCAACGAGACGTCGTTCGCGGGTACTGAACCGTCGGCGACGGCGAGCTCCGCTTTTTTCTTCACGTGCGCGACGTTTGTCGGAAACGGACGCAGCTCGAGATTTCCGGGGTCCACCGCCCACACGCGGCCGGCGCGAGACGCGAGAGCGTCTTTCCCGTCTTCCCCGTCTTTCCCGCGTTCCGTCGAATTCGCCGTGAGTCTGTCGGAGATCCACTGCGTCCACCCCCCGGGCGCCGCGCCGACATCGACGCACTGCCAATCAGAAGAAAGCGGCACGCCCGCGCGGTCGGCGGCTTCTTCCAGCTTGAAGTACGCGCGGCTCATCGGCTTTTTAGAAGCGCGCGCCTCCTTTACGCGCTCGCAGTGCTGCGCGATGAGATACTCCAGCGTCGCGACGTGCGGTGGAGGCAACGGCGGGTACGGAAGAACCGTCGAGTCGGTCGTGCTTTTCGCGAATTCGTCGTGAACGACGTCGTGAACGACGTCGCTCACGCGTTTCCAGTCAGAAGAAAGCGGCGCGTCGCGTTCCGCGTCGTCGCGCGCCTCCGCGTCGTCTCCTCCGCCGCGCCGATGAGCAGCATCCGCCGGCGCCTCGACGGCTTCCGCGGGCCAAAGCGTGAGTGTGGCCCGGTTTCTGTGGCACACCACGTCCAGCACGTGCGTCGCGTGCTTCGCCGTGGGCTCGAACCAACGCGCGTCTTCCGCGGAGGGTTCGAGCGCCGCGTGCGTCGCCGGCGCGGCCCACCGCGGGAAGCACCGAGCCTTGACGAGCATTTTTTTTTCGTTTTTTTTTTCGCCTTCGCGCCGCGCGCGCGCCGGGTTTAAGGCGGCGACGCCGCGGAGCAGCTCGGGGACGGCGGCGCGCACCGCGCGCAGCAGGCTCTCGCGCGAGTCTCCCGCGACCGAGATCGAACCCGCGCCGTGCGTGTAGGGGGAAACAACGCCGTCCACGGAGACGCAATACGCGCGCTTGAGCGTGGCCAGCAGGTGCGGGTCGCGCGCCAACGCTCGCGCCGCCGCGAAAACGCCGAAGCCTCCTTCGTTGTCCGACAAAGCTTCCTTCCTTCCTCGTCGCACGTCCGGCGCGCTGCGCACGAAGACGACGCAGTCCGCGGCTCGCGCCAAGTTCAGCCGAGCCGCGTCCACGACCGCGTCTGCGCCCAGCAGGTCCCGGCACCGCGCGGCGACTCGGTCGGCGACGCCCAGCTCGCACTGCAGGGCGAGGTGCGGCTGTTTCTCCGGCTTCTCGGAGTCGAAAGCCTCGCGAGGCGTGTGCGGGAACCAACACGGGGTCGCCTCCGGGTCTTTTTCGCGCAGAACGTCGCGCGGGCACACCCCGTACCTCTCGAACGTCCAGCACGGCGGGCGCAGCGACGGGGGGTCGTGCGCGTACGCGCAATCCGCCTTGCACGCCTTTCCCCGCATGAACAGCTTGCACGCCGGAGTGCCGTCCGCGGCGGCGGGCGAGCAGTGCAGCTCCCTCGGCGCCGGCCGCACGGGGCCGAGGCACGCGAGCACGGGGTCGGAGGGACACGAGAGGTCATCGCCCTCGTCGTCCGCGGCGCGCGCGCGAGCCTTCGTCATGGCGTCGTCCCCGGCGACGACCGCCGACGGAAGTGACGGAGCGGCGGCACACAGCGTCCGAGACGCGAAATTCCGCCGGACACGAGAAGAATGCGTGCCGGTCGATCGACGCGTCGCGTCGATCGCTCTCGGCGCGCGAGTCCATTCGCACTGGGCATTCAGTCAGAGGCGTGTCTCTTTTTCCAGACGTAGCTACAGAAGCGGTGAAGTGTAATCAGCGATGCGTCGTGGCTCGTGCGCGCCACTCCTGACCGCGCCACGGGCGAGTCTCGGTCGCGACATGTTACGTCGCCTCGCGTCCAACCTGGGGGGCGTCGCGGCCCGCTCGGGCCGCGGCGCCTTCGGCGCCGTCCCCGCGGTGCACGCGCAGCAGCGCAGCGCGGGCGGCCTCATGGTGGTACGTCTCCCTGCTCCGCGTTGCCCCATCCGCGCGGGAGGCTCGCGCGGGTCTCGAGGCGCCGCCTCGAGGACGCCGAGCCACGGGCGGTCCCGTCACGGCGTCGTCATGGCGACGCGACGCGCCCGCTCGCGTCCCGGCCTGCGCCCGACGCGTCCTCCGCGCGATCGCTCGCGCGCAAACCCTCACGACCATTTCGTCACGGACGCTGCCGCTCGACCCGTTCGCGTGTCAGCGCTCCGATCGGCGTCGAACGATGCGCGAGGTCCGCGTTTTCGGCGTGAAATCCGCGACCGCCGAAGCGATATGACTCTGACCGACCCTCCCACGACAAACAATCCTTTCTTTCTTTTCTTCGCACGCGCAGCACCGCGACACCCCCGACAACAACGACCGGTTGACGTGGTCCTTCTCCGAGGAGAACATGCCGACGGTGCGCGAGATTTTGCAGCGGTACCCCCCCAACTACAAGCGCAGCGCGATGATCCCGCTCCTCGACGTCGCGCAGCAACAAAACGACGGCTTCCTTTCCGTGCAGGTGATGAACGGCGTCGCCGAGCTGCTGGAGGTGGCGCCGATCCGCGTCTACGAGGTGGCCACGTTCTACTCCATGTTCAACCGCGTGCCGATGGGGAAGTACCACGTCATGGTGTGCGGCACGACGCCCTGCATGCTGCGCGGCGCGCGCGACGTAGAGAAGGCGCTGAGCGATCATCTCGGTATCGGGAAGTTTGAAAACACCCCCGACGGGATGTTCACGCTGGGCGAGATGGAGTGCATGGGGTGCTGCGTGAACGCGCCGATGATCGCGGTGGCGGACTACACGAACGGCGTCGCGGGGTACTCGTACAACTACTACGAGGACCTGACCCCCGCGGACGCCGTCGCGGTGGTCAAGGCGCTCAAGGCTGGGCAAAAACCGCGCGTCGGCTCGCAGCACCGGGACAAGGCGGAGCCCAAGACGGGACAGACGACGCTCACGTCGGAGCCGCCGGGCCCGTTCTGCCGCGACCTGGGCGCGGTCAAGGCGGAGCTGGAGGCGGCGGCCAAGGCGGCGGCCAAGGCGGCGGCGGAGGAAGCAGCCAAGAAATGAATGGAACGAGAAACGCGCGAAACGCGACGTAGGGTTCGTTCGGTAGGCGCGTCCTGTCTGTATTTTCTACGCGCGCGTCGCGTTCGAACGCGCTACGTAACGCATCACCAATCGTCACCGCCCTTTGGCGAAGTTCATGCGCGCGACGGATGGCGTCGCGCCAACCTTGCCGCCGCCCCGCGTCAGCGGCACGAACGGCTTCTCGTTCATCTTCTCCCGCTCGAGCTCCCGGAGCTCGCGCGCGGCCGCCTCCTTGAGCTCCGCGGGGTCCTCCGCGTACCTAGGCGGCTTGTTGATCGCCCCGCGGTTGGGCTTCGAAACACGCCACGCCTTCTCCGGCGGCGACTCCGCGGCGCGCGCTTCCGGGCCCTCCGGTTCGTATCGGTACTCCCCGCAAACCCCCGCGCCTTTCGCGCCGCCGAGGGTCGTGCCTCGGGTTCCGAGCCCGCCTTTTTTCCCCGGCCCGGTCGGCCGGAACGGGTTTCCCGGCTCTTTTTTCTTACCCGCCAGCCTCCGCTCGCGCTCGAGCGCGCGTTCCACGTCGTACTCGTCCGCCACGTACGCGTACTCGCCGGCGACGCCAAACTTTTTTCCGCTCGACTCCGAGATGGTGAACCCCCGCGTGCCGTATCCGCCGCGCTTTCCGGGCTTCGCGGTGATGTTCCGCGGTTTGTCCGGGAAGTCGCCCTTGACCTTCCTCTCCGCCTCCGGGTCGCCGTGCGCCACGTACTCGAACTTCCCGCCGATCGCGCCGTCGTACGACCCCAGCCCGGCGGTCTTGCTCCGCGTTCGGCCGGGCGGCTTCATGAGGGGCTGAATCACCCCCTCCATCTTCTTCTCGCGCCGCTCCCGGCGCTCGTCCACGGTCATCACGCCCTCGTACTTCTCGCGGCCGGCGTAGAGCGGCTTGAAGGCGTCGAACGCGGCTTTGTTGCCTTTGCCGGTCTTCTTGCGGCACGCGATCATGTTCAAGCCGGAGTGCCGCGACGAACGCATCGGGTCCTTGTCGTTGTACGGCTCCCCCGAAGACAGAAACTGGGAATCGCCGAAGGTCCCGTACTTCACGGCGGTCTTCGAGCGACTCATCCCGACGTCACGGACGCGCGTCCGTCTTTTCTCCTACCGGTGTGTCGGCGTGGCGCACACAGATCGCGCGCGTGAAGCGGCGCGAAAGGCGCGAAAGGCTCTGGAACCCGCGGGCTCGCCTCCGCGCGGGCGCCTGTGACGGGGAAATGCACCCTCGCGTCTAAAACGGGATGCCACGTTTGGGCATGCCTCTCGGAGAAGCCGACCGTGCGCAGGGTTCATGAACCATGAAAAAAAGCCCGATCGCGACTGCCGATTGCGGGCTGTCGGGCAGTCTGAAAAAATCTCTTGTGTTTCGTCGAGCTAACATCGGATCGGCGTCCGTGCGCCCCCCCGCCACAGCTTCGCGCCCACGCACGCAACCCCGCGCGTCCGGAGCGAAGCCCGAGCGATTCGAGCGTTTCGAAGGGAAGCGACTCGACGGTCGATCGCGCGTCGCGGATCACCGGAAAAGGAACAGCCGCTCGGCGCACGCAGCCTCGGCGCGCCGTGCTCTTTTCGCGGGCGGGAGCGCGATGATGCTCGCGCGTATGTCTCGCGGCAAGGCGCTGCTGGCGCTCGCGGCGCTCTGCGCCGCGCTCGTCTCCGTGCAAGGTGCGTCCTGAAACCGGCGGCTTCCTCGCGTGCGAGCGCGTGCGCGATCGCCGCGCGATCGAAGCGCGCGAACGACGCTCCCCGCCCTTTTTTTCCGCATTACCGCACACCGATGCCGCCTTCGAAACGCGCTGCTGACACATCCCTCCCCCGCGCAGCCGGCTGCGACTACCACACCAACTGCGCCTCGTGCGTCGCGGACACCACCTGCGGATGGTACGATCACGCCCGGATCCGATCACATCCGCGCGTTTCCCGCGACCGACCGCCGCCCGCGCGCGGACCCGCGCGTCGTCGGTTCAAGACGGCATTTTCCGCGCCATTTTCAAACGCGCGTGAGACGCGCTCGGCGTCGTCGCTCGGCGTCTCGCTCGTTTTTTTTTTCACTAAAAGTTTTTTTAGTGAACCGATCCGACCTTCGTTCGCGGCGCGCGCGCCGATCGTCGCGTCGGGCGTCGCCGTCGCGCGAATCGCTTTGAACCCTTCTCTGACCGTTCCGACACACGTTTCGATCATACGCGCGTTCGCGCAGGTGCGGCAACGACCCGTTCAGCGCGGGCGGGTACGGCTTGACGAACCAGGGCGACCACGTCGAGGGCAATCCGTTTTCGCCCTCGGCGTACATGGTCGGCGGCGTCGGCAAGATCAAGCTGAGCGGCGTGTCGTCCACCGCGCCTAGCGTCGACGAGCCCGCGCCGAACCAACTCATCGTGGGTCTGAACACGCAGTTCACGAAGCAGTTCCGCGGGTACTCCAGCCACGACGCCGCCGGCGAGCCCCTCGGGAACAACCCGTTCAAGCTCGTCGTCGTCGTCGGCGGCGCGACGTACACGCACCGCGTGCACCGCGTCTACTCGGACACGCTCCTGGAGATCGAGGCGCACCAGGTGGACATCACGAGCTACATCCCGTTCACGCTAGGCACGCCCCGCGGTTCCGGCGCGCTGTCCTACGGCCCGGATTCGACGGAAATCGTGCTCCCCAACTCGGCGTCCAAGGAGCAGCTCACCATCGTGTGCGCCGCGGGCAACGACCTGCCCACCACCCCCCTCCCCAACGCCGCGGACGCGTGTAAATTCACCAAGGAGCTCAAGGTGGGGTACTGGCTGGTCCTGGACCAGCTGGACCCGCCGCAGACGCGCGTGATCACCAGCATCAAGTCGGATACCGAGCTCACCGTCGACGCGGATTTCACGCTGCGCAACGCCACGACGCAGGACGGCGCCGATCTCGCCGTCGCGCTGTCGCACTCTGGTACTTCCCTCGCGGCGGCCAACGAGTGGACGTACGTGGCGTGCCCCCCGCGCATCGGCAAGCGCGCGGTCGGGCTGGGCATCATCGAGTCGCACTTCGATCAGAGTACCGATTTCAAAGATTCCGGCGCCATCGCCGCCGGCCGCGCCGACGATTCCATCCGCCGCGCCTCCGGCGCGGCGACGCTCAAGAAGCACCGCATCGTCGGCAGAGGCACGCGGTTCGAGTCGCAGTTCGGCGTGGAGGCGCACTGGGCCAAGAGCGTCTCGGGCGGGTACTTCGGCCAAGGCCCGTGGATGTCCGTGCAGATCAACGGCGACTGGGAGACGACGCGCGTCGACGCGCTCGGCACGTCCGGCACGTACGCCGAGTACGTGCTGAACCTGGAGAACTCCTTCTCCGAGCCGCTGTTGAAAGCCACGCACTTCCACTGGTACACCATGCTGACGCAAGGGTACGGCCGCGTGCGGTCCTACGGCAAGCGCGTCGTCTCCAACGCCTGGTCCAACGTCGAGTTTTCCAACCAAGTCGGCGAAGGGCGCACGGAGGGGATGTACGGCAACACGCGGTTTCTGACGCAGCTCCGGACGGGGTTCACGATCACCGCGTGCGGCCAGACGCGCATGGTGAACTCGATCCAGTCCGACGTGGAGATGACCATCGACCGCCCGTTCACGCTCGGGAACCGCGAGTTTTTGCCCGCCCCTGGGTCGACCGCCACGGCGGATGACCTGTACGTGCGCGGGCTCACGCGGCTCATGCCGCTGTGGCCGCGGGGCGTGACTGTGCAGCTGGTGGTGACGGCGGCGGGCTCGACCCCAAAGTTCAAGTACCACGTTTGGTGGAAGACGTTCAAGCACACGGACGACGGCGACGACAACTCCGCGGACGACTCGTGCACGGACGACGACATCACCAACGCCGTGGACTGCGGCATCGCCATGAAGCACGACGAGTGGAAGCAGCTGGAGGACAAGGAGCTGCAGAAGGAGTTTGGCGTGTACGTCAAGTGGAACAAGTGCGCGATGGGCGCGTGCGCGAGCCCCGCGACGACGAGGTTCGCTAAGTTTGACCAGTGGAAGATCCACGTCGCGGATATCGAAAACTGCGAGTACTGGATCTCCACGGAGGGTGAGCGGTTCATCACGGACGACAACGCGAACCCGCCGGTGTGCTACAACTACGGCAAGTGCGTCCCGATCACCACCGACGCGACGACTGTGGCGGAGGCGCAGCGCCGGCCGCAGCTCACCGCGCCCGGCGTGGTGTACTACGACGCCGCGACGTTCAAGCTCACCGCGGCGCAAGACCCCGCGGACGGCAACAGGAACGCTGAGTTCAACACCGACGTCGAGCCGGGCGACATCGTGCGTCTGCTCGTCGGCGGGACGAGCGACCCCACGGCGTGGCGCGACGTGCGCGTTAGCCGCGTGCTGAGCAACGTCGAGCTCTTGAGCGACTACTCCGCCGCCGACGTGTGCTCCTCCGCGTCGCCGTGCAACTACCGCGTGCTGAAGTGCGCCGCGGGCCGCCGGCTCGGGGACGACCACGACGCGCGCAACGACGACGCGCCGACGGCGCACGCCAACTCCCGAGGTCTCGGCCCGGACGAGCACCAGCTCGCGTACCTGCCGCACCCGGAGCACACGTTTTACCAGACGTGGTCGTACAAGTACTGCGAGATCGACCCCGGGTGCTGCGGGTTCCGCGTGTCTTCGGTGGTGCAGCCGCAGCAGTTCGCGTACTACCACGTCAAGCCCGACCACAGCAACTACAACCTACGCATCGCCGTGCACACCGTGAACGATAACCTGGACCTGTACACGCGGCGGGATGACGACGGCGGCGGCCGGCCGGACACCACCAACTACCACCTCACGTCGGTGCGCGAGAGCGTGCCGTGGGCCATCGACGAGGACGAGTACGATTTCGCGTGTCTCGCGTCGACGCTCAAAGAAGCCGTGCTCGGCCGAGACGCGTTCGACAGCGCCGTCACCGTCGCGAACGCGGAGGACGCGTACCACAGCGCTCTCGGCCGGTTCACGCAGAGCGACGACCGGCCCAACTGCGAGAAGTGGGTCGTCGGCGTGATGGGCGATAACCGGTACCCGCAAACCGTCGGCGCTTCCGAGTACAGCGCGCGTTTCTACCTCGAGTTCAACTTCCCCGACTTTTCCTGCGAGGATTCGTCCGCGGCGGCGACGGACACTGGTGGGTTCGCGCTCGCGTCGCACAAGAACAAGTGCATTCAGAACAACCTGCGGTTCGTGCGCGACGCGGACGTCGTGCTGAACGAAGCGGATTCGCCGCGATGGGTCGTGCGGTTGACGGAGACGAAGAAGCGCGCCGACGGCCAATTCGTCAAGTGGCGCGACGCCGGCGGCCCGTCCTACCCCAACGCGCAGAGAAGCGGCGCGGTGTGGTGGCACCGCAAGGTGCACGTCTGGGACGGGTTCGAGACCAACTTCGTGTTCCAGATCACGGATCCGTCGCAGTGCGGCGGCGAGGATAAGATTTGCGACGGCGGCGACGGGTTCGCGTTCGTCATCACCAACGACGCGCGGCAGGAAGACGCGGCTTCGATGGATTCCAACGTCGGGTGGGACTGCGACACCCCCGAGACGTGCGACATCACGGATGGGCTCATCGGGTGCCCCGCGGATGGCCTCGGGTACGCCAACTCGAAGAAGTCCAACACCGTGAACTACTACGGCGAGTGGCAGGAGTGCACGGACGGGCTGCGCAAGGCGCTCGCCGTGGAGTTTGACACCTTTTACAACGTCGAGCGCCGCGACCCGAAGCAAGGGAAGCAGCACTGGTGGATCAACGCCACCGAGTACGTGTCGTACAACGACAACCACCTCGGGGTGTTCATGACCACCGAGCCGAAGTACGCGCACCAGCCCTGGGGCGCGTCGCAGCCCGAGCTCAAGGCTCTGCACTCGGACGACGAGAACGGCGCGCACTTCGGGAGCACGCCCTCCGTGCCGACGATGGCGGATTTCCAGGAGCACACCGTGAAGATTCGCTACACCCGCGGGTTCACCACGGAGAAGCAGGGTTCGGGCAAAATCTCCACCACGGACATCGTCACGGAAGACGACGACCGCCGGCGGTTACAAGGGAACCAGCTCACGAAGTTCAAGACGGAGTTACGCACCGGGTTCGAGTTCGGGTACGCCAGCCGCGTCAAGGCGAACGTCAAGGTGAAGCTCAACCGCGACGTGACGTGCGAGGACCCGGAGAACGCCGGGACGTTTTACGCGTGCCGCCAGTCGCCGCCGGTGGCGACGGTGGGATTCGGCGACGACGGCGAAGCGTCGCGGGTCATTAAAGTCATCGACGACGACGAGGCGAACCTGGAGGACACGGACACGATCGGCGCGACGAACGAAGAGACGGAAGTGCGGATCACGTACATGCCCGCGTTTTTGCCCAAGCAGGACTCGGACGCGGACTACAACATCCTGAAGGAGTTCCCGGGTGAGATCCAGGTGTTCCTGGACGACATGGACCGCTACGTGTTCCAAGTCGCCGTGGAGGATCGCGACATGGCGAAGATTCTCGACACCGACGGCAACGCGTACATCGGGTTCACCGCGTCGACCGGCTCGAAGGGCTTCGCCAAGGTGGGCTACGACCCCGAGGAGGTGCACGAGACGCACGACATCCTCGCCTGGAACTACTGCAACCAGCCGGGGTGCGTGCCGTACTGAGTCGAGTCTCTTTACGGCGAAGAAGAGAGGGGAGAGGGGCGACCGGAAACCGCCTCGATCATGTGCATATCTAAATATTCAGAAGAAAACCTTTACAGGTATACGTTTGTTTTATTGTCCGCCCTCCTCTATCGCGCCCTCGGCGTCATCAGGAGCTCGCGGAGCCTCGTCGGGTAGATGGGCTTAGTGATGTAGTCGTCCATGCCCGCCTCGAACCCCTCCTGGTGGTTTTCCGCCGTGGCGTTTGCGCTGACGGCGACGATGAAGTTGGCCCCGCCCCCGGGCGCGCGGGGAATCGCGCCCGCGGCTTCCAGCCGCCGAATCTCCCGCGTCGCGTCCAGGCCGTCCATCACCGGCATCTGGATGTCCATCAGGATGGCGTCGTACCGCCCGCCGCGCGTCAGCGCGTCGATGGCCTCGCGCCCGTTGTTCGCGACGTCGCTGCGCATGCCGCAGCGCTTCACGACAACCTTCGCCACCTTCTGGTTCATCAGGTTGTCCTCGACGATCAACACGCACCCGCCGTCGCCTCTCGGGGTCTCCTCCGCCAAACGCGCGTTCGTTCGCGCGACGTTCGTCTCCTCTTCCCTTTCCTCACGAGCCGGCGAGACGACACCGCCGAGATTCTCCTCCGAGAGATGATTGGTCGTGATTTCTTCTTCCGTGATCTCCGCCGCCGAGGCGCGCCGCATCGCCGAGCGCGTCACGCGCCGCGGCGCCGTCGCCGCCGCCGTCGCGCGTCGCCGCGCCGCCGCCGCGCGCGGCGTCTCGGGCAGGCGCTCGTTGGGCGCGTGGCTGTCGTCCACCACGGAGTGGCGCGCGAGCCGCGACGCGCGGAGCGGGCGCGCTCCGGGACCCGCACCCGCGGATGGTCCCTCCGGACCGGATTCGCGTAAAACGGTCCCGGTCCCTAAACGCGTCGCGCCGCCGCCATCGCCGCCATCGCCGGCGCCGCCTTGGCGCCGCCGGGCGAGCTCGGCGTCGGCGGCGCGGAGCGCGTCTCGAAGCGCGGAGGGCTTCACCGGCCGGATCACCTGCTGCGCGCCGCGAAGCAGCGCGCGCCACGCCTCGTCGAAGTCCAGGACATCCAGCTCTGAATTTTCTGAATTCTGATGCGCGCCGATCCGCGCCGATCCGAAAAAAGGGTCAGCGCCGCTGTCCTCGCCGAGCGCGGGCACGGGCGCGGGGATGGACGCGGAGATCAGTCTCGACCGCGCGCGAGCGCGAGCGTTTTCGTGTTTGCGCGTGTTCGTGTTTGCGGACCCTAAACGCCGAGCGCCCACGGAGTCCTCCCCCGCCGGGTCGTGCACCGTGATTTTCTTCCCCACCACCAGCACGATCGCGGGGAGTTCCACCGCGCGTCCGGCGCGGAGCGTCCCGGCGCGGTGCCACTCCGCGAAGAGGGGTGCCAAAAACGCCTCCTCCAAGACGACGACGCACGCGTTGTGGGGGCGGTGCGCGCGCTGCAGCGCCTTGGCCACCTCCTTCCCCCAGACGCGCCGCTGCGTCTCGGTGTGCGGGAAGCGCGAGGCGACGTCCAGGTGCGAGTGCGCGGCGCCCCCGGCGCGCGCGACCCGCCCGATGGCGTCGCCCAAGCTGCGCTTGTCCACCGCCGTGACCACCTCCTCGGCGTTTCGCAGAAGAAACGCCTCCGCCGCGCGAGTTTTGGAACCGAGGGAGTTCCCGGAACCGGGGAGGGACCCGCGCGGAACCTCCAGAGGTACGTCCAGGGTCATGGTCGTGCCGCGCCCCACCGCGCTCGCGCAGCTCACGTGGCCGCCGAGCGAGGCCATGATATTCTTGGTGATGGCCAGGCCGAGGCCCGCGCCGCCGTACTCGCGCGTGGACGACGTCGAGGCCTGGCCGAAGGGCTGGAACACGACGCCCAGCTTGTCCTCGGCGATGCCGATGCCGGTGTCCGCCACCTCCAGGCGGATCCAGAGCCACTCGCTCTCGCGTGCCGACGGTCGGTCGGTCGCGGTCGGTCGTGGCTCGTGCTCGTCGCTGGACGGTCCCGCGGCGACGGCGCGTCGGCGCGGGTTCCGCCGGCTCGGCGCCGCCGCCGAACGGCGCGCCGTCGGCGCCGGATCCGGCGCCGGATCCGGCGCCGCCGCGCCGGCGAGCGCGAGCCACGAGCCGCTGTCCTCGCGGCGCGGGTTCCCGCGTCTCCGATTCAGCGCACCGACCGAATCGGTGGGCATCGAGTCCGGCCTTTGCCCGTCGAACGTCGTCACTGTCGTCCCCGCGCCGAGCCGGTCGATTCGCACGCGCACCTCCCCCCCCTCGCGCGTGTACTTCACGGAGTTGTTCGCGACGTTGATGAGCGCCTGCCGCAGACGGAACTTGTCCCCGCGGAGAACCAGCCCGCGTAGGGACGGGTCGACGTCCACGACCATCTCGACTTGGTTCCGGCTCGCCTGGTGGCCGACGATGTCCACCAGCTCGTTCATCATCTCGTCCACGTCGAAGGACTCCAGCACCAACGCCTGGTGCGTCTCTGACCCGGACTCGAGCTTGGCGAAGTCCAGGATCTGGCCGATGATCCCGAGGAGCGCCTCGGCGCTGACGATGGCGGAGCCCACGAATTCCCGCTGCGCCTCCGTCAGCGACTCGTCCTCCAGCAAAAGCGAGTTGAACGCGATGATGGAGTTCAGCGGGGTTCGTAACTCGTGCGAGATGTTCGCCACGAACGCGCGGTGCAGCTGCGAGACGCTCTCCGCCTCGATCTTGGCCTTCTCCAGCGTCCGCGCCGCGAGCTGCGAGTAGCGCGAAACCTCCAAAGCGTCCGTGAAGAGACGCTCGTCCAGACGCATCAGCCCGTCGGCGGCGTTGATGAGCCAAAAGTTGGAAAAAACCAACATCGTGCTGTACGTCATCTTCGCCACGATGTCCGCGCCCGTCATCAGCATGAACTGCGTCACCGTGTCGATCAGCTGAAACTCGCGTAACAGCTGGATGATCGGGAACAGCGTCCACGTCGCGTAGGTCATGAGCTCGAGCGCGCGCAGGCTGCCCCGGTCCTCGGGGTGCACCACGCGGCTGATCACCTGCGTGAACAGCTCGCGGAACCCGCGCATGATCACCACGAACAGCAAACACGAGATCGCCATGGAGACGACGCGCACCAGCCAACGGTCCGCGACCAAGCCGAACGCGCCGGCGAGCAACATCAGGTTGTTCACCAGCGAAATCGCCCAAGCGTCCCACGACGTCGACATGAGCTCGTCGCTCTCTTTTCGTTTTTGCGCGGCGCGTAACCGACGGAACGTTCGCGCGAACGGGTACAGACGCGAGTTCGCCGCGATCTTGCCCTTCAGACTTTTCCCGTTAACGTCTTCGTCGTCGTTCGTGTCGTTCGCTTCTTCGACCTCGACGTACGTCTCCTCGGCGTCGGACTCGACGCCGGCGTCGGACGCGACTCTCTCGGCTCTGTTTTTGTTCTCCGTGCGCGTCATCATCGAGAGCACGGCGATCTTGCTGATCATGAGCGTCGACGTGACCGGCCACACCGCCAAGACGCGCACGGCGCTGTACTCCAGCATGCCGTCGCGCTCGGATCGGACCAGGGGCACGAGCTCCGCGAAGTCCAGCGCGTAATACAGCGTGGACCAGAGGCAGATGAGGATGTGGTAAAACGCCAGCGACGACTTTAACGGGCCGACTTTGGCCGAGGGAAACGCCAACACGAACACGGTGGTCAGGAAACTCGCCGCGTAGAACGAGACGGCGGCGATCTTGGCGTACGACAAGACGCGCGACTCCGCCGCGAAGTGCGCGCCGGAGTCCCCGAGTTTCTCGCTCGGGAAGAAACACCGCGGGAGCGCGTACGCGCCCCCGAGCGACTGGGCGCCTGCGCCGGCGCAGTACTCGTGCAGGGTCATCAAGCCCACCAAGACGCACACCCCGGAGATCACCCCGGGCACGACCAGAGCGGCGAGGTTCATCTGCATGACGTGCGCCTTGCTGGAGGTCCGCCCGTACTTACTCGCGGGACCGAGGTTCACCAGGCGCTGCACGGCGTCCCATCCCCGCCTGACGAAGCAAGCGCGAATTTCGGAGGTGGGAGGAGATGGCGAAACGAAGGCGCACGCGGTGGATAACGAACGCGACGAGCACAGGCGGGGAGAACGGCGGTCAGCCCGGAGCGGGGACAGAGAGCGGTCGGGACGGTTCGAGAACCGCGATTGGGCGGTCGACGCGTGGCCCCGCGTGCTTCCTACGCGACGAGACGCGCAGAGGCGGGGCTCGAGCGGCCTGTCAGGCGCCCGGGAGGCGTCTCGGC
>Ga0181601_10002085_pt1 | contig 17141 bp, 13 predicted proteins | sample 041ome_8_FD_133020 | JGI IMG/M metagenome (GOLD analysis project Ga0181601, IMG submission 133020) | Coastal salt marsh microbial communities from the Groves Creek Marsh, Skidaway Island, Georgia - 041407BS metaG (megahit assembly) | ecosystem: Environmental > Aquatic > Marine > Intertidal zone...
AATCCAAATTTCTTTCCAACCCTAAGTTCTGGAGGATTCTATGGCAATTAGGTCTGGCTGATGTTTTTCGATTATTCGATAGATTTCTTTAAATAAAACTTCAATTGAATACATCAACAATTTTGCGGCATTTGCGAAAAATAGTATTTCTTTGGCTCATCCAATTCAACTTTTCTAAGTGCTGTTAACGTTGAAATTACCTTGGTTTTGGTAAGCAGAAAGTGGATCATTATTTCCTGCATCTTGATAGTCAACTTAGGAATACTAAATGCGCGATTCCAGGACTTTCGTCCTATTTTCACTTTTAAAAATTCAGGAGGCCAATTCCAAATAAAAGTGTCCAAAGTAAGGTGCTGAATGCCATTTGCTTGAGGTAAGGATCGGTTTTTTCAGCAGAAGTCGCGTTTTGTAGGCCAATACAAATACGTATCATCCAGGGCAAAGAAACAACCGCTAAAAATGATCCATATGCTTGACTTAGTTCTGCAAAAACAAGTAAACAGGCATAGGCTACTGCAATTAGGATCCAGTGGTAGGCAATAGCTTTCGATCTTCCAATTCGTACAGGAATGGAATGCTTTCCAGCAAGCTGGTCTGAGTCAATATCTCGAATATTATTGATATTGAGAACTGCAGTACTGAAGCATCCTAGCGAACATGCAATCAATAGGACTAAAGGATTAGGATGCAGGCTGTGTAAAAAATAAGTACCTGAAACGCCTACTAGTCCAAAAAAAAGAAACACAGAAATATCTCCTAAACCAGCATATCCATAGGGGTTTGAGCCAGAAGTATAGCGGATTGCTGCCCAGATAGCAAGTAGGCCTACTCCTAAGAAACCTAAAAAATAAGACCAATTGGGAAGAGAAAAGTAAATCAACGAAATTCCTGAAAAAAGGGATAAGCCAGCAAAAAGGACCATAGCCTTTTTCATCTCGGAAAGGGAAATCAACCCCGATTGAACTGCTCGAATTGGACCTTTCCGTGAAGAAGAATCTGCTCCATGTACGCTATCACCATAGTCGTTTGACAAATTGGATAAGATTTGGAGAAAAACGGTAGTTAATGAGGCCAATACCAACACCTCCAAGCGGAACTGATTTTGCCAGTTAGCTAAAAAAGAGCCAGCAAAGATACTAGCTAAGGCTAGGGGTAAGGTACGAAGCCTGACTGCATGCAGCCAGGCTTCTTTTTTAGATTTAATTTCTCTTTTCAAGGAAAATGGGTAATCAGGGGGCAATTAAACTTAGAATTTCTTCGTCCATAGGTTTGACGGATGAAGGGAAAAATTTAACTAACTCTCCTTTTTCACTGATGAAGTATTTGCAAAAATTCCAACTAGGCTCCTGGTTGTTCCAACCATTCAGACTGGCATCGGAAAGCCATCTGTAAAGCGGGTGCTTATCAAATCCCTTGACGGAGATTTTTTCAAACATTGGAAAAGTCACTCCAAATTCAGTTGAGCAGAATTCTTTGATTTCTTCGTTGGTGCCGGGTTCCTGACCGCCAAAATTATTCGCAGGAAAGCCAAGGATTAGAATATCGTCTCCATGCTCGGCATACAATTCTTGGAGTTGTGCATATTGCTTGGTATAACCACATTTGGAAGCCACATTGACTAAAAGTAATTTCTTGCCTTTGAAAGAGGCAAAGTCAACTTCTTGCCCATTGATATCATTCATCTTGAAATCATAAAAGGAACTTTCCATGGTTTGGTCGTAAGAAGGGTGGAAACTTGCGGTATCAGTAGGGCGATCTAAAGTCGAACCGCAGGCTAATAAAGCTATGCTGAGAGAAATAAGTACTGTTTTCATAGTTACATTCGTTCGGGGACTTGTATACCAATCAAACTCATTCCCCTTTTGATTGTTTTGGCCGTTTGTAAAGAAAGTGCTACCCTAAATGATTGAAGTTGTGAATCTTTCTCATGGAAAATAGGAAGTTCGGCATAGAATCGATTGTATTCCTTAGCCAAGTCAAAGAGGTATTGTGCAAGAATGGCAGGAGAATAATCCTCTGCAGCCTGCTTGATTTTTCTTTCAAAATCATTCAGAATTTGAATCAAGTTGGCTTCGGACTCTGCAAGCTCGCTTAGATTTGCAAAAGCATCAGCAGAAAGAGTGACTCCAATTTGCTCAGCCTTTCTTAAAATAGCTGCAATTCGGGCATGAGAATATTGAATAAATGGGCCAGTATTCCCTTGAAATTCAATAGATTCTTGTGGATTAAAGAGCATCCGTTTTTTTGGATCTACTTTCAATAAGAAATATTTGAGAGCGCCTAATCCAAGGATTTCATACAATTCTTCGGCTTGGGACTCTGTAAAACCTTCGATCTTTCCTAGTTCTTTGGTGTGGTGTGCAGCCGTTGCTACCATCTCCTCCATCAATTCATCCGCATCCACTACGGTTCCTTCTCTCGACTTCATTTTTCCAGTAGGTAGATCAACCATACCATAGGAAAGGTGATGCAAGCCAGGACCATAGGAACGACCTAATTTCCTCATGATTTTAAACAAGACATCAAAGTGATAATCTTGTTCATTCCCAACTACATATACTGATTTTATTATTTGGTAATCCTGGTATTTTAAGTCTGCCGTCCCCATATCTTGGGTAATGTAGACTGAGGTGCCATCCCCTCTTAATACGAGCTTTTCATCTAGTCCTTCGTCTGTTAGGTCTACCCAAATGGAACCATTTTCTTTTTTAAAAAATACACCCTTTGCCAATCCTTCCTCCACAATGTCTTTGCCAAGCAGGTACGTGTTAGATTCGTAGTAGGTCACATCAAAATTAACCCCCATTCTTTTATAAGTCGCATCAAATCCTGCATACACCCAGCTATTCATTTGATTCCACAGGGCGATTACAGTTGGATCTTGGTCTTCCCACTTCCGGAGCATTTCTTGAGCCTCGAGTAGGAGTGGAGCGTTTTTCTTGGCTTCCTCTTCGCTGTGTCCTGACTCCATCAAACTTTTTTGCTGTGCTTTATAATGGGTGTCAAATAGAACGTAATATTTTCCCGCTAGGTGATCCCCTTTGAGTCCAGATGTGGATGGAGTTTCGCCATTTCCAAAATGTTGGTAAGCAACCATAGATTTGCAAATGTGAATTCCTCGATCATTAACCAAGTTGGCTTTAATCACTTCATACCCTGCGGCTTTTAATAGTTCTGCCACTGAATACCCCAAGAAATTATTTCTCAGGTGGCCGAGGTGCAAGGGTTTGTTGGTATTGGGAGAGGAGTATTCCACCATTACCTTTTGCCCATTGTAGGGATGCTGCCCAAAGTTATTGGAGGTATATACTTGTTTGAACAAATTGATCCATTCCTCCTGTGCGACTACCAGATTCAAGAATCCCTTGACCACGTTGAAATCTTTCACTGCAGACACATGTTCTTTTAGGTAGGTACCCAGTTGAGTTGCGGTCGCTTCAGGGCTCAACCGGGATTGCTTCAAAAATGGAAACACAACAAATGTGTAGCTTCCTTCAAACTCTTTTTTGGTGGGCGCCAAACTAAGTTGATTTAGCGAAACAGTTGATTGGAAGCAGGAAGTAAAAGCATCTTGAATGCCTTGGAGGATGGAATCTTGAAAATTCATGGTTTTGAGTTTTACCTAGAGAATGCATCAAAAAAACCACTGTTCGAATTTGGCTTATCAATAACAATCACTTGGTAGGGCGAATTTAAGACGGCTTCTTGTAAAATATGGCACCTACAATCATTTTTAATGAAAAAGAGGATGAATTTGGGATTTTTAGATGTGCTGAGCGATTTGTGAAATCTATAGATTCGATCAAAAATGATTGACCAAGGACTTGGTTGTAATCTCCAGCACTTCAAAGGCGATTTCTGCCATGGTATTTTCACTGTCTAGGGTGGGATTTACTTCAACAATCTCCCAGCAGCAAACCCGCCTGTCCTTGATCAATTCTGCATTCAATTGAATAGCTTCTTCAACAGTTAATCCATTGGGTACGGGGGTTCCTGTTCCCAATGAAAAGGATGGGTCCATACTGTCTACATCAAAAGAAATGTAGAGTTGTTCACAATCCTTTAAAAGTGCTAATGAGCGCTTAGCAACTTCAAAAACACCTAATTCACGTACAGTTTCTGTGGTAAAATTGGTGATTCCATATTTTTGAATTAGAAAATTCTCTGGAGCCTCTGTGTCTCGTACAGAAATGTAAACAATATCTTTTGGGTTAATTTTAGGAAAATCTCCCCCAATCTTTTTTAGTCGATCCCAAAAATCAGAGGTCTCTTTACTAGGTTGATTGATCTGGCAATCCAAATTATCCAAATGGGCTGCCATTGCCAACGGCATTCCGTGCATGTTGCCCGATGGAGTGGTGTAGGGAGTGTGTAAATCGGCATGGGCATCAATCCAAATTACCCCCAAACGCTTATCCAGCTGAGCTCCTTTGATTCCCATGATAGTGCCCGCAGCAGTACTGTGGTCGCCTGCCAAGATGATGGGAAACTTTTTTTCCAACCGCAAGGATTTAATAGTGTAGTATACTTTTTTTATCACCTGATATACTCCATCGATGTAATTTGCATTGGGGTGATTATTTCCTTTCCAAAGAAAATTATTTGCATCGGGTACATGAATGGGTTGGAATTGGGAGAAAAAATTTGATTTCTTATCAAGACTGGCAATTTTAAGTGCATCCACACCTAAACTTGCTCCACGTGTTCCGGCAGCAATTTCAGAGCGAACCTCCACCAGCTTTATTCTTCTCATTTTTGGGTATAGTTGGGTTATTTTCTATTTATAAAACTAAGTAAAAACTAAATCAAAAATAGACAAGGTGCTAAGTGAGAATTTAAAGTTAAGGTCACCTTTTTGGCTTTGGCTTGGACTAAATGACCTCCTTTTAGTGTGTTGTACTTTTTTGAAACTGCAATAAATATTTGCGGTGATCGGGATGTCTCAGCTTGTGTAAATTAAATGCCGCTAATAAATTGTGGGTCAAACCTTTGGTAACTGCTAATAAAAGCGCAATTTTTGCACCCTTATTTCCATATAAAGAATAATTGGTAAATGAATAGATACTTAGATTTAATCCAACAAACTTTTGATTTTCCAACCAAGGAATTTAAGGTCGAAAATGAGCAGCTGTACTTCAATGGAGTGAATCTTATGGAGATCATAGAAACTTATGGGACTCCATTAAAACTTACCTATTTACCTAAGATTTCTGAAAATATTCAGAAGGCAAAGACCTATTTTGGGAATGCCATGGAAACCCATAATTACCAAGGAAAGTATACCTATTGCTATTGCACTAAATCCTCGCATTTCAGTTTCGTTTTAGATGAGGCATTAAAAAATGACATTCACATCGAGACTTCTTCGACCTTTGATATTCCTTTAGTTAGAAGCTTGTATGCCAAAGGAAAAATCCGAAAAGACACCTACATCATTTGCAATGGATTTAAACGTGAGAAGTACAAGGAGTACGTGAGCGAACTGCTTAACGATGGCTTTATCAATTGCGTTCCCATCTTGGACAATTTAACTGAAATTGATTATTACTTAGAGCACGTTACCGTACCCTTTCAAGTAGGAATTCGTATTGCTTCCGATGAAGAACCCAAATTTGGATTTTATACGTCTAGGTTGGGAGTTCGTTACAACGACATTATTTCGCTCTACGAAGAAAAAATCAAAAATAATCCTCAAGTGAGCCTTAAAATGCTTCACTTTTTTATCAATTCAGGCATTAAGGATACCGCCTATTATTGGTCAGAGTTGACACGCTTTATTCAAAAATATGTGGAGTTGAAGCGCGTAGCTCCTAGTTTGGATTCCATGGATATTGGAGGGGGCTGGCCGATTAAAACCAACGTGTTTTTTGATTACGATTACCAGTACATGGCAGATCAAATCGTCAAAAATATCAAGTGGATGTGTGCCAAAAACAGTACCAAAGAACCCAATATTTTCACAGAGTTTGGAAGTTATACCGTTGGGGAAAGTGGTGCTGTATTGTATTCGATTTTGGAGGAAAAACTCCAAAATGATAAGGAATTATGGTACATGATTGATGGTTCATTCATTACGCAGCTCCCAGATAGCTGGGGATTGAATCAAAAATACATCATGCTTGCAGTGAATAACTGGAAGGAAGAATACCACAACATTTCTTTGGGAGGATTGACGTGCGATAGCATGGACTATTACAATTCAGAGGCACACCAATTCAATATTTATTTGCCCAAGTTGGTTGAAAAGAAGCAGCAATACATTGGCTTTTTCCATACCGGTGCCTATCAAGAATCACTTGGTGGCTATGGGGGTATTCAGCATTGTTTGATTCCAGCACCAAAACATGTGTTGATTGATCGGGACGAAAAGGGAGAAGTCAGGCACTGGTTATTTGCTACCGATCAAAAAGAAGAAAGTATGTTGAAAACCCTTGGGTATTAAAAAAAAGATCTCTTTTGCGGCCTTTTTTTTAGTTTTTCGCATCTCCCTTAATCGGAAATAAAATAGAAGAGACTACAGAAATAATTAAAATTCCTCCAACAATAGAGAGTGAAAGTGGTGAGGAAATGTGGTAAAACGGAGCAATAATCATTTTGAATCCAATAAAAGACAAAATGATGGCCAAGCCAAACTTCAATCTACTAAACATGTGAATGAAGTTGGCCAATAGAAAATACAGGGAGCGTAGTCCTAGAATCGCAAAAATATTTGAGGTGTAAAGTATGAAGGGGTCATTTGGGGCTATGGCAAAAATAGCGGGAATGGAATCTACTGCGAAAATCAAATCCGTAAACTCGATCACAGCAACTACGACCAAAAGTGGAGTAGCCATTTTTATTCCATTTTCAATTGTAAAGAAATTTCCCCCATTGTATTCTTTGCTTACTTTGAACAATTTGTAGATTACCTGAGCGCCTGGGCTTTTGCTAAAATCTTTTTCATGATCGTTTTTGTCGTCTGCAAACCAAGACTTGATACCTGCATAAATCAAGAAAAACCCAAAAATGGTGAGCACTGCATTAATTTTTACGGGTTGACCCAATAAAAGCACTTCTGGCAAAAAAGTAAGATTGATCAAACCTACCCCTGCAAAAATAAAGATAGCGCGCATGAAAAGGGCTCCAATAATGCCCCAAAAAAGGACTTTATGGTGTAAATCTCGGGGAACATTGAAATACCCAAATACAAGGATAAATACGAAGAGATTATCAACGGAGAGTGCCTTTTCAATCCAATAAGCTGCTTGGTATTGGGAAAATTTCTCCAAACCTGAGGTTTCAGCTGTAGCAATGTAAATGAAAATACTAAATATCATAGATAGGCCGATCCACACGACGGACCAAATAGCCGCTTCTTGATTGGAAATTACGTGTTTCTTCTTGTTGAAGATTCCCAAATCAAGCAATAACATAAATAGAACCGCAACAGAAAAACCGATGATGATCCCTGGATGATTTATTAAATTATCCTGCATAATGGATGTGAATAAGGGTTTATTTATGTGTTCAAAATTCGTTCTTTTTTAGTCCATTATGGAAAGAAAAAAGTGTCAGCCTTCATTTTTTTTCAAAATCGATTCAAAATAGGCAATGGTTTTTAGAAGTCCTTCTTTCAACTGCCAGGCAGGCTGCCAGGATAATTCTTTTTTGGCCAATTCAATAGAAGGTTGACGTTGGAGTGGATCATCAGGCCGTTGAGGAAGGAAATAAAATTTACTTCTACTTCCTGTTAATTCAAGTACGAGGCTAGCTAGCTCCAAAATTGTACATTCGGTAGGATTTCCCACATTTATTGGGCCTGTTATCTCTTTTGGTTTGGCCATCATTAGTCTAATGGCTCGAATGGTATCTTCTACATAACAAAAAGATCGGGTCTGGCTACCATCACCAAAAATGGTTAGGTTTTGCCCTTGAAGTGCCTGAAGGATTAGATTGGATACCACACGGCCATCTGTAGCACTCATGCGAGGACCATAGGTATTGAAGATACGCATGACCTTGATGTCCAACTGGTACTTACGATGGAAATCAAAAAACAAGGTTTCTGCACTCCGCTTTCCCTCGTCGTAGCAAGCTCGAGGTCCAATGGGATTTACATGACCAAAATAGGACTCGGGTTGGGGATGAACCTGTGGATCCCCATACACCTCGGAAGTAGAGGCTTGAAATATTTTTGCGCCGGTTGCAGTTGCCAACTCCAACAGGTTCAAAGATCCAAGTACAGAAGACTTGAATGTTTCAATCGGGAAACGTTGGTAAAGTAGGGGAGAAGCAGGACATGCAAAATTGTATATTTCGTCTACCTCAAGTGAAAGTGGTATGCTGACATCTTGTGCGAGTAACTTGAAATTGGAGGAGGGAAGTAAATGGGAAATATTCTGTTCAGAACCTGAAAAAAAATTGTCTAGGCAGATAACCTGATTTCCTTCTTCCACCAACTGCTCACAGAGGTGACTTCCCAAAAAACCTGCTCCACCACTGACCAAAATTCGTTTCATTTACTTGTAGGTTGAACCTTATCCTTCTGATTTTTTAATTAATTGCAACTAGTCAATTGCCTTTTTATTAAAAGCCAGGCTTTTTAGTAATTGTACAAATGTACGTTAAAACCAGTCTGTTTTCATGTCAAGGGTAGGGTATTGAGTAGATGTAAATCGCTCCAAAATTCCATTGAGCTTAGTTAGTTCGTAGGATACAGTATATCGAGCTGTCTCAATTTTTCCTAGATGGAAATTCTGATCAATGCTCCCTTGATTTAAGGCTTTTTGAGCTGTAATTGCCTGTTTTAGCCACATCCAACCCATGCACAGGAGTCCAGCTCCTTCCAAAAAAAGTGTGGCATCTGCTAAAAAATACGCAGCACCTTGATTTTTTTTAAACAAAATATGTGCGGTATTCCTGGCAAATTCATGCAAATACTTTTCAAATGTCCCGCTAATTTCATTTAATTCTGTTAGTAGTTTTCCTTCATGAAGTGTGGTTTGAAGTTCTTTTTGAAGCATTTTCCAGCCCAATCCTTCATTGAGTAATAGCTTTCTACCTAAAAGATCTAATCCATGAATACCGGTGGTACCCTCGTGTATTGGGTGGATTCGAGCCTCACGATAGTATTGTTCCACAGGAAAATCAGTCGTATAACCCGCTCCACCCAATACCTGGATCGCCATGGAAGTGCTTTGCATACCCATTTCAGAAGGATAACTTTTGGCAATTGGGGTCAATAAATCCAAAAGTGATTCCATTTCAATTTTCTTCGTGGAATTAGTTTCTTGAGAAATTTTGTCGGCCAACAATCCACAGTAAATTAATAGTGCCAAAGATCCTTCCGTAATGCTTTTTTGAAACAGGAGCATGCGTTTCACATCAGCATGTTGGATGATAGGTATCTGGGGTCTATGAGGTTCTTTGTCGGTTAGATTTCGTCCTTGGGGTCTGACTTTCGCGTATTCCAAAGAGGTTTGAAATGCCGCCGTAGCGATGGCTGTAGCATTCATACCTACTCCCAATCGAGCCTCATTCATCATTTGAAACATGTACTTTAGGCCTTGGTGTACTTCCCCTACGAGATACCCTTCGCACGCAGATTCACTCCCAACCATTAAATGAACAATTGGCGCTCCCTTGTAGCCCATTTTGTGGTAAATGCCTTGGGTCAATACATCGTTTGGGGTGCCATCCAATCTGATTTTGGGAACCACAAATAGGGAAATTCCTTTCGTTCCCGCTGGTGCTCCCGCAATACGTGCAAGCATCAAATGGATGATGTTGTCACAGGCATTGTGGTCTCCAGCAGAAATGTAGATTTTTTGACCACTTATAGAATAAACTCCTGGATTTGAGGTCGGTATGGCTGTGGTTGATAAATCGGACAGAGAACTGCCTGCATCTGGTTCGGTCAAGGCCATGGTTCCTTGCCATTCTCCCGAATACATTTTTGGCGTGTAGGCATCTCGAAGTGCAGGTGAACCAAAGGATCGAATCAAGTTGGCAGCTCCTGTGGTTAAAAATGGAAAAACACTAGCAGAATAATTGGCAGCCTGTAATATAAATCCAGCAGAAAAATGCAGTGTCCAAGGGAGCTGCTGTCCACCTTCTTCGTAAGGGAAAATGGCGTTGATCCAACCATCGGCTCCAAATTGGCGGATGATGGTTCGCATTTGGGGATGTACTTTCACCATCCCATTTTCCAATTGGGGTTCCTGGCGGTCCATTTCCTTGAAAATAGGATACAAGGACTTCTCTGCAATCTGCTCTGCTGCATCCAGAACCAAGGTAAAGGTCTCTTTGGAATGGTCAGAAAAGTAGGGATACTGGAGCAATTCCAAGCAATTTTGATTTTCAAAAAGCTGGAAATGTAGATCTCTTTTGGAATAGAAGGTAGCCATGAGTTATTTTTTGGAATCCAAATAACGGATTATTTTTGCTGGATTACCTGCAATAACTACCTCCGAAGGGAAACTTTTGGTAACTACAGCTCCGGCTGCGACTACTACACGGTCACCTAAGTTGACGCCAGGGCAAATAATTGCTCCTCCACCAATCCATACATCTGATCCAATGCTTATAGGCTTACCTGACTCCCAAAATGCGCTTCTAGTCTTTGCGTCCAATGGATGTGTAGCGGTGTAGATTTGAACAGCTGGTCCAATAAAAACTCGGTTTCCCAGTTGGACCGAGCAAACATCCAATACCACACAGTTGAAATTGAAAAAGCAATCGTCACCCATTTGAATATTGTAGCCGTAGTCGCAGTAAAAAGGGGCTTCGACCCAGGGATTTTTACCAGCCTTTCCCACAAGTTTTCGAATTAATGCCACTCGATTTTCTGGTTCTGAAGGAGCAGAGGAGTTGACTAATTGCAACAGTTCTCTCGCCTCTAGCCTTTCTTGGACCAATTCTGGATCGGAGGCAAGGTACAATTCCCCGGCTAGCATTTTTTCTTTTTCCGACTTCATAGCTATTTACTGCTTTTAGGAATTGCTATGGACAGGCCTTTTTACTGTTTATTTGCTACCCATACCAGCGCTTCTTCCACTCCTCTAAGTTCAGCAAGACCCTTTAGCCTACCAATGGCTGTATAGCCAGGATTTGCTGTTTTCTTGTCTAAGTCATCCAAAATCTGGTGTCCATGGTCTGGACGCATAGGAATTCGTTTTTTTCGCTTTTCCTGCCAATTCAAAACTTCCTGAATGACGGCGACCATATCTACATTACCCTCTAGGTGGTTGTCTTCGTAAAAATTCCCATCCTCCGCTCTTTTCGTACTCCGTAGGTGAAGAAAATGAATTCGCTCCCCAAATTCGCGGACCATTGCTGGTAGATCGTTGTCGGCTCGAACCCCATAACTTCCCGTGCAAAAAGTCAGCCCGTTGTGAAGACTTGGGGTTTGAGTTAGAATTCTGCGAGCATCTGCTGCTGTACTTACTACTCGTGGCAATCCATACAAGGAAAAAGGTGGATCGTCTGGATGAATGCATAGAAAGCATCCCACATCTTCTGCTACTGGGGAAATGGCATCCAAAAATAAGCGCAAGTGTTCAGCAAGTCGGCTTGCATCGATTCCTGCATAAGTCTTGAGCATTTCCCGAAATTCCTCTAACGTATATCCAATTTCTGATCCGGGAAGTCCTTTAAGAATGTTATCCAAAATCAGTTTTTTGGAATCTTCAGACAAATTTTCGTAGTACTCTTTGGTGTCAGCTATTTCTTTCGCAGTGTATTCTGAGTAAGCCTCCGCACGCTGTAAGATAAAAAGATCAAAAGCAATGACTGCTTTTCTTTCATAAAGTAAGGCTTTAGCTCCATTGGGTAAGCCGTATTCTAGGTTGGTTCGGGTCCAATCCAGTATGGGCATAAAGTTATAGCAAACGGTATACACCCCCTCAGCAGCTAAATTTCGAAGGGTTTGTTTGTAATTTTCAATCAATTGAAGATAGTTTCCCGTCCTGGTTTTTATCTGTTCGTGAACGGGAACAGATTCGACTACAGACCAAGTTAGGCCGGCATCTTCAATTGTTTTTTTTCGAACACTTATTTCCTCTCTAGTCCAAATCTCTCCATTGGGAATATGGTGTAATGCGGTGACGATACCGGTCGCTCCAGACTGTAAGATGTTTTGAAGACTTACTGGATCCTTAGGACCATACCAGCGCATGGTTTGTTCCATTCTATAGGTCATGCCTTGTATTTTTTAAGATTTAACTAATGTAAGAAGTTAATTCAAGAGGTTATACACCAGAATATGCACTAAAACCTCCATCCACAGCGACAACTGTACCAGTGACAAAGGCTGAAGCGTCGCTACACAACCAATGTAAGGCGCCTAATAGGTCTTCGGGCTGACCAAACCGGTTCATGGGTGTATGGCTGATTATTTGACTTCCACGCTGTGTTAGGCTTCCATCTAATTCGGTGAGAAGTGTTCTGTTTTGTTCGGTTAGGAACAACCCTGGAGCCAGAGAATTCACTCTGTAATTGGGGCCGTGTTTGGTAGCAAGCTCAACTGCTAGCCACTTGGTCAAGTTGTCGATAGCAGCTTTTGCAGAAGCATAACCCATTACCCGTGTCATGGGGCGAGTGGCAGCCATGGAACTGATATTTAAAATGGTTCCTTTCTCAGATTTTAATAGCAAAGGAAGAAAGGCTTTTATGGGTAATACGGTGCCTAAATAATTTAAATCCATTACTTGCTTGAGTGCATTGGTATCTAATTCTAACAGATTTTGGTCAGGTCGGATTACTGCACCTGGTAGGTTGCCACCAGCCGCATTGATCAAAATGTCAATGGAACTGTGTTGCAAAAGAATGGATGAAGCAACTTTTTGTAGGTCTTCCTCCTGGGTGACATCCCCGTAAAAAGAATAAGCTATGCCTCCTAGGCTAAGGATTTGATCGCGTAAATCATCCACTTTTTGGGCAGTTCTACCTAGAATTAATACTTCTGCACCTTCTTGTGCCAAATAAATGGCCATTGCTTTTCCCAAAACACCTGTTGCTCCAGAAAACACTATTTTTTTTCCAGTGAGAGAAAAAAAGGAAGACTCTTTCATAAGAATACTCGTTGGTAGTTAGAAGTGTTGGTAATTGCTGGGACTGAAGTTGAAGTAGGACTTTGCATTGTAATAGCAGATGTCTTGAATAACTTTTCCTAGCCATTGCTCATCCCATGGCAATTCACCGTTTTCAACATCTTGACCAAATAAATTACATAAAATCCGCCTAAAATATTCGTGTCTTGGAAAAGAAAGAAAACTTCTTGAATCGGTAAGCATTCCAATAAAGCAGCTAATCAATCCCATATTTGAAAGCGTGTTTAGTTGCTTTTCCATTCCATCTTTTTGGTCAAGGTACCACCAGCCAGAACCAAACTGTATTTTTCCTTTGCTAGATCCATCGTTAAAATTCCCAATCATGCTTGCAAATACTTCGTTGTCTCGGGGGTTGAGATTGTAAACGACTGTTTTGGTAAGCTGGTCGGATTTATCTAGTTCATTGAAAAATGCAGCCATAGAAGAGGCCTGGTTAAAATCTCCGATAGAATCAAATCCAGTATCAGGGCCCAATACCTTTTCCATTCTTTGGTTTGTATTGCGAAGTGCACCTAAGTGGAATTGCTGTACCCATCCTTTGGCATGGTAGAGTTTACAAAGGGCAGTAAGGGCATGGAATTTAAAGGCAGTGATCTCCTGGTCCGAAGGTTCAGTTCCTTCCAGTACCTTTTTAAGGATCAGATCCGGAGAAAGGGAGGTAATTTTGGAAAAATACATATTTTCCAATCCATGATCAGATAAGCGGCAACCTCTGTTATGGAAAAAGGTGACTCTATTTTCAAGTGCTTCCAAAAGCGTGTCAAAGGAAATAATCTCTACGCCTGCTGCTTGACCAAGTCGTTGGATATAGGCTTTGTATGTAGTTACATTTTCGATTGCAAAAGACTTATCGGGTCTAAAAGCAGGGTACATTTTTACCGATTGATTTTGATTAAAATAAGCCTCATGATGTTCCAGTGTATCTGCAGGATCATCTGTTGTACAAACTATCTCTACCTTCATTTGCTCAAGCAGTCTACGAGCTCGAAATTTTTCCTCTTGGAGTTGATTTGAGGTAGTCTGATACACTTTTTCTGCTTGGCTTGGGAGGAGCAGCTCTTCAATTCCAAAATACCTACTTAGTTCCATTTGGCTCCAGTGGTAGAGCGGGTTGCGTAACGTATAGGGAAGGGTATAGGCCCATTTTTCAAATTTCTGGTAATCGGTAGCATCCCCGGTAATAAATTTTTCTTCAATCCCAAGGGTGCGCATTGCGCGCCATTTGTAATGGTCTCCTGCAAGCCAAATTTTACTGATGTTTTCAAATTTACGATTGGAGGATATTTCAGCAGGTGAAAGGTGGTTGTGGTAATCGATTATAGGTAAATTCTTAGCAAATCCATGGTAAAGATTTTTGGCAAATTTATTTTTTAAGAGAAAATCTTCCGAAATGAAAGTTGGGATTGATTTATTGCTGTACATCAAGCAGTATTTATTGATTACTTTGTTTCAATTCAAATTATTTAAATTTATTGTTAAAATTTTGGTAATTCTTGAATAAATACGGAAACGATTTCATTTTATATTTAATCGGAAATAATTAAGTATTTTCAGTGACTCAACTTAAATTGTGTATGTAGATCCATTTAAAAAATTATACTTTTTGTCCTATGGGAGTAAATTTAAAAGAGTTGGCCGCTGAATTAAAACTATCGCCTTCGACAGTTTCTCGCGCATTGAATGACAGCTACGAAATAAGTGAGGCCACAAAGCAAAAAGTTGTTTTGCTTGCAAAAGAGCTGGATTACCAACCCAATCCATTTGCTAGAAGTTTGCGAGAGAATAAAAGTAAAACCATTGCGGTGGTTATTCCTGAGCGGATCAATAGTTATTTTGCCAAGGTAGTAGATGGGATTGAAGAAATCACCCAAGCTCATGGGTACCACTTATTGGTTTATTGTACCCAAGAAGATGTAGAGCGAGAGAAGAAAATTGTGAATTTACTGATGAATGGAAGGGCTGATGCAATTGTTATCTCCGTTTCCTGTCAGCTAAGCGATAATTCCCACTTGAATCTACTGCATGAACGAGGATTTCCTTTGGTGTTTTTTGATCGAATTTGTGCTGAAATTCCTACAACAAAATACATTACCAACAATTATGAAAGTGCTTTTGATGGGACCAAACATTTAATTCAGCAAGGCTGTAAAAAAATAGCTTTTTTTATGCTTTCTAAAGAGTTATCCATTACAAAAGAACGTTATAGGGGTTATAAAGATGCCTTGGAACAAGCAGGATTGGAAATAGATTTGAATCTAAATCTCACATTTTCCCAAAATGAAGAACAGAATATTGAAGGAATAAAAGAACTTTTGGTTTCAAATAATCGACCCGATGGGATTCTCTCTTCAATCAGTAAATTAGCATTGGCCACCTACCAAGCTGTCAAACAAACTAATTTGAGTATACCACGAGATCTAAAAATCATCAGTTTTTTTGCCGATCCCTCCATTGCAAGTTTGCTAAACCCGTCCCTGTCGACCATTACTACGCCCACTTATAAAATTGGAGAGGAGTGTGGCAAATTATTGATTCAAAAACTTACCAAACCAAGGCAGCCTGACTTACCAGATCAAACCCTAGTCATTCCCTCACAAATCACGATTCGCTCTTCCACAATTGAGATTTAATAGAAAAATTCCTTTAATCTGATAGCGAATCTTTTCATGTAGTCAATTTTCAATGAGCCAATTTTTTAATAAAAAGTTGTTTGAACTACAACGGATAATCATCGATATACGACAGTAACAAGTTAGTTGCTCATTAAACTGAACTTCAAACCTCATTTATCTTCGGTTCCTATTCACAAAGTGAATAATCAAAAAACAATAATTTAGCAGACATTATAATTTCAATAAAGAAAAGCCAGTTTGCAAAAAAAAAGTGGCTGCATTGCAGCCACTTTTCATTAGGTGTCCGATTAAGTAATTAATAACCAGGATTCTGAGGGAAGGAAGAGGCTCCGCCTTCTGCTCTATCAATTTGGTTTTGTGGAATTGGTCTCAACGCGTGGAAGTCCTTGATATTGGGTGCTGCTTGAGGGTTGTATTTTTTCACTCGCTCAATCAAGTTACCCCAACGCTTTAGGTCTAACCATCTTGTTTGTTCGCCAGTCAATTCTCTTGCTCGCTCTTCCATTAGGAAATCAAAAGTCATGTCACTTGCAGTAATTTCCATTGCAGTTTCTTTTCCTGGCCAAGCTGCTCTTCTACGAATTACATTTATGGTAGACGTAGCTTCTGCAATTTTACCTTGGCGGAACTGAGCTTCTGCGAGAAGGAGGTAGGTATCTGCTAGTCGCATTGCGATGTAATCTCGTCCACCTTCAAATTGTGTACGATCCACTCGTCCTGGATCCAAGTGCTTGGTTAAAGCTGGAAATAGCTTTTCAGTGTAGGCACTTGGAATCAAAACTTGATAAGGTTTTGAAGCACGCTCAGCAGCAGTCATATTGTATCCTGGCAAGAACATAGTGGTATCCCCTGCCGCAAAGGTTAATTTTGCCTTGCTATTGTCAAATGTGGTATTGTAAGTACCTGGTTTATTTGACTTATAGGTGTCCTTGTAAGATTTTTTATATCGACTATCGTTTTCTCGATTTTGGAAAACAGTTTCCATAGCATAAACAGTAGGTCTATAGCGTTTGAATGGTCTACCATTCTCTGTATCTCGCTGCATACCAGGCTGTGTATCGTATTCCATCAAGAAAAATACATGGGAATTATTTCCTCCACCATTGGTTAATGGAGATCGGGTATATTGAACGGACCAAATGACTTCGTCATTTATTTCATTTCCAAAGGCATGTACTTGACCAAAATCATTCAGGAGTTTTAAGCCATAGCTAGCAATCACATTTTTGAAAAGTGGCTCTGCTTTGGCAAAATCATCCGATGCTTTGGAGGTTGAGGTTCCTTTTGTCACATAAACTCTTCCTAATAAATGTTCTGCAGCAGCTCGTGTTGCACGTCCAAATTGGCTTGAAGCTTTTTTAGCTTCTAAGCCAGGAATTGCCTGACTCAAATCTTGAATGATTGCGGCATAAATTTCTGA
>Ga0181601_10002090_pt1 | contig 17126 bp, 19 predicted proteins | sample 041ome_8_FD_133020 | JGI IMG/M metagenome (GOLD analysis project Ga0181601, IMG submission 133020) | Coastal salt marsh microbial communities from the Groves Creek Marsh, Skidaway Island, Georgia - 041407BS metaG (megahit assembly) | ecosystem: Environmental > Aquatic > Marine > Intertidal zone...
CGCTTCGGCCAGTGCCTTGTCGATATGGGTCACGTTGCGGATGCCGAACACGATGGTGTAGGCATCGAACTGCCGGTCAGGATAGGTCAGCTCCTCAGCGTTCTGGCAAGACCAGCTAAGCCCATCGATCCCGCGATCGATTGCCCGTTCAATGCCCACATCGAGCATGTCCTGATTGATATCCGCCACCACCACTTCGGCGCCCTTGGCAGCCATGCGGAAGGCGATGTCGCCCGTGCCGCCTGCCATGTCCAGGATCGCCTCGCCCGGCTGCGGCTTCACGCGCGATACGAAACGGTCCTTCCACAAACGGTGCATGCCGCCGGACATGGCATCGTTCATGATGTCATACTTGGCAGCGACATTGGAGAAGACCGCGCCCACGCGGCGGGTCTTTTCTTCCGGGGCGACGTCTTCGTAACCGAAGGAGACTTGGTCGTTCATGCCGCGGGCCTTAGCCGCTGACGGCGAGGCGTTCCAGTGAAAGAGTCACGCCGCGTTTTCAGGCGGCGGGAAGACGTTGGGGCCAAGGTGGGCAAGGAAATCGAGCTTGCCGATATCGACGCCCGCCGCGCGCAGGATCGCATAGAGCATGCTGGCGTGGAAATAGACATTGGGCAGCACGAAACCGTTGAGATAGGTCAGCCCGTCAAACCGCATGCCGCCGCCGTTCGGAAACTTCAGTTCGATCTCCTTGGCAATGCCTGCCTCAACCGCGGACGGGTCGAGGCTTTCGAGGAAGGCGATGGTCTTGTCGCAGCGTTCCTTCAGTTCGGCGAAGCTGGCTTCGGTATCGGGCATGGACGGAGCCTCCACCCCGGCCAGCCGCGCGCCGCAGCCCTTGGCACTGTCCGATACCAGCTGCACCTGCTTGGCCAGCGGATACATGTCCGGCGCCAGCCGCGCCTCGATCAGTTCGGCCTCGTCCTTATGGGCGGTAGCCTTGTCGAGCCAGGCCTTCATATTGGTCAGCACTGTGATCATCACGGGAACGCTGGCATTGTAGGCGGTTATGGACATGTGATCCTCGTCTCCTGTTTCGGGCGGAACGCTAGGGCCGGGCCATGCCATAGACAAGCGCGATTGCGAGCCTTACCAACCGCGCCATGCCGGAACTTCCCGAAGTCGAAACTACAGTGCGCGGCCTGGCGCTTTTCCTCGATGGCCAGCGCATCACGCGCGTGGCGCAGAACCGGCCTGACATGCGCTTTCCCTTCCCCGAAGGAATGGTGCAGGCCTTGACCGGGGCGACGGTCACTTCGCTGGGCAGACGTGCCAAATATGGCCTGATCCACACCGACCGCGAAACAACGCTGATCTTCCACCTGGGCATGAGCGGGCGCTGGCGCATCGATCCCGAGGCGGACGAGAAGCACGATCACCTTGTTATCGAGACTGCCGCCAACCGCTTTGCCCTGAATGACCCGCGCCGCTTTGGCTATGTCGACCTTGTCGATACCGCGCAGCTTCAGGACTGGCCTGCCTTCTCGGTTATGGGGCCGGAGCCGCTGGGCGAGGAGCTTTCGGTCGAGCACCTGCGCGCCGCGCTGAAGGGCCGCAAGCAGGCGATCAAGCTGCTGCTGCTCGACCAGCGGATCGTGGCGGGACTTGGCAATATATATGTGTGCGAGGCGCTGTTTCGCGCCGGCATCCATCCGCGCAAGGCCGGCGGGCTGGTCTATCGCCCTGCCCTTGCCCGCCTCGTGCCCGCCATTCGCGAGGTGCTGGCGCAATCGATCGAAGATGGCGGCTCGACCTTGCGCGACTATGCCAGGCCCGATGGTGAGCTCGGCTATTTCGCCACGCGCTTCGATGTCTATGGTCGCGAAGGCGAGGCTTGCCACCGCTGCGATGACGGCATAATCCGCCGCATCGTGCAGGGCGGGCGCAGCACGTGGTTCTGCCCTTCCTGCCAAGGATGATTTGATACGGGAGGCCGACAGGACGCCCGCAAGGCCGCCCGCAGCCGCCCCGTAGTCCGCAGGACGAAGGGATTCAGGCGAGGACAGCCCGGCGAGCCGGATGGATCGCGCTCGCCAGCAAAACGCGCAACAATCGGTTGACGATTCGGCAGTGCCCGCCTATGTGGCGCGCTTTCCGGCGCTCCGACGCCGTTTTTCGATATTTTGACAAGGACAGGGCAGCCGCAACTGACCGCGGTGCCGAGACAAGGACGAACATGGCCAATACGCTGCAAGCCAAGAAGCGCATCCGTCGCAACAACAAGCGCGCCGAGATCAATGGCGCGCGCATGAGCCGCATCCGCACCCAGGTGAAGAAGGTCGAAGTGGCCTGCTCCGCTGGTGACAAGGCTGCCGCCGAAGCTGCACTGAAGGTGGCCCAGCCGGAACTGGCCAAGGGTGTCGCCAAGGGCGTGCTCCACAAGAATACCGCTGCTCGCAAGATGAGCCGTCTGAGCAAGCGAGTCGCTGCTCTCTGATTCGCCTCCCGGAAGGTTTCCGGGGAGAACGAAATCGGAACGGGGCCGGGGCATTTGCCACCGGCCCTTTTCGCATCTGCGGTATGCGCGGGCGCTGCAACGCAGCAAGTGACGGAAATCCTGCGATTCGCGTTACCGTAATATATGAATCCTTTTATTTCAGTAACTTAAACGCAAGTCCGCCACATAGCGAGAGTCAACCCTGTTTATTTTTCTAAATGATGACGGTGGCCCTTGCGGCTCTCGCCAGAGCCTTCATAAACAGGATCAGCGGTTGCGGCTGAGTCCGTCGCGACCCTCATGAAATTGCATTGCAGGCGGCAAACCCGGATCACCGCATGCGCGGTGTTCCGGCAGGGGGAAGTTGTGTGCCCAGTGCAGGGTATCGGGGATATGGCCGGGCAGGCATCGGGACGTAAGGAAAGACGGGAATGATTCGTGTGGGGCCGCATGCCGGAAAACAGGATCCGGCAAAGCAAGATGAGGCAACGGAGAAGATGGAAGAACAGGAAGCCCTCGATCTGGCTGCAGATTGGTCGGATATCAGTCAGGGGCTTCGCAAGGATCTGGGGCACCAGCTTTTCACCCAGTGGATCCGCCCGATCCAGGTCGGCGGTTTCGACAAGGAATCGGGTACGCTTGAACTGTTCCTGCCCACCGAATTCTCTGCCAACTGGGTGAATGACCGTTTCCATGACCGGCTGTCGCTGGCGTGGAAGATCGCCCGCAGCGAAGTGCGCCATGTGTCCATCAAGGTGCATCCCGGCCGCCGCAAGCTGGCAGATCTGGACTTGCGCGGCGATGATGGTTTTGGCCACCGCGCAGCCAATGATGCCACGCTGGCGATGGAATCGATCGGCGATGATGGCTTCACCTCGTCGGTCGGCCTTGACCCGTCGCTGACCTTTGCTGCCTTCGTCACCGGCACCACCAATGTGCTCGCCAAGAACGCGGCGGAGCGCATGGCCAAGACCGAAAAGCCGCAGTTCAGCCCGCTCTACCTCAAGGCCGCCACCGGCCAGGGTAAGACACACCTGCTGCACGCCATCGGCCATTCCTACCTGCAGGCGCACCCGCGTGCGCGCATCTTCTATTGCAGCGCCGAGCGCTTCATGGTCGAGTTCGTGCAGGCGCTGAAGTCGAACGAGATGATCGAGTTCAAGGCACGCCTGCGCGGCTTTGACCTGCTGCTGGTGGACGATATCCAGTTCATCATCGGCAAGGCTTCGGCGCAGGAAGAGCTGCTCTATACGATCGATGCGCTGCTGGCCGAAGGCAAGCGACTGGTCTTTGCCGCTGACCGCGCACCGCAGGCGCTGGACGGCGTGGAACCCCGCCTGCTCAGCCGCCTGTCGATGGGCCTGGTGGCAGATATCCAGCCCGCCGATATCGAACTGCGCCGTTCGATCCTCGAATCGCGCCTGACCAAGTTCGCCCCGCTCGACGTTCCGGGTGACGTGATCGATTTCCTCGCCCGCACCATCAACCGCAATGTGCGTGAACTGGTTGGTGGCCTCAACAAGCTGGTCGCCTATGCCCAGCTGACGGGGCAGGAAGTTTCGCTGCAACTGGCGGAAGAGCAACTGACCGACATCCTGTCGGCCAACCGCCGCCGGATCACGATTGACGAGATCCAGCGCACCGTGTGCCAGTTCTACCGCATCGACCGCAGCGAAATGAGCAGCAAGCGCCGCGCCCGTGCCGTGGTCCGCCCGCGGCAGGTGGCGATGTACCTTGCCAAGGTGCTGACCCCGCGCAGCTATCCGGAAATCGGCCGCAAGTTCGGCGGCCGCGATCATTCCACCGTGATCCACGCGGTGCGCCTGATCGAGGACCTGCGCAAGCGCGACGCCGACATGGATGGCGACGTTCGCAGCCTGCTGCGCCAGCTGGAAAACTGAGGAATTTGTCTTAGCCTCACCCCCTCCCGCTTGCGGGAGGGGAATAGACTTTTCAGCTTTCTGGCTAGTCGCAGCGGGGTGGGCCTGCACTTACGGTCAACAGTTTTTCCACCCACCTGCCAACGGATACCCGCCCGGTGTTTTCCCGGTGCGGTCCACAGGCTTGCCCGCAACCTATCCACAGCGCTGTTCACAGGCCTTTCGACATGGTCGATGGAACACATGGAACACGGTCCTGAAGGCGAAAATCCGGCTCCCGCGAATTGCCCGGCATCCGCTCAACTCTGTCGTTTTCCACCTGTAACAAGGCCACCCGGATCTCATCGGCTTGTCCACATGATGTAGGAAAGCGCGTCCCCCGCTTTACGCCAGCCGCAATCCGTCTAGGGATGCACAGATGGACGACAGCCCTGCCAACAGCCCAGCCCAGCCCGAGGCCAAGCGCCTCGAACGTTTCGCGCGCCATATCGTGCTACCCGAAGTGGGTGGCGCGGGGCAGGCGGCGCTGTTCAACAGCCACGTGTTGCTGGTCGGGCTTGGCGGCATCGGCGCGCCTGCTCTGCAATTCCTCGCGGCAGCGGGAATCGGCAGGCTGACGCTGGTTGACGACGACGATGTCGACATGACCAACCTGCAACGTCAGACGATCTACACCACCCGCGACATCGGCCATGGCAAGGCGGTGGCCGCACGTCGCTGGGTGAGCAATTTCGACAATACGCTGGACGTGACCATTTCGGACACGCGCGTCACGCCGGAAACCGCCGCGCGCATGGTCGAAGGCGTGGACCTGGTGCTGGACGGGACGGACAATTTCGCCACCCGCCTTTCCGTATCCGATGCCTGTGTGGCAGAGCGCGTGCCGCTGCTGTCCGCCGCCGTCGGCCGCTTCCAGGGGCAGGTCGGCGCCTTCGCCGGGCACCTCGTCTCCTCACCCTGTTATCGCTGCTACGTCGGCGATGCCTTCGATGCCGAGGATTGCGACACCTGCGCCGAAGACGGAATGCTGGGCGCGATGAGCGGCTGGACCGCCAGCTTCGCCGCCATGCAAGCCATCCGGATCCTCATCAGCAAGACCGGCGGCATGGGCGATCCGCAATGGGGCAAGCTGCACCTGATGGACGGGCTGAAACCCGGCATGCGCACGCTGACCATCGCCAAGGACCCGGGCTGCCGGGCGTGCGGCGGCTAAGGGCCAGATTGACCGCAACGGGGTCGCAGGTAAGATCGGCTGCGGAAGCGGGAGGGATTGCATGACACGCCAGTTCGTCAAACTCGCGGGCGCCGCCGCCTTGCTCGCCGCCAATCCGGCCGCGGCGCAGGATGACCGGATGGTGGCCATTGCCGAGCCTGATCAGCCCGGGGCCATTGCGCTCAACACCGGCGAACTGCCCGGCGCGACAGTTGGCGAGAGCTGGCACCGCCAGCATGGCAGCGTGTTCACGCGCAATGTCACCGAGGCTACGCTGACGCCGTTCCTGCCCGAACCTGGCAAGGCCACTGGCACGGCGGTTATCGTCGCCCCGGGCGGTGCGTTCCGCGTGCTTTCGATGGAAAATGAAGGCTGGGACGTGGCGCGGGCGCTGGCCCAGCGCGGCGTTGCTGCTTTCGTGCTGAAGTATCGGCTGAACCAGACGCAGGCCGACCTTGCAGAGTTCGAGGAGTCCATGAGCCAGGCGCTGGCTTCGACCAACCTGGGCGCGCTGAGCGCCGAACAGGCTGCGCCCAATCTTTCGCTGCAGGTGGCTGATGCCGAGGCGGCGTTTGCGCTCGTCCGTTCACGGGCGGAGGAATGGCAGATCGATCCTGAACGCATCGGGATGATCGGATTTTCCGCCGGCGCCATGCTGACCATGGCCACCGAATATGCGGGCGAGAATGCCAATCCGGCATTCGTGGGCAATATCTATGGCCCCATGGCACCCACGCAAGCGAAGAGCGATTCACCTCCCATGTTTGCGGCGCTGGCTGCTGATGACGCGCTGTTCCCAGAGCCGGAATTTGGCGTCGTGCTCAGCTGGCTTGAAGCTGGGCTGCCGACCGAGTTCCACCTCTACGAACGCGGCGGCCACGGCTTCGGCATGTATCAGAAGGACACCACGAGCACCGGCTGGTTTGCCGATTTCGTCGCGTGGATGGACATGCACGGCTGGCTCGCAGAGCCTTACTGGAACCCGCGCCGATCAAAGTTCTTACGATTGTACTGGTCCCGCATCTCGTCAACCCTCGCCGGATCGGGGCGACACACGGTGCTGTTGCCTTCCCTGGTGCAAATGCGGCCCAACCTGTCGCGGCCTTCCTCCACTTAGGGGAAGAGGATGGCGTACATCTCCCATGAGGTGCAAAGCGCGGGAACGGCGATGAGGATAGCCAGCCACATGACCCCGCCGCTTGTTGCTGCGCGTGCAGGTGCCTTTTCCGCGATATTGGCGCGCGCCGCGCGGGCTGCCGAAACGGCAGTAACAAGCCCGAAGCCCGCCATCAGGAATGGCGCCGCGCATAGCAGCACGAAGCTGTAGAACAGCATGTGCCCGTCCATCTGGCACTCTGCGCAATCGGCTAGGAAATTGGTCAGCCAGTAATAGCCGACATAGCCATAGGGCGACAGCACAAGCAGGCCGAGAGCTCTGAATACGCGCGACCTGCTGCCACCTTGGCGCGATGCGGTTAACTTGCCCTCAATTCGCCGCGCAGAACATCGTCCACCCACGCTGGCACCAGTTCGCTCGCCTTGCCTAGCCGCGTTTCGTGGAACATGCGGCTGCCAAGGCTTTCTTCAAGGTTGAGTTCGAGGCAATGCGCGCCGCTTTCCCTTGCGTGCTGGACAAAGCCTGCCGCGGGATAGACCGCGCCTGACGTGCCGATGGAAACGAACAGGTCCGCACGGCCCAGCGCACGGAAGATCTCGTCCATCCGATATGGCATTTCGCCGAACCACACGATGTCGGGCCGCATGCTCGCCATTCCGCAGGCGGGGCATGGCGGGCCGTCGAGCAGCGTGCCCTCCCAGCGGTGGCGCGCGTCGCAGGATGTGCACCACACGCTCAATGCCTCGCCATGCATGTGCCGCACGCGGTTTGCGCCACCGCGTTCGTGCAGGTCGTCGATATTCTGGGTGACGATCAGCAATTCGCCGTCGAACTCGCGGTCGAGCCTGCCCAGCGCCTGATGCGCAGCGTTGGGCTGTGCGGAGAGGATGCCCGCCCGCCGCTCGTCATAGAAGCGCTGCACCAGCGCCGGATCGCGCGCGAAACCTTCTGGCGTGGCGACTTCTTCCACCGGATGATCTTCCCATAATCCGTCCTCGGCACGGAAGGTGCGGATGCCGCTTTCGGCGCTTATCCCCGCGCCGGTAAGGATCACGATGTTGCGGATATTGCTCATTGCCCGCATGAAGCATCAGCGAAGGGAAAATGGCAATGGCACGGATCGGAATCATCGGCAGCGCGGGGCGCATGGGGCAGGCGCTGGAGCAGGCCATCGCGGCGGCAGGTCATGACTGTGCCGGCGGCGTGGACAAGGGCGGCGATGTCGAAAGACTGGCGGACAACAGCGATGCGCTGGTGGATTTCTCCGCCCCCGTGGCACTGGCCGGAAACCTGCGTGCAGCCATCGGCGCGGGCATACCGATCCTGATCGGCACCACCGGCCTCGATGAAACCCATTTCGAAGCCATCGACAATGCAGCCCGCGTCGTGCCGGTGCTGCAGACGGGCAACACCTCGTTGGGTGTCACCCTGCTCGCGCATCTGGTGGAGGAGGCGGCATCGAAGCTGGGGCCGGACTGGGATATCGAGATTGTCGAAATGCACCACCGCCTGAAGGTGGATGCGCCATCGGGCACCGCGCTGCTGCTGGGACAGGCCGCGGCGAAGGGGCGCAATGTCTCACTGGTCAGCAACATGGAAAGCGGCCGCCAGGGCCACACCGGCAAGCGGCAGGAAGGCGCGATCGGTTTCGCTGCCCTACGCGGCGGCACGGTGGCGGGCGAACACTCGGTCTATTTCGCAGGCGAGCAGGAACGCATCACCCTCACCCACCTGGCTGAAAACCGCATGATCTTCGCCAATGGCGCGGTGAAAGGCGCAAGCTGGCTGATCGGCAAGCAGCCGGGCCGCTATGCGATGACGGATGTGCTGGGATTATGATGGACTTCCTCAAGAAGCTGTTCGGTGGCAGCAAGCCCGCTGCGCCATCGCCACGCCCCGCACCGAAGAAGCCTGCGAAGCCTCCGCTTCCCAATGAAGAGTTCGAATGTTACAAGGCGTGGTTCACCTCGCACAAGCGGCCTGCCATCCGTTTTGTGCCTGCGCCTGATCGTGCGGTGACAGAACAGGGAGCCGGCTGGGCGGGCCGGTCTGGCTGGCCGAGGGGGAGGAATGGCCCCAAGCCGCCAACGGCGTTCCGCTGGAATTCGTGTTCCAGCTCGATTGCGCGGATTGCACAGCGCTGGATGGCTATCCCGAAGACACGATCTTGCAATTCTTCATCGGGCGGAGCGACCTTTACGGCTGCAATTTCGATGAACTGACAACGGGCGATTTCCTGATTCATGCCCGCAATCGCGGCGACGCGGGCAGCCTCCACACGCCGCCGCCACTCGAAGTGGTGAACGGCGAATTTGGCAGTGACTACGCCCCCTTCGGCATGTCTGCCGTTCGTACTGATGGCATGATGATGGATGCACAGCCTTTCACCGACACGATCGATGCCAGCATCCACGGTGTCTACGAACGGATCGACGCCTTGTACAAACGCTACGATATCGACCCGCTGGAGAGCTGGCTGGACGAGATGTGCCAGACGCGGGGCCTGTCGCACCACACCGGCGGCTATCCCGCTTTCACGCAGGCAGACATCACCGCCACCCCGGCGGGCAGGGACTTCGACCATGTCCTGCTGCGCCTGACGTCCGACGACACCATCATGTGGGGTGACAGCGGCGATTGCGTGTTCCTGATCCGCAGCGAGGATTTGCGGAAAGGCGATTTCAGTCGCATTGCCTATTCGTGGGATTGCTGCTGAACCAAGCCCCATGACCAAGGACCAGATCTTCGAATTCTTCCGCCGCCTTGCGGAAGACAATCCCGATCCGCAGACCGAGCTGGAATATGGCAATGCCTACCAGCTGGTGGTGGCCGTGGCGCTTTCTGCTCAGGCGACGGACGTGGGGGTGAACAAGGCCACGCGCAGCCTGTTCGAGAAGGTGAAGACGCCGCAACAGATGCTCGACCTTGGCGAGGACGGTCTGAAGGAGCACATCAAGACCATCGGCCTGTTCAATTCCAAGGCCAAGAACGTGATCCTCCTCTCCCAGCTGCTCGTCGATGAATATGGCGGCGAGGTGCCGGATACGCGCGAGGACCTGGTCCGCCTGCCCGGCGTGGGCCGCAAGACGGCGAATGTCGTGCTCAATTGCTGGTTCGGTCAGGAAACCTTTGCGGTGGACACGCACATCTTCCGCGTGGGCAACCGCACTGGCCTCGCCAAGGGCAAGACGCCGGACCATGTCGAAGCCAAGCTGGAAAAACGCGTGCCCGCCCCCTTCCGCCTCGGCGCGCATCACTGGCTGATCCTGCAGGGGCGATATGTGTGCAAGGCCCGCACACCCGAATGCTGGCGCTGCAATGTGGCGGACCTGTGCAGCTTCAGGAAGAAGGTGCTGGAAAAACCGAAGGGGCGTTAGACGTCATCTGCACTGACCAGCTCTGCCCGGTCGAGATCGCCCGTCATCGCAGCTACCGTCGTGGCGATGGTCGCGTCCGACGTCACATTGGTGGTGGTGCGCATCATGTCCATGATCCGGTCTGCGCCGGCCACGAAGGCGATGGTTTCCAGCGGCACGCCGACGCTGCCCATGACCAGCGTCATCATGATAAGGCCGGTGCCGGGAATGCCTGCCGCGCCGATCGAGCCGAGCGTCGCCGTTACCGCGATCAGGATGTAATCGGAAAAGCCCAGGTCGATGCCGAAGATCTGCGCGCCGAACAGCGTGGCAAGGCCGAGATACATTGCCGTGCCATCCATGTTGATCGTCGCGCCCAATGATGCGGTGAAGCTGGAGACGGAGCGGCCCACGCCAATATTGCGTTCAAGGCAGCGCAATGTGACTGGCAGTGTCGCGCTGGAACTGGCGGTGGAATAGGCAACGGCAATGGCGTCAATCATGCCGCGGAAGAAGGCCACCACCGGCACTTTCGCCACCAGCTTGAGCAAGCCGACATAGACGATCCCGATCAGCAGGAAGCAGCCGAGATAGTTCAGCATCACCATCTGCCCCAGCGCCAGCAAGGCGCTGACGCCCAGCGTGCCGGCCACCCACGCGATCAGCGCGAAGACGCCGAAGGGCGTGAGTTCCATCACGATGGCGGTCACCTTCTGCATCACGACGGAGCCGCTGTCGAAAACCTTCGCTACCGGATCGCCATCGGACCTGGCCATCAATATGCCGATGCCGATCAGCAGCGAGAAGACGATCAGCGGCAGCACCGCGCCATCGGCCATCACCTGCACCGGGCTGGCGGGCACGGTGGCCACGATCATGTCGGTCCAACCCGTGAAATTGCTTTGCGGGACATCGCCTGTCTGGATGGCAGAGGTATCGAGGCCCGCGCCGGGCTGGAAGATCGTGCCCAGCCCCAGCCCCAGCCACACGGCGATCTGCCCGGTGATCAGGAACAGGATGATCGCCCGTCCGCCAACCTTGCCCAGTTTCCTGAGGTCACCGATGGACGCCACGCCGGAAACAAGGCTGAAGAAGATCAACGGCACCACCAGCATCTTGATCGAGGCGATGAAGAAATCGCCGATCCACTTGATGCTTTCCGCACCGGGGCCCCAGAAAAGGCCGGTGGCGATGCCCAGCACGAGCGCCGCGACCACCCGTTGCCACAATGGAATGGCGAACCAGAATTTCAGCATGCGGCAATGATCCCCTTTTTCAGGGGCGCAGGCTCGCAACGCGCGGGGCTGAGGTCAAGCGCCCAATGCCGCGCGGGTTATGCGCGCATAGATGCGGGTTAAGGTGTCGAGGTCCTGCAGCGCCACCGCCTCATCGGTCTTGTGCATGGTGGCGTTCACCAGCCCGAACTCGATCACCGGAGCCACGGCTTTCAGAAAGCGCGCGTCTGACGTGCCGCCGCTGGTGCTCGCCTCGGGAACCACGCCGGTTTCCGCTTCCACCGCATCCGCAATCATCTGCGAGAAATCGCCCGGCGGCGTGAGGAAAGGTTCGCCCGAAATGATCGGCAGCGCGCGGCCGCCATGCTTTTCGGCAATCGCGCTGACCCGCTCGGAAAGCTGCGCCCCGGTGTGCAGATCGTTGAAGCGGATCGAGATGCGGGCCTTCGCCTTGCCGGGGATGACATTGTGCGCACGGTTGGGCACGTCGATCTCGGTAATCTCGAGGTTGGATGGCTGGAACCAGTCGGTCCCCTCGTCCAGCACGAGCGCATCCAGCTCTGCCAGCATGGCGACGAGCTTCGGCAGCGGATTGTCAGCAAGGTGGGGATAGGCGACGTGGCCCTGCAACCCGTCCACTTCCAGCCAGATGTTGACCGATCCGCGGCGGCCGATCTTCATCATGTCGCCCAGCCGGTTCACGCTGGTGGGTTCGCCCACAAGGATCAGGTCCGGCTTCTCGCCGCGTTCGTTCATCAGGTCGATCAGCGCCCGGGTGCCGTGCAGCGCCGGGCCTTCCTCGTCACCGGTAATGATCAGGCTGACGGTGCCCGCCTCTGCCGGGATTTCTGCCAGCGCGGCGATAAAACACGCAACCGCGCCCTTCATGTCCACCGCACCGCGACCATAGAGCAGGTCCCCGCGGATTTCCGGCGCAAAGGCTTCCGACGTCCAGCCATGACCGGGCGGCACCACGTCCACATGGCCGGCAAAAGCGAAGTGCCTGGAACCTTCCGGCCCGCGGCGCACGGCAAACAGGTTCTCGACCGGCTCCTCGTCGCTGCCCGCCTCGCCCTCGCCACGCTTGAAGCGGATGATTGCAAAGCCCAGCGGCGCCAGCATCGCCTCGAGGCAATCGAACACCTCGCCGCGCGCTGGCGTCAAGCTCTCGCAGGCGATCAGGCGGGTGGTAAGATCGGTCGGGCTGGTCACTTGGCGTTGCTCACTTCGAATTGCGAGATGGTCCATTCCTCTTGGCTGGCAGCTTCCAGCCATTCCTGCAGCCAGGCATGTTCCCAGATCGCTTCCATATAGGCTTGCGCGAAGCCCGGCACGCCGATGCCATAGGTCAGGAAACGGCTGACCACCGGGGCATAGAAGATATCGGCCGCGCTGAAGGTGCCAAACAGGAACGGCCCGCCCCGGCCGAAACGCGCGCGTGCCTCTGCCCACAGGCCAAGGATGCGGACGATGTCGTGCCTGCACTCTTCCGACAGATCCACCTGCGCGCGGGCGCGTATGTTCATCGGGCATTCGCTGCGCAGCGCGGCGTAGGAGCTGTGCATTTCCGCGACCATGGAGCGCGCCATGGCGCGTGCCTCGTCATCCTTGGGCCAGAACCGATCGCGGCCCACCTTGTCTGCCAGATATTCGAGGATGGCGAGGCTGTCCCACACCACCACTTCGCCATCCCAGAGGACCGGAACCTTGCCTGCAGAAGGCTGGAATTCGCCCGCCTCGCGGCGGCGGCTTTCCCACTCGTCACCATAGAGCGGGACGGTCAGTTCCTCGAACGACAGCCCCGATTGTTTCGCCGCCAACCAGCCGCGCAGCGACCAGCTGGAATAGTTCTTGTTCCCGATAATCAGCTTCATGCGAAGGTCCCTGCTTCCCTCTGCCGCGCAAGTAGCCGTTCAGCCCCACGCTGTCGAGGCTGAACAAAGGCGCGAACCGTGCCGTTAACCTTGCTCCGGAAAAGCTTCAGCCGCGCACGTCCTGCAACAGCGCGGCGCGCAATTCATCCAGGCCCATGCCCTTTTCGGCAGAGGTGAGGTGGATAACGGGATAGGCCGCAGGGTGCTTGCGCGCTTCGGCGGAAACCTTCGCGGCAACTTCGTCAAGCGCACTGGCCTTGATCTTGTCTGTCTTAGTCAGGACCAGGCGGTAACCCACCGCAGCCTCGTCCAGCATCTTCATCATGTCGAGGTCGGTTTCTTTCAGCCCGTGGCGGCTGTCGACCAGCACCAGCGTGCGCTTCAGGGGCACGCGCCCGCGCAGGTAAGTGCGCACCAGCTTGCGCCAGTTTTCGACCACCTTCACCGGCGCCTTGGCAAAGCCATATCCCGGCATGTCGACGAAGCGGAACTGCGTGGGATCGCCCACCTCGAAAAAGTTGAGTTCCTGCGTGCGCCCCGGCGTCACTGACGTGCGGGCAATCGCCTTTCGCCCGGTGAGCGCATTGATCAGCGAGCTCTTGCCGACATTGGATCGTCCGGCAAAGGCGACCTCCGGGTAATCCGGATCAGGCAGGAACTTCAGCTGCGGCGCGGATAGTAGGAAATCCACCCTGCCCGAGAACAGGCGGCGCGCCTCCTCGGCCAGGGCTTCTTCTTCAGGTGTCATCGCGAAACCCCGCTCAGCCCTTTTCCGCTTCGGCGGCGCGCGCCTTTTCCGCTGCTTCCTTCTCGGCCAGGGCCTTCAGCTGCGGATGCTTGGAATAAAGGTACTTCTGCTGCGCCAGCGTGAGCAGGTTAGAGGTGATCCAGTACAGCAGCAGGCCCGCGGCAAACGGTGCCATCACGAACATCAGCACCCACGGCATGATCATGAAGATCTGCTGCTGCATCGGGTCCATCGCCGCCGGGTTCATCTTGAACTGCAGCCACATGGTCAGGCCCAGTAGCACCGCCAGCACGCCAATCGCCAGGAAGCCCGGAGGATCGAACGGCAGCAGGCCGAACAGGTTGAGAATGGTCGCCGGATCAGGCGCGGAAAGGTCCTTCAGCCAGCCATAGAAGGGCTCGTGCCGCATCTCGATGGCAAGGCGCAGAACCTTGTACAGCGCGAAGAAGATCGGGATTTGCAGGAAGATCGGCAGGCAGCCCGCCAGCGGATTGATCTTCTCTTCCTTGTACAGCTTGGCCATTTCCTGCTGCAGCTGCTGCTTGTCGTCCTTGTAGCGTTCCTGCAGCGCCTTCATCTTCGGCTGCACCGCGCGCATCTGTGCCATGGACGCAAACTGCTTCTGCGCGATGGGGAACATCAGCAGGCGGATGATCACGGTAAGGCCGATGATGGCGAGGCCGAAATTGCCGACCAGGCCGAACAAGAAGATCAGCACCTGCCACATAGGCCAGGCGATCCAGCGGAACCAGCCCCAGTCGATGGCGAGGCCGAACTTGGGAATGCCGGCCTGCTCGTACTGGTCCATCACCGCGCTTTCCTTTGCGCCGGCGAACAGGCGCGTGGTGTGCGACATGGTCTGGCCGGCACCGATGGTGTCTGCCTCATAGGCGAGGCGCGCGGCATAGCGGTCCGTGCCTGCTGTAACGAAGGAAGCCGTCGCGCCCGCAGAATCGGCGGGGATCAGGGCGGACATCCAGTAAATGTCGGTAAAGCCGATCCAGCCGACCGTTCCGGCCATGTTGACCACGCGGCCACCGCCTTCGGTGGGCTGGCCGTCTTCGAGGATTTCCTTGTAGTCCAAGCCGAAATCGACCGCATCGTCGATCGTCGCGATCGGGCCGGAGTGGACGTTGAAGTTGCTCGGGTCAGCGGTGAGCGAGGTGCGGTTGATCAGGCCATAAGGGCGCAGCGCAATCGAACCTTCGCCAGTGTTGGTCACGCCATGTTCGATGGTGAGCATATAATGCTCGTCAACCGAGATGGTCTGGGTGAAGATCTGGCCTTCGCCGTTGTCCCAGCTGAGCGTGACGGGCGTTTCCTGCGTCAGCACATCGCCATCGGCAGTCCACACCGTGTCGCTGGCAGGCAGGGTAATGCCGTTTCCTTCCCAGCCGAAGCGGGCGAAGTGCTGCAACGGGGTGCCGAGCGGGGCCATGAACTGCACCGGACCGGAATCGGCTTCCACGCTCTCGCGGTGAGTCTTGAACTCGATATCGTCGATCCGCGCGCCGACGAGGTTGATCGAACCTTCGATTTCAGGCGCGCTGATCGGCACGCGCTGGTCACTCGCCAGTTCCTGCGCCAGGTCCAGCTCGACCTCGACTTCCAGCGGAGCGGCAGCAGATGGCGTGCCGTCGGTATTGGCCACGTTCACCACCGGCGTATCGACGGGTTCAGGGAAGAAACGCGTTGCGAAGAAATCCCAGCCCACGATCAGGGCAAGGCTCAGCACGACGGCGAGGATGAGATTACGCTGGTTGTCCAAGATTACTTCCCGTCCGGTAAATTCGTTCCCCGCGCCGGTTAAGGCACGGGATCATATCCGTGTCCCCCCCAAGGGTGGCAGCGCAATAGCCGCTTCAAGGCCAGCCATCCACCCTTGATTGCACCATGTTTTTCGAGGGCATTTATTGCGTATTCGCTGCAACTGGGCTGGTAGCGGCAAGTGGGCGGCAGAATCCGGCTGGGGCCAAGCTGCCAGAAGCGCGCCACCAGGATCATCACCCGCTTCATTTGCGTGCGCCTGTGAGCCTGGGCCGGGGTCCGCGCGGGCGATCACCCTTGCCTTCGCTGGCGGCCTTCAACGCATGGGTGAGTTCGCCGCGCATCCGGTGAAAATCGCGCGTGATCCCGCCCGTTCGGCCGATCAGCACGTGATCGTGATCCGGCAGGCCTTCATCCGGCAAGGCATCGCGCAAAAGCTCGCGGAAACGCCGCTTCATGCGGTTGCGCACCACGGCATTGCCGACCTTCTTGGTCACCGTTATGCCGAAGCGCACACCCTGCCCCTGGTTTGGCCGGGTCAGCAGCACGAAGCCGGGCCGCGCATTGCGCAGCCCTTTGTTGGCGCGAAGGAAATCCGCCCGCTTGGTGAGCACGGTGATGGTCATTGCGTGAGGTAGATAGGAACCGTTGGAGAAATCTGCGATTCTTTTGTGTGCGCCCGGGCATCCGCGCGTGCGTCCTCGGGGCTGATCCCTCCGTTTGGCTTCGCTTCACTGCGGGGCCCCTGCGGGCGGGCGGGCGCCCTTGCGGTCTCTGGCGAGACCGTATTCAAGTGCGAACTAGAGGGCCGGGAATGGTTGCGGTGCCAAAGGCAACGCCAGCGCATGACCATGCGCCGGCCGGTAGGCCGAAAGCCAAGCGAGCCGGATGGCTCGCGCCCGGCGCCTGAGGGGCAAAAACAAAAAGCGAGCCCCAAACGGGACCCGCTTGTAACTCGCCAAGCGAGGACGCTCGCCCGGAGGGGCGAGCGCAAAGAAATTATGCGCAGAGGTTCTTGCGGCCGCGCTTGCGGCGGGCGCGAAGGACCTTGCGGCCGCCGACGGTTGCCTTGCGGGCGAAGAAGCCGTGACGGCGGGCACGCACGAGGTTGCTCGGCTGGAAAGTGCGCTTCATGGTTCGTATCCTCGAAATCGAAATAAATAGGGCCGCCAACACGGGCGGCCATCTGGTGGGCGCGCAGTTAGTTTAACACGGGACCCAAGTCAAGATAGGGAAGCCGCGGTTCTTCGGCCTGATGGTCAGCATATTGCACGGGCATAGCAGGCTCGGGCGCGTCGATCCATTCGCGCATCTCGCCGCCGGTCAGCCACAGCGCCGATTCGAACGGGACGGAGTTGGTCATGGCATAGAAGCGCTCGGCCTCTTCCGCTTCCATCCCCATCTCGCGGTAATAGCTGAGGTATTTCAGGTGCTCGGGCGAATCGGGGGCATAGTCCGATGCGCCCATGCCGTGATCGTCCATCCACGCATGGACG
>Ga0181601_10002095_pt1 | contig 17098 bp, 8 predicted proteins | sample 041ome_8_FD_133020 | JGI IMG/M metagenome (GOLD analysis project Ga0181601, IMG submission 133020) | Coastal salt marsh microbial communities from the Groves Creek Marsh, Skidaway Island, Georgia - 041407BS metaG (megahit assembly) | ecosystem: Environmental > Aquatic > Marine > Intertidal zone...
CGATCGTCCCGACGAGCCGCCCGAACGCGTTCGCCATGTAGTAGAACCCGACGTTCATCGCCACCTTGTCGCCGTCCGCGTACTTCACCACCAAGTAGCTGTGCACGGCGGAGTTCACGGCGAACACGAGCGCGAACGCGACGAGGCCGGCGACGACGACGCCGGCTTTCGCGCGCGTCGCCTCGCCGCGCGACAAATCGTCGTCCGTTCCGGCGGCGAAGACGCCGACGCCGAGAAACAGCGGGATGATGGTTAATATGGCGTTCCACAGCACGCACACGTGTTTGTTCGGGGGAGACTGGCACAGAGGCGTCAGGACGAGCCGTGGCGAGTGGCTCTGGCACTGGCCGTAGACGATGATGTACCCGGCGAGCGCCGCGCCGACGGCGGTTCTCGGCCAGTTCAGCCCATCCGCGCTCCTGAGGTAAAACGGCAACGGCACTTCGAACCACAAGTCCCGGCTGCCGAACAAAAAGAAACGCGCGAAACTGAGCCAGTTGATGTTGGGCTTTTGGCGAAACACGGCTTCGAGCTTGATGTTCTCCTTCGCGACCCTGCCCAGGTCTTCACTCAAGCCGAGCGCCGCGAACGGCAGCGCGACAACGATGAGCGCGACGTTGAAGTGAATCGCCGCGAAGTACGACACCTCCAGAAGCGCGGCGCCGAGAAAGTACCCGACGCCTTTCAGCGAGTTTTTGTACCCTGTTAAGCTGGACACCAACCGGAACAACGCCTCTTGTTTCTCCTCCGGAGTCACGAGCTTCGTGACGGTCTTGCCCCCGAGCTTCACGAGGTCCTTCGCGACGCCGCAAAGCGCCTGCGCGAAGGTGACGTACGCGATGGCGCTCGACTTGCTCCACGCGTCGTCCCAGCCGTACAGAAGCGCCAGCCCCACGACCTGCATGAGCAAGCCGCCCACGAGCGTCGCGCGGATGCCCCACCGCGCGCCCAACACCCCCGCGGCGAGGTTCGTGCCCGCGCCGCACAGCTCGTACAGCGCGAACATCACCGCCACCTCCATGGCGGTGAAGCCCTTCGTGTACGCGTGCAGGAGCACCAGCATGCGCACGGCGCCGTCCGTCACCGTGAACAGCAGGTACGCGATGCTGATGATGGCGAACGGCCGCAACGCGTTTTTCGGTTTGGCATCGCTCGCCCCTAGCCCGACGGAGACGTCCGCCGAGTCCCGCGTCGCCGCGGTCCCCGCGGCGGGCGTCTTCGTCGGTGCCGTCATCGCTCCGGGAAACCAAACGACGACGAGGCGACGGCTCAAAGACCTCCTTTCCGGACTGCGCCTCGACCCGCCTCCCGACGTACGGACGGTCGCGTTCGCGTCGCCCGCGACACTCGGACGCGCGTTGCCGTGTCGCGCGCCTCGGACGATCCACGACGCGTGCGGCGGCGCCGGCGAGGGTGCGCGCGCGGTTCCTCGCGCGCCGCTAGCGCCGATACCAATCTCAAATCGATAGGTGCCGTTTTTTATTCCTTTTTGATCAATCTTGACGTCAACACATGTTGTCTGAATGTCGTCACCCGCCGCGGACCGTCACTCGCACTCGCACGCACGATGGTCAAAGTTGGCATCAACGGCTTCGGCCGCATCGGGCGCCTCGCGTTCCGCCTCGCATTCGATCACCCCGAGCTGGAGTTCGTGCACATCAACGAGTTCCCCGGGTCGGGCGAGAGCAGCGCTTACCTCGCGAAGTACGATTCCATCCACGGGCAGTGGGCGCACGGTTGCTCGTTCGTGGACGGCGCCATCGAGGTGAACGACGGCGAGAAGGTCTCCCGTATCTCGTACTCCAACGAGTCCACCCCCGGCGCGGTGGACTGGGATAAGCACGGCGTCGAGCTCGTGCTCGAGTGCTCCGGCCAGTTCCTGACGCGCGACAAGCTCGCGCCCTTCTTCGCCAAGGGCGTCAAGCGCGTGCTCGTCTCCGCGCCCGTCAAGGACGCGAGCGACCCCGTGCTGAACATCGTGTACGGCGTGAACCACGCGGACTACGACGCCGCGAAGGACAAGATCGTCACCGCGGCGTCGTGCACCACGAACTGCCTCGCGCCGGTGGTGTCCGTGGTGCAGACCGCGCTGGGCGGGATCAAGCGCGGCTCCATCACCACCATCCACAACGTGACCAACACGCAGACCATCGTGGACGCGCCCAACTCGAAGAAGAGCGATCTGCGGCGCGCGCGGTCGGGCATGACCAACTTGGCGCCCACCTCCACCGGCTCCGCCACCGCCATCGCGCTCATCTTCCCCGAGCTCAAAGGGAAGCTGAACGGGCTCGCCGTGCGCGTCCCGCTTCTGAACGGCTCGCTCACGGACTGCGTCTTCGAGCTGAACGAGGAGACGAGCGCGGAGAAGGTGAACGCGGCGATGAAGGCGGCTTCCGAGTCGGGCGATCTGAAAGGTATCCTGGGGTACGAAGAGCAGCCGCTGGTGTCCACGGACTACATCAATGACACGCGCAGCGGCATCGTGGACGCGATGTCCACGATGGTGGTGGACAAGACGCACCTCAAGATGTACATCTGGTACGACAACGAGTACGGCTACTCCGCGCGCATGGTGGACGTCGCGCGCATGATGGTCGCCAAAGGGCTCTGATTTATTCGTCGCCGCTCGAGGCGGCGCGCGCGGAAAAACGGCGCGCGGAAAAACGGCTCCGAACGCGGAGAGACGGTATTGTTTTCCTAACGACGAACGACAAAGAGAGAGATCATCTCGCGAGCGTGAGGAGTGGTATGCGTAACAACGTCTGCTTTACACCGATCGCGCGTCGGCTTCGCCGCGTTTCTAACAAGCAGTCTCTCTAATATAAGCAGTCTCGAATTTCGCGAATTTCCGCGAAAGATGAAACGTCTCTCTCGGGTCTACGCGGCGGTGGTCTCCGTATCGGGGGCCCCGCAGTCGCACGTCACGAGGCGCGCGCACTTGGGCGCGTCGCGCGTCTCGCGCTTGTCGCTCTCGGCGCCGTCCTCCATCAGCGCGCTCACCGTTTCCAAACCTCGCGCGCCGCCCATCTCGAGCGCCTTCAGCACCGTGCCCCCCCCGGTGAAGAGGTAGTACTGCGGGTCCTCCAGCGCGCTCATGTACAGACCAGGAGACAAGGACTTGAACTCCGCCAGAGTGTCCCCGCCCCCGAAGTACTTGCGCGCGGGCGCGTTCGCCGCGATGGCGGCGTCGAGCGCCGCCGTGCCCTCGTGGAACCCGGACGAGGTCAAGCCCATAACCGCGTTCACGAAGATGGTCTTCGAGCTTCGCAGCGCCTCCTTCACGCGCGCCTCGGTGAAGGACACGGGCGCGACGTCCAGGAAGTACCCGTATTCCCGGCCCGCGACCAGGTCACGCACGTGCACGGGGTTGGTTCGCGACGTGTCCACGTCGTCGTCGCCGCACACCCCGTCGCGCGGTACGCACCCGCACCCGCTCAGGTCGGCGCTCTCCACCAAAGTGGACAGAGGCAGCAGCTTCGCCTCGATCTCCGGGTCGCCCAGCAGCTCGGCCCGCGCGAGCTCGACGTCCTCCTCGGAGACGCCTCGCACGGTGATCCCGAACTTCGCGGCGAGGTACGCGTTGTACAGCTGCCCGCCGAGCATCAGCGCGTCGCACCGCCGCGCCACCGCCTTGACCGTGCCGATTTTCGTGTCCAGCTTGGCGCCGGCGATCACGGCGAGGAACGGCCGCGTCGGTCGTAACAACGCGTCCAGCGCCTTGAGCTCCTTCTGCATCAGCAAACCCGCGTAGGAGGGGAGCATTTTCGTCACCCCGAGCGTGCTGACGTGCGGTTGCCACGACCCGAACGCGTCGTTCACGAAGACGTCCGCCAAACCGGCGAGCTGCTCGGCGAATCTCGCCGAAGCGTCGGCGCCGAATCGCCCTTCTTCGCCGGCGAACCACCGAGTGTTCGGAAGGTACACGCCCCCGATGCGCCTCGCGCGTAAGTCGTCGATCAGCCAGTTCACGGAGGTGTCGATGTCCAGGATGCCCCGCGAGTCGTCCAAACGAAACTCGGGCACCGCGAACGTCACGCCCAGCCGCGACTGCAGGTACCGCGCCGCGGCGACGACGGCGTCGCCCTCGTCCGCGCGAATCGAATTCGTCTTCTTGTCGTACGGGCGCCCGACGTGCGTCATGAGAATAGGGCGCCCGCCGCGCTCGACGATGTTGTACAGCGTGGCGACGGTGGCGTCCACGCGGAAGGCGTCCGTGAGCGACCCGCGCCGCACGCAGTTGTGGTCCACGCGCACGAGCACCACCTTGCCGTCCAGATCCGCATCCTGCAGGCGACGCAGGCGGTGGGGAGCGGGCGCGTCCGGCGCCATCGCGCTCGCGGACGCGGAGACGGGGAGAGGAACCGCCGCCGCGAGCGCGCGCGAGCGGATGCGAGCCGGGTGTGCGGGCGAAGGCGCCGACTGAGCTCGGCGGCGCTTCGCGGAGGCGGGTGCTTCGCGCGGGTGGCTGTGGGGGAAGGGAACATCCAAAGGAATAAACAAGTCGGGCAGCGAAGTCGGACGAGCGAAACTCGCCAGTTTGGCGGTTTTCGCTCCGCGTTCATCAGCCGTCGCTTCCACGAACTGCGGGAAGTTTGCCCGGCTTCAGCGAAACGCCCGCGGTGAGTCGCGCGACGTCGAAAATTCGCCGCGAACCGTTGCCGCGCGCTCGCGAAGATCTGATGAGACGACGCGACGCGATCGGGGTTCGCGCGTCACCTGACGACCGCGCGCCCGTTATCGTGACCGCCGCGATGGACGCGGCCTTCCTCGAATCAGTGCGCGCGGCGATGAGCTCCGTGCGCAAGCCCGGGCCGCACGACACCGTGTGCAAGGACGAGTGCGTGTTCTGCTTCGACACGCCGTTCTCGCGCGACGGTCTGTACGTCAACCTCTCGACCCTGCGCGGAGTCGGGGCGGACCACCTGCGCGTCGACCGCGCGCGAACCGGCAACGCGCTGTACCTGCACCAGCAGTTCACGAAGCGGAAGAAACCGAAACCCGACGGCGAAGAGCGCGGCGCGTCCGAGGCCACCGAGACCACCCCGACGGAGATGGCCATCGGCGTCGAGGGGGGCTTCGCCGTGGACGACGCGGAAAACGCGTACGAGACGGAGGAGACGTACGCTTTGGCGATCGTGAGTCTTCGTGATGACGCTTCGGCGCAGGCTGGTATCGCGATTCAATCCACGCCGTACCCGAACCAGGAGTTACCGTTCATCGTGTGCGACGCCGTCGACGCGGTCATCGCGCACGCGGGGTTCCACTCGGCGGCGGAGACGACGGCGTGGCGCGAGGAGCTCAAGGAGAGCAAGTACGCGCGCGAACTCAAACAAGAGCCCGCGTCGGCGAATTTTCCGAAAATATCGCCAGACCCGACGGCGTGGCGGTGTGCCGAGAGCGGCGCGGACTCCAACCTGTGGCTGAACCTCGGCGACGGGCACATCGGCAGCGGCAGGCAGCACTGGGACGGCAGCGGCGGCAACGGCGCGGCGCTGCGTCACTACCAAGCCATGAAGAAAGAGGGAAAAGAATTCCCGCTGGTGGTGAAGCTCGGTACCATAACGCCGAGCGGCGCGGACGTCTACTCGTACGCGCCGGACGAGGACGATATGGTGACGGACCCGCTGCTCGCGGAGCACCTCGCGCACTGGGGGATCAACGTGATGGCGATGCAGAAGACGGAGAAGTCCATGGCGGAGCTGCAGATTGACCTGAACAAAGGGTTCGAGTTTGACAAGATCACCGAGGCGGGCGCCGAGCTGGAGCGGGTGTCCGGCGCGTCCCGCGTCGGCTTGAAGAACACGGGCAACACCTGTTACGTGAACTCGGTGTTACAGGTACTGAAAGAGGTGCCAAACATCGACGCTCGGTACCGCGGGAACGCGGACGTACTCTTCGAGACCGCCCCCGCGGACCCGACGACCGATTTCCCGACGCAGTTCGCCAAGCTCTTCGCCGCGCTGAACACGGACCGCTACGCGCGCGATTTGGAAAACGAAGACGAAAACCTCGAGATTCCCGAGATCGCGCCGCGCATGTTCAAGCAGCTCGTGGGCAAGAACCACGCCGAGTTCAGCACGGGCAGGCAGCAAGACGCCGTGGAGTACTTCCAGCACCTGCTCGAGGTGATGACGCGCGCGGAACGAAACGACGTGCGCGACCGCTTGGGAACGAAGGCGCAGGAGCGGGAGCGGGAGGAATTCGTTTTGTCCGCGAAGCAGTTTGAGTTTGACGTCGAGGAGAAGGTGACGTGCGCGGTTTCCGGCGCCGTGCGCTACGTGCGCCGGCGCGAGAACGTGCTCCCTCTGGAGGTTCCCGTGGACGCCGCGACGAACGCGAGGGAGATTGAGGCGGAGCGCGAGCGGAAGCGGCAGCGGACGGCGCGCGCGGACGAGGGCGCGACGTCACAGAACGAAGACGAAAAGAACGACGCCACCGACGGCGTTCGCCCGGTGGTTCCCTTCGACGCGTGCCTCGCGCAGTTCGCCGCCGACGAAACCGTGGAGGACTGGTTCAGTACCGCCACCGGCGCGAAGGGCGCGGCGACGCGCCGCTCGCGTTTCGCGACGTTCCCGGAGGTTCTGCCGGTGCAGGTGCGCCGGTACTACGTCGCGAGCGACTGGACGCCCAAGAAGCTGGACGCGCTCGTTCCGATGCCCGAGACGATCGACCTCGGGGCGCTCCGGGGTGTGGGGCTCCAGCCCGGCGAGACCGAGCTTCCGGAGGCGGCGGACACCACCGCCGCGCCCGTTCCCGAGATTTCGACGCAGACCCCCGCCGTTCCCGCCGAGCTCGAGAGCGCTTTGGAGCCTGATCCCGACGTCGTCGCGCAGCTCGTGGGAATGGGGTTCAGCGAGAACGGCTCGCGCCGAGCGGCGGGGGCGACGCGGAACGCCGGCGCCGAGCCCGCGATGGAGTGGGTGTTCGCGCACATGGAGGACCCCGACTTCAACGACCCGTACGTTCCCGCGACGAACGCGGCTCTGACGGGAAACTCCGGCGCCATGCCCTCCCCGGGCGCGGATGCCTCGGCGGTGGCGATGCTCGCCGCGATGGGTTTCGCCGAAAAGCACGCCGCGGCGGCGCTGGAACGCTCCGGCGGGGACGTCGAGCGCGCGGCGGACTGGCTCTTTTCACACGCCGACGACCTGGAACGTGCCGTGGCGGAGGCGGAGGCGCAGTCGGGGCGCGGCGCCGGCGGCGGCGCGGCCGACGCGTCGACCCTCTCCGGCGGCGCGTCCCTCGACGCGTCCCCGTGCGTGGACGGGCCCGCGACCTACGAGCTTTTCGGGGTCGTGTCGCACATGGGCGGGAACACGGCGTGCGGCCATTACGTCGCGCACGTCAAGTCGCGGGGCGAGTGGTGCATCTTCAACGACGAACGCGTCGCGCGGTCGCGCGAACCGCCGCTCGACATGGGGTACCTGTACTTTTACAGGCGCGCGTCGTGAAGCGTTTGAATACGTAGCAGATAAAAAACGCTCTTCGCTTCGTCTGACGGTCTCACGGGAGTCGAAACAGCGGGTTCGTCAATCCTCGTGAGCGCTTGACTTGCGTCTGCTAAAAAGCCTCGGGCGTTTTTTTTTCCTTGGAATTCGCGTCGAGGTCGCGCCAGTTCCCCGCGCGCGACCCGCCTCGCACGCCGAAAGCTCCCGCCTCGCACGCCGCGACTGATCCGTCGGCCGCGACGCGAATCGACCCCCCGCCGCGCCCCTCTCGCCGGTTCCGCACACGCTCTCGCCCGCCCTCACGGTCGCCGCCCCGGTCGATCGCCGAAGCGGACGTTTCGCCTCCGAGCTTCTCTTCCGCGTCTCGTCTCATCGCTCCGTCGCCATGTCCAAGACCGACGGAATCGGCGTGCTCTCCCTGTCCCTGGAGTTCCTGCACGTCAAGCGCTGGCCTCGCGCGGAGTCCGTGCCTGTGAAGCCGAACGCTCCCGACGAACACGGGCTCCCGTGCTCGGTGTTCGTCGCCGTGAACTTCGACGACCCCGCGCCCCTGGAGGCGGACGTCACGGAGCTCCCGTCCGGCGACGTGAGACGTCGCGCCGACCTCGCGACACAGACGGGGCTTTGGCACGGCCTGCGGCTGGCGTCCATGCGGGACATCCTGCACGTCGAGGTTCGCGTACCGGGATCGAACGATACCGTCGCGTCCTTCAGTGGGCCCGTGACCTCGTTCCTGGAGGAGGCCTTCCTGGAATCTGACGCGCGCGGCGTCCGCAAGACGTTCGAGCTCGGCGACGCCGCCGAAATCTCAATCTCGGCGCAGTTGCGCGTCAAGTTCCACCTCCAGGCGGACATCTTGCGCGCGCTGTGCGACGGCGTCGGCGTCGAGGTCGCCTCCGTGGACACCATCAAGGCGTTCGCGCCGCAGGCCGTGACGCTCTGCGGCGCCGCGGAGACGCTGACCACCGCGCGGCGCCGGTCGCTCTCCGGTCGCGAGAGCTTCGACGCGAAAGCCGCCGCGCAGGAGCGCGAGGAGAGCGCGGCGTTTCGCGAACGCGCGAAAAAAACTTTTTCGCCGAGTATCGCGCTCGACGACGCCCGCGGCGAAGGCGCGTTCGGCAAGTCATACGCCGCGCTCACCGCCGGTGTCAAGCGGTTCCTCGCGTCGAGACGCGCGGACGACGCGGACGACCGCGCGTCAAACCTCGTGCGGCTTCTGTCCGACGCGCGGTAAAAGAAAAGCGTCGTTCGATCGGCGATTCGCCGAAGCGCGCCGCGTAGCGTCGGCGGCGTCCGACGTCCGACGTTTCGGAGCGCGTCGCGATATCTACCGTACGTATCTTAGACGGTACCGTACCACGTTATGGTATAGCGTTGGTATTCCTAATAAAGAGGTATATCCCTTCACCCCGACTACGTACCTATTTCCGTTTCCGCTTCTTCTTCGCGATTCCGCCCGCCGCGCCCTCGCCGCGGCCCGACCCCGCGCGCGGCTCCCTCTCGCGTTTCTTTTTGCACGCGAGCGGGTTCGGTCCCCTCGCCTTGGGTTTCGCGTACCGCACGTTCGTGCGCACGCGCGCCACGTCTCTCGCGCTCTCCTCCTGGCCGAGCGACGCGCGCTCGCGCTCGCCTAGTCCTAAACCCGATTCGACGCGCGTCGCCACGCCGGACCCGCCCGCCTCGGCGGGGGGCTCCATCTGCAGCCCGGAGGTGTGGCAGAAGAGCACGGGCGTCATCGGCGACTCGCGCGCGAGCCGCCGTCTAAGCGTCTCGTCCTGCGTGCACACCAGGAAGCGCTCCGCGTTGCCGTCGGCGACGGCGACGGCGACGCTCTCCGCCGCCGGCGCCGGAGGGTCGGGGCCGCCGTCGATTGCTTCGCATTTCCTCGCCGCGAAGCTCGCCTCCTTGAACTCGGCGCCCAAACCTCTCAGCTCGTGCTGCACGCACCGCGTCGTGAACAGCTTCGCGGGCGACCCGAGGTACTTCACCACCACGTCCTTCGCGTCCCCGAGCTTCATCTGCGACACCGCGTGAAGGAAGTTGCCGTCGCACAGCACCTGCGTTTTGTATTTTTTGTGAAAAAGCATTCCGTTTTCGTGAACGACCGGGAGGAGGCGCGGCGAGCGTCGGCGGGAGTGGTGGGGCGCGTGTCGTGAGTCACGGAGCGGACATCCCGAGACCGCGCGTGGCGCGCGACGGACCGCGCGTCCGAGGCATGCGCGGGAGAGCCAGCCTCCGCTGGCAGGATCCGGGCACGCGCGTGCCGCGGGGCTCGGCGGAGGACCCTTTCGAGGGAGACCGCCGCCGCCCGCCGCTCGAGATTCGCGAACGCGGGCTGGGCTCTGCGGTTCTAAGGCTGGGCGTCGCGAGGCGTACCTTGTAAGGGGCGCGGAATCCATGACACGTGCGGTAGTACCGGAGGTACTTGCGCACCTTGCGCGCGCGCTTGACGCGCATGACGCCGCGCACCCGCAAAGTGCGCGCGGCGGCCGAAACCGCGTCGCGATTTCGACGCTTCAACCTCGCCCCGGAACATTTTCCAGATCGACGCCTGTCTCGCTGACTCAGCGCACGCTCACACGCGCCCCGCGCCTCGCGCACGCGCGGGGCGGCCTCTCGTTCCTCTCGCGTCCCTCCCGCTCGTGGGATGTTCGGAGACGTGTACAGCAACCGCGGGTTCGCCGGCGAGACCGCCGGGTCGAGCCCCGGAGACGCGCCCGGAGCGCACTCGCCCGTGCGGACGCGCGTTTTGCTCGTCGCGGACGAGGGGGGGCAACCCGATGGCGAGCCGTCCACCCCTAACGCCACCGCGTCGACGCGACGCGGCTTCGTGCCCGTCGCGGAGGGCGCGCCGGGCTCGGTCGCCGGACACGAAAATCCGGCGAGCGGAAGCCTCGGGAACGGCGCGTCTTCCCTGTCCGAGGCGCTGCTCGCGAGCCACGAGGGTTCGCGGATTGACGAACGCGTTTTTCGAGATGAAAAACGCGTCGCGTCGCCGACGGGCGCGCCCGCCGCGAGCGACGACGAAACCGAGCCGAGGCGACATCGACAACAAAACACGCCTATCGCAGAATCGATCCACACGGAGACAGGTTCCGTTCGCGGAGGAGGCGGCGGCGGCGCGTTTCCGCGCGTCGACTCGGGCCTGTTTCGAGATCCGGCGTCGCTCGCGGGTCTCCGCGGCGCGCGCGGCGGCGCGCGATACGCGTTCGACCCCTGGACGAAGCTCCCCGTCCGCATAGAGTCTTTCGATCGTACCGCGGACTCGGAACCGCGCGGGACGACGACTGGTGTGGGTGTCGGTGTGGGACCCACCCCCACCGGCGTTCGCGCGATCGCGCGCTTGATCATCCGAAACCGAATAAAGTGGTGCTGGCACGTCGCGTCGCCTTCGTGGTGGGTGGCGTTTTTCTACCTCCTCGGCTCCGTCGGGTTCGCCGCCGGGGGCTTCGCGAGCTGCCTGAACGCGGTGGCGGGGAGTCGGAGGCGGTACTTCGTGTTCGAGGTGGCGCCGTACACGTGCGGCGGGATCGCGTTCCTAATCGCCACGGCGTTGCTGGTGTACACCTCCTGGACCGCGCGGTACGGCGAGCCCGGCCGCGCCGAGCGGCGGCGCGTCGCCAAGCGACACGCGTTTCTGTCGAACGTCTCCGTCGTTACGCGTTTTTTCGGCGTTTTCTCGCCGCGGCGACGTCTCGAGACGTCGACGTCATCAGTAACGCCGAGTAACGCGCGAACGAACGCGAGAGTTCCACACGAGAGAGAAAGCGCGCTCCCGCCGTCGTTCTGGGAGCTGCGCGCGGCTGTGGGCGAGCGCGGCGTCGTCGGCGACCCGCTCACGCAGCCGCTGATGGACGCGGACGTGAGCGAGCTCTACGGTTTGTCCGACGCCATGGAGGAGGCGCGGCGGCTGTGGCTGGCCAACGACAGCTGGACGCGCCGGCGGCGCGCGCTGGAGCTCGTGAGCTCCGGCTTGATTTTGCTCGGCGTTCTGCTGTACAAGGTGATGGTGTTCACGATGTTCGCGCGGTGCGTTTTTCCCGACTCGATCCCGTGGAGCGCGGAGCGCGAGCTGTTTCTGTACACCGCCCCGTCCGTCGTCGGGTCGCTGTTTTTCGTCGCGGGGTCGTACGTGCTGTGGTGCGCCGTGAACCGCACGTGGTCGCCGCCTTCGTTCCCGACGAATCTGCCGACGACAATCGCGTGGCTCAGCGTCGTCGGGTCCGTCCTGTACTTGATCGGGTCGCTGCCTCCGGCGCTGCCGAGCGGCGCGACGTCGTTCCTGTCGTTCGGGCTCGATCGCCGCGAGGCGCATCGGCGCAGCGGCGATCCGTCGGACGCGGTCAATCAGACACACGCGAACGTGGTCGCTCGGATTCTCACCCCCGAGTGGCCGTTTACGTTCGCGGGCTTCTTCATCGGGTCGCTGGTGTTTGCGGCGCAGAGCGCGCTCATGATCCACGAGATCGCCGAGAGCCTCGAGCGGGAAGCGTAGGCGTTAAAAAAAAAATGTGTCGGACGAATACACTGTAGACTACGAAAGTAATAGAAAGACGCGTATACTGTAGGTTCTTCGCCGCGTCCGACGCGCGGTACTCGTCTCGGTCACAACTCTCCTAAAGCTACCTATCTCTCTACTATGAATATCTCGCGTCTCGTCAGCTCGCCGCGATTGGCGCGCGGTAGTTCTCGTCCAGCAGCCTCGCCGCGAGGTCGCGGATCTCCGCTTTGAGCCCGTCCAGCACGGGCTTCGCGCTCTGCCCGCTCAGGCCGCTGGGCGCGACGTACTTCTCGCCGGTCATGGCGCAGATGGGCAGCCCGCACATCTTCGAGATGTTCGCCGCGAGGTCCGGCGCGAGCTTCATCGCCGCGAAGTATTTCTCGCGGAACGGCTTCGCGGGCCCGGCGACGATTTCGGAGATTTCGTCATCCTCGACGCTTTTCGCGTCGTCGCGCGCTCCGAAGAGCGCGGCGTACCGCGCGTCCGCCTGGCACGCGCTCTGCACTTGTCTGGCCATGGCGTCCATCTGCGCCATCACCGTATGCGAGGGTTTGAACGGCGAGCGTATGCCCCCTTGTGTGGTGACCGCCTCGTTCCGCGTGGACGCCACCTTCGTGAATACCATCGCCTTGACGCGCGCGCGAAGCGCGCCGGCGCTCCGCATGGGAACCATCACGTCCGCGAACAGCGCGTTCCCGGTGACGTCCTGGAACAATCGGTTGAAGTCGCCGTCGTCGAAGGAAAGGGGCACGACGCACGACTCGCACGTCGCCAGCGCGAGCTTCGTCAACACGCACGCCGCCAGGTGGTCGGTGTCGATGAACACGGCGCCGAAGTCGCCGGGAAGAGCGCTCACCGCGGCGCGCAACGCGCGCGCCGCGCCCAGCCAACCGTCGCCGCGACGCGCCCACAGCGGGATCGCGTCGGGATTTCGCGAGCCTCCCGCGTCGTCGCAGGCGTCGTCGGGGCCCTGGCCCTGCGTGTCCGCCCAGGAGGTGGCGCCCGCGCTGGGTATCAGGTACAGGTTCGGGGGGATCGCGGGGTTGTGGTCGTGCGGCCGAAGCGCGTACCGCGTCAGGTCCACCGGCGCGCGCGCGCGCGCGCTCTCATTCTCGGGGCCTTTCCGTTCGCGCGAGAAGAAGGTGCCGAAGATGGATGATGCCGGCGTCCTCTGTCGGTCCTCGTCGCAGTCCATGGCGTCGGGGGCGTGCTCGAGGTCGCGGATCAGACCCTCGGCGCGCGTGTCGCACGTCGTGACGTCCACGGTGACCTGCAGGCCCTTCATCGGCGCGCCGAAGGACTCGCGCGCGCTGCCCCCGAGGAGCAGAGCGGTCTGGTCGCTGTACAGAGAGAAGTCGACGACGAGAACGCGCTCGTGGGGTCTCGCGCGAGCGGCTTCGCAAGCCGTCTGGAAAGCCATGAACGTCTTGCCGACGCCGCCCCGGTTGTTGCAGAAGCACACGGTGTGTTTGGGGGACATGGCGCCCGGCTTCGCCGCAGGACGCGGCGCGCGCGCGCGCGGAAGAGTGATTGGACTGACGCCAGACTGGCGAGTTTTCTTTTCACCAAGCACGCCCGGCGGTGCGTCGGCAAAAATGAATTACCGTAACGCCGATCCTCCCGGCCTCCAGCTTCACTTCCTGGGTGCCGGCTGTGGCGGACTCTCTCCCCCGTCGCGCGCGCCGCGGCTGGCGCATGCGCTTCCGGGATGCGTCCTCGACGGCCAGCTGGCTCCGCAAGCGCGGCAAGGCGAAAGGCCCCGCGCTGAGCCGGCAATCGCGTTCGGAGCTCGCGCTGTGTTTCTCGATGATTGACGAGGACGACAACGGTGCCATCGACGCGGACGAGCTTCGCGTGGCGTTCGCCGCGCTCGGGGTCGACGCGACGCGCTCGCAGTGCGTCGCGGAGATAGCGCGCGTCGACCGCGACCGCTCGGGGACGATCCAGCTCCCCGAGTTCGTCACGCTCGTGACCTCGCTGGATGCCTCTTCGGGACGTGACGGGGCCATCTCCCGGACGCCGGGACGCGTCGAGGCCGTGCGGCGCCTGACCGCGGGCGCCGACGCGGACACGGACGCGCGGGTCGTGCTCGCGGAGGCGGGCGTGGGTGCCGACGGGCAGGGCATGGAGCGCGCGCTCGCGGAGGCGCGTGCGCGGGTCGAGGCGACGGGAACCGGCGAACATTCGAGGCGCGGCGCGGCGACCGCTTCGGACTCGCGCGGCGGACGTTCTTCGACGACGCCCCGAAACGCGCCCCGAAACGCAATCGGGTTGACCGCGATGGCGTTCAAACGGCGGACGAGCATCGCGCGCATCGTGGACGTGCCCTCGCGCGTGCGCGCGCTGGCGCGCGAGGACGCGCGCGCGGCGTCCGCCGCGCGACAAGCCGAGGCGGCGGTGCGAGCCGCGGCGTCCGCGGCGCGGCGAGCCGGCGCGTACGAAGCTTCTCGGGAGGCGTTTTCGTTTTCTTCTCTACAAACGCCCCGCGCCCCGCGTCGTATCGGGACCCTCCTCGGCGCGGCGAATCAGAATAGAATAGAATGTCTCGGGACGCACCTCCTCGAGTCCTCGGGGGACGAGGCCGAGAAGGAAGAGGAGGACGAGGACGAGGACGAGGACGAGGACGAGGACGAGGACGTACGAACGACGTTCGTACGCGATGCCGAAAAAAAAAAACCCCTCGCGCGTCGTCCGCGCGCCGCCGAGGGGCTCCGCGCGGCGTCGGTTTCCTCGCGCGCGTTCGTGGACTCGCGCGATCGGCCGACCGCGCGCGCGTCGGCGATGCGCGCGGCGATCGCGCGGGGGCTCTTTCTTCGCGGCTCTTCTGAGTGTGATGACGCACACGCGCGACGGCGGTCGGGGGACGGTCGCGCGCGTTCGCGGCGCTCGAGCGCCGCCGGCGAGAACGGACCAGAAAAAAACGGAGCAGAAAAAAAAAAGCCGGCGTTTCGCTCGGTGTTCGTCGGCGCGTTCGCGGGGAGGGACGCGGACGCCGCGGCGTCCGCGAACGACGCGCTGGCGGCGAAACAGAGCGCCGACGCGCATCCCGGCGGGATTCCTGCCCGAGACCCGGGCGCGAGAGCGAGGCGCGCCGTGCGGGCCGCGGCGTCTGCCGCGACGTAAGACTGTTGTAGCGACTCTTCTACTGTTCCACAGTGTAGAATACCTGGTACCGAAGTTCGTTATTTGTGGTCACGCGAACATTTGTCATGTTTGTTCCGAACCCCAAGACCGCCCCTCTCATCAAGGGTGCCAAGGTTGGCGCGCGCCAGCACTTCCGGTCGCGCGGCGAACGCGCAAGTTTGACATTTCGGAGTGCACGTGTTATTCTCGTTGAAACCTTGCGAGTCCCGTCACGGATCGCCCGCGCGTCCCACATCCAACTACCTGGCTTGTGCGGCAGTCATCTCATCTCGCAGGTGCGCACTCCTCTCCCTCTCATCCTTTGCAGGCAGTCCCCGATCTGCCTGCGCCGTCCGGATCGATCGGGTCTGTGCGGAGTCGTTCCAGGCGGGAAATCGCGCGTTCGACCGCGTAGAGCGCGCGACTCGGCCGACGACCCTCCGCTCGCGACGTCCCCGCGCGCTCAGCGCCCTCCGCGTCGGTCGGCGTCCTGGGTCGACGTCGCGTAGACGCCCGAGAATGCTCGCGGCTGACGAAAAGGCGTTCCCCGTTTGCTTTCGCTCCGTCATCAGCTCGTCACACCTTTGGGGTGAGCAACTCGCGGACCTTTTCTGATGCGTCTCGCGCGTCTCGCCGCGCTCGTCGCCATCCTCGCGGTGGCGCCTGCGGTGCGGGCGTCCGATGCCACGTACCCTTCGGATGAATCGTTCTGTCCTGAATTGCACGAGCATATCGAGTGTAGAGCTGCTGGAGACTGCGGACCGTACAACTACGCGGATCGGGATGATTTTTCGGACGTGTACGAAGCGGCTAGTCCCAGTACCTTCACCAATGCGCTAGAAACGTGTGGAATCTTTACTGATACCACATCGTGCGACGGGAACTCGCTCTGTCAATGGGCCGAGCAATATGCGGAATGTTATCCTAAGCACACTGAGGTCATTGACATCATCACAGACGATGGCGCCCCGGCGCCGTGGATCGGACTGATGAGTTTGCTCTGGAACGAGTGTTGGTTTCTCGATGCGACAGAGTGCGAGAACGCCGCAAGGTGTGCGATGTTTGACTTTGGTGACTTTGGTGACAATATCACGGAGTGCTTCTTGACCAAGGAGGTGGAAGTCGCCATCGCGGCTGTCGGGTGCCGAAAGACGCAGTCGTTCGCGGACGTCGCGCAAACGTGGGGCGTCGACCTCGACGCGACCATCTCGAATCAGATCACGGCCTCGACCTCTTGCGGCTCGGTGTCCGACCCGGCACACGGCGAAAACGTTAACTGTCACATCATGCTCGACGGGGATAGGTGTGAACCGATGTGTGATGCGTCGTACGTCCGAGAATGGGGAAACAGTACCGCCAAGTGTGAGTTCGGCGTGTTCACCCCGGCGACGTGCCTAAAGCCATACACGTGGGGCGATGACGAGTTTTGCCCGGCGTGGGAACAGTCGACGACGTGTCACGCGCTCGGGAAGTGCTATGATTATAGCTACGAATTCACTATGCGTTTCCTTGGTGAAATGATGGGCGATTACGATGACGATACCGGGGAGTACAGCACCGACAGTGAGTACCATCGCGTAACAGAGGGCTGCTATCAACATTATGACGACAAGGAATCGTGCGTCGCCAAACCCGATTGCGTTTATGTTGACTCTTACGACGGTTGTGAGGCTTCCACTGATGCCATCTACAACGCCGTGAAAAATGACGGCGCGCCCCAGAGTTTCATCTCGTACCTTGAGGCCGTTGCCTTTCACGACTGTTGGCGTATCCATGACGACCTCGACTGCCTCGCAGACAGCCGATGTCAGGCAGGGTACGAGGAAGGTATCGACTCTATTACACATTGCAGGCCATCCAACGAGACAGAGTTCCGATTGGCCACGGCGGCGTGCGGCGCGCACGCGTCATTCGACGCCGCGCAAGCCGCGTACGGCCTTTCGTACCCCGGCAAGATCGGATGTCAACGCGTGTGCGAGGGCTGGGACGTGACCAAGCGGCAGTGCGACGCTAAGCCCCAGTGCGA
>Ga0181601_10002096_pt1 | contig 17092 bp, 16 predicted proteins | sample 041ome_8_FD_133020 | JGI IMG/M metagenome (GOLD analysis project Ga0181601, IMG submission 133020) | Coastal salt marsh microbial communities from the Groves Creek Marsh, Skidaway Island, Georgia - 041407BS metaG (megahit assembly) | ecosystem: Environmental > Aquatic > Marine > Intertidal zone...
AACAGGGCGATTGCGGAAAGAGTGGTTGCCCCTATTGATCAAATAAAGGGTCATGGTTTTTAGCCCTTGCGTGATGCATCGAAGCGCGTTGAATATTGATCTTCGACGCTGATATTTCTTGAGAACGCTTGTTTTTATTGCGGGCATAGGAGAGCTTGCCGCAGGATGGTTTTTGTCATCCCTGTCCATAGCGATAATATCGGTCGAAACCCCGAAAAAAACTTCGTTCACTTAACGGTTGCCGTGTCGGGCCTGTGAAGACCCTCAGCAACCGATCCACTCATCGACGGTTTTCAATGCATCCTTTGCAGGAACGCCCGGGTGATGGAACCGGAAGACCTCTGCCGCGCTTTCCAGCGCTGCGGTCTTGCTCATTTGGCGGCTGCGTAATTCCGCAAAAGTCCGCAATACGGCCGTTCTGCAGTCGCATCCGTTTTTCGGTGTCATCATGGCTGGGTTACTCTCGATTTGGCAAATCTCGCGCATTCTAATAATGAGACGCGTTCTCAACAAGGGGTAAAATAGCCTTTTTGGCGATTCCCGGGTGGATAGTCCGTTTTGTCACAGAAACCGGCAGCCCGCTGCGCCTCCTCCGGAAGGGGGAAGCTAGACCGAGATCCTTGCCCCGTCCGCCCGCACTGATTTCAGCATTGCTTCCAGCGCGCCCACGCCGTTGACGGCGTCTTTTGGCGGCACTGGCCATGTTGTCTCGCCCCGGGCGGCGGCGGCAAAGGTTTCCAGCTGTACACGGCACATATCGACCGGATCGAAATCCTCGACGATCAGATCGCCGCCAACCGGCTGGTATTCAAGCCGGTTGGTGCCGCGCACCTCGGCCCAGCCTTTGTCACCATACATATGCAGCCGGTTGAAACCCGGGGATACGCCGATTGCCGTCAGTGTGCCCGTCTCGCCGCCGGCAAAGCGGAGCGTGACCGAGGCACAGTCCGAGAAATCATGTTCGACGACCTGCGTTGTCGCATCGACGGACAGTGACGAGACCGGGCCCATCAGCTCTATCATCATGTACATCATGTGATCGGCCATGCTGCCGGGCGGGTTTGTTTCCGGGTCTGCCTTCCACGCATCTGCGCCGAAGGTCAGCATCCGATCGACGCTGAAATCGCCCGATGCATGGAATACGCGGCCAAGGTCCCCCGCGTTGACGCGCCTGCGCAGAGCATCCATCGCAGGGGCGAAGCAGCGGTCATAGCCCATGGCGGCAAGAACCCCTTTTTCGGACGCCTTTGCGCACAGGGCTTCCGCGTCGGCGCGGGTTGTCGCCAGCGGCTTGATGACCAGTACCGGTTTTCCAGCCTCGACGGCCTGCAGGGCATCGGATGTGTGCAGGGCCGCGTGCCCGGCGACGACGATCCCGTCGACCCCGCCGTAAATCGCATCTGCGGCATCGCTTACCATGATGCCCCGTTCCGCCGCGAAATCGGCGACTTTTGAGGGGGAGCGCGTTGCGGCTGCGGTGAAGTTTACGATATCGCTTTGGCCGTTTACAGCGTTTACGAGGCGTTTGCCCCAGGCGCCGAGGCCGACAATGCCGAGTTTGAACACGGGTATTTTTTCCTTTTCAGAAGGGCGACAAAAGTGGGAGGCATGCCTTGTTCAGGGCAGGTTTTGGTTAAAGGCAGCTTGCAGTTTGAGGTGAGCTTCAGTGCGGGTGTTTGCGGGCCTTTGCGTAGTCCAGTGCTTCACGGATAAAGGCTTCATATTGGTGTTCGAACCGGCGGGGAATCAAAACCCATTCCTTGAAAGTCGTCTTGGTGAAATTGAACTCGAATCCTTCACCGGACGCGATCAGCGCGTCAACGCGATCGGCGGAGAGTTTTACGATCAGACTGTCTTCCCGTTCAAACATCATGGCGACGAAATCCCCCATATAGCGGATACAGGGTGTTTTCATCATCGTCGATAGTTCCACTCCCGGTTCTTTGGCGCACATTTCTGCGATTCTGCTGTACGGCATGACGACTGTGCCCCCATCATTGTGCATTTTATTAGGTACAAGATCAGCACAGCAATTGGCCATGTGCAAGCGAGTCGTTGCTCCCCGTTGACTCCGCCGTCACGCCCCCCGTATTTTGCGGCGCAACACAACATCGGAACAGAGTACCCCGTATGTCGCAGACCGACGCTGCCGACACGTCCTTTCAGTCGCTGATTCTCAAGCTGCACGCCTATTGGGCGCGGCAGGGATGCGTGATTTTGCAACCTTATGACATGGAAGTCGGTGCGGGCACGTTTCACCCGGCAACGACGCTGCGCGCGCTGGGGCCCGACCCCTGGAAAGCGGCCTATGTCCAGCCTTCCAGACGACCGACGGACGGGCGCTATGGAGAGAACCCGAACCGGCTACAGCATTACTACCAGTATCAGGCGATCCTGAAGCCATCCCCCGCGAATGCTCAGGACCTGTATCTGGATAGCCTGCGCGAACTCGGCATCGATCCTGACTACCACGATATACGCTTCGTGGAGGATGACTGGGAAAGCCCGACACTGGGTGCCGCGGGGCTCGGTTGGGAGGTCTGGTGTGACGGCATGGAGGTGACCCAGTTCACATATTTCCAGCAGGTCGGGGGCATCGAATGTAACCCGGTCGCGGTGGAACTGACCTATGGGCTGGAACGTCTCGCGATGTATATCCAGGGCGTGGAGAATGTTTACGACCTGGACTTCAATGGTGCCGGCGTATCCTACGGAGATGTGTTCCTGCGCGCTGAAAAAGAATTCTCGGCCTATAATTTTGAACATGCTGATACCGACCTGCTGTTTCAGCAATTCGCTTTCGCCGAGCAGGAATGCCATGCGTTACTGGCAAAAGGCTTGGCCCTTCCGGCCTATGACCAGTGCATCAAGGCAAGCCATGTCTTCAACCTGCTCGATGCGCGTAGCGTTATCAGCGTGACCGAACGCGCATCTTATATCGGCCGTGTCCGGGCGCTGGCAAAGGGAAGCTGCGAGGCCTGGCTCGGTGTTCACGATCAGGCGGAGGCGGCGGAATAATCATGGCCGAACTTCTGCTTGAATTGTTCTCGGAAGAAATTCCCGCACGCATGCAGGCGCGGGCTGCTGACGATCTGAAACGCCTTGTTACCACCGGTCTGAAAGAGGCCGGGTTGGAACATGGCGATGCCCGCGTCTATGTGACGCCGCGGCGGCTGACGCTGGTGGTCGAAGACCTGCCCGAAAAACAGCCCGACCTGCGCGAGGAAAAACGCGGTCCGAAGATCGATGCGCCGGAAAAAGCGATTGAAGGCTTTCTGAAAGCCAATGATTTGGCGCGCGATCAATGCGAGGAACGCGAGCTCCCGAAGGGAACGTTCCTGTTTGCAGTCGTTGAAAAAACGGGTGCCGAGACCAAAGACGTTCTGCCCGCATTGCTGGAAAAGGCGATTGGTGACTTGCCATGGCCGAAATCGATGCGTTGGGGCGAGGGCGATATGCGTTGGGTGCGGTCGCTGGAGCGGGTTCTTTGCCTGTTCGGTACTGATGTTCTGCCGCTCATCCTGCGCAATGACGTAGCCTGCGGCCAAACCGCGTCGGGTCACCGTTTTCTTGCGCCGGAACCCTTTCAGGTCTCCGGCTTTGCTGATTACGCCAGCAAGATGCGTCATGCCTGTGTCATGCTCGACCGAGAAGAACGGAAGACCCATATCGCTGAACATGCGGATGCCGCTGCCAAGGCCGAAGGTCTCACCTTGCGGAATGATCCGGGCCTGCTGGATGAAGTGACCGGCCTGGTTGAATGGCCGGTGGTGATGACCGGCAAGATCGACGACGCGTTCATGGATGTGCCGGATGAAGTCCTGATCACCTCCATGCGCGCGCATCAGAAATATTTTTCACTACTGAACGGTGACGGCTCATTGGCACCGCGCTTTGTTGTTGTCGCCAATACAGAGACCAAGGATAACGGTGCCTCTATTGTCGCCGGGAACGAGCGGGTTCTTCGGGCGCGCCTGTCGGACGCGAAATTTTTCTGGGACCAGGACCGGAAGAAACAGCTCGAAAGCCGTGTCCAGAACCTCGCCGACAGCGTCTTCCATGCGAAGCTCGGCACCATGGTGCAGAAGGTCGAGCGCATCACCGTGCTGGCGGGAGAACTCGCCCCCTTCATTCCGGGCTGCGATGCCGGGCAGGCGATGCGCGCTGCGCGCCTCGCCAAGGCCGACCTGGTGACAGAGATGGTCTACGAGTTCCCGGAACTGCAGGGCACGATGGGACGCTATTACGCGCTGAATGACGGCGAGGATGCTGCGGTTGCCGACGCTGTCGCAGAACATTATTCGCCTGCGGGACCCAACGATGATTGTCCCACCGCACCGGCATCGGTCGCCGTGGCGCTTGCGGACAAGCTGGATACCCTGGTCGGGTTCTTCGCGGTCGATGAAAAACCGACCGGTTCCCGCGATCCGTATGCATTGCGTCGTGCTGCGCTCGGTATTATCCGCCTCGTTTTGGAAAACGGCCTGCGTCTGCCGTTGCGCGAAGTGTTGATGAAGGCTTATTGGGGCTATAACGAAACCGTGCCGGATTTCGAAAAGAAACTCGATGGCGGGCACAAACCCAAAATCCTCGAGCGTGAACTGCTCGATTTCTTCGCCGATCGGCTGAAAGTTCATCTGCGCGAACGTGGTGTGCGTCATGATCATGTCGAGGCCGTCTTCGCGCTTGGGAATGAAGATGATCTGGTGCGCCTGATCGCGCGGGTCGATGCCTTGTCCGGTTTTCTTGACAGCGACGACGGTGAAAACCTGGTGGCCGCCTTCAAGCGCGCCTCCAATATTGTGGCGATCGAGGAAAAGAAGGATGGCATATCCTTCGACGGTGATATCGCCGTCGACAAACTTGCCCAGGACGAAGAACGCGCCCTCGTCGACGGGTTGAGCGCATCGGCGCAGCGCGCGAACGCGGCGATAGAGGCCGAAAAATACGTCGAAGCGATGGAAGCAATGTCGACGCTGCGTGCGCCGGTCGATCTGTTCTTCGACAAGGTCACGGTGAATGCCGACGACGCGGATATCCGCGCCAACCGTTTGCGGCTGTTGTCGCAGTTTCGTTCCACCCTCGGCCAGATAGCCGATTTTTCCCGTATTGAGAGTTAGATCATGACCGACACACAATGGGTTTACCGTTTTGGTGGGGGCAGCGCCGAGGGCGATGCCAGCATGAAGAACCTGCTTGGCGGGAAGGGTGCGAACCTCGCCGAAATGTCGTCTCTCGGTTTACCCGTGCCGCCCGGTTTTACGATCTCTACGGCCCTGTGCACCGCCTATTACGACAATAACGAGAATTATCCGGCGGAACTTGCAGCCCAGGTCGATGCAGCGCTCGCGTTTATCGAAGCAACCGTCGATGCAAAATTTGGCGATACCGATAACCCGCTTCTGGTATCGGTCCGGTCCGGGGCACGGGTCTCAATGCCCGGTATGATGGACACGGTCCTCAATCTTGGCCTCAACGATGTGACCGTCGAAGGCCTCGCCAAGAAAAGCGGTGATGCCCGCTTTGCGTGGGATTCCTATCGCCGGTTTATCCAGATGTATGGCGATGTGGTGCTCGGCGTCGATCACGATAATTTCGAGGAAATCATCGACACTCAGAAGATGATGGGCGGTTTTGCGCTCGACACCGATCTCGCCGGTGATGACTGGAAAGCGGTAGCCACGGGTTTCCTGGAGCGTGTCGAGGACGAGACAGGCAAGCCGTTTCCGCAGGATCCCCGCGACCAGCTCTGGGGGGCGATCACGGCCGTCTTTGGCAGCTGGCAGAACGATCGCGCCAATACCTATCGTCGGCTGCACGGGATTTCCGACAGCTGGGGCACGGCCGTCAACGTGCAGGCAATGGTGTTCGGCAATATGGGCCAGGATTGTGCGACCGGCGTCGCCTTCACGCGTGACCCGTCGACCGGCGAAGACATGTTTTATGGCGAATACCTGGTGAATGCGCAGGGCGAAGACGTGGTCGCCGGTATCCGTACGCCGCAGCATCTGACGATTGCGGGTAAGGATGCGCAGGGCTCTGACCTGCCGGCCATGGAAGAAGTGATGCCCGAAGTGTTCGGTCAGTTGGACGAGGTGCGCCTGAACCTCGAAAAACATTACCGCGACATGCAGGATATCGAATTCACCGTCCAGCAGAACAAGCTGTGGATGTTGCAGACCCGTTCCGGCAAGAGGACCGCAAAGGCGGCATTGAAAATCGCCTGTGACATGGTTGCCGAGGGCCTGATTACGGAGGAAGAGGCGGTTTCCCGCATTGATCCGGAATCGCTTGATCAGCTTCTCCATCCGACGCTCGACCCCGATGCGCCGCGCGACCTGCTGACCCGCGGCTTGCCGGCATCGCCGGGAGCGGCTTCGGGTAAAGTTGTATTTTCCTCTGATGAGGCCGAGGCGATGGCGTCGGCAGGTGAACCCGTCATCCTGGTTCGTATTGAGACAAGCCCCGAAGACATTCACGGCATGCACGCGGCCCAGGGTATCCTGACCAGCCGGGGCGGTATGACCAGTCACGCGGCAGTGGTTGCGCGCGGTATGGGACGGCCCTGCGTCTCCGGCGCGGGTGATTTACGGATCGACTACAAGACCCAGAAGCTGACGGTTCTCGGCCGGGAGATTGCAGCCGGTGATATCATGACCATCGATGGCGCGTCGGGCGAAGTGATGGCCGGCGAAGTGCCGACCCGTCAGCCAGAACTGTCCGGTGATTTCGGCACGCTGATGGAATGGGTTGATGACATCCGCGAGATGAAGGTCCGCACCAACGCGGAAACCCCGCTGGATGCGAAGACCGCACTCGATTTCGGCGCCGAAGGCATCGGCCTCTGCCGGACGGAACACATGTTCTTTGATGCCGAACGGATTGTCGCGGTGCGTGAGATGATCCTCGCCGGTGACGAGGCTGGCCGCCGCGCCGCGCTTGAAAAAATTCTGCCGATGCAAAGACAGGACTTTATCGAATTGTTCGAGATCATGGCGGGTAAGCCGGTAACCATCCGTCTGCTGGATCCGCCGTTGCACGAATTCCTGCCGCACACGCCGGAAGAAATGCAGCAGGTTTCGCAGGCATCGGGTGTGTCGGTCGAAGACCTGCGTATCCGCGCAGAGGAACTTGCCGAGGTAAATCCCATGCTTGGCCATCGCGGCTGCCGGATTGGTGTTTCCTATCCGGAGATATCGGAAATGCAGGCGCGGGCAATTTTTGAAGCGGCGATAGAGGTTTCGAAGACCGCTGCCGCGCCGGTCGAGCCGGAGGTCATGATCCCGCTGGTATCCGATAAAATGGAATTCGACATCCTGCGGGAACGCATCGATGCGATCGCGGCCGAAGTGTTCGAGGAAACCGGCAGCACTGTGCCGTATCTGGTCGGCACAATGATCGAGCTGCCGCGCGCGGCATTGCGGGCGGGTGATATAGCCAAGGACGCGGAGTTCTTTTCCTTCGGTACCAACGATCTCACCCAGACCACGTTCGGCCTGTCTCGCGATGACACTGCCGGTCTGCTGAAGGAATATGCCCGGCGTGGCATTTTCGAGGTCGACCCCTTTGTGTCGATCGATGTCGAAGGTGTCGGCGAGCTGGTGAAGATTGCCGCTGAACGCGGCCGCGCGACGCGCCCGGATATCAAGCTCGGTATCTGTGGCGAACACGGTGGCGATCCGGCATCGGTGCATTTCTGTGCTGAAATCGGCCTCGATTATGTGTCCTGTTCACCCTACCGCGTGCCGATTGCGCGGTTGGCGGCAGCCCAGGCAGCGATGAAGGCCCGCGACAACTAATCCGGCTTGTATCTGATCGGCGCCTCTAGGTTCGAGTTCGAAGGAATCCCTGGGGGCTAAAAATCCGCCCAGTCGGGTTTTTCCGGCGTGACTGCTTTTCCATCCACGGTCAGCCCGCCTTTTTCGACAAGATCGAGGCGCAGCAGGGCGATCCCGTGCCCGTTTGTCACTGAGCGGACATCGCCGGCATCCACATCGCCGGATTTCACGACCGCACCGGGGGAAATCTCACCTTCGAACGTGACGGGAAATAGCCGCCTTTTCACCAGGTTCCGGTGTTTCATCCGGGCGGTGACTTCCTGGCCGACATAGCAGCCTTTTTCGAAATCCACCCCGTGAAGCTCATCGAACCCGGATTCGAGAGGCATGGATTTATCGGCGATCAGGTCTTGCCCTGTATCGGGAATGGCCAGCGAAATGCGCAGGGCATCGTAGGTCGCCCGGTTTTTTTCCAGCTGGACGGTGTCCGTCGGGAAGGTGTCGTCTTCGTCTATCAGGCGGATAGTTCGCTCGCCCAGGCCGGCATGGCGTGGATCAATATAGGATACCCCGTCAAAACGGGTTTTTGCGGTCCCTGCGGGTTGCGGTTCTCCGGCCCCGTCGTCATCCGCTCCGCTACCGGCCAGCATCACGCCGACCTCCCACCTGTCGGATGCATCGGCTATATCGACCTTGGCGCGCAGGCGATACATGGTCAGGCGTTTGATCAGATCGGGAATCCGATCCCGCTTGCAGTCGAGCAGCAGGCTGTCCTTGTGTTGGACGATAAAGAAGTCGTGGAGGAACTTTCCCTGCGGTGTGAGCAGGGCGGCGTAAATCGCGCAGGTTGGCGAGACGCGCTGGATATCGTTCGTGATGAGGCCCTGCATAAAATCCCGGGCTGTGTCCCCTGAAATTGCAATAACCCCGCGTTCCGCCAGCGGTACGTGAACTTTTATCTTCATGGCCGATTTTTCCTTCTCCCTGCTAATTAGAGCTTTGACGTGGATTTATCCAGTCTTGCGGCTATAACTCGGCACATGACCGCTGAAAAATGTGTCCTGTCCGCTGTAATCTCTATCCGCAACGAGGAAGCGCAGCTTGCCGCGTGCCTGGAGAGGCTTTCCTTTGCCGATGAAATCGTCGTGCTGCTGGATGACTGCTCTGACGGCTCCCGCGATATTGCCGCGCAGTTTACCGACCGCCTGATCGATGGAAACTGGTCGGTTGAAGGCGACCGGCGGAATGCCGGTATCGAGGCATGCCGGGGCGAGTGGATTTTCGAGATCGATGCCGATGAACGCGTGCCCGATGCGCTGGCCGCCGAGATCCGTGCCACCATTGCGACCACCACCAGCGACTGGCACGGCATCAGGGTAGATAACTATATCGGTGACCACCGGGTGCGGTATGGCTGGGGTGCATCCTATGGCAAGAACCAGTATCCAGGGCTGTTCCGAAAGGGGGCAAAGGTCTGGGGGCGCCAGCGGGTCCACCCTGCGCTGACTTTTACCGGCACAGAAGGCGCGCCGCTGACCCATCGGATAGACCATTACGTCGACCGGAATATCTCCGACATGATACGGCGGCTGGATTCCTACACGACGGCCCGCGCCCGGGACATCCGCGAGAACGGCGACGGTGGCAGTTACGCCCGGAACCTGCGGCGTATCTTTTCGCGGTCGTGGAAGTGCTATGTGTCCCGCAAGGGATACCGCGAGGGCAGGTACGGTGTATTGATTGCGATATTCGCCGGGTTGTACCCGATACTGTCCTATCTGAAAGCGACGCTGGAGGAGAACTGATGGCCGCCATCGTGATGGCAGATGACGGCATCGCCTTCGACGGCGATTCACTGGCGCGCGGTCCGCTTGGCGGGGCGGAGACGGCTTTCATTTCGCTTGCCGAAGCGCTGGCTGCGCGCGGCCATGATGTGACCATCCACAATCGTTGCGGTGCACCGATGACCCGCTTCGGCGTTAACTGGGAGCCGCTTGAAAAGGGCCTGCCCGATACGGCCGACCTGTATATTGCAAATCGCGGCGACAAGTTGCTGCCTGCGGTGCCGGCGGCGAGGTCGCGGGTGTTCTGGATTCACAATCCTGCCGGGTATCTCAAAAAATGGCGCTATATCTCCAAGCTGATGCGCTGGCGCCCCACCGTCGTGTTTTCTTCCGGGTTCCATGCCGCGTCGTTCGCATCCTGGCTACCGTCCGGCGGCAAGGCGACCATCCCCTATGGGATTTCCAGCGTCTTTATTGATGCGGTACCGCCTGCCGGGCCGCCTGCGCCACGTGTCGCTTTTACCTCCAGTCCGCTGCGCTCGCTCGACTGGTTGCTGGAACTCTGGGCGGCGGAGATCCACCCGAAACTGCCGGCGGCTGAACTGCACGTGTTTTCCAGTCCCAAGACCTATGGCGAGCATGGCAATGCGCGGGCCGGCCAAATGAACGCTGTCCTCGACCGAGCGGTTGCGCTGTCCGGTGCAGGCGTGGTGCTGCGCGATCCGTTGCCCAAGGCGGAACTTGCGACAGAACTGGCGGGCTTCCGCGCGCTGCTCTATCGCGGCGACCCGGGTGAGACCTATTGCCTGGCGGTCGGCGAGGCCCAGGCTGTTGGTGTGCCGAGTATTGTCCAGAATATCGGCTGTGTTGCAGAGCGCGTCGTCGAGGGCGTGACCGGCTATGTCGCGGCGGATGATGCGGCCTTTGCGGAACGTGCAATTGCCCTGCTCAGTGATAACGCCCTTTGGCAGGACCAGCATGACGCAGCCCTTGCGCAGCAGCGAAACTGGAGCTGGGACGACGCCGCGGCGGCGTTCGAGCGTTTCCTTCCGGCATGAGGTTGATGCAGACCATGGCCGGTGGCACGGTCGGCGGAGCCGAAGAGTTCTTTGTCCGTCTTGCCGTCGCGTTCCAGGAGCGCGGGATTGCCCAGGCGGTGGCGGCCCGCCCGAATGATACGCGTGGCCCTCGGTTCGCGGAGGCAGGCATCAATGTCGTTGAATCACCGTTCGGCGGGTTCTTTGATCGCAGGACCGTTCCGTCTCTCGCGGCGGAGATAGACCGCTTCGAGCCGGATATCGTGTTGTCCTGGATGAACCGGGCAAGCGACCTGACCGGCAAAGCACTGCGCAAAGCCAAGCATACGCCAAAGCTGATCGGCCGGCAGGGTGGCTATTACGATCTCAAATACTATGCCGGTTGTGATCATCTGATCGGCAATACGCCGGATATCGTACGTTACCTCGTGGCCGAAGGCTGGCCGGAAGATTGTGCGCATTACGTGCCGAATTTTGTCTCGGCGGTACCGGGCGCACCGTTGCCGCGCCGCGATTTCGATGTTCCCGACGGCGCGCCGCTGATGCTGGCCGCCGGGCGCTTGCATCGGAACAAGGCATTCGATGTGCTGCTGACGGCAATGCAGCAGGTCGACAATGCCTATTTGCTGCTCGCCGGTGACGGAGACGACGCAAAGGCCCTCGAAGGGCAGGCCAGGAAGCTTGGCATCGCCGATCGCGTGCGGTTCCTTGGCTGGCGCACCGATATTCCTAACCTGATGGCGACCGTCGACATGTTGGTCTGCCCGTCCCGGATCGAACCCCTGGGCAATGTCGTGATAGAGGCCTGGGCACGGAATCTGCCGGTGGTCGCTGCCGCATCTGAGGGACCCGGCTGGCTGATAGAGGACGGGGTCGACGGGTTGCTCGCACCGGTGGATGACGCGGATCTGCTGGGTGAAGCAATCGCCCGCCTGGCGACGGATGCGCAATTGCCGCCCCGACTGGTTGCGGCCGGCCGGCGGCGCTTTGAAGCCGAGTTCACGGAAGACGCCGTTGTCGCGAAGTTTCTCGCCCTGTTCGATAAGGTCCTGGGCTGATGTGCGGCATCGCGGGCATCATGACCGCCGACGGGTCTGCCCCGGATGCTGTCGCATTGGAGGCTATGAAAAACGCACTCCTCCATCGCGGCCCGGACGGCGATGCGGTCTGGACGTCGGGCGATACCGGGCTGGTACATACCCGTCTTGCGATCATCGACCTGGAAACCGGGGATCAGCCGCTCTTCGGGTCGGGCGGTACGGCGCTGGTCGCGAATGGCGAGATCTACAATTACATCGAACTCCGGGATGAATTGTCGGAGGTCGATTTCACGACGAATTCGGATTGCGAACCGGTGCTGCATTACTACCGGACCTACGGGCCGGGTTTCGCCGAGTGGCTGCGCGGGATGTATGCACTGGCGCTTTACGATCCGCAGGAACGCCGCCTCGTGCTGTCGCGCGACCCGTTCGGTATCAAGCCGCTTTATTATGCGCAGGCCGAGAACGGGATTGCCTTCGCATCAGAGGCGCAGGCCCTGCTGGCAGCGGGATTCGGCCGGCGGGAACTCCGGGACCGACCCATTGGCGAATTGCTACAGCTCCAGTTCACCACCGGCGCCCATACGCCCTTCGACGGGATCCAACGTGTCCTGCCGGGCGAGACCATTGTGATTGCCGGTGGCAGGGTAATCGATCGCCGGCACCGCGCAGCGCTGCCGGAGGGTGGCCCGCAGCGTATGTCCGAGGCAACGGCGCTCAAGGCGCTTGAGGTTGCCCTGACCGACAGCGTCGATGTCCATCAGCGGGCTGATGTGCCTTACGCGATGTTCCTGTCAGGCGGGATAGATTCGTCCGCCATCCTCGCCCTGATGGCGCGGCTGAATGACAGGCCGGTATACGCCTATACCGCCGGTTTTCCCGGCACCGATGCTGCGGATGAACGGGCGCATGCGCGCAGTGTCGCTCAGTCATTCGGTGCGCAGCATGTGGAAGTCACGTTCGAGGCATCGGATTTCTGGTCGATGCTGCCGGCCATTGCGGCGGCAATGGACGAGCCGGTTGCCGATTATGCGATTCTGCCGACATGGAAGCTCGCACAGGTGGCCTCGAAGGATCACAAGGTAATCCTGTCCGGCGAGGGCGGGGACGAAATATTTGGTGGCTACGGGCGCTATCGGAGCCTGATGCGCCCCTGGTGGATGGGTGGGCGCGGTATGCGCCGTCGTGGCATTCTCGACGGGCTCGGCGTGCTGCGCCGGGATGACCCGGCCTGGCGCGATGGCATTGCGGCTGCAGAGGCGGTTATGCGCACTGGAGGACGATCGCGGTTGCAGGTGGCGCAGGCAGTGGATTGTGCTGACTGGCTGCCCAACGACCTGCTGACCAAGCTCGATCGTTGCCTGATGGCGCATGGCGTTGAGGGACGAACACCGTTTCTCGATCCTGCAGTTGCGAATGCTGCGTTCCGCTTGCCGGATGCGCTGAAAGTAAAAGGCGGGTTGGGAAAATGGATTTTGCGTAAATGGCTGGACGATGTCGCACCCGCTGCCCAGGCCTTCTCAAAGAAAAAGGGCTTTACCGTCCCCGTCGGCGAATGGATCGCTGCCGAAGGCGATCGTATCGGTCCGCTGGTGGCGGCACAGGCAGGTGTCGCCGAGCGCTGTCGCCCGGAAGCGGTGATCGCGCTGTTTCAGGCACCCGGCAAGCGCGAACGCTTCGCTGCCTGGACGTTGTTGTTCTTCGCGCTGTGGCACCAGCATCATATTCTCGGAATCTCAAATGAAGGTGATGCGTTCGACGCGCTGGCCTAGGGTGCCGCTGCGTTGAACCATTCCGTACAGGAACCAGAAACAAGTTATGTCCAGAAGTGAGACACAAGACCAATGGCTCGATACGATTCTGGACCAGCTGCGCGCGCTCGATGGCGTCGCGTGTGAGGATGCGCCAGACGGAATCATTAAACTTGAAATCTCCCGGAACGGCGAGAGCAGCGACATATCTATCGATGTCCGTGACAGCGACTACCGGGCGCTCAAAATAAGGTACGGCGCGTTCCGCGATGTTCTCACCGGTCTTGGAATCGAGGAGGGGATGACGTTCGTGGCGCCGCCACTGCCCCGCCGGCCGATGACACCCCCGATGCGCGCCGCACGGGAGCAGCACAAGAACGTCTTCGAAGCCTGGCAGGATGTCTGGAAAACCCTCCGCAAGGCCGAAAAGGCCCTGGACGTGGAATACGAGATCGCCCAGATGAAGGATTATTACTAGCCGTGCGGTTACCTGCGGTTCAGGGCTCTGACCGAGCCGTTCCGCGAGCCCATTAGCTCCATAATCGTCCGCTCGCGATTTTAGCCCCGTCGGATATCGCCTGGAACTTGGCCCACACGATTGTCGGATGAACCTCCGGTGTTGCACTTGCCTGCGTGCCGAAACCGCAATCCGCGCCGGCGATAACGTTCTCGCGCCCGACGACACTGGCAAAGCGTTCGATGCGCTGGGCGACAAGTTCAGCGTGTTCGACCAGCACCGATGAATTGGTGACGACCCCCGGGATGATCGATTTTCCGTCGGGCAGTTTCACGGTTTCCCAAAGCTTCCATTCATGTTCGTGGCGCGGGTTGGCGGCTTCGAAAGAATAGGCGCCGGCGTTGATCTTCAGCACGATGTCGAGATAATCCTTCATCTCCATATCGTGGACGCGTGGGCCCATATTGATGCCGTAACAGGTGTGATAGCGCACCCGGTCTTCCGGAATACCGGTCAGCGCGTGGTTGATCGCCTCGACCTGGTGTTCGGCCCAGGTCCGGCAGTCCTGAACGCTCAGCTGCGGGCTTTTGACGTAGTAATTGATCAGTCGGGGATCATCGATCTGAAGGTCGAACCCGGCATCGACGATGGCGCGGTACTCGACGTTCAGCGCATCTGCGACGGCATACAGGAATTCATCCTCGGTCGCGTAGAATTCATTCACCTGGTTACCGACCACGTCACACGGCGAAATCGCGGGCATGAAGGCGTCCGCACCGTGGGCGTCACAGGCCGCGCGCAGGTTGTCGATGTCGCGCTGCAGTTCGGTCTGGCCCTTGTAGGAAATCGGCCCGGTGCAGGACATCTGCATGGTGCTTTGCGTCGGAGCGCGGTCCTTCGCCGCGTGTTCGGGAGCGTAAAATTCCGGAAATGCGTCGGATTCGCGTGAATTCGCCCACGGAGACGGGCGCGACCGGCCGGTTTCTTCGAGACCAGCAAGCCGCTCATGGGCGTATACCGCAAAGCCGCGCTTTGAGAACTCGCCGTCACTGACCGTATCGATCCCAAGGGTTTTCTGGTGTCCGACCACCTCGCTTACGGCCTGTGTCAGCGCGGTCTCAAAAGCGGCGGTGTCAAACGCTTCGCCCTTGTCTTCGGCGATCATGTAATCAACCAGGCTATCCGGGCGGGGGATACTGCCGACATGGGTGGTTTGTGTGCGGTCTGTACTGCGTTTCATGTCGGTTTTGCTCCAGGGTGGTTTGTTTGCTGTTGTTATGAGGGCGATTTTAGGGAGATGGTCACCGCCCGGCAACCAACCCCCCGATTATGGTTAACGGATATTAACCTTAACGGACGTTAACCATGATTCAGACCCTTGCGGCGAATGTGTTTAACGCCCGGTTAAGCCTGTTTCGCGATAATGGCCTTCAGGATATCCGTGGATCGGGAATGAAAGATGCTTAGACAGACTGCTCGCATTGCAACGGCGCTTGTCGCGCTTGTGGTTGTTGCCGGATGTGAACATTCGATGCTTGAAGACACGATCTTCGACAAGGAGTACATCGCCCGTCATATTCCGAACGAGGAAAATGTCCTCAGCGCGACGACCTTCAAGCCGCGGCCTACCGGCGTCGTCCAGACCTATTGTTACAGCAGCATCGGCGAGGTTGAATGTTATGCCCAGCCGCAGGAAGGCGAACGCTACCAGCTGAACGGTTATTACGGACCGGCCCCCGAATAATCCGGCGCCTGAAATTCGCGCCAAAACCCGACACGGTTTCTTTCCCAAAAAAACAATCAGCGCTTCGGGGATGTAATCCGGCGGCTCCGGGTGTGCGTACCCGGGTATGCGTGTATGTCATTGGACAAGAAATACGTCCTCCCCCATGATCCGGGGATACACACCGCAACATCTAGCGAACGAGACCGCCATGGATACGATTGAACGCGTCGATATCACGACGACACCGGACGAACTTGTTGCCCGCGCGGCGGCGCTGAAGCCGGTGCTTCGTGATCGCCAGCGCGAGACCGAGCGGAACCGCCGGGTGTCTGTCGAGACGGTGGCCGATCTGAAGGCCGCTGGCTTGTATAAGGTCCAGCAGCCAGCCCGCTATGGCGGGTATGAATTCGATATTGGCACGTTTGTCCGTTGTGCGACCGAAATTGGTGCCGGCTGTGGCTCGACCGGCTGGGTTTATTCCACCGCGGCGCAGCATCAGTGGCAGATCGGCATGTATGACGTCGCCGCACAGGATGATGTCTGGGGAAATGACCCGCTGGCAATTGCCGCGTCGTCCTATTCGCCGGGCGGAACGGCGGTTGAGACCGAAGGCGGATATCGCATCACCGGCAAGTGGCTTTACTGCTCCGGCGTGCTCAATGCCGACTGGATGATACTCGGTGCGCGGATCGCGACGGATGCGGGGTCCGATCCCTATACACAGGGCTATATCCTGGTGCCGAAGGCCGATTACGCCGTTGAGGATAACTGGGATGTCATGGGCCTGATCGGGACCGGCAGTAACGATGTTCTCATTGATGACATATTTATTCCGGCCCACCGGATGCTGACCCTCGAACAGGCGCTGTCGGGGAAGCCGCCCGGGTCGGCGGTGAACGACAATGATTTGTGGAAGGTGCCGTTTTTTGCCGCCATCTCGCTTTGCCTGTGTGGGGCCGCGATGGGGATGGCGAAGGGCGCGCTGGAGACCTATATCGATCAGATCGCTGTGCGTAAAACCCGGGGGGCCGCGCTGAGCCAACCGCAGAGCATGGCCGACTTTCCGACCATTCAGGCACGTGTTGCTGAAGCGGCGGCGGCGATCGATGCGGCACAGAATCTCGTCGGCCGCGATTGCAATAACATCATGAGCGTCATGGCCGAGGGCCGCGAACTGACAACCGAGGAGCGCGCCCGCAACAAGGGCAACCTCAGCTTTGCGGTCAAAATGGCGCGGAAATCGACCGATCTGTTGTTCGAAAGCGTCGGCGGCGCCGGTCTGACGAATGCCAGCATGACTCAACGCTTCTGGCGCGACCTGCATTCTGCGTCCAAGCATATCAGCCTGAACTGGGACATGTGCTCCACGCTGTATGGCCGGGTGTCGCTCGGCCTGCCGTCGGGAACGGCACAGTTTTAAACCCGGTGTTCCGAGAATCTAATAGGTTGTCACCCCGGCCCTGTGCAGGGGTGACGATCGAGGTTTGTGATCGCCAGGGCTTTAAGACTTTGATTCTTG
>Ga0181601_10002099_pt1 | contig 17084 bp, 14 predicted proteins | sample 041ome_8_FD_133020 | JGI IMG/M metagenome (GOLD analysis project Ga0181601, IMG submission 133020) | Coastal salt marsh microbial communities from the Groves Creek Marsh, Skidaway Island, Georgia - 041407BS metaG (megahit assembly) | ecosystem: Environmental > Aquatic > Marine > Intertidal zone...
CGCCATCGCCGACGGCGAGATCAGCAAATACGAAGATCATTTGATTCGGCGGGTTGCGGATCTTATCTACGTCCCTCATCACGAGTTTATTCGCCTGAAACATCAAGCGATGGAGCAGCAGCCATCGCCGCAGAGATGAAGCAAGCGCCCATCCCCTTCAGGGAATTTCATACCGTCCGCAAGCCGTGACAGCTCGCGCGTTGTGGCGTAGTGTTAAAGCAAATCTAGATAAGGCCAAAGAGTCAGGGAGAGTGTCGTGAGCAAGCTTTACACCACCGCAGGCAGAGGATGCCTTTACAACGACGTTACAGAGACCATCGGGGATACACCCTGTGTTCGTCTCCATCGCATTGCCCCCGATCATGTCAGCCTCTATGTCAAAGTTGAATCTTTCAATCCGTTGAGCTCGATCAAGGACCGCCTCGCGCTTAACATTATCGAGGCGGCAGAGCGCGAGGGCAGGCTGTCGCCGGGGCAAACCGTGGTTGAAGCGACCTCTGGCAACACCGGTATTGGCCTTGCCATGGTTTGTGCTGCCAAGGGCTACCCGTTAGTCATTACGATGGCCGACAGCTTTTCCATTGAACGTCGACGCCTCATGCGATTTTTAGGCGCCAAAGTGGTCCTGACCCCTCGCGCCGAAAAAGGCATAGGGATGTATCGCAAGGCACAGGCGCTTGCGGAGAAAAACGGCTGGTTTTTTGCGCGACAGTTTGAATCCTCGGCAAATGCGGACATTCACGAAAGCACCACAGGGCAGGAAATCGTTGCCGATTTTACTGATATCGGCCTCGACTATTGGGTTACGGGCTACGGCACCGGCGGCACCGTGTCGGGGGTGGCGCGGGTTCTTCGTCGGGAGCTGCCTGAGTGCAAAATTATTTTGTCCGAGCCCCACAATGCAAGACTGGTCGGGTCAGGCGAAGCTCAGGCACGCAACGCCGACGACTCACCCGCGAGCAGTCACCCCGCATGGGAACCCCATGTTATTCAGGGTTGGACGCCAGACTTCATTCCCAAGGTATTGCAGGAAAGCATCGACAACAATGGCTTTGATCAGGTTTTACCCGTCGATGGCAACCTCGGCATGCAGTGGGCGGCTCGCTTGGCAGCGGAAGAGGGAATACTCACTGGCGTTTCCGGTGGCTCTACACTCGCCACGGCTATCGAAGTGGCAGAGAGCGCGCCCGCGGGATCGGTTATCCTCGCCATGCTTCCCGATACCGGCGAGCGCTACCTGTCCACGCCGCTTTTCGAGACTATCCCAGCTGAGATGAACGACGAGGAGCAAACTCTAGCGGATAGCGTGTGAACCTCTTGAAGGTGGAGTAACCCAGATCCACCGCACTGTGTAAATCTCCGCCCCCTTCCTCAGGTCTCGGGGGCGTCAGCTAATGCGTTAAGGGCGTCGCCTGTGAGGCGATATCCTATCCACTCCGACTGCGGCTTGGCCCCCATCGACTCATAAAAATCGATCGCCGGCTGATTCCAATCCAACACGCTCCACTCGAAACGACCACAGCCCTCGGCCACGGCAATTCGTGCAAGGTGCTGCAGTAACGCTTTACCCGCGCCCTTTCCCCGGTGTTCAGGCGTGACGTAAAGATCCTCGAGATAAAGGCCGTGCCGACCAAGCCAGGTAGAAAAATTATAGAAATACAGAGCGAACCCTATCGGTGTTTGACCCTCTCGACACATGACTGCAAAGGCCCGCGGGGATTCACCGAACAATACGCGATGAAAGTCCTGCTCGGTGGCAAGGACCGCATCGGGCTCGCGCTCATAGATCGCAAGCTCTGTCACGAAAGCGTGTATTTGCGGAACGTCTTCGGGCCGCGCCGATGCAATATCAATAGCCATTTGCTCTCCACTTCATGCCAAGCGAGGCTTTGCTTGGGAATTTCCCGTTACACGCCATTGTAGGTACGCCATTTTTCAAAGATTCTCTGCCAAGCCTAGAAGATTGCGCGTCACGTCACAACGGACGAAGGTCCGCTGTGTTTTGATAGTGAGCATGAGTCTACGCACTACTCCAGAGCCTAGCTCTATGCCTATGAACCCGCCAAGAGGAATAATGAAATGACTAAATCCATCTCTTTAATCGCAAGCCTGCTGCTGTGCGTCAGCGCTTCATTCGCATCGGCGGCTGATGCAGACACTCCCGTTGTCTCGGTAGTAAACGTACAAGCCGACAATCCGAATGCGTACGTTGACTTGGTGAGCAAGAATCCGCAAGTGTTTTCAAGCTTAGGAGCACAGGCCGGTGGCACCTGCATGACACTGAGTGGTCACCGCTACCCCGGCCAAGCCTTTGCCTGGAGCATCTTTGAAAACGCCAGCGCGGCGTTTAAAGGAGCACAGCAATTTGCAACTCGACCACGGAGTGAGGAGCTCAACGCGGTCAGCCGTGTGGTTTCTACCGAGTTCTACGCTATCTTGAAACCGTTCACTCTGCCCTCAGGCTTTGAACGCCGCTACCAAATAGTCGTCAACGATGTAGCAGGCTACATCGCAGCGGCAACAGCTCTTGAAAAAGTTATGCAAGAGAACGGTCACAAGGTCGAAGTCGGCATTTTCGCGCCTCTGGGGAACGGACATCAAAAAGCAAACATGCTCGATGTGAGAATTTTTGCGGTGACTCCCGAGGTCGCCGGAATGATGGTGAACGACTTTCTTCAGCAGGCGCCCTGGGCGATGGAGCCCTATGCCAAAATGCTGGCAACCATTGAATCCCTGGAGCTCGATACCTTTGAGAGCTGCGCGCAGCACTACACGGCAGATTAAGGGATAGACCCCCGTCACATTGACCCTCTTTTTGCTGAACTGACAACCCTGCCTGCGGCTTTTGCGGGCAGTTTGTCAGACGGCGCTCTCCCTTCGTTCTGCTAGACCCCCACTTTCGCTGTCTGCAGGCCTTTACTGGTCTAGCGCGGGAACCGGTTTCTCTCTTATATTGAAGGCCCTTGCGCTTGCCGGAGTAGCTCAGCATGCCCACCCATCGATCTAAGGCGGTTTTTTTTCATTCTCACTTTTTTGTTGTACTGCTTTATGTGGGCTGGCTGGTGTCGCCGGCAGCAAGCGCCGCTGACCGTGCGCGCGACCTTGGGATCCCTTTTGCTGGCCTACCGGGCCCACAAAATGCCATCACCGACGTCACGGGCATTGAGGTAGGCCATAGGACACTCATTGCTGGAGGCGGGGCGCTCGAGCGCGGTGTTGGACCCATTCGCACCGGGGTCACCGTGGTTCACCCGCGGGGCAAAGACAGTACTCAAGGCGTTTTTAGCGGCTGGTTTACCCTAAACGCATCGGGGGAAATGACGGGCACGACCTGGCTTACCGAGCGCGGTTTGATTGAGGGTCCAATAGCCATCACCAACACCCACAGTGTCGGCATAGTGAGGGACAGCCTTGTCGCGTGGATGGTCGACAAGGGGTGGACCGCCGATTGGCACGCGCCCGTGGTTGCGGAAACCTATGACGGCGCGCTCAATGATATTAATGGTCAGCATGTGAAGTCCGAGCATGTCCGGACTGCCCTTTTAGATGCCGCTGGTGGCAGGGTTCTGGAGGGCGCGGTCGGTGGCGGCACCGGCATGGTTTGCAACGGCTTCAAAGGCGGCATTGGCACCGCCTCCAGAGTTCTCGACATTGAAGGTCAGTCCTTTACCGTTGGCGTGTTGGTGCAGTGCAATTACAACTGGGATGGCGCAGACCTGCGACTGGGCTCAAGGGCGGTCGCCGACCAGCTTCCCGTTGGTGAGCACTGCCACGTCGATACCCAGCTCACTCGCACTCTCCCCTGGTATCCCTATTGCGAGGCCAACAATGTAACGCTGAACGACCGCACACGAGATGGGTCTATTATCGTCGTCATGGCAACGGACGCCCCACTGCTTCCCCATCAACTTACCCGGCTAGCAAAGCGTCCTTCGTTGGCGCTCGGGCGATTGGGGGCGATCAGCACGCCTGGGTCAGGCGATATTTTCGTGGCCTTTTCCACAGCCAATCCAGCAGCCATGGATGAGAATGTGTTCAGCACGGCAACGGTATTTCCCAACTATGCACTGGGCGACATTTTTAGGGCCGGCATCGATGCCACGGAAGAAGCCATCGTCAACGCCATGGTCGCGGCGGACACCATGATTGGGATCGACGGCCTCCGCGTTAAAGCATTACCCCATGAGGAAGTCCGGGAGCTGTTTGCACCGAAGGAGGCTGAGCAATAGTCCCCCCACGCAAAAACCCTGGGAGATTTCAAGTCAGACGATAGCGATAAAGCGCCTGATAATGCTCTTGCATGCTGTTCGCTAGCTCAATCGCGCTTTCATCCTCAAGCTCGCAACTAACCGTAGGCTTACTAAAGCCCGTTGAGGTCTCAACGGCATGATACCAATGGCTGGCCCATACTCCGTCACTATCTCTCGATCCCGCGGGCCATGCGGTCATTGCCGGGACTTCAACTGGCACATCCAGCGCCACGCACAGCTTACACATCATAGTGGCGGGGTTTGCTAGCACCTCACCGGCATCAACCACCGGCGGCCGCCTTCCTGTGATCGCGGAAATTTCTTCAAACAGCGCCCGCTGTCGTGTTATGCCGATGTCCTCTTCACTCACGGTGTTCCGTTTCTTTAAATATGACGCGATCACCGACTCGGGAGAGCGAATAAGAAACGCATGGCGACAGGAGGCTGCCCACCCAAGATCGCTGCCAAACGGCATGTGGTGAGTCATATGCTTTTCATATTGCAGGGGAGTCTTCGCTGTGCGCTCGAGCTGGGCAATGACCTGTCTGCGCTGAGTGGGCTGACTTGCCAGCACCTGCTCGCGGCAGGGGTGATCCGCACCGCTTTCAGCCAGGTAGCAGGCATAGAAGGGCTCATCAATCACCGTACAGTCCGGGCGATTTTCCCAAGCGCGCATCATCGCCGTCGATATATTGCGCGGACCTGACCACATGGCAATACGTATCGTCATCGAGGGCTACTACTCCGTTTATTCACATTCCCTGACAATAAGATGGCGATACAGCTCCTGAAGCCTGTCTACCATTGGCCCGCGCTCTCCAGAGCCAATGATGCGGCCATCGATATCAACCACCGGCGTCAGGCCCCCAAATGTCCCAGTGACAAATGCTTCATCGGCGCTATAGCTTTGCATCACGGAGAAGTTTTTTTCAAAGACAGGGATGTCATTGGCTTTACAAAGATTGATCACGTTGCGTCTTGTGATGCCATCGAGACAATAGTCGCCGCTTGATGTCCATACCTCCCCTTCACGCACAATAAAAAAATGAGTCGAATTGCAGGTTGCCACATGACCATGGGGATCGAGCATTAGCGCCTCATCGTAGCCGGCTTTGGCGGCCTGAATACAGCCAAAGATACAGTTCAATTTGGAGTGGCTGTTGATACGAGGGTCCTGAACATCGGCGTAGCCCCGACGTACGTACACGGTATACAAACGAACGCCTCGGTCATTAAGTTCCGGATCAGCAGACTTGTACTCTGGAATGATGACAACGGTGGGCGGGCTTATTGTGACAGCCGGGTCTTGATAAGGAGTGGACTTCACGCCACGACTCACCATCAAGCGGATATGCACATGATCCTCCATCTGATTAGCCTGCAAGGTGTCATACAGCCGTTGGGTCATGTCGTCCTGAGTCAGGCCAATATCCAGATCAAGGGCTTTCGCACCCTCCCATAGTCGCTTCAGGTGCCGGCCAAGAAAGGGGATTTTGCCACGATGTACCCGCAACCCTTCCCAGATTCCGTCACCGAGAATAAAGCCGCTGTCGAAGACCGACACAACCGCCTGAGAGCGGTGCACCAGCTCGCCATTGATATTGATCAAGATATCGTCGTTGCGCGAGTCCTGTGTGTACGTATGTGTGCTGTTGCCCATGATTACCTCGCTAAACCACCGTTCGTGCTCCAAATCAGCATGATTCCAACCCGTTGACGTCTCCGCAAGAACGGTATGTAAGATCAAACCTATACGTTATACCCCGCCGCCGGTTAGTCGCCAGTCGCTCTTTAAGATGTTACTCAGTGAAAGGACCAAAGTGCCACGGTTGAAAACAGTCGAGATCCAGTCGGGTCAGTTATACACTCCCGCTTGCTTTTAAACCAAAAAAAGAAGGTAGCTATGATCACGCAGTATCAGGAAGACCAGCGACTCGATCCTCGATGCGTTGCCGTACTGGAAAATCTCAGCAAGACCAGGTCTAAAAATTTCGACGTGACGTCCCGCGAGGCGTTGATCGAGATTACCTCCCGCCCAGAGGCCGTCGCCCGCGAAGAACAGACCTACGCGCTCATGGATCTGATGGACAACGAGCGTATCGCGAGCCGAGAAGGGCTACGGATTGAAACCCACGACATTCGCTCGTCGCCCGATGGCAATACCATCAAACTGCAGAGTTTCCGCCCGGATACAGATGAAACGTTACCCTGTGTCTATTACATGCACGGCGGCGGGATGATGACAGCATCCTGCTTTCGGGGTTGCTATCAAACCTGGGCACGGTTATTGGCCCATCACAACCTTTGCGTTGTCATGGTGGACTTTAGGAATGCCCTGCGCCCTTCCTCGGCACCCGAGGTCGCGCCCTTCCCTGCCGGACTCAACGATTGCGTGTCGGGTTTCCAGTGGCTTAAAGCCCATGCAGCGGCGCTTAATATTGACCCTGAATACATTGTTCTCTCGGGCGAAAGCGGCGGCGGTAACCTGAGCATCGCTACCACGATGAAGCTGATACAGGACGGACATCGGGATGCCGTTGCAGGGCTTTACGCCCTGTGTCCCTATATCTCGGGCGAATGGCCCAGAGATGAGCTCCCGTCCACGCACGAAAATGCGGGGTATTTCATTTCGGTAAACAACAATCACGGTGCGATGGCCTACGGCATCGAGCAGTTGGAGGCCAAAAACCCCCTCGCCTGGCCCTACTTCGCCTCGGCAGCCGACGTCGAACATTTTCCGCCAACAATGATCAGCGTGAATGAGTGCGACCCCTTGCGAGACGAGGGCATTGCCTTTTATCGAACGCTGATGGCTGCGGGAGTGAAAGCACACTGTCGCCAAGTTATGGGCACCTTTCATGCGATTGAACTTTTTATCACCGTGTTTACAGACCACACCCGCATGACGGCTGCCGATATTGCGCGCTGGGTGGAGGAGTGCCGATCCGCCTAGCCAATTTGGACAGCACGCTCAGGTATAAGGTCGTAACGAGATTGTTTTAGCCAAATAGAGCGGATGTTTCGGCTGACCCAGCGAGGTTGTTCCCAGACACATAGGGTCTGTTAGGTATCGCAGCACCCGCGCTGCTCTGTTGTTAAAGGTGCCGTGATTGCCCCAAGCGACTACCGCGAGGTCAGTCTCCGCGAGAGACCGTCTGATCCAGAAATTGTTGCGGGGACCTACTGGATCGATCGATGCCTTCAGGTCCTCTGGACGGGTCGCCCGAAAGGCAAACAAGTTGCAGACTATAACCCCCCCAAAACCCTCGCCCTGAGCAAAAGAAATAACCCGCCGAATGGTGGGATCGTTGGTGTCAGCATCCGCTGTTGACGGGTTTAAGCCAATAAAGGTACAACGCGACAGGGTGGGGTCCCAACAGCGACTGAGCTGGTAGCGATACTGCCCGCAGCGTGAGAAATGAGCCGACCCTTTCATGGGCCAGAGCATAGCACCGGAGGCGCGCGATGAAGTCGATACTCCCTTTAATGATCTTGATTCTACTGGCGCCTCTTATTGTGACCAGTAAAGGTCTCGCGGATACCTCTGACCCGGATACCAAGCCTGCTGCGGCCAGCCATGTCATCTTGGTTACCATCGACGGGCTGCGCTGGCAGGAAGTATTTAGCGGTGTCGATCCGCTGCTTCTGGCCCATAACAGCTATTCTCAGCAGCGGTCCCGACTGGAAGACGCCTATTGGCGCGAGGACCCGTCGGCACGGCGCCACGCCCTAATGCCCTTCCTATGGGAAACAATAGCCCGGGAAGGCGTTATCTATGGCAATCGAGCCCTGGGCAGCCGAGTCAATGTCAGTAACCACCAGTGGTTCTCTTACCCCGGGTATAACGAAATCCTCACCGGTGCCGCGGATCACGCTATCGTCAGCAACGCCAAAGTCCCAAATCCCAATACCACGGTGCTCGAGTGGATCAATAATCAACCGGGATTTTCGGGCCGTGTCGCCGCGTTTGCTTCCTGGGACGTGTTTCCCTTTATTATCAATGAAGCCCGCAGCGGCATCCCGGTGAATGCGGGGTTTGATACCGCCACACCGCCCAAGAGCGAGCGAGAAGCGTGGCTCAATACATTGCAGCAGCAAACCCCCTCACCCTGGTCCTCGGTCCGTCTGGATGTCTTCACCCACCACTACGCGCTCGAGCACATCCGCCGCGAGAAACCGCGGCTCATCTATATCGCCTACGGCGAGACCGACGACTTCGCGCATCACGCCGAGTACCATCAGTACCTGGATGCGGCGCATCGCACCGACGGGTTTATCAGGGACCTCTGGTTACAGGTGCAGGCAGACCCGGAATACCGTGACAACACAGCGCTCATTGTTGTTACTGATCACGGCCGGGGTACCGGCGGTCAGTGGACCGATCACGAAATCGGTATAGACGGCGCCGATGCAATCTGGGTTGCGATGCTTGGAGCTGGCGTTCCTGCACTGGGCGAGGTCTCTGCAGATCAGCAACTCTGGCAGAACCAAATCGCCGCTACCGTTGCCGGTCTTTTAGGTGTAACGCCCGACCTGCCCCGGATGGGGGCGTCAATTCTTGGTGATTAGTTGGAGCGTCGGCTTTAGCCCAGCTCCCAGGGATCATCCGATCACCAGCTGACGCCGTGCTCTGTCAGTGTCGCCTCCAGAGGCGAGAGAAATTCACGATAGTTTTCCCAGAGCGCCAGGGCGTCGCGGTAAATTGGCTGTCGCACCTGCTCGGAGCTGGCTGTTCGGACCGCGCGATCCTTCTCGTGGTAACGCAGGCACGCTTCTTCAAAATCCAGCTTGGCGTGAGCGAGTAACTGCCTCACCTGGGTATCGAGGTCTTCCACCACCGCCTCGTACTGGACAGTCAATAAACCTTCCGGGAAGACACTGTGCCAATGACCCATCAAACGTAGATAGTCGGCGTAATAGCGACCGATGTCCTCCTGAGAGTAGGTAAACTCCTGGCCACGGGCGAAAAGCTGTTTGAAATTTGCAAAACAGGCCGCCATCGGATGGCGTCGGGCATCGATAATCGTTGCGTTGGGAAGAATGGTTTTGATCAGGGCCACGTGTTGCCAATTATTGGGCAGCTTGTCAATAAAATGGGATTTTCCAGTTCGATAGCCGGCCGCGAGATCGAGGTATTGTTGACCCCGCTGGCGCCGCTGTTCTGGCGTTAACTGATGCAACACCGCCGGATACGGAGTGCGCTCTTCGCGGCCGCCCTCCGCCGCAATTTCATTCGCTATTCTTCCTATAAAAGGCAGCTCCGCAGTCGCCTCGACTTCTGAATGGCTGGCTAAAATCTGCTCAAGCAAGGTTGAGCCTGCGCGGGGAAGCCCCAGAATAAAAATAGGCTCCCGCGATGGATGCCCTCCGTCATCCAAAAGACTCGAGTCGCACTGTGCAATCAGGTTGTCCACACGCTCGCGCGTCTTGTCAGCATCATATGAACTGAACTGCCGTTTGATCGCATTACCCTCAGCATACGCTCGAAAAGATTCACCAAATTCCTCACGATCCTCAAAGGCCTTCCCAAGCGCGAACGCAAGGTGAAACTTATTCTCACTCGGCTGCTGCAGTGCTCTGAATTGACCCTTCATCGCGGCGAGGCGCGTGTCGTCAAAGCGAAATGTCTTGAGATTTGCCAAGCTCCAGTAGGCCTCACCCGCCGCGGGATCAGACTCAATCGCCCGCAGATAAATATCGATCGCCTCGACTCCTTTGCCGCCATAGCGCAGCGAGTGCCCGTAGCTTGTGAGAATCCGCTCACTTGTTGGAGCCCTTTTCAGCGCCCTGGCAAACTCCTCATGGGCCTCTTCAAATCGACCCGCCATCGATAGCGTTGTAGCAAATTGAACCTGGTGAGAAAGATTATCTGGCTGCTGCCGACGCAGGATTTCATTTTCTCTCAGCGCGTCCTCAAAACGCTGGAAGCGAGCGAGAGCTGTGACGTAATTTGCTCTGGCCACGTGAAACCCGGGCGCAAGCTCAAGGCAGCGTTCCAGCAGAAGAATGGCCTCTGCCGCCAACCCCACCGCAAGACCAATTTCAGCCAATAATCTTATGGCGTCCACGTCATGAGGCCGCCGCTTAAGATACTCGCGACATATCGCCTCGGCAATTCCAAGGCGACCTTGCCCCACAGACTCAATCGCCTTTTGCAGCAGAGGATCGAGCTTTTTATTCCGCATGCTCTGTCGATAGGCTTCAGCGGCAGCCACGTCGTTACCCTCAGCAGCGTGTACCTCATAAAGATCCCGCCAGGCAGCCACTAACTCGGGATTTAACCCGACCGCCCGCTCCAGCGATATCCTCGCCTCAGCCAAGCGTCCTAATCCCACAAGCGCCTGCCCTAGTTCATGGTGTACCAAATCGACCGAAGGATCTGCACGCAAGACGGCACGCAGCAAAGGTTCTGCCTTGTCATGCTCGCCGAGTCGGCGCAAAGCAAAGCCATGTAGCATCATCAGCCGCAGATCATCGGGCGCTTGCTTGAGTGCCTCTGCACAAAGATCACGCGCACGTGCGGGCTCCTGATTACGTAGTGCGTCTCGGGCTTGTTCAAACAGTAGTTCAGTAGATTGCATTACAGGCTCTTCAGGAATTGCGTCCGAGTAATTGACTGGATGGGAAGTGAGTATGGTAGGTGGACACTACCAAAGCAAAGGGCGTCTCGAGAGACGCCCTTTGTTGTTTTACCGGACTGGGTTAATTAGAACCGCTGCTGCCATCTCACGCCAAACGTACGGGGCTGGTTGATGGTTATACGCTCATCCCAGTTAACATCATTAATCCAAACGTCTGCCCGTTCATCGGTCGCATTCTGAACATAGAACTCGGCTGTCCAGTTACTTCGCTGCAGGCCAACGGAGGCGTTCACGACGTCATAGGCATCCTGCTTTTGTCGGAACCCACCAAACAGGTCATTGTAAGAATCACCTGTGTACATGTAGGCCGCCTGAAGGAACCAATCGTTGGTGAAGGTATAGCGTGTGGACAGGTTCCATTTCACCTCCGGCACGCGTGGAAGCCGCGTGCCTGCGGCAGCATCGGGCTCTGCGCTACTGGGGTTCCGTCGGTAGTCTTCTGTCAGGGTCGAGTCGAGGAAGCTCGCGGCACCACTCAAGGTCCAGTTTTCGGTAATCAAGGACGTGAAGTCAAACTCCACACCATTACTCTCTGCGGTACCTACGTTGAAGGTAAGCGTGATAGGCGAGATAGAGGTGTCCAAACGAGACAGCTGGAAGTCATCCCACTCCTGCCAGAAGGCGGCCGCGTTAAAGCGCAAACGTCCATCCAACAGCTCTGACTTCACACCGAATTCATAGGCCGTCAGGATATCGGACTCAAACGCGCAACCAATGTTCACGCCGCCCTGACCGCCCAGACCGTCTGGAATTCGGGTCTCACAAAAGCGGTTCAGACCTCCCGGTCGATAACCTTCACCCCAGGTCGTGTACAGCAAAATATCGTCATTTACCTTCCACTCAAGACTCGCTCGATAGACCTCATCCTTACCTGAGGTGGTTCGGCCAACGGAGGCGCAGTTAGCGCCATAGTTACTCTCAGGACGATCGCCCTGAGGCCCAAAACCGCCACAGGGCCACCAGATTGTGCCCGAAAATCCGTCCAGCGTACTGTCATAGTCAAACTGGCGAGCGCTACCGGTGATAGTCAGCTGATCAGTGATATCAAAGGACACTTCTCCGAAGAGCGAAGACTCGTCATAGTCCCTCTCAAAGTCGGTGGTCCAATAAATATCAGGGGCATCAACCGCCGCCTGCGGCGTATCCGCTAAGCCCAGCACATGCCACTCCGCGTCAGCCGAATTTTCAACCTCAACGTTGTAATAACCCAGCATATATCTGAAACGCTTCTCGGGATCCGAGGCATAGCGGATTTCAAAGGTCGTACGGTCCTGTTCGTAGACAACGGTATACTGTTGCCGTGGATCCCCGCAGGTACCAAAGTAGCTGACATAGCAGTTGTAATAAGGCTCGACGTACCCTGAGGCTATATCCTGGTCACTGTAAAGCGAGTAATCGTTCCAGGTTTCTCCCTCACGGTTCAACACAGCGGCTGTTGCCATCAACGTACCGCCAAACAACTCGCCTTCAATTTTTCCAGAAAACTGGCTCCACTGGTCATCTGCCCACTCCGGCAAAAGCAGCATCACCTGCAGGTCACCTACGGTTGGGTCATGGTCCCACACGCCCGTTCGCTCCATGTCCTGAAGCATCGCGCTTGCAGTAAAGGTCCATGTATCACTGAGATCGACCCGCAATGCCGCCCGGCCACCATAAGTGGTCGCCTCGTTGAAGTTTTCTTCAACGACATCCTGGTTACCGACCGTCACGTCCGCAGCGATCGCGCGAAGCGGACTATCCGGGGCTAACCCTGCGCGAATGTTACTGCGACTGAAGGTGTGGCTGCCCGCCACGTTATCAATGTAACCGCCATCCCGCTTATAAAAACCCATCATGCGCAGGGCAGAGCGCTCACCCAAGGGGATATTCACAAAACCCTCGGCGCGGTAACTCATATCACCACTTTTAGGCTGACTGCCGTCAAGGCTGTAGCCCGCGGAGAATTCACCAATTTCAGGGGCGTTGGTAATAATCCGGATCGCTCCCGACTGGGCGTTAGCACCAAATGTCGTTCCCTGGGGACCCGCCAACACCTCAATACGGTTGATGTCGTAGATATGTGGGTTCAAGTAAGCGCCAACAAGCGTTACCGGCTGCTCATCAAGGTAAACGGCTACAGCTGGGTTAGCGCCCAGAAGACTCTCACCGCCACTGGAAATACCGCGGATATAAATATTACCTGTACTTGGACCCAGCGAGATGAACCCAACATTGGGCAACATCATCAAGTAGTCTTCCATATCGGTAATGTTCAGATCAGTGAGCTGGGCTTCCCCGAGCACGCTGACAGACATCGGCACATCCTGAACGCTCTCGGCGCGACGAGTAGCGGTTACTACTACCTCCTCAAGGGCCTGCGCCTGTGTAGATGCTACCCACCCGACTGAGCCCAAGGCGCTGCAGGCGGTCGCCACAGCGATCGCCAAAGGTCGGGCTGCCGCTTGTGGTACAGGTATAAAATGCTGCTTTTTGGTTAGTTTAGTCATGAGTAGCGTTTCCCCCTTTCTGGAAACTGCGGCTTTCGCTTAAGGCTCAGCCGGTTAGCACTGTGCCGCCATGCCGAGGACGACATGCGGCGCCATTTTCTTATAGGAACTACCCTCCTGTTTTACCTCGGTAATGCCTCTGAAAGCAACCACTTATGTGCCCTTTTGCCTCAAAAAGCACCCCCACAATCTCACCTTTGAGGTACTCCTGTGACACCAAGACAGATCTGTAGGCCAGGGTGCGCAAAATCCCACCAATAAGGTGCATAATCGGGTCCCTACCTTGGTCCGCGCTGACAGGTCGAACACACCATGTTTATCGAAGAGAGCCCTAAAAAGACCCCTGTTGTCCACCAGACCGACGTCTTGGTAGTCGGATCCGGGCCCGGCGGGCTCGCGGCGGCCATCGCAGCGGCGCGGACCGGAGTCGAGGTCACCCTATTGGAGCGCTATGGTTGCTTCGGGGGCAATATCACCGCGGTTGGGGTTGAGGGTTTCGCCTGGTATCGCCACGAAAAAACGGTCGATAGTGAAGGTCTCGGGGTGGAATTTGAGCAACGGGCGATCAGCGCGGGTGCCGCTGTGGAGGAGCCCCAATCAGACAGCCATGCGATAGACGGCGAGGCCTTCAAATGGGTGGCCGACAAGCTGGTTCTGGGAGCGGGCATCACGCCGATGCTCCACCGGCAGTTTGTGGCCCCCATCATGGAAGAGGACCACATTCGAGGGGTTATCGTCGAGAGTAAGGCGGGCCGGGAGGCCATCCTCGCCAAACGCGTCGTCGATGCCACCGGGGATGGCGACGTGGCTTTCCGGGCGGGAGCACCAACCCATAAACACCCCAAGGAAGAGATGATTGGTGCATCGGTCATGTTTTCTATGTCTGGCGTCAATAAATCCCGCTTTATCGAGCACGTCAAAGCAGACCCCCACACCTACGCAGACTGGGCCTATGGCCAGTGGACCATCGAGACGACGGGTAAGGAAGACGCGATGTTCTCGCCGTTCTTACGCAAACCCTTTGAGCAGGCCAGAGAAGCGGGCTTAATCCCCAAAGAACTCGATACCATCGCAGGCACTTGGGGCGCGATTTACGACAGCGGGGACCTAACCTATCTGAATCTAGTGCATTTGCTGGGCTTTGATGGCACCGACCCCGACGACCTCACCCGTGGCGAGATGCAAGGGCGAGATCAAGCGATGATGGCCATCGAAGCCATCAAGCGATACACCCCCGGCTGCGAGGGGGCGAAGATTCGAAACTTTGGCATGACCCTTGGCATTCGGGATACGCGGAAAATCGATGCGGCCTACAACATGACCGAGCACGATGTGCGTGAGCAAGGCCGTTTTGACGACAGCATCGGGATTTTTCCCGAGTTCATTGACGGCTACGGCATTTTGATCCTGCCCACCACTGGTCGCTACTTTCAACTGCCTTACCGAACCCTGTTACCCAAAGGCGTGCGTAACCTGATTTGTGCCGGCCGGATTACTGGTGGCGATCGGGTAAGTCATGCTGCCACCCGCAACATGATGTGCTGCACGGTCACCGGTCAGGGCGCCGGTGTGGCAGCCGCCCTGGCGGTAAAACAGGACTGCGCCTTCGAGGAGGTGTCAGTCGCGGCGCTGCAGCAAGCCCTACTCGCTCAAGGCGTCCGACTACATTAATCGCGCGCGAGGCGCGGCTTTAAGAGATCGACGTTGGCGGCAGCCGCGGAAACATAATTTTGGCTATACAAAAGAGAAATCAACGGATGAACAGCACAAACTCAAGGTCTTTACTTCTGCTATCTCAGCGGTTTCTTTGGAAGGCGGTTGCTACTGTTTTGCTGACGGTAGCTCCCTTTTTCGCCCTACCAACACATTCGAGTGAGCAGGCCTCTCCCGAAACAGTTGGGATGTCCAGCGAGCGTCTCGAGTCGATGGCCACCTTTGTGAATCGTCACATTGAGGCGGGGCATATTTCCGGGGGAGTCACGCTAGTAGCGCGTCATGGGAAGCTGATTCATCTCCAAGCCCACGGCCAACGTGGCGCCGATGATGCGCGACCCATGACCACAGATGCGCTCTTTCGCATTTTTTCCATGACCAAACCGATCACCACCGTGGCAGCGATGATGCTGTACGAGGAAGGTTACTTTCACCTCAACGATCCGGTGGCCAAGTATCTGCCGGAACTCGCAAATCTCGAGATATACCATCAGGGCGAATTAGTCCCAGTCGACCAACCCATCACCATCGAACACCTGATGACGCATACCGCCGGACTTACCTACGGCTGGGCCAGCGATCATCCGGTGGAACTGGCTTATCAGGAATCCGCCTTGCAATACAGTGAAAACCTCGATGCCTTCCTTACCAAACTGGGCAAGCTGCCCCTGCGTTTTACCCCGGGTGAGCGCTATCACTACAGTATTGCCACTGACGTACTGGGCGCTCTGGTCGAACGGTTAAGCGGAGAGACCCTGGAAGCGTTTTTGTCTACCCGACTGTTCCAACCCCTCGGCATGGACGATACTTTTTTCAATGTCCCAGAGGACAAACTCGATCGTGTTGTTCCTAACCATGGGTGGAACCCAGAAACCAACACCCTTGGGCCGCTACCTGCCAATTACCAGATGCCGATTCAGGGGGTCACCTTGTTCTCAGGGGGTGGCGGTCTGATCTCTAGCGCCAAAGACTATCTGATCTTTTGCGAAATGCTGCGTCAGGGCGGGTCCTACGGTGGAGTCCGTTTCCTCGGCCCTAAAACCGTTGAGTTCATGACCATGGATCACCTGACAGCAGACGTCCGCAACAAGGGCGCAACTGAGTATCCAGCGCAGCACCTCTACCCCGGTCAGTCCTTTGGGCTTGGCTTTGGTGTCATCACCAATCCTGCACAGACCGGTGTTATTTCCTCAATGGGCGCTTACTCCTGGGGTGGCGCTGCCAACACCAAGTTCTGGATAGACCCCGAGGAGGACTTGATCGCTATCTTCATGACCCAAGTGATGAATGCGCCCTTTGGAGATCAGCTGCGATTCGATATGAAGGTGGCTACCTATCAAGCGATCACCGAGCTAGGCAGTCAGCGCTAGACCTGCTGAGGAAGCGACAGCTCGTCACGCTTTCGCCACACCCTGTAAAAGATAGTCAGATAGATGGCGATCACCACCAAGCCTACCCACTCAATCTTAAAGGGCGTGAACTGGTAGAGGAGCACAAGCCCGAATAGCAGGCCCCAGTGCAGCCCGATGTATCGGACAGTACCCAATCGGGCCACGGTCAAATTGATGTTCTGGGTATACAGACGGGTGAGGGAATCCAGAGAGTTAATGACGAACAAGATACCAACCGCGATCATGCCCCAGCTCAGGGCAGGGACGATATCAATACCTTCCACGTGATAGTGGTACAGCACCGAGAACCACACCGCTATCGGGATGGACGGCACGACCAAGAGAGCAAGGAGTAGCTGCCACGCTTTTATTCCTCCTACAAAGCGCGAGACAAATTGACCAATCATGATGCTCCAGGCAAACCACCAGAACAGATAAAACGCGTGATAGTCGTTGATGGGCAAAACGAATCGGGGCAGGTTGGGAAAATAATCGCCGAGCGCTACCAGCGCACCACCCAGGCCGCTCCACCCCATGCCGGACAATAACCACGCGCCCACGATGAGCGTAAAAAACAAGCCGGTAGAGGTAACACTTAGTACC
>Ga0181601_10002100_pt1 | contig 17084 bp, 11 predicted proteins | sample 041ome_8_FD_133020 | JGI IMG/M metagenome (GOLD analysis project Ga0181601, IMG submission 133020) | Coastal salt marsh microbial communities from the Groves Creek Marsh, Skidaway Island, Georgia - 041407BS metaG (megahit assembly) | ecosystem: Environmental > Aquatic > Marine > Intertidal zone...
CGGGCCTCGACCTCGGGAGGCAGATCAATGCGAGCCTCCGGCCCCCTCCAGCCAAGTTTGCGATCGAAGCTTAGAAGTCCTGCTCGAAGGGCGTCATAAGCAGCCTTCTGTTCATAAGACCGCACGGTAGTAAAGACGGTAAGGCCCCTGCTGTAGGCCTCTTCTCGGAACTGGTTATAAATTTGAATGCGAACCATCTCAGCAAGATAGGCCGCGTTTACAGCGTAGTCATCGGCGCGACCCACCACCTTGATGTTTTCAAGAATAGCGCGACGAAACTCGGACTCGGTAATCATGCCCAGTTTGAGCATTCGGCCAAGCACGTATTCTTGACGGACTTTGGCCCTGCGAGGGTTGACCACGGGGTTGAAAGCTGAGGGCGCCTTGGGAAGGCCGGCAAGCATGGCGGCCTCAGCAAGGCTCACTCGCTGGACGGGTTTGTTGAAATAAATTTGAGAGGCTGCCGCAAAGCCGTAGGCCCTACGCCCCAAAAAAATCTGATTCAAATAAAGCTCAAGAATCTGATTCTTTGAAAGCTTACGTTCAATTTCAATGGCCAGTAGAACTTCGAAAAGTTTTCGCGTGAAGGTCTTTTCCGCAGAGAGGTAAAAGTTGCGGGCGACCTGCATGGTGATGGTGCTTGCGCCCTGTGCTTTGCTTGCTGTGAGGAGATTGGTGGTGGCTGATCGCAAAATACCCCAGGGGTCGATGCCCACATGCTCAAAGAACCGCTCGTCTTCGGCGGCAAGAATGGCATTAACTAGAACAGCGGGCGCTTGCTCGGCGCGAATAACACTTCGACGTTCTTCCCCAAACTCGCCAATTAAAACGCCGTCGGCTGTCATGACGCGCAGTGGCACCTTGGGGCGGTAGTCTGCCAGTGCTTTGACCTCCGGAAGGCGAGGGCTTGCAAGCGCGACAACCAGCAGGATGCTGGCAACAGCGGCCACGAAGAGCAGGGCAAAGATTGCAAGTGCTTGGGTGATTTTCTGCGTCACACCTTGATTATCGCCTGTTAGACTGAACTTCTAATGAATTCACCACCGCTTTGGCCAAACACAAGCAATATTGTCCTTATCGGGCTTATGGGCGCAGGCAAAACCACCATTGGCCGCAAGCTCGCTCTGCGTCTTGGCCGTGAGTTTGTAGATACCGACCACGAGATCGAGGCGCGTTCAGGTGCATCGGTAGCAACCATCTTCGAGCTGGAAGGCGAAGAGGGCTTTCGGCGTAGAGAGGCCAAAATGCTGCTTCAGGTGATGCAACTCGAGAAGCAGGTGGTCACCACGGGTGGGGGTGCACCCATACGGCCTGAGAATCGGCCGGTCATTGCGAAAGGGTTTGTTATTTACCTCGAGGCAGATCCAAGGCAGCTCTGGCAGCGTTTGCGTATGGATCAGTCACGTCCTTTGCTTAGCCAATCGAGCGATCCCAAGGCAACCCTCGAGAAGCTTCATGCTGAGCGCGACCCCATTTACAGGCAGCTGGCCAATTGCATTGTTACAAGCACGCGCGGGTCCATGGGCCAGGTCCTGGCACAAATTGAGCAGGAGCTGAGGCGGGCTCGCCTTGTTGGCCTGGAGCAGACTATGATCGCAGACAGCGGCCGGGACTCAGCCTTTGACTGAAGGAAGCCGGGTCCAGATAACGCGGCCTTAATGACGTTTAAAGGGGGGAGATCTGCTTGGCGCAGTCTGAAAGAGAGAGAGCATCGATGGACCTAAGGTCTGCGGGATCGTCCGAATTACCGCAGTCTGGGGCGGGCAACGCCGGGGTAAGGCAGCTTCAGGTCTCGCTTGGTGATCGAAGCTACCCCATTCGCATCGGAACCAACCTGCTTGGCGATGAGGCGCTCTGGTCGACACTGCTACCAAGTGTCGCTTCTCGAAAGATCGCATTGGTCACGAATGATCGAGTGGGCCCACTCTACGCCAAAACCCTCGAGCAGGCCTTAAGCAATCTGGGCTGCCAGATTTCCACCATCGTTCTTCCCGATGGCGAGCAGCATAAAACACTTGAAGGCTTTGGTAAGGTGATTGATGGCCTTATGCAGGCACGCATGGAACGCAAGTCCACGCTCATCGCCTTAGGCGGGGGAGTGGTGGGGGACATGGCGGGCTTTGCCGCCTCGTGCTATCAGCGGGGGATGCCCTTTATTCAAGTACCGACAACCCTCTTGGCCCAGGTGGATTCCTCGGTGGGGGGAAAGACGGCAGTGAACCACCCTTTGGGCAAGAACATGGTGGGCGCTTTTTATCAACCGCAGGCGGTGGTGATCGATTTGAATACGCTTTCCACGCTTGCCGACCAGGAACTCTCGGCCGGCATGGCAGAAGTTATTAAGTACGGCTGCATCATGGACGAGGCCTTTTTTCAGTGGCTCGAAACCCATGTCGACGGTCTGATGAGCCGAGATCCCGAGCTACTGGCGCAGGCGGTTTATCGATGCTGTGAGCTCAAGGCCAAGGTTGTGGCCATGGATGAGCGAGAGTCAGGGGCTCGGGCACTGCTTAACTTTGGTCATACCTTTGGCCATGCCATTGAGTCAGAGATGGGCTATGGCCAATGGCTCCATGGCGAGGCCGTGGGATGCGGGATGCGTATTGCTTCCGAGCTCTCCTGCCAGCTCGGCCTTATTGATATCTCAACCAAGAGGCGTATTGAAAGGCTCATTGCGGCAGCGGGGCTTCCAACTCAAGCCCCGAATTGGCCGGCCAAGGCCTACTTGAGTGCGATGGCTCATGACAAAAAGGCCGAGTCGGGCGAGATTCGTTATGTCTTGCTTCAGGCTATGGGCCAGGCCTTTGTTCGCCCAGTGGACGACCAGGCCGTGAGCCAGGCGCTTGAGGCCAGTCAGGGGCCTATCGAGCTGCAGGACTAGTTCGCCATGGCAAGACGGCCCCGTGAGGCCACGGCCGGAAGGGTTTATCACTTGGCCCAGCTTGGCCACAGTGGCCAGGCCTTCTTAAGAGATGACATCGATCGGGAGCAGTACTTTCGGGCTTTCTGTCAGTCTGCCCTTGGACGGGGGTTAATTGTTCATGGATGGTGCCTGCTTGAGTCCGAAGCTCATTGGATGGTCTGTCCTCAGCGCAACGATGCGCTCTCAGCCGTCCTTCAACAGACGGGCCGGCGCTACGTAAGGCATTTCAACGGACGCTGGGCCCTAAGGGGCTCGCCTTGGGAGGGTCGATACAGAAGCTACTGGATCGATGCGCAGGCTTACGGCCTGGAGCTTTTGAGCTGGCTTGAATGGCGACCGCTGCAGCTTGGCCTTGGTGAGCAGCTGCTTGGCTGGCATTGGACCACAGGCAGTCTTGTGCTTGGTCACCGCCAACAAAGCTCTGCCGCACCCTTTCGCCCCATCGATAGCTATTGGCAGCTTGGTAATACGCCCTTTGAGCGAGAGGCACGTTTTTCCGAGCTGATTCGAGACCCCCCCGATCGGCTGCCTGACCCTTGGCAGCATTTGCGCTCGGCCAGGCCTATGTTGGGGGAGCAGCTTTGGGCCCGGTTACCCGAGGCGGAGCGTGAGCTCTGGATCTCCAGGCCAAGAGGGCGGCCCACAAAGCCCGCATCTGTCCCTAATTAAATTTCTTTTGGGGCCTGGCTCCCATTAATTCTGTTCTGACCCTATTTTTTAGGTCTCTACCACAAGGGTTTCTGGGCACTTCTACGTCGCAGCTCGTCAAAACTTCGTCATAATCGAGGCCTTTTCCGTTCCAAAGACACCCTTGTTTTTAAGCCCGGCACGGGCAGGAGCCTGATCTATGCAGACCATCTCGTTTACTAGCAGCGTCGCGAAGTCAACCGAGGCGTCGGGGGCCCATGAGGGAATTAACTCTCAGGCAGACAACAAGGGCTCGGTGAGCCAGGAATCACGATCTCAGGCCAGCCTCGAAGGCCTGTATCAGGCCTCCATGGAGCATGACGCCTGCGGCGTGGGATTTGTGGCTCACATTAAGGGGCAAAAGAGTCACAGCATCGTTCAGCAGGGCCTGCAGATTCTTCGCAATCTTGACCATCGTGGTGCGGTGGGGGCCGATGCACTTATGGGCGACGGCGCAGGCATTTTGCTTCAAATTCCCCATGAGTATTTCGTGGCGGAGATGGCAAAGCAGGGCGTTCAACTTCCCCCGCCAGGCGAATACGGCGTGGGCATGGTCTTTCTTCCAAAGGAGCATGCCTCGAGGCTGGCTTGTGAGCGAGCCTTGGAGCAGGCTGTTCGTGCCGAGGGCCAAGTTCTTCTTGGCTGGCGCGATGTACCCACGAATGCCGATATGCCTATGTCCCCTCGTGTACGCGAGAAAGAACCGGTCATGCGTCAGATTTTTATTGGTCGTGGTGGAGACGTGGTGGTGCAAGACGCGCTTGAGCGTAAGCTTTTTGTAATTCGTAAGACAGCCTCCAGTGCCATTCAGTCCTTGCAGCTTCAGCATAGCAAGGAGTACTACGTGGTCTCGATGTCGAGCCGCACCATTGTCTACAAGGGCCTTTTGCTTGCCGACCAGGTGGGCGAGTATTACAACGACCTTGGCCATCCCGACTGTGTTTCCGCGCTTGCCCTTGTGCATCAGCGTTTTTCAACCAATACCTTTCCTGAGTGGCCTCTGGCGCATCCTTATCGAATGGTTGCCCATAACGGCGAGATCAACACGGTCAAAGGTAATTACAACTGGATGCGGGCTCGCGAGGGTGTAATGTCCTCGCCCGTTCTAGGCCAAGACCTTAAAAAACTTTATCCCATAAGCTTTCCCGGGCAGTCCGACACAGCCACCTTTGATAACTGCCTTGAGCTTTTGGTGGCCGCGGGCTACCCCTTGGCGCATGCGGTCATGATGATGATTCCCGAGCCTTGGGAGCAGCACACCAGCATGGACCCCGCCCGAAGGGCTTTTTACGAATACCACGCTGCCATGATGGAGCCCTGGGATGGACCGGCGTCTCTGGTGTTCACTGACGGCCGGCAAATCGGTGCCACGCTTGATCGTAATGGTCTGCGCCCTTCGCGCTACTGCGTAACCGATGACGATCTTGTGATTATGGCCTCCGAGTCGGGCGTGCTTCCCGTGCCCGAGAGCCGCATCATTCGCAAATGGCGGCTTCAGCCTGGAAAGATGTTCTTAATTGACCTTGAGCAGGGCCGCATGATTCACGACGATGAGCTTAAGGCCTCGCTGTCCAAAGGCAGGCCCTACAAGCAATGGATTGAAGACGTGCGCATTGAGCTTGCAAGCCTTGATGACGCAGCATCCAACCATGCTTCGGTCATTCCTATTCCATTACTGGATCGTCAGCAGGCCTTTGGCTTCACCCAAGAGGACATTAAGTTCTTGCTAGCGCCTATGGCTCAGGCGGGTGAAGAGGCGGTGGGCTCAATGGGCAATGACTCTCCACTTGCCGTTCTTTCGAATCGAAGCAAGCCGCTTTACCACTACTTCAAGCAGCTCTTTGCCCAGGTCACCAACCCCCCCATCGACCCCATTCGTGAAGCCATTGTGATGTCGCTGGTTTCCTTCGTTGGTCCGCGCCCCAACCTGCTTGACATTAACCAGGTCAACCCGCCGCTGCGGCTTGAGGTCAGCCAGCCCATTCTTGACTTCGCCGATATGCAAAGGCTAAGGGGCATTGAGACGCATACACGTGGGAAATTTCGCAGCCAGGTCATTGACATCGTTTACCCGGTGCAGTGGGGTAAAGAGGGTATTGAGGCCAAGCTGGCCACGCTTTGCGCAGAGGCCGTGGAGGCCATTCAGGCCGGCGCCAATATTCTTATTCTTAGCGACCGTGCCGTGGCCGCTGACAGGGTTGCCATTCCTGCCCTGTTAGCTCTTTCAGCCGTGCATCAACATCTGGTGCGGCAGGGCCTGAGAACCCAGGCAGGCCTCGTCGTGGAGACAGGCTCTGCCCGGGAGATTCATCACTTTGCCGTGCTTGCGGGTTACGGCGCTGAGGCGGTCCATCCCTATCTCGCCATGGAGACCATTGCCGACTTCCACAAAGATCTTCAGGGCGAGCTAAGTTCGGAGAAGGCCATTGCCAACTACGTGAAGGCCATTGGCAAAGGCCTCTCAAAGATCATGTCGAAGATGGGCATCTCAACCTACATGTCTTACTGTGGGGCGCAGATTTTCGAGGCCATCGGTATTAACTCGGCCACCATCGAAAAGTACTTTACCGGCACGCCAAGCATGGTAGAGGGCATTGGTGTCTTTGAGATGGCCGAAGAGGCCTTGCGCACCCATGCCCAGGCGTTTGGCAACGACCCAGTGCTTGCCGATCGGCTTGATCCCGGTGGGGAGTATGCCTGGCGCGTACGGGGCGAAGAACATATGTGGACCCCCGACGCCATTGCTAAATTGCAGCATGCCAGCCGTGCGAATCAGTACTCTTCTTATAAGGAGTACGCCCAGATTATTAACGACCAGACCCGACGTCACATGACGCTGCGAGGCCTGTTTGAATTCAAGGTGGATCCCTCGCAGGCCATTTCCATCGATGAGGTGGAGCCCGCCTCCGAAATTGTGAAGCGGTTTGCCACAGGCGCCATGTCCCTAGGTTCCATTTCGACCGAGGCGCATACAACCCTTGCGGTGGCCATGAATCGCATCGGTGGAAAGTCCAACACGGGCGAGGGGGGTGAGGACAAGCGTCGGTATCGCGATGAGATGCAGGGTAAGACGTTGGGTGAAGGCCAGACCCTGGCCTCTGTGATTGGCGCGGCTCAGGTGGAGTCCGACTACCCTCTGCAGCCCGGTGACAGTCTTCGTTCCAAAATCAAGCAGGTAGCCTCGGGCCGGTTCGGGGTCACCACCGAATACCTGGTCTCGGCGGATCAGGTTCAGATCAAAATGGCGCAAGGCGCCAAGCCTGGTGAGGGCGGGCAGTTACCTGGCGGGAAGGTCTCCGACTACATCGGTGAGCTTCGTCATTCGGTGCCAGGCGTTGGCCTGATCTCCCCACCCCCTCACCATGACATCTATTCCATCGAGGACCTTGCGCAGCTGATTCATGACTTAAAGAACGTAGCCTCGCATGCCGACATATCGGTCAAGCTGGTCTCTGAGATTGGCGTGGGTACGGTGGCGGCGGGTGTGGCCAAGGCCAAGGCCGACCATGTTGTGATTGCAGGCCACGACGGGGGTACAGGCGCCTCGCCCCTATCTTCGATCAAGCATGCGGGCTCGCCTTGGGAGATCGGTCTGGCCGAGACCCAGCAGACGCTGGTGCTTAACGGGCTTCGCAGCCGTATTCGGGTTCAGGCCGATGGTCAGATGAAGACGGGGCGTGACGTTGTGATTGCCGCCTTGCTTGGCGCTGATGAGATGGGGTTTGCGACTGCCCCCCTGGTCACGGCGGGCTGCATCATGATGCGCAAGTGTCATCTGAATACCTGCCCTGTGGGTGTGGCTACGCAAGACCCTGTCTTGCGTAAGAAGTTTCAGGGTCGGCCTGAGCATGTGGTGAACTACTTTTTCTTTGTGGCTGAAGAGGTACGTACCATCATGGCTCAGCTTGGCATTGCTAAGTTTGATGACCTGGTTGGCCGCACCGATCTTCTTGACACGCGTAAGGGCCTTGACCACTGGAAGGCCCGCGGCCTTGATTTCTCAAGGCTCTTTTATCAGCCCGCAGTGACCGATGCACAGGAGATGCGGCATTCACAAACTCAGGACCATGGCCTTGCTAAGGCACTGGATAACAGGCTCATCGCCAAGTCTCAGGCCACTCTTGAGCGCGGCGAAAAGCTTCAATTTATGGAGACGGCCCAAAACGTCAATCGCACGGTGGGCGCCATGCTCTCGGGTGAGTTGGTTAAGCGTTACCCTGAAGGCCTTCCCGACGACACCCTGCGCATTCAGCTTGAGGGAACCGGTGGTCAGTCCTTCGGTGCCTTTCTTGCAAAGGGCATTACGCTTTACCTTATTGGTGACGCTAATGACTACACCGGCAAGGGCTTGTCCGGTGGCCGTGTAGTTGTCCGACCTTCGATTGATTTTCGGGGCCAGGCCCATGAAAACATTGTGGTCGGTAATACGGTGCTCTACGGCGCCACCTCGGGCGAAGCCTTCTTCCGTGGTGTGGCTGGTGAGCGTTTTGCTGTGCGCCTTTCAGGCGCCTCGGCGGTTGTGGAGGGTACGGGTGATCACGGCTGCGAGTACATGACGGGCGGAACTGTGGTGGTCTTAGGCCTAACGGGCCGCAACTTCGCAGCCGGTATGTCGGGGGGCGTGGCCTATGTTTACGACGAGGACGGACAGTTCGCAAGCCGCTGCAACATGGCCATGGTGCAGCTTGAACCCTTGCTTGCAATAGCCGATCAAGAAAAGACAGTCGATCGTGCCATTTGGCATCGTGGTCAGGCCGATGAGCAACAGCTTAAAGAGCTTATTGAAGACCATCATCGCTGGACCGGCAGTGCTCGGGCGCGCGAACTTCTTGATCAGTGGGCCACTGCGCGGTCGAGGTTTGTAAAGGTCTTCCCGAATGAGTACCGCAGGGCGCTTGGTGAGATCTACGCCCGAAGCCTGGCCTCTTCCGATGCCGAGGGTCAGGCCTCGAAGGCTGCCAATCTTGTCTAGTTGTAAAAGCCGTTTACGAAAGGAACAATGCCATGGGTAAGGCAACAGGGTTTTTAGAACTGCAACGTATCGAAGAGGGTTACGAGCCCGCCGACAAACGCGTTAAGCACTACAAAGAATTTGTTATTGGGCTTGCCGAAGAAGACGCTGCCAAACAAGCGGCGCGCTGCATGGACTGCGGCATTCCGTTTTGCAACAACGGCTGCCCAGTGAACAACATCATTCCTGACTTCAATGACCTGGTTTATCAGCATCAGTGGAAGCAGGCCTTGGACACCCTTCATTCCACAAACAACTTTCCCGAGTTCACCGGGCGCATCTGCCCCGCGCCTTGCGAGGCGGCCTGCACCTTGAACCTTAACAACGATGCAGTGGGCATTAAATCCATTGAACATGCCATCATTGACCGCGGCTGGAAGGAGGGCTGGGTGGTTCCGCAGCCACCTAGCCAAAAGACAGGCAAGAAAGTGGCTGTCGTTGGCTCGGGCCCAGCGGGCCTTGCCGCCGCCCAGCAGCTCGCTCGCGTGGGTCACGATGTGACTGTCTTTGAGAAGAATGATCGTGTGGGTGGCCTGCTTCGATACGGCATTCCCGACTTCAAAATGGAAAAGACTCATATCGATCGACGCATGGATCAGATGAAGGCCGAGGGTGTGGTCTTTGAGACGGGCGTGCTCGTTGCCGAGCTTCCTAAGGACACCAAGGTCACGAACTGGGCCAAGAAAACCTTAAGCCCGAATCAACTGCTAGAAACTTTCGATGCGGTCTTGCTTACGGGAGGTGCTGAACAGCCCCGGGATCTTCCCGTGCCTGGTCGCGAACTTCAAGGCGTTCACTTTGCTATGGAGTTCCTTCCCACCCAAAACAAGGTGAACGCCGGCGATAAGGTGTCCAGCCAAATTCGCGCGGATGGCAAGCATGTGGTAGTGATTGGCGGTGGTGATACGGGGTCCGACTGTGTGGGCACAAGTAATCGCCATGGCGCCAAGTCAGTCACCCAGTTTGAACTGATGCCCATGCCACCTGAAGAAGAAAATAAGCCTCTCGTCTGGCCGTATTGGCCTCAGAAGCTTCGAACCTCATCCAGCCACGAAGAGGGCTGTGACCGCGAGTTTGCGATTGCAACCAAAGAATTTCTTGGCGAAAAGGGGCGCCTTGCAGGGCTTAAGGCCGTGAAGGTGGAGTGGAGAGACGGCAAGATGCAAGAGGTAGCAGGAAGTGAGCAGATCTTTCCTGCCGATTTGGTTTTGCTTGCGATGGGCTTTGTCTCGCCGGTGGGCTCGGTGCTTGAGGCCTTTGGTGTTGATAAAGATACGCGTGGCAACGCCAAGTCAGACACCGATGGCGACACCGCCTACAGCACGAATGTGCCTAAGGTTTTTGCGGCCGGTGACATGCGTCGGGGTCAGTCCCTGGTGGTCTGGGCGATTCGTGAGGGCCGTCAGGCCGCCCGAGCAATTGACAGCTTCTTAATGGGTGCCTCGGTTTTGCCGCGTTAACTTCAGGCCTTGGTTGGCGGCAAGTGGTAGCTGCACTTTTAAGCCGGCTAAGTCTTAGTCAAGATCGAGGGCCGTTTCAATATGCGTGCGACCTTCAAGCAGGCGGTGGATGGGGCATTTGTTCGCGATTTCAATAAGTCTGCCCTCTTGTTCGGGGCTTAAAGCGCCTTCGACTTTAACAATTCGTTTGAGCTGATAGTCCACCTTACCGTCTTCGCCTCGAGTCTCTGACATGCGTACCACCCGGCACCGAATACGATCGACCTGCCAGTCAGGCTTACGCTTAAGGTAGAGCTCAAGCGTAAGAACTGTGCAGGCCGCAAGCGCAGAGTCAAGAAGGTCGTGGGGGTCGGGCGCGGTATCGTCTGATCCAAGCGTTTTAGGGACATCGGCGACCCAGCGATGGCGACCGTTGGTTAACATGGTGGTTAAACCATTGACGCGGTTAAGGGTTGCTTCGATGGTGGCGGAAGAAGACATGGCATGGACCTTTCAAGCACTGTAAAAAGGAGAGTTAAAAATGCAAAGCGCACTGCCTAGGCTTTTCGTATTCTGCCTTGCCTGCTTTTTCCTAGGCGCAGCCCCGTCTTTTGCCGAGCAACGACTGGATGCAAGCGCACTTCAGAACGCATTGGCCGTGCCAGGCACCGTGGTTCTTATTCGCCACTCGGCGACTTTTTCTGGCATTGGTGACCCCGACAACTTTCGGCTCGAAGACTGCAGTACACAGCGTAATTTATCGCCCGAGGGCCGCGCCCAGGCCCGAGCCTTCGGGCAGTGGTTTCGTGACCGAGGGCTTACCCCTTCGGCGGTTCGTTCAAGCCAATGGTGTCGATGCCTCGATACAGCCACTGAGGCTTTTCGTGGGCAGCCTTCAACCCAACCATGGGAGGCATTAAATTCCTTCTTCCAGGGCCACGGGCATTGGCCGACCCAGCGCGATCTCATTCGTCAATCCCTCGCAGACCCTGAAGCCTCTGGCGTCACGGCCAAGGGTTTTGAAGTCTGGGTGACCCACCAGGTTTTAATTTCGTCGCTCACGGGTGTCTATTTGAGTATGGGCGAGCTTGTGGTTGCCCGGCCCGTACGCCCGGCGCAGCCATACGGTGGTGCAGCCGGCCCAGTTCAGTGGCAGGTGGTTGGACGAGCCTTTATCGACAAAGGCTTTCAGTAGAGCCTGCTAGTCGAGCAGAGGCTTTAGAAACCGCCCGGTGTAGCTACCGGTCTGATCTGCCGTCTGGGCAAGGGTCTCGGGACTGCCCTGCGCAACAATTTGGCCGCCCGCCTGCCCACCTTCTGGCCCAACGTCGATCAGCCAGTCGCAGACTTTAATGACATCCAGGTTGTGTTCAATGACAAGTACGGTGTTGCCCGCCTGCGTTAGCCTTTGAAGAAGGTCGAGCAGCACAGCGGTGTCATGAAAGTGCAGCCCGGTGGTGGGCTCATCAAGAACGTAAAGCGTCTTGCCGGTTCCGCGTTTGGATAACTCGCAGGCAAGCTTCACGCGCTGTGCCTCCCCGCCCGATAGCGTTGTCGCACTCTGACCGAGCTTGACATAACCAAGTCCCACTTCGTTAAGGGTTTCAAGCCTTCGAGCGACGTTGGGAACCGCAGAGAAAAAGCCACAAGCCTCTTCAATGGTGAGATCAAGAACCTCGGCAATGGTCTTGCCTCGGTAGCGAACATCAAGCGTCTCTCGGTTATAGCGTAATCCTTTGCAGATATCGCAGGGCACATAGAGATCGGGAAGAAAATGCATTTCGACTTTAATAAGCCCATCGCCTTGGCAGGCCTCGCACCGGCCGCCTTTGGTGTTAAACGAAAAGCGTCCCGCGTCGTAGCCCCGTTCGCGCGCCATGATGGTCTCAGCGAAAAGCTCTCGAATGGGTGTTAACAAACCCGTGTAAGTGGCGGGGTTGCTGCGCGGCGTGCGCCCAATGGGACTCTGGTCGACGTTAATCAGTCGGTCGATATGTTCTAGGCCCTCGAGCCGATCAAAAGGCTCGGGCTCGACCTGACGTCCATTAAGCCGCTGCGCCACAGCTGCGACCAGGGTGTCGTTAATTAGTGTGGACTTTCCGCTGCCGGAGACCCCGGTAATGCCCACCATAAGCCCCAAAGGCACGCGCAGGTTGACCGCCTTGAGGTTGTTGCCTCGTGCGCCCAAAACTTCAAGCCATCGCTCGCTGGGCTTACGTCGTTGAGCGGGCAGGCCGATGAACTGCCGTCCTGCAAGGTAATCTCCGGTTAGTGAGCGCGGCTCTTGCATAACCTCTTCAGGACTTCCTGCGGCAACTACCTCTCCGCCATGAACCCCAGCACCTGGGCCGAGATCAATAAGGTAGTCGGCCTGCCGAATGGCCTGTTCATCGTGCTCCACCACGATAAGGGAGTTGCCCAGGTCGCGAAGGCGGTAGAGGCTGTCCATCAGCCGCTGGCTGTCACGGGGGTGTAGGCCAATCGAAGGCTCATCAAGCACATAAAGTACGCCGCTTAAGCCTGCTCCAATCTGGCTGGCAAGCCTTATGCGCTGCGCCTCTCCACCCGACAAGGTCATGGCAGCGCGGCCAAGCTGAAGGTAGCCCAGGCCCACATCAATGAGGAATCGAAGGCGGGAGTGAATTTCGGTCAATAGGCCTTGCGCAATGGTCTTGCGAAAGCCCTCAAGCGCCAGACCGCGCAGCTTCTCTAGTAAATCGGTCAGACTCAGTTCAACCAACTCTGCCAGGCTTATGGAGTCGTGCGCCTCGCCGAGTCGAACCGCCCGTGCCTCGGGCTTAAGCCGACTGCCCTGGCATTGGCTACAAACGCGCTGCCTGCGTAAACGGCCAAGTTCGTCCCTTACCGCGTTGGAGTCGGTCTGACGCCAGCGCCGCTCTAAGTTGGGAAGGATTCCTTCAAAGGGACGCGTCTCGGTGACGAGCTCACCTTTGGCATTGGGAAGCCTGAGCTTGAGTGGCTTCGTTCCTGAGCCATGCAAGAGGACGGCCTGTATGTCCTCGGGTAACGAGGCAAACGGCTCCTGAGGGTCAAACCCCAGCGCCTCGGCCAAGGCCTCGACTGTGGCCCAGGCAAACTTGTTTCGAGGATCCCAGCCTTGAATGGCCCCTGCAGCGAGCGAGAGCTCGGGCATGGGAATGATGGCCTCGACGTCAAAGAGCGTTTCCACGCCCAGGCCGTCACAGGCGGAGCATGCCCCATTGGGAGAATTGAATGAAAAGAGGTTGGGCTCAAGCTCTTTAATCGCGAACCCACAGTCGGGGCATGCAAAACGCATGGATAGCACTCGCTCGCCCAACCAGAGGTCGGATGTCGTCCCCCCCCCTTTTGACGATTTTGGCGCGGACTCCTTGTCGGCTTGAACAAGGGCAATGGCCCGATCTTGCCCAAGCCTTAAGGCCATTTCGAGCGATTCGGCGAGACGTTGCTGCGCATCGGGTCGAATGCGCAGACGATCGATCACAAGGTCAAGGCTATGGTGTTTCTGCGGGTCGAGTGCGGGAACCTGATCAAGCTCGATATCCAGATAGTCAGCCGATTCCGTTTTCAGTCGGGCGCGCACAAATCCTTGCGCACGCAGGCCGTCAATGAGCTGACGATGCTCGCCCTTTCGGCGATCAAGAACAGGGGCAAGAAGAGTAAGTCGGCTGCCCTGCTCTAGACTAAGAAGTTCGTCGACCATTTCTGAAATGGTCTGGCTACTCAGTCGGTTCTGGGGATGGTTCGGGCAGTGCGGGGTGCCCGCACGCGCAAACAAAAGCCGAAGGTAATCGGCAATCTCGGTAATGGTGCCGACGGTGGATCGTGGGTTGTGGCTGGTGGACTTCTGTTCGATCGCAATGGCAGGCGAGAGCCCGTCCATCTGGTCGACATCAGGTTTTTCCATGCGTGAGAGGAACTGTCGCGCATAGGCCGAGAGCGACTCCACGTAGCGTCGCTGACCTTCGGCATAGAGCGTGTCAAACGCCAGAGATGACTTTCCCGAGCCCGATAGGCCCGTGACGACAACCAGCCGACCCTTGGGGATCTTAAGGCTAATATTCTTTAAGTTATGGGTGCGGGCCCCGGTAATGCAGATGAAATCTTGGGCCTGAGAATCAAGCATGGTCGGATGTCTGTCCTGGTGAATTGGGCAAATCCTCTACTATAGCGAGCGATGTCCGACAAAGTTGTTTTCAGCCCATTCGAGCGGCGAGCGAGCCTAGCCTTGTCGGCAGTCTATGGCCTGCGCATGCTCGGCCTTTTTTTGGTTCTTCCCGTTCTTGCTTTAGGGGTGGCCGACATGCCAGGGGGGCAGAACCCCGCGGCCATTGGGCTGGCGATGGGTATTTACGGGCTCACTCAGGCGTTTTTTCAGATTCCTTTCGGTGTAGCCTCCGATCGATTCGGGCGCAAGCCCGTCATTGTTTTTGGTCTCTTGGTCTTTGCCGCGGGCAGTTTCCTTGCGGCCTGGGCCGACTCCCTTCCCCTTCTTATCCTTGGTCGGGCCCTGCAGGGCGCTGGCGCAGTCTCGGCCGCGGTCAGTGCCTTTCTGGCCGATCTCACCCGTGAGGAGGTGCGCGCGCGCGCCATGGCCATGGTGGGCATCTCCATTGGACTTTCGTTCGTTGTCTCGCTTGTGGTGGCTCCGCCCCTTTATGGCGCCTATGGTCTTGAGGGTTTGTTTCTGTTAACCGGAGCCTTGGCTGTGCTTGCAGCCCTGGGCGTTGTTCGTATGCGGGCGCACCCACCGGTTCCCAAACCCGTCTCGCCAGAACTTGAAACGCCTTTGGCGGCCCAGGCTCAGATTGAAAAAGAAAAGGCCTGGTCCTTACTTCGCCACTCACAACTCTGGCGACTTAATTTGGGCATCTTTAGTTTGATGGCTGTTCAGACAGCCATGTTTGTGGCCATACCCATGGGCTTTGCCGAGCTTGGCATGCCTTTGCAGGACCACTGGAAGGCCTACCTACCCCTTCTTCTGGTGGCTTTTCTCGGTATTCTGCCTCCCATTTTCTGGGCCGAAAGGAAGGGACGCTTCCGACCCGTCTTTCTGGGCGCTGTTGGTCTCTTGGGCTTAACAATGCTAGGTTTTCTTCTTGTGGATGGACAGGGGCTTGCACCCTGGCTTGTCTTTGTTGCCCTTTTTTTTATGGGTTTTAACCTGCTTGAGGCACTTTTACCCTCTTGGGTGTCTCGGGTTGCACCCGTGGGGCAGCGGGGGCTTGCCCTGGGCATTTACAACACAAGTCAGTCCATGGGGCTTTTCGCAGGCGGACTGATTGGCGGGCTCATGCTCGCCGCTCAAGGAAGGGCGGGCATTTTCGCAGCCTGCGCGCTTTTGCTGGCTTTTTGGGGCATGATGGCCCTCGGGCTAAAGGAGCTCGGTCGTCGGTCGCCGACCCGATCCTCCCCCTCCAATGGCGAGTAGTCGCCCTTAAATCTGTTCGTTAGCGTGACAGCCCCTTTCGCCTATTGATTAAAGGAGGTTTTTATGGCGTCGGTAAATAAAGTCATTCTTCTCGGCAATCTTGGCCGTGACCCTGAGGTTCGTTATTCGGCCGATGGCGCAGCCATTGCCAATGTCTCCATTGCCACCACATCGCGTTACAAAGACAAATCGGGTGAGATGAAAGAAGACACCGAGTGGCACCGCGTGGTCTTTTTTGGTCGACTTGCCGAGGTGGTCAACGAGTACCTCAAGAAAGGTCGCCCTGTTTATGTGGAGGGAAGGCTTCGCACCCGTAAATGGCAAGACCAGGGTGGGCAAGATCGCTACACCACCGAGATTGTTGCCGATCAGATGCAGCTTTTAGGTGGTCGTGATGGCGCTCCCGCCGGCATGCCACCCGATGAGGATGGTGCATCCTCGTCCATGGCCTCAAGTCCCTCGTCAGCGGGCGGCGAAGGCTCGCGCAAGTCCGGTGGCGGTGCGAAAACCGGCTTTGACGATCTTGACGACGACATTCCGTTTTAGTTCTTTTGTCATTGAATGGACAAAAGACCCGGGGGAAGGCTGATTCCACCCGGGTTTTTTATGGCGAGCCCGCTAGGCCTGCCTTTTGCCCGCTCAGTCGATAGAATACTGGGTTCATTCCTTATTTAAATGCGACGCCTTTGGCTCTTGCCGGCCTAAGGGGCGTGCTTCAAAAAGTTCGTCGATCAGGAGATTTGAATTCATGCCTATCTATGCCTATGCCTGCTCAGCCTGTGGCTTTCGGCAAGATATTCTGCAGAAGCTTTCCGATGCGCCGCTGTCGGAATGCCCCAGTTGCCACGAGGCCAGTTTTTCCAAGCAGCTCACCGCCCCGGGTTTTGTTCTGAAAGGCTCGGGCTGGTACGTCACCGACTTTCGCGACAACGGCTCAAATAAAGGCTCAAAAAAGAACGCGGGGGACGCCCCCGTAAAAGCCACCGAGCCTTCTGCAAAAGCCGATGCGTCCGGTGGCGCCTCAGCGGCAGAGGCCAGCAGCACTGCGGCTCCAACGCAAGGGGTAACAAGTTCGAAGACCAGCGATACGCCGGCATCCAGCAGCCCTGCTGCCGCCAGTGCGTCGTCCTCGACGGGGGATGCCGCCAAGGCGGCCCCCTAAGCTATCCGACCCAGTTCAGAAGCGGCTTTTATGCTTAAGCGATTCTTTATTACCGGCCTTCTCATCTGGGTTCCCCTTGGCATCACCTACTGGGTCCTGAGCACCATTGTGAAGACCCTTGACGGAATCATTCCTCCTCATATGTCGCCTCAGGCTCTCTTTGGCCTGGAGATTCCTGGTTTTGGACTTCTGGCTGTGGTCTTGGTGGTTCTTGTCACCGGCGCCTTTGGAGCAAACCTACTCGGCCGCCGACTCGTTGATCTCTGGGAGGGGCTGCTTGCTCGTATTCCACTGGTGAGGTCCATCTATTCCTCGGTGAAGCAGGTCAGCGACACCATTCTGGCGCCGAACGGGCAGGCGTTTCGCCAGGCCGTGCTGGTGCAGTATCCGCGCCAGGGCGTCTGGACAATTGCCTTTGTAACGGGTAAGCC
>Ga0181601_10002107_pt1 | contig 17068 bp, 11 predicted proteins | sample 041ome_8_FD_133020 | JGI IMG/M metagenome (GOLD analysis project Ga0181601, IMG submission 133020) | Coastal salt marsh microbial communities from the Groves Creek Marsh, Skidaway Island, Georgia - 041407BS metaG (megahit assembly) | ecosystem: Environmental > Aquatic > Marine > Intertidal zone...
TGATTCGTCCGTGTTCAGTATCACGGCGGTCGGCGGCGGTGGAGGCGGCGGCTTGACGTCGGCCGGGAGCAGTGGTGGCTCGGGCGGCGGTGGCGGTGGCGGTGGAAATACTGCATCTGGGACCGCGACTGCTGGAAACAATGGTGGATCAGGTACCGGCATAGCCGCTGAAGCCGTGGGTGGCGGCGGCGGCGGCGCCGGTGGAGTTGGCGGAAACGGTGGCGGTCAAAGAGGCGGCGATGGCGGAGCCGGGCTCTCAAGCAGCATCACGGGCGCGTCGGTAGCGTACGCCGGAGGTGGGGGCGGTGGAGCCAACAACGACCCAGATAGCTTCTCGCAGAATGGGAACGGCGATGGCAGTGCTAGAGGCGGCAACGGCGGCTGGAGCGCCGCCGCGACGAACGGAGCCAACAACTCCGGCTCGGGCGGTGGCGGTGGTGGAAACATCCAAATAGACACCTTCCCCGGTGGTGCCGGCGGCTCGGGGATCGTGGTCGTCCGCTATCAAGGCGACCCGGCGGCGACGGGTGGCAATCCGACCGCCGGGACTGGTACGGCCGCTGGCTACACCGTGCACGAGTTCCTCGCCACCGGCGACAGTACGCTCGACTTCTCGGGCACCAACATGAACACCCGGCTCGGTGCCACGCTGACGAGCGGAATCACCGGCACGGGCAATCTCACCTTCTCCGGCCCCGGCACACTCACGCTCAATGCTGCCAATGGCTACACCGGAGCCACGAGCATCTCGGCTGGCACGCTGGCGATCGGGGCCGCAGGCTCGATTGCAAACACATCCGGCGTGGCGATCGCCAGTGGGGCGACGTTTGATGTCTCGGCGGCGAGCGGCTTTGCGATCGGCAGTTCGCAAACGCTTTCGGGCGTCGGCACGGTCGCGGGCGCGATCTCAATCGCAGGCACGCACTCGCCGGGCACCTCGCCGGGGCTGCAGACGTTTGATTCCAATCTGACGTATTCATCTGGCGCAAACGTCGACTGGGAGCTGATCGCCAATAGCCAAGGCTCGGCGGGCACCAACTACGACCAGATCGCAGTCGGTGGGAATCTCGACTTCGCCGGCGCCACGACGCTCGACCTGATCTTCAATGCCTCTGGAAGCATTGTCGACTGGTCGGATGCCTTCTGGCAGTCGAACCGAGCCTGGTTGGTGTGGGATCTCTCGACGGGCACGACGTCGAACTTCTGCAATCTGTCGATCACCTCGGCCACCTGGCTCGACGCTCAGGGCGATTCGTTTGCCACCGCTCTGCCAAACGCGTCGTTCACGCTCTCGCAGGTCGGCCAAGACGTGAGCCTGGTGTTCAGCGTGCCCGAGCCCTCGTCGCTGCTGCTCCTGGCGGCCGCGGCCGTGCCCGCAGGAGCAGTTGCCCTCCGCCGGCGGCGGAGCCGAGCCACGGCTGATGGTGTTGGCTGCTGAGGCCATCGTTGTCCGGGGGAGGCCAACGGCGACGGCATGCCCGTGGCAAGCGAGATCAGGACGGGCCGGTCAGTCGTTCCTTCGGGAGAGCCGTAGGGCCTCGAGTTGCTGCTTTCGCGGCTGCCAGTAGGCACGATCCGCCGCCTGCTCGGCTTCCTGTTCCGCGCGAAGCATCCGGCGGACTTCCGCCTCGTCGCGTGCGAGCGCCGCGGTAAGCAGCGGCCGCTGCCGACTGAGGCGGGTCGCCGCGTCTCGTGAGTCGGCGGCGGCCTGAATGAGCAGGTTCGGGGTCCGCAGTTCGCTCAGCCAGAATGCGATCACCGCATCGGATGCTGGCCGAGGGGTCTGTATCCAATGAGCCTCGAGAAGCCTGGTGATCATCGGCCAGTCTTTTTCACACTGCGTCTTTTTCGCAGTCACGAGGTCGGGGAGTGCCAAGAGTTCGATCGGCTGCCCCGCCACGTCAATGGTTGTCCTTCGCGACCAGAGGATCTCAAAGTCTGGCAGTCCGCGAAGGGTGCTCATCACATCGAGACGAATGCCAGCGGCCTCTGGAACGTGGCAGCGAAAGTGGACCGCAAGCCCAGCCTGGAGATGGTTGGCCTCAAAAGGTGGTATCGCGATCACCTCGGCCTGAAGTTCGGCGACGGCGGCCTTGAGCCGGCGAAGATTGTCGTGGTCGGCGACAACGACGATGTCGGTGTCTCGGCTAAACTCCGCTCCGCCGTACACCACGCAGGCCTGCCCCCCCATGAGCAGATATCTGACGCCATTCTTCCGCAGAGAAGAAAGGACTTTGAGGATCGGGCTCGGGGTCAAGGGAGCCTCCCAGGGCGAGATACGTTGCCCACAGTTTGGCGGATTCCTCGATTCGCTGCTGCGGCGACAAGGCATACCATTCGAGCCATTCCCCGTCGTCGGGGCCCGAATGAAAAGGATCGCCGCTCGCATCCGCTGACTGTGCCATACGCCTGATTCTAAACACCCCGCAGCAACCACGAATACCGACACCTCTGCGTGTCGCGGCACGGACCCTCACCGCTGTGCCCGAGCCAACGTCGCTGGTGCTCGTGGCCGTCGCGGCCGTGCCTGCGGCAGCCGCCGCGTTCTGCCGTCGTCGGCGGAACCCGGGAGATGAGTGACGGTGCTGGTCGCTGAGTCAGGGGCCCTCGCGTCATTCTCTCGCTCCTTTCAGGGTGCCGCCCACCCAGGGAACTCTCCCTTAATGCCGCGCCCGATTTTTGGGGCCCATCACAGTGCCGGAACCGGCGAGTCTGACCCTGATTTCTCTGAGTGCCATCCTGCTCGGACTGTTTCGCCGTTTCTACGGTCGCCACTGATCCTCTTGGGCTTCCGGAGAAATCGGGGAAGGGAGTGACTTTCTCCGTCAACGCCGATCGGGGCTGATCAGGTGCAGCGAGGGGAAGTTCGTGCGAAAGCGGCGGTCGTCGCGGGTGAGCAACGGCAAACGCTCCACGGCTGCATGGGCCCCGATCAGAAAATCGGGCAGCGGCGCAACCTTCCGCCCGCCAGCACGGCGGTACCGCAGAAAGACCTTGCCGGCGAGAAACGCGGCTTCACGCGGAATGGACCGATGGTCAAAGCCACCCGACGCGAGTACGGATTCCAACTCCTCGATCCGCTCGAACCGTACGGATATTTCGGCATACACGACTGCATTGATCACCAGCGGACCCTCGTCAGCCGCCTTTTCGAGGGCGACGGCTGACCACTCGAACCACGTTGGGTCTTCCGTGAAGATGTCGAGCAGCACGCAGGAATCGACGAAGACGGCCATCGAAGGGGGTCACTTTCCGCGGGTGAGATTCAGAATCTCTTCGGTAGTCATCCTCACGCTCCCCTGACCGCGAAGCCGGTCAACGATGCTGCGGCCCCGGCGGGCGCCCGTGAGCTTCTTGATGAAGACGCGACCGTCTCGGGCCTGGCAAAACTCGACTTCGCAGCCAGGCATTAGTCCGGCGCGTTCCCGCAACTCCTGCGGAATCGTCACTTGGCCTTTGGATGTGATCTTCATCGAGCGCACCTCGTGGATTCTTACAAATACCAGTAAGAATCTTACGCGCTGAGTCGTTCGCCGACAAGAAACGAGAAACGGGGACGGGAGGAACGGGAACGATTTTTTTCGTCATCGCCGATCGCCCGTCAAGAACTCAGAGCCATGCTGACGGGCGGCATCTCCGGCAGGCCATCAATTTCCATGGCGGATTCCCAAATGGTTCTTGCAGACTCGTGCGGAAAGCCTGGGACGTAGTCGAAGAGGTCGAGGAAGCCCACGCTTGTGCAGAGCATCATCAGCCGGCTGGCGCGGACAAAGGCTTCAGTCACCGAGTAGATTCGCTCGATACCGGTCGCCGGATCGATCTCATTGCCAATGTAGTGGGCTTCGATTGCTACCAAGGCTCGGAGGAGGTTTCCTTCGGATTGCCGTGACCGGAGCCAGACGACATCAGTGTCTTCTGTCGCGCGAAGGACGCCGTGTGCATTCACAGCATGTCCGCCGATCACGACGAACGGCACATGATGCTGGCTAAGAACCGTGAGAGCCCGCAGGTCAGGTGCCATTCGCTGGAGGCTCCTGCGTGGATGGGATGCGGCGGGCTTTGAAGTTCCTCTTAAGGAAATGGGCTTTGCCTGCTGGGTTTTTTTCAAGCAAGGCCCATGCCTCATCAATCAGCCGCTGCATTTCTACCAGCCGTTCTCGTGGCGAGAGCGCCAGGCCGTGAGCCCTCAGGGCTCGGTCTCGCGGGCGAAGATTCGGCTCAGCGGATACATCTGCGTCGGTGGACATATCCGCAGTGTAGGCAAAAAGTGTGAAAGCCGGCTCTGCCGGGGGCTTCCCGCCGATCATCAGGCGGCGGGTTCGAGCAGGCGGCCTTTGCGGATCACCCACACGCCCTCTCGACGGGCCATATCGGCGTGTATCGGGTCGCTCGCGTCCCAGGCCACGAAGGCCTGGGCCTCTTGGCTGCCTTCCGCATCACCGCCATCCTTTCGGATGGGTGTGCGGCTGAGGGGAAGGCTGTCAACGTTCGGCGATGGCCTTGGCGAGCGGGCAGTGGGCGGATGGTGGGTCGCCGCGGCGGTAGCAGGCGAGCAGGTCTTTCGATCGCTGGGCGAGCATGCGGCGGACCTCGCGGCGGCGGCCTTTGACCCGCTCGATCTTCATCGAGTCGTAGCCGGTGGTCTGATGTCGCATCCAGGCAATCACGGCGGCCTCGGCCCGCTGCTCAATCGGGATCCGCTTGGTGCGGGCGACGGTGCCGCTGCCGACCGGCGTGGCATGGCTGGCAACCGCCTCGGCCAGCTGCTTAGCGAGGGCCGCGTGCTTCTGGTCAAAGGCGAGGAAGGTTAGCACGGCCGCCTGGAAGTCTTCCACGTAGTCGGCCTGCTGGGCCTCGCGACGGCGGGCATCGGCTTCGCGGCGTTTGGCGTACGTCTCGGTTGACCGCTCAGCCGCCAGGTCGGCCTGCACCTGGCGAATCGTTTCGGCGGGAGCCCAGATGCCGCGGGAAACCATCCGCCGCCGAATCTTCTCCTGCACGAGCCAAAAATCACCAGCCGCCTTCACGCGGCGTGTTGCGCCGGCATCGCCCGGCGGCAGCAGTTCCCAGCTCTTGGGCACGGTGAGTGTGTCACCGGCAGGGGTTCGCACGGTGCGGGGCGAGGGGCCAGGGAGGAATGTTTGTGGAGGCATACCGCTTCTTGTCGGCTCACAGGCCATGCCCACTCAAACGACGCGGAAGCCAGCCGTCACGACTCGTACGTGGCGCATGGTGCCTGCCGCGATTGGGATGTGGCATCAGGCAGCCGCCGCCGCTCGACGGCAGCTCACCCCAACCCGCGGATCGGCTCACCGCGGGCGAAGAGGGCCTGGAGGCTTGTCGGCAGGTCGGTCTGCAGGCGAACGACAGAGAGATCGAGCAGCCGCTCCATGATCGTGGAGACGAGGTTGGGGATGCCCACCGGATCGCTCGCCGGCTGCGCCCCATCGCGGGTGGACTGGCCGATCACGCGGCCACCCTCCAGCCCACCGCCGTAGAGCAGGAGCGGCGCCAGGCCACCCCAGTGGTCGCGGCCGCCGTTGGCGTTGATCACCGGTGTGCGGCCCATCTCGCCGCAGCAGACGAGCAGAATCTTGTCCCGCAAGCCGCGGGCTTCGATGTCGTCGATCAGGGCGGCCACCGCATGGTCAAACGGCGCCCCCACATAGTCCATGCCCACATCGACCGGGGCATTGTTGACGTCGGAGTGCATGTCCCAGACGAAGCTCGTCGTCACCGTCACAAACCCGCAGCCACGTTCGCAGAGCCGCCGGGCGAGCAGCAGCAGCTTGCCGATTGAGCGGTTGTGGTCGGTGTAGTGCTGATGGTTGTTCCACTTCTTGTTGAGGCGGCCGACGTCGAAGCGGCTGGCGGTGTCGTAGGCGGCGAGGGTGGCGGCATCTTCGCCATCGAGGGTAAAGGCGTCGGCGACACCCTGGGCGAGCACATCGAAGGCGAGCCCTTCGCCATCGAGCATCGAGCGGACCGACGGCGTGTCAAGCCAGCGGCGGCCACGGTCGAGCGAGGCCAGCAGGCTGCGGCGATGGGCGAGCCGCTCCTGCGGCAGATGGAGCGTGAGGTTGTCGAGGAAGGGGCCGCTGCCGCCGGGCACCAGCGGGCCGTAGCTGGGGCCAAGTTCGCCGCCGCTTTCGAAGTTGCCAAACTGCGTGATCGCCGGCCCGGCATCGGCATCGACGGCCTGGGGAAAGAGCATCACGTTGGTGGGCATCGCGTTGTCGGTTCGCAACACACCGGCTGCCCGCGAGTAGAGCGAGCCGATGTTGGCCCCGAGCGTGGCCCGGCCGACCACCGGCTTGATGTCGTGGTTGCCGTCACCGGTCACAAACGACCGCACGATCGTGAGCAGGTGGGCCCGCGCGGCGAGCTTCTCAAAGGTGGATCCGAAGAACACGCCAGGGATCGAGGTGGCGATCTCGCCGGTCACGCTGCGGGCATTGGCCGGCCCACCGATCTTTGGATCAAACGTTTCGAACTGCGACGGACCGCCGTGCATGAAGAGGAAGATCACTGAGCGATCGCGGGCCAGCTTCTGCACGGCGGCGGCCTCGGCGGCGGAGGTGAAGAGGCCACCAAGTCCTGCCGCTGCCAGGCTTCCGCCGACTCGCAGGAACGGTCGGCGAGCCATCCGGCTGCCGGTTCGGATTGAGTCTTCGAAGGTGAACATGAGTCTGTCCTCAGTCACGCGTTGCAGCTGATCCGCCGCCCAACCACTGTCTTCAGATCCGTTCCCCCACTGGGCTCCATCATACGGTCTGACGATTGAGAACGCTGCCCTCCCGAAGCGGCCCTGTTTTCACTCGCGGCGGCTCTGGATACGGACGATCCAACGCTCGCCGGTGGCGAAAAAGCAGGGTAGGGTTGGACAGATGCGTTCGCACCCGGTGAACACGGCGTCTCTATGGCAATGAGGTTCAACGAGCAATGCGGATCACATCTCTCTTTGCAAACCGCTTTGGGCTGAAGTCACAGCGACGTCGAACGTGGTCGGCACGGCGAAACATGCTCAGCCGACGAGTGGAGCAGCTCGAGCCACGGCTTGCTCTCGCTGCGGACACAGCCCTCGCTGCCGACGCAGGGGTGAGCCGCCCGCCCTTGATGCCAACGGCGGAGGCGTCGCTTGAGGCCACCGTGTTCTTCGCGGACTCGCTGGTGGGACCACAGGCGGTGGTGCTGAGCAAGAGTCAGGTTGTCGGGAACGACGACCTGGCCTTTTCAGTCTCCTCTGTGGTCAGCGGCAGTGTGGAGAAGTGGGATGCCAGCAGTGGAAGCTGGATCGATGCGTCGCCGATGCCGACATCGGGAAACCCGCAGGAGCTCCTGGAGGTGCTGCGGGACCGCACTATTTTTGAAGGTGACCGGCTGCGTTGGAGTGCTGGCGGCACACCCACGGGAGAGAGGACCGAGGCGTTTGGAGTTGTTGGCTGGAGTGAGCAGGCCGGGTCCACGCCGAGCATTCCTGCGGAGGTGCCAACCGTGGTTGAGGACCTGGCGATCGCAAAAACCGGTGACGATGCGTTTACCCTGGTCTGGGATCGCCCCACCAATGGTGATGCCACCAGTTACACCGCGACTTTTTCAGACGGTTCGCAGACGAGCATCACCATCACCGATGCCACGACAGTGGGGTATCAGCCGCTGAGCCCTGTTGGCAGCTACACCTTTACGGTGACCGCCAGCAATGAAGTCGGCACAAGCGATGCGAGCCAAACCAGCTACGCCACGCCGATTGACCAGACGATTACCACCACGATGGTGACGCCCTGGAGCGGGGCGTATCAGCTTGTGGTGAGTGAGGTCGATACGGAGGCCGCGTCGCTGCCAACACTGCAGTCGTTTGCCAAAGCAACCTACGACGGCGAGTGGGTGATGCTCGCTGGCCGCACCAATGGGCTGCACAACTTCACGGCTGACGGCATCAAGAACTTCCCTCCCAAGTATCAAAACTCCGACGTGTGGGTCGTCGACCCAGCCACACAGCAGGTCTGGAGCCGATCGCTGACAGATGCCAGCAGCGGGCTCAGTCAGACCCAAATCGACAGCCTCTCCGCGACCAACACCTTGTGGCAGCAGGATGGCGATACGCTGTTTGTGGCAGGTGGCTACGTGTATGACTCAACCACCAACAACTTCACGACCTACAACGCACTGACGGCTCTCGACCTGCCGTCGGTGGTGCGCTGGGTGAAGGGTGAGGATGCGACGCTGGGGGCCAACGCAATCCTCCAGGTTGCGGGCGACGAAGCGACGGACGGATCCTACGAGGGCGGCTTCTTTCAGGTGACCGGCGGCGGACTCCATCAGCTCGAAGATCGCTTCTTCCTCGTGTTTGGGCAGAACTTTGAGGGCCCGTACATTCCGGGTCGCAACGGCGTCTACACGTCGCAGGTGCGGAGCTTTGACATCACCTACGACATGGCCGGCGGCACGCTCGGCTATGAAAATGTGTCCGTCAGCCCTGCGGGTGGCGACCCGAGCCTGTTTCGCCGACGCGACCTCAACACGTTCCCAATCCTCACGCCCTCTGCACAGGGGCCCGTTGAGAGCGTCGTTGCCTTGGCGGGCGTGTTTTACAACGGAAACGCCGTCTGGACGACACCGGTGGAGATCGCCGCTGATGGGGTGCCGCAGACGCCAGACCCAGTGACGAATCCCGACGCCTTCAGGCAGGCGATGAATCAGTACCACTCTGCAAAGGTTGGGCTCTATTCGCCGAGCGAAGGCGTGATGACCGAGATTCTGTTGGGTGGGATTTCAGCAAACGTGTTTGATACACGGGTCGACGGCCTGGTCTACGACAGCCAGTATGGCTTCACCAACCAGATCACTGCCGTGATTCGTGATACCGCGGGTCTCTACAGCCAAGAGTTTCTCGGCAGCTATCCCGAAGTGACCGATGGGGATGGGAGTCTGCTGCACTTCGGTGCGTCGGCTGAGTTCTTTGTGGCTGATGGGATTGAGACACTGCCGGGCGGCATCATCAACCTCGACGCACTCACCGATGACACGGTGCTCGGCTATGTGTTTGGGGGCATCGCCTCCAACAAGCCGAACTTCGGCACCACGGTGGCCTCGTCGCTGATCTTTGAAGTCCGCTTCATGGCCGGCAGCGTGTGAGGTGTGCCGGCGGACAGCCCGACCTACGGCCCGACCTCGACCTACGGCACGAGGTCGATGCAGACCACGCGGCCCGCGCCACGAATGTAGGCATAGCCGCGGGCAATCACCGGCGCTGCCCAACAGGGTGGAGCGAGGAGAGGAGCTGCGGTGGTGGGGTCGGCGAGCGTGGCTTCGGCCAGCGGCGTGTAAGCCTCTGGAGTCGCCTTGACGACGAGCAGTTCGCCAAACTCACCGATCACCAAGAGCTGCTGTCCGACCAAGGCAACGCTCGCCCGGCCGAGCCCACGCTCACTCCAGCGGACGTCGCCGGTCGCCTGATCAACACAGACCAGCCGGGCGTCGCCGATGTTGCGGCCGCTGGTGCCGTAGAAGTGGCCTTCGTGCACCACAGGCGTGGCCCAGTGAGCCTTGAGCGTGGCGTCTGGCCGGGCTCCTTTCGGACTCGTCCAAACCGGAGTGAAGGTGTCACCACGCGGCGTGGCGGTGACTTCCAGCAGCACACCACCGGGCCCATAGGTCTCTGAGAGCAGCACCTGTTCACCACCTGCAGCGTTGCGAAGTACGACCGGATTGGCGGCGTTGACGCTGAAGAGTTCGTCGGCACGCCAGCGGAAGGAGCCGGTTTCACGGCCGGTGGCTGGATCGATTGCCAGCAGCTCTTCTCGCAGCCAGGTGAGCAGCCGCGGCCGACCACCGAGCGTGGTCAGCACAGGTGACGAGTAGCTCGCGAGCTGCTCTGAGGTGCGCCAGACTTCGCTGCCGTCGGTGAGGTCAAAGGCGACTACACCACTATCAACGCCCTTGACGAGGTCGAGCCGCTCCGGGGCTGGTGGCTCAGTTCCAGGCTCACTTCCACCAATCGGCACGATCACGAGCTGACGGTTGGGAGCCGCGTCGGTTGGGGCATCGATCACTAGCGGGGCGGCGCCGACGCCGAAGAAGTTTTGGACGACGTGGTAGCGAGCGGTCGTGTTGATCTGCCAGCGTTGCTCGCCGTCTGCCAGGCTGCGGCAGGTCAGCAGGCCGTCGGCTGCAAACGTCAGCACCCGGTCGCCAGCAATCACCGGGCAGCAGCGAGGCCCTCCGTCATAGCCGAAGGTGTCACGGTAGTCGGTGGGATCAGCAACCTCCCAGAGCAGCTCGCCTGTTTCGGCATGCAGACAACGCAGCCGGGCCTTGTCGTCAATGCGATCGAAGAGCACGATGCGGCCCAAGGCAACTGCCGGAGCCCCGTAGCCTTCACCCATCTCGGCATGCCAGATGATCTTGGGGCCACTCTCAGGCCATGGAAGTGGAATCTGTTTGAGACTGCTGGTGCCGTCTCTCCGTGGGCCGAGAAAACTCGGCCAGTCTTCGCCATCACGGGTGGCGAGGCTCGGCAGCTCGACCGCCTGTGAGGGATCCGCAGCCAACGACTGCGACGCGATGCAAGACAGGGCCAGTGCTCCACAGAGCACAACTCGGACACAAAAAAAGGCAGGCCGCATCGGCATCCTCACAGAGCAGGCGGAGCAGTCAGATTGAGAACGTCAGCATAGCGTGCAGGCAGGCCTGAGCAGCACGTCCACTCCGCCGGACTCAGAGCCCCACCGAACCCTGCGACTGTCGCCCACCAACATAGGTCCACCCCTCATCCGCCTTTGTCACCACGTTGCACTGCGTTGCTGCCTTCCAGAGCGCCTTGGGAATCGGCGTGGGATCGTAGAGATAGAGGTCGGGAAATGTTTCCTGCAGCGCGACGGTCGCTTTGACTGCGTTGTAGTGCGGGATGCGGGCATCGATGTGATGCGCGACATGCGTGCTCCCGATGCGGTGGTGGAGAAAGTCGAGTAACCAGCCATACGGCCTGTCGATGGTCATGAAGGCTCCCTTCACCCAGGTCCATTCCTCATCTTCAAAGTGAGGAACCTCTGCATCGGTGTGCTGCAGCCAGGTGTAGAGCACGAGCCAGAAGTTCACCACGAGATAGGGACCAACATAGAGAGCAAGCACCGAAGCGATTCCAGCCTGAGACGCCCACCAGCCAAGGAGACCGAGCATGGCGAGGATGCCGAGGTCAGAGAGCCAGACTTTTTTCTGCCACTGTCCGGGAAAGAGAGCTGCCGAGAAGGGCTTTGCAGGCCAGAAGTGATTCGTGCGACCACGGGCTGGACCACCAGTAGCGCCAGTCAGCAGGTAGAGCGGCCAGCCAAAGAGGAAACGGCCGAGCATGGTGAGGATCGCAAAGGCTTCATCGCCGATTGATTCTTGCCACTGCAGCCAGTGTTTGCCTGTTGCGGTCGTGTCACGGCTGGGAACAAAAGTCTCCCCGAGATCAAGGTGGTTCGTGCGGGCATGGTGCAACGCGTGGCTGCGTTGCCAGGAGAAATAGGGCACAAGCAGCCCGCTGTGGAGCAGAAAGCCGATTCCGTCCTGGATCCAGTTGTGTTTGGTGAAGGCCCGATGGCCACACTCATGGGCGATCACCCAGCAGCCAGTGCCAGCCGTGCCGGCAACAATGGCGTAGGCAATCCAGGCTGGCAGCCAGGCCCAGGTGAGTGGGATGAAGGCGTAGGCGAGGAGTCCACTGCCGATCGTCAGCACGAGTGACGAGAACATGTAGAGCGACGACTTCAGCAGACTGCGTTCAAAGCACTCAGCGGGGATCGCAGCCAAGACTTCCTTCTTGGTTGGGTAAGTCTTTTCAGAGATCGTGGTGCAGGGCTCATCACGTTCACAAAGATCCGGCGACGAAAGATCTTCCTGGTCACAGACAAGTGGCACGACAGCAGGGTCCTCAAGAAAAGCAAGATGTGAGAAGAAGAGACTCTCAGTACCCACGCTCGACAGCGGCTTGCGTGGAAAAGAGAGTGCGTAGGGTACCACACCAGTTCTCAGCAAGAGGATTCTCAGAAGGGGCCTCTTCGAAGACCTCGCATAGCACACGCGGTGGGATGTCAGCCGCTCAGCCGCGGCCACCCTCGCAGCAGGTCTCGCAGATTCGGTGGCAGCGAGAACACTGGAGTTTCGCCCGTATTTCAATCAGATTTCCGCCACACACAGGGCAGGCAGGGCGAGCGCACGACGCGGTGTGTTCGTCGCTCTGATGCGGTGACGGATGCGGGTCGCTTTCATGGCTCATGGACTTGCCTCGCGTTCTGTCAAAGTTGTGTCAAGAGACCGCAGCTGAGTGTGGCATCAACGGTGACGGCGTGTCAGGCCACGATCTCGCGAATCACTCGACCGTGCACATCGGTCAGTCGGAAGTCGCGGCCCGCGTAGCGGTAGGTGAGGCGGGTGTGGTCGATGCCGAGCAGGTGCAGGATCGTGGCATGCAGGTCGTGCACGCTGGTGGGCTTGTCCACTGCCTGAAAGCCAAACTCATCGGTGGCCCCGTAGGCCTGACCGCCCTTGATCCCGCCACCAGCCATCCACACGGAGAAGCCGTAGTGGTTGTGGTCGCGGCCGCTGCCACCTTCGCTGGTGGGCGTGCGTCCAAACTCGCCTCCCCAGATGACGAGCGTGTCTTCAAACATGCCGCGGGCCTTGAGGTCGGCCATCAAGGTGGCGATGGGCCCGTCGATCTGGCCGGCAAGATTGCGGTGGGCGTTGGCGATATCGGCATGGTTGTCCCAGGGCTGGCCAGCACCATGCCAAAGCTGCACGTAGCGAACACCTCGCTCCAGGAGCCGCCTGGCCATCAGCGTCTGTCGGCCATGCACGGAATCGCCATAGGCATCGCGAAGCCACTGTGGCTCACGAGTGAGATCGAAGGCCTCAGCCGCCGCAGTCTGCATGCGAAAGGCGAGTTCAAACGATTCGATACGGGCCTCAAGCCGAGGGTCGATGCGGGCCGCGGCATGTTCTGCATTGAGCGAGGCGAGCAGGTCAAGCTGGTCTCGCTGAATCGAGCGGCTGGCATGGCGGCTGCGTGTGTTCTCGATCAGCTTCTCAATTGAGGTGTGCTGGGGATCGACGAAGGTGCCCTGGTAGACACCAGGCAGGAAGCCCGCCTGCCAGTTCTCGGCATCCTTGATCGGCATTCCACCAGGGCACATCGCGATGAAGCCGGGCAGGTTCTCGTTTTCGCTGCCGAGGCCGTAGAGCGTCCATGCGCCCACGCTCGGTCGAGGCTGAGCGGAGTTGCCACAGTTCATCAGCATCAGTGATGGTTCGTGGTTTGGCACATCAGCCACCATCGAGCGGATCACCGCAATGTCATCGGCGTGCGCTGCGGTCTTGGAAAAGATCTCACTGACCTCCAGGCCGCTCTCTCCGTAGCGGGAGAAGCTGAAGGCGGAGGGGAGGGCACCGCCAGTTTTCCGTTCGGTGGTCAGCGTGGTGGGGAGCGGCTCGCCGGCGTGGGTTGCCAGGGCTGGCTTGGGGTCGAATGTGTCGACGTGTGACGGGCCGCCGTTCAAAAAGAAGTGGATCACCCGCTTGGCCCGCGGGGCGAAGTGCGGGCAGTCGCCGGAGCCAGCTGCGGCCAGTCCCGCAGCCGGAATCTCATCTGCACAAACACCCGCCAGCCCCAACGCACCGAGCCCCAGCCCAGAGCGGGCGAGTAGTTCACGACGGGAGAGCGGTGGGAAAGGCATGGGTGTTTGGTGGAGTCGGGATGGCCATGGATCGCCGTTGGAACAATTGTTACTGAGCCAGCGACGGCTGTCGACACGTGTATGGGCAAGAAGGAAACAGTTCTAGTCGTCTTTCGGTTTTTCAGCCGATGCCATCCGGCTCATGAAGTCCTTTGTCAAGAAAACGCGAGTGCTGTGCCGCTGACGGCATAGTGTCACGCGAGCGTTCAAGCATGACGGGCACCTGCACTCGTGTGCGGCCAACGTCCAAGTCGTTACGCTAGCAGGCTGTGGAAAAAGCCTGCCGCCGCAGGATGCGGCGATTGGTGAACCCCAAAAACCTCGGCTTGTTGGGGCGTCGCCCATGTGGAAAAAGGCCATGGATGGTTTTTGACGGAGAGCGAGTAGCTGGATCTATTCCTCGATGAGGTGCCTGTATGCAAGGCCGATCGACCGAGTCAGTAGGCGTTTTTTCTCAGACACGAATTGGCTGGTTGATTGTTGTCGGTTGGCTCGCTTGCCATGGATTGGATGCAACCGCCCGGCCCAATAGCCATTTCGAGCAGCACGTCGCACCAATCATCGCCCGTCGCTGTCTGGAGTGTCACGACTCCAACACCAAAGAGGGCGATCTCGATCTGTCGCGCTCGGAAGGGCTCGCCAAAAGTATCGTCATTTCAGGCGATGCTGATGCGAGCCTTCTTTGGCAACGGGTTGCCAGTGATGAGATGCCTCCTGACCATGCCTTGACTGATTCCGAAAAAGCGAGCCTGAAAGCTTGGATTGATGCTGGAGCGGCATGGCCAGAGGGCCAGATCGATCCTTTTCGGTACTCTTCGGATGCGCGAGCAGGCTACGACTGGTGGAGTCTTCAGCCGTTGTCTGACTCGATTGCACTTCCACCGATTGGTCCCTCAGGACCTCATCCGATCGACCGAATGGTTGATGCCCAGTTGCAAAGACTTCCTCTCGAGGCGGCTGGCCGAGCCGATCCGCGGACGTTGGTTCGGCGGCTCTATAACGACTTGATCGGACTTCCACCAACCTACGATGAGGTGCTGCAGTTTCAGTCCGAACCCAGTGATGCAGCCTGGGAAGTGATGGTCGATCGCTTACTCGCTTCACCTGAGTTCGGTGAACGTTGGGCCCAGCACTGGATGGATATTGCCCGATATGCCGAGTCTGATGGTTTTGAATACAACCAGCCGCGAGAGCAGGCATGGCCGTATCGCGATTGGGTGATCCGCGCCTTCAACAGGGATCTTCCCTACGATCAGTTTGTGGCGATGCAAATCGCGGGTGATTTGATGCAGGGGCCAACCGAAGACGGACTTGCAGCCACCGGCTTTCTGGTCGCCGGCGTTCATAATCCTGTGATTGGCCAAAGTGAAGCGATGCGGGCCAATGCTCGTCATGCCGAACTCGAAGAGATCGCGGCCACGGTCTCTCAGGCGTTCCTTGGTCTGACCGTGCACTGCGCACGCTGTCATGATCACAAGTACGACCCCATTTCGACCAGCGACTACTATCGATTCATCTCAGCACTCGATGGCATACAGCATGGCACGCGAGCCACGCAGCCGATCGATACCGTAGAGACCCGGGCTCACGAAGCCAAACGAGCGGCTCTTCGCCAGGCGCTCATCGACGAGCAATCCAAGCGAGGCGCTGTTCTGAGCCTCAGTGGCAATGCCATTCTGAGTCGCCATCTGTATGCGATAAACCAGGTCGATGAAACCTATGTGCTGCGATTGCTTGTTTCGCCAACCGTCTGGGCCGATCTGACACAGGCCACCGATCGGGATGATGGATTGCTGGTCCAGTTCCTACGCAAAGATGGCTCGGTCGCACAGCGGTTTGTCGCTCGCCCTGGAGCATGGGCCGATGCTGGATCGCAGTCGCGATTTGTGCCCTTTGAGTTTGAATATCGAGGTGACGGAAAAGGCGATCTCAGAATTCGTGTGGAGTCGTTGACTCACGAGAATCGCTTCGGTGGCGCGATCGACCGGCTTTCTGTGAGAGCTGCGGGCCAGGAGGTTGTCGTCGATGAGATGTTTGATGACCTTGAACGGCGAGACCATCGCGGCAGCCAGGCCGACACGGCAGCAGCCATTTATTTCGGCATGACGTCTGCTCGCTGGGAGCATTTCGGCACCAACGCAATCCATGCAGTGGAGGTGGCTCCGGGAAATGACGCCGTGCAGCTCTACGGCGGTGTCTTGGATACCAACGTTGAGCCCATGGGCGAGGTCGAGCTGCAGCTGCAGCGGGAGCTTAACGAGCTTCCTCCTCCGCCTTCTGGGGTGCCGATCTACACCGTCGTTCCCGGCACGCCCGGGGTGATGCGTGTGATGCGACGGGGGGATCCGATGCAGCCAGGCGATGCGGTCGTTGCTGGAGCCCCCCGAGCGATAAAGGGTCCATCTCCTGAGTGGACACAGAAGCCTGATGCCAGTGACGGAGAACGCCGCCTCGGCTTGGCCCGCTGGTTGACCGATCAGAGCAATGGCCCTTTTCATCGCACCGCGGTCAATCGAATCTGGCATTGGTTGCTTGGACGAGGACTGGTGGCGACCCCGAGTGATCTTGGTTTTCAAGGCGGCCAGCCCTCACACCCCGAGTTGCTTGAATGGCTGGCATGCGACTTTCGTGACTCCGGTTTGTCCATGAAAAAGCTGATTCGACAGATCGTGCTCAGCGAAACCTACCGACGGGCCTCGCTCACCAATGATCAGCAGCGAGAAGCTGGGGAAGCAGTCGATCAAGAGGCTATCTGGCTGTGGCGTCGACAGCCGAAGCGTGTGCAGGCAGAAGTTTTGAGAGATTCCATGCTCTCGATGGCCGGCTCACTTGCATTTGAGCGTTACGGACCAGGGTATCGCGATGTCGTGATCCAGACAGTGGGGGCGGCGCACTACTATCGTGCTGAAGAGGTCGCCGGCCCAGCGTTTGACCGTCGCACGATTTATCGTTGGCGGCCTCGTGGAGGTCGAGGTTCGCTTCTCGATGCCTTCGATTGCCCCGACCCTTCCGCGGCAGCCCCTGAGCGTGCCGTGACAACCACACCGACGCAGGCATTGAGCCTCTGGAATCACGCGTTTGTACTGCGGATGTCCCATCTCTTAGCTGAAAAAGTAAGGCGTGAAGCAGGGGACGACGTTTCACAGCAGGTCCGTTGTGCCTGGCGAACGGTCTTGCTGCGCGAGCCGACATTGGATGAGCTATCGGAGTCGGTGACGTTGGCGAATGAGTTCGGTCTGCCCAGCGTGTGTCGCGTACTTTTTAATGCGGGCGAAAACGTCACGATCGACTAACTGTTCGTGGAAAAAGCCGTCCATCGCCCTTGCCCGCGAATGCGGGCGGCATCGAGTCCA
>Ga0181601_10002109_pt1 | contig 17065 bp, 18 predicted proteins | sample 041ome_8_FD_133020 | JGI IMG/M metagenome (GOLD analysis project Ga0181601, IMG submission 133020) | Coastal salt marsh microbial communities from the Groves Creek Marsh, Skidaway Island, Georgia - 041407BS metaG (megahit assembly) | ecosystem: Environmental > Aquatic > Marine > Intertidal zone...
CAATGGGAAGGCGGTGCTATCGCGCGCTTGAAGGTTGGGCGGCAATTGCGCCAGCCAGAAATAGACCTGCTGGCCGCAGATGCACTTGAAGGCCGCCATCGCGATGACGTTGAGGCGCGCTGCACACGCTGGCTTGCAGCCTGGCTCGCCCGCGCCCTGGCCCCACTTGATAAGCTTGCAGCGCTAGAGCTTTCGCCCCCAGCGCGCGGCCTCGCATTTCAACTGATTGAGGCGCTGGGCTTTGTCGCCCGCGGCGAGGCTTCACAACAAATCGAAGGATTGACCAAGGCTGACCGCAAAGCGCTTGGCGGCGCCGGGTTCCGTATCGGGCGCTTCGCTATCTGGGCACCGGTGCTGATGCGCGGGCGGGCGCTGAAGGCCAGGCGATTGCTTTGGCGGCTGAATGGCGGCGCGGATTTCCGGCCATCCAAACGCGCGCTCGCCCTTGTTAAACCGAAGGACGCGGATGAATTCTCTGCCCTCGCACTGCATGGCTTTGTCGCCATCGGCCCGCAGATGATCAGGGCTGAAGCCGCAGAACGCCTCGCCGCCACAGCCTATGCGCGCGCAGCCAAAGGCCCCTTCCCAGTGGATGATGCCCTAGCAGCGACCGTCAAGCTGACAGCTGCAGAAATGCCGCAAGTGCTGGACGCCATCGGATTTCGCGCCGTGAAGCAGGCAGAAGGCGAGACGCTTTATCGGCGTGGGCCATACCGGGACAAAACCAAGAAACCCAATGCCGCCAAGCCGAAACGCAAGCCAAAGCCGCCCCAGAAGTTACCACCGATCCAAAAGGACAGCCCCTTCGCCGCTCTGAAAGCGCTCACCCTTGGCTAAGGCTGACGATGGCGCGCAGCGATTGGACGCCTGGCTATGGCGCACCCGCTTCTTCAAGACCCGAGCGCTCGCGACGGCTGTCGTGAGCAAAGGCCGCGTCCGGATAAATGGCGAGCGCGTCAAGAAGGCCAGCCGCCTCATCCGCCCCGGTGATATTCTGACGTTCCCCCAAGGCAATGCGATCCGCGTTATCCGCATGCTGGCCCCTGCCGAACGGCGAGGGTCCGCGCCGGAAGCGCAGACACATTATGAGCCAGTTCCAGACGATCCTGATGATTGAGCCAGCAGCCCGCCCGGCCCACATCCTCCCGCTGATCATCCTCTCCCAATTTGCCTGCACGACCATTTGGTTCGCCGGGAATGCGGTTATGGCGGATTTGCAGCAGGACTGGCGCTTGCCCGAGGGCAGCCTTGGCTATGTGACGTCTGCGGTGCAGATCGGCTTCATAATCGGCACGCTGATTTTCGCTATTTTGGCCATCGCAGATAGGTTCTCTCCGCGCAAAGTTTTCTTCGCCTGTGCGCTTGCTGGCGGCGGCGCGAGCTTGGGCGTTGCCCTCATCCCTGAAAGCTTTGAAGGGCTATTGCTGCTGCGCTTCCTAACCGGATTCTTTTTGGCCGGGATCTATCCCGTCGGCATGAAAATCGCGACTGGGTGGTTTGCCGAAGGATTGGGCCGGGCGCTTGGATATCTGGTGGGTGCATTGGTTCTCGGCACCGCACTGCCGCATTTGCTCCGTGCCCTTGGCGCAGACCTACCGTGGGAATATGTGATTGTTAGCGTTTCAGGTCTCGCCATCGCTGGTGGGACGATAATGGTGTTTTTCGTACCAGATGGACCGCACTTGCCTGCCGCCTCCCCGTTCAACCCGGGCGCATTACGGGCTGCGTTTCAAGTGCCGGGCTTCCGCGCCTCTGCCTTCGGGTACTTCGGGCATATGTGGGAATTGTATGCGTTCTGGGCCTTCCTGCCCGTATGGCTGGCGGCATACGCGATCCATACTGGCGCTGCACTCAATATCCCGCTCTGGTCATTCATCATTATCGCCATTGGCTTCTTCGGGTGTGCCATTGGCGGATATTTCTCGACCCGCTTTGGCAGCGCCAAGGTCGCCAGCGTACAGCTTGCAGTCTCCGGGCTATATGCTGCCTCGCCTCGCCGATAGCATTCACGCTGAACCCCATGCTTGGCCTCATGTTCATGCTGCTCTGGGGCATTACTGTTATTGGCGATTCCCCGCAATTCTCAGCACTTAACGCTGTCACCGCCCCCAAAGCCTATGTCGGCTCCGCCCTCACCATCGCCAATTGCATCGGCTTCTCGATCACTGTCGTCAGTATCCAATTGCTGAGCACGCTGGCTGAGGTTGTCGGTCCACAATACCTGTTCTTAGCCTTAGCCCCTGGCCCCGTATTTGGCCTCTTGGCGCTTCGCCCGTTGCTTCGAAATTCAAGGCACCCATTGTGAAGCCAAGACAGCACCTGTAATTCTGGCCCCCTACCTCACAGAAAGAATGCCCAGCTCATGTCCATCAAGATCGCCATCGTGCCTGTCACGCCGCTGCAGCAGAACTGCTCTATCATCTGGTGCGAGGAGACGATGAATGCGGCGATTGTGGACCCGGGGGGCGATCCAGACGTCATCGCTTCTGCCGTTGAGCAAACTGGCGTCACTGTGGAAAAAGTGCTGCTGACCCATGGCCATGTGGACCACGCGGCGGCTGCGACAGAAGTCGCGGAGAATTTTAAGGTCAAAATCGAAGGGCCAACAGAAGCGGATATTCCGCTGCTGCAGTCCCTTGGTGAGCATGGGGCCAAATATGGCATCCAGGGTCGGCCCTGCAATCCGGACCGGTGGCTCGCCCATGGCGATACGGTCACGATCGGCAAGCTTTCGTTTGAGGTCCGCCATTGCCCTGGCCACACCCAAGGCCACGTGATCTTCCTGTATGAACCGCAAAAGATTGCGATTGTAGGCGATGTCATTTTCCAGGGTTCGATTGGTCGAACGGACCTGCCAGGCGGCAATCATGAACAGTTGTTAGAATCAATCCGGGATCAAGTGCTGACGCTGGATGACGAATGGAATTTCCTGCCGGGCCATGGCCCGACGTCCAGCATTGGCGAAGAACGGCGGTCAAATCCGTTCCTGCAGGGGCTTTAGCGCCCCAATTCCATGCACTTGCATTTGCTCAATTTAAGGCGCTCGCGCAGGAGCAAATCTGCTGCTAGACTTAAGCCTGAAACTATCGGGCTTGGAGACTCGGACTAAGCGGGTTACCCTAAGCCTATACCCGATCTTACTCACCACGCGCACTTGAGGGACAGTCTATGTACGCACCCAACTTTGCGGCGCCGCAGTCTATTGACGACGCGGTCCGTATGCTCGGCGCCGATGGCGCTAAACCACTTTCCGGCGGCACCGATCTCATTGTTCAGATGCGGTCTGGCCGTAACCGTCCGGATCACATTGTTGATCTAAAGAAGGTTCCCGGCCTGATCGGCATCAAAGCCGAAGGCGCTGGGTTCCGCGTTGGCGCTGCCACACCAGGCGCAGAGCTTGGCGAGGACAAGGCACTTGTCGCCGCATACCCTGGCATTGTTGAGGGTGCCGAGCTGATCGGCTCCACTCAGGTGCAGGGCCGCGCAAGCCTTGCTGGCAATCTGTGCAACGCCTCCCCGGCTGCGGACAGTGTTCCGGCCATGGCGGCTTGCGGCGTGAAAGCCGTTGTTGTTGGCCCGAACGGCGAACGTGAAGTCCCGGTCCAGGACATTCCAGCCGGCCCAGGCAAAACCAGCTTGGGTAAAGGCGAGTTCGTCAAAGAATTCGTTCTGCCAGCCCTGCCTGCCAATTCAGGCGACGCCTATCTCCGCTTCATTCCGCGCACAGAAATGGACATCGCCGTCGTTGGCGCTGGCGTCCAGATCCAGCTTGCGGGTGACGGCACGGTCGCCAAAGCCAGTGTATGGCTCGGTGCAGTTGCGCCAACCATCGTTGAAGTCGATGCCTCATGCCTTATCGGCACGAAGCTTGATGACGCTGCAATGGCAAAGCTTGATGCAGCGGCCCAGGCCGTTTGCAACCCAATTGACGATAAACGCGGCACCATTGAGTACCGCACGAAAGTCGCTGGCGTGATGGCGCGCCGGACGGCTGAAATTGCATTCAAACGCGCGGGAGCCCGTTAAGACATGGCCAAAATCCACGTAACGACCAAAATCAACGGTGAAGACGCAGAATTCCTGTGTGAGCCGCAACAGACCATGCTCGACGTTCTGCGCGACGAGCTGAGCCTGACCGGCTCTAAAGAAGGCTGCGGCTCTGGTGACTGTGGCGCTTGCTCGATCATCGTCGACGGCCGCCTCGTTTGCTCCTGCCTGATGTTCGGCGCAGAAGCCAGCGGCGCGGAGATCACAACGATCGAAGGCATCGCCAACGGCGACACCCTGCACCCGCTGCAGCAGAAATTCCTTGAGCATGCAGCGCTACAGTGCGGCTTCTGCACACCTGGCGTTCTGGTTGCATCCAAGGCGTTGCTTGATGCCAACCCAAGCCCGACAGAAGAGCAGGCCCGCTATTGGCTTGCTGGCAACCTTTGCCGCTGCACAGGTTATGACAAAATCATCGAGGCAGTCATGGACGCGGCTGCTGAAATGCGTGGGGAGTAATCACCTACCATGAATTACCTCGGCAAAGACGTACAGCTTAAGGTCGTCGGCACGCGCCCGATCCGGCCTGATGGCGTTGAAAAAGTGAACGGTCGCGCCGCGTTTGGCGCGGACGTCGCTGTTTCCGGCATGATCCACGCAAAGGTCGTGCGCAGCCCGCACGCCCATGCGCGGATCAAGTCCATCGACACCTCGAAGGCGGAAGCCGTTAAGGGTGTCAGTGCCGTCATCACCGGCGCTGATCTGCCGGACATTCCGAGCGAAGAAGCGTTTGTTGGTGAAGGTCCCGCGAATTTCCGCGAGATGTCTCACAACGTCATCGCCCGGGGCAAAGTGCTGTATGATGGCCATGCTGTTGCTGCCGTCGCTGCGACGTCCGCTGCGATTGCGGAAGAAGCGGCCCGTCTGGTCGAGGTCGAATACGAAGTGCTGCCGCACGTCATCAGCGTAGAAGAAGCGATGGCTGACGGCGCGCCAGTCCTGCATGACGACATGTTCACGCAGGGCGTCGATCCGAAGCCCACGAAAGCGTCAAACGTTGCAAAGCGCGTTGAGTTCAAGCTCGGCGACAGCAATGCTGCGTTTTCTAAGGCTGACGTGATTGTTGAGCGGCAATACAAGACCCAGCCCGTGCATCAGGCTTATATTGAGCCGCACGCCTGCGTCGTCTCCTACAATCCTGATGGTCAGGCGCAAATCTGGTGCTCCAGCCAGGGCCAGTTCATGGTTCGCGCGTTCTGCGCCAAACTACTGGGCATGGATATTGCCTCCATCCGCGTCATGCCATTGGAAATTGGCGGCGGTTTTGGCGGCAAGACCCTTGTGTATCTTGAGCCTCTCGCACTTGCTCTCTCCAAGAAGAGTGGTCGTCCGGTCAAGATGGTTATGAGCCGCGAGGAAGTCTTCCGCGGTTCCGGCCCGACATCTGGCGGCACGATCAATGTCAAAATTGGTGCCACCAAGAATGGCCGCATCGTCGCGGCTGAGTGCGAAACCATCCTGCAAGCTGGCGCATTCCCGGGCTCCCCGGTTGGCCCCGCCTGCATGACAGCCTTCGCCTGCTACGATCTCACGGACGTTACGGCCTTCGGCTATGATGTTGTTTCGAACCGTCCGAAAGTCGCGGCGTATCGCGCACCGGGTGCGCCGATTTCCACATTCGCCGTTGAAAGCGCTGTGGATGAGCTGGCGCAGAACCTTGGTATGGACCCAGGGGAACTCCGCCTGATCAATGCAGCGAAGGACGAAACCAAGGCCGCATATGGCCCGACGCTGAAGAATATCGGCTTCGTTGAAACGCTGGAAGCAGCGGTTGCGTCGCAGCACTACACATCAGACCTCGGCGAAGCGCCGAAGGGCAAGCGCCGTGGTCGCGGCATTGCTTCAGGCTTCTGGTTCAACATCGGCGGCGAATCCTCTGGCGCTACCTACGTCAATGAAGATGGCACCGTCACCGTTGTTTCGGGCAATCCAGACATTGGCGGCAGCCGCGCCTCCATGGGCATGATGGCCGCTGAAGTGCTTGGCATTGAAGTGGAGCGCGTGCGCACCATCGTTGGCGATACAGCGTCTGTCGGCTACTCGTTCCTCACGGGTGGTAGCCGCGTGACCTTCGCAACCGGTATGGCCGTGACGCAATCAGCGGAAGAGGTTCGTGATGACCTTTGCCGCCGCGCTGCGCTCATCTGGGAAATTGATGCGGACGCCGTTGAATGGCGGGATGGCCATGCGCATCCGGCTGGTGAGAATGCGGGCAAGTTTGATCCGTTGTCGCTGTCTGATATCGCAGCCAAGTCCGGTCGGACTGGTGGTCCAATTGCTGCCAAATCTTCGATCAACGCCCAAGGCGCTGGTCCAGGCTACGCCACGCACATCTGCGACGTTGAGGTTGATGAGGAAACCGGCCATGTCGCCGTGCTCCGCTACACCGCAGTGCAAGACGTCGGCAAGGCGATCCACCCGGCCTACGTTGAGGGCCAGATGCAAGGCGGTGCCGTTCAGGGCATCGGCTGGGCGCTCAATGAAGAATATATCTACAACAAGGACGGTCGCCTCGATAACCCGGGCTTCCTGGATTATCGCGTGCCGGTCGCATCTGACCTGCCGATGATTGAAACGGTCCTGATCGAAGTGCCAAACCCACGCCATCCGTTTGGCGCAAAGGGTGTGGGCGAAGTACCGATCGTACCGCCAATGGCCGCTGTCGCGAATGCGATCAGCAACGCCACAGGCCTGCGTATGCCAAACCTGCCCATGTCCCCGCCGCACGTTCGTGCAGCGCTGGATGCAGCGAAGGCCTAGCATACGGGTCCAATTGGGCTAGATTTATGGGCGGTGGTGCTTCGGCATCGCCGCCCTTTTTCGTTTCTGCAGGAAATCCGCCATGGCGACCGTTAATGTCTCAAACCAGATGTGCCGCCCTTATGTCGGCGATACGCAGGAGCTTGAGCTTGAGGTCGATACTGTGCGCGCGCTCATCAACGAACTGGAACGCCGTTTTCCTGGCCTTGGCCCGCAGGTAGAGGAAAGCATGGCCGTCGCTATTGATGGCGTGATTGTGCAGGACACATATCTGGAGCCAATTGGCCCAGATAGCGAAGTCTTCCTGATCCCTAAAATCGCAGGCGGTTAGGGCTACAGCATTTCCAACTGTGCACCGGGTGCTGGCGGTGGAAACGCATCATTCAGTGCAGCCAGAACGTCATCCGCTATCTCAAGCTCTGCCGCCGCCAAAAAGCCGCTGATACGGGATGCCTGCGTGCTTTTCGGGACTGCGAAGACATCATCGCGGCGAAGGGTCCATGCCAAAGCCAGATGCATTGGATCTATCCCGGCCTCAGCCGCTATCCGGTTGAGCGCGACGTCATCTGCCAATCCGCCTTGATCCAAAGGAGAATACGCCATCAGCGGCATGGCATGTGCCATCTGTGCTGGCAGCAATGCATCCTCCGGCCAACGTCTTTTCAGATTATAGAGGACCTGGTTGGTCTGGCAGGCCGCACCGCCTGGCGTCGCCCAGAGCTCCGCCATATCTTCGGCATCAAAGTTGGATACGCCCCAGGCACCGATTTTGCCGGCTTCCACTAACAATGAGAACCCTTCGATGGTTTCCTCAAACGGAACGGCACCGCGCCAGTGCAGCAGGTAGAGATCAATCTGATCCACACCGAGCCGCCTAAGGGAATCCTCGCATGCCTCCACAACACCCTGGCGGCTGGCGTTATATGGGTAGACCTTCGAGACGATGTAGGGCCGCGAAGACGCCCCCCGAAGTGCGCGGCCAAGAACTTCTTCCGCCCCGCCCGCACCATACATTTCCGCCGTATCGACCAAACGCACACCGGCATCTAGCGCATGAGCGATCGCCCGGGATTCGGCACCGGCATCCTTAGCGGATTCGCCCATTCCCCATGTGCCAAGCCCAATTTGCGGCAAGGCTGTCCCGTTCGGCAGAGTGACTGTACGCACGGCAAAATCCCTAATTTCCAGTCGCCGCAGCATCGCCCGCGGCGCGTTAATATCAAGCTATAGTCGGGCGCAGTTCAACAGGCATCGATCTGTGATAACTTTCGTAATCGTTCCCGTATGCCGATTGCTTGGACGCCATGGCAGATCCGCTCATTTCTATCATTATGCCAACCCACAAGGCCGCCGATACAGTCGTGCGCGCCGTTAACAGCGTCCTCAGCCAGACCTGGGCGCAGTTTGAATTGATCATGGCTGTTGATGACGGATTGGACTATCTGGCGCTTCTCCAAAAAGCTGGAATATCTGATCCGCGCATCCGTGTCGCCTCGACTGGGGGCAACGGCACCGGTGATTGGAATGCTCGAAACACAGGGCTTGCCGCCGCTGAAGGCGCGTTTATCACCTTGCTCGACTCCGATGATGCCTACGCTCCAGAGCGCCTTGCCCGCATGCTCCCGCTAGCAATGGCTGATGGCGCAGCACTGGATGACACAACCCTCTTCCTTGAGGGCCAGATGATCGCCAGCCTGCTGCACCCCGAAGACAATTATGTGGGGGAGGCCATCCCGGCCTCTGCGCCGCTGATCTTGCGGGACCGCGTGCCGGTGTTCCCAATGTGGCGACGCGATATTGCTGATCTAGGGCAATTCCCGACCAATCTGAATCAAATTGGTCGGGATAAATTGCCCGCAATCAATGTGATAGAGCGCCGGGCTGCGTCGCAAGCGACGCACGGCGCTCTAGCCTGGCGACAGCTACCCCATGGGTCAGACGTTGTATTCTCGCTGGAGCTTTTGAGCGCTGCGCCTGCCATGCGCGTAACGCCCTATGCCGGGTATCTCTATTACAAACGCCAGGGCTCTATGACATTGTCCGACAGCATGACGGAGCGATCACGGGATGCCTATCATCAGATCATTGCTGGCATTGTCACCGGAGACTATGCGCTCGCGTCTGAAGTTTCCGACATCGCTCTCTATGAAATCGCAAAGAACCTCAACCAAGCTATTCCATTTGGCCGTTCGCTCGCGGAAGATCCAATGCTGACCCATGAAATGTGCGCCCGCACCTTTAATGCCCAAGCGATGACGGAAGCAGAACGCTATGCCGTTTTCACCGGAAAGACACCATCATGAGTTTCGCCGAGGGCCGCCAGCGGATTGCCATTCAAGGCCTCGAAATCAAGGCAGCAATTGGCCTCCTGGATTGGGAGAAACAGGAAAAGCAGCGCCTGCGGATCGATGTCGCCGTGTATCGGGATGATTTCGGCCAGGAATCTACGCTGCAGGATTGCTATGATTATTCGGCACTCCAGGCCTTTCTCGCTGGCTTTGCAGACCGGGAGCAGATTGAGCTGCTGGAAACGATCCTTGCTGAGATTTTGGATTATTGTTTCAAAGACCAGACGATTGCAGCGGCAGAAGTATGGTTAACAAAACCTGATGTCTTTCAAGGGGCCGGCGCGCCGGTTGTGTCAGCCGCGCTAACACAGGCGCAGTGGGCGGCCAAAAAAGACAGTTAACAAATTGTAAATGATGGTTTTTTTACAATTATGCAACTCAGGGCTTCGATTTAGGCCCATTTTGTGATATGGTCTAACCATCAGTTCGAGATCGCGCTAAGCGCCACATCAGCCGCCGGGCTACGGCACAGCGGCAAAGAGTGTTGCGCGCCATGCCTGATCGCATCAGAGGTATGAACCGCACTATGTCAAAAGCAACCAAGCATCGCCCCGGTGATTTCGTCGTGTATCCCGCCCATGGCGTTGGCCAAATCAAGGCGATCCAGGATCAGGAAATCGCGGGTGAGCAGCTCGAGTTCCTCGTCGTCGAGTTTGAACGCGAGAAGATGACCCTGCGCATTCCAACAACGAAAGTGGAAGCCGCTGGCCTCCGCAGCCTCGCCACCAAGAAAGACATGCAGGCAGCATTGAAAACGCTGGCAGGCAAAGTCCGTGTGCGCCGGGCCATGTGGAGCCGTCGCGCCCAGGAATATGAAGCGAAGATCAATTCCGGTGACCCCATCGCCATCGCTGAAGTGGTTCGTGACCTATATCGCGGCGAAGATCAGCCAGATCAGTCCTACAGCGAACGGCAGATCTATCAATCCGCGCTGGAACGACTGACACGGGAATTGGCTGTCGTCGAAAAAATCGATGAGGAAGCGGCGGAAGAGAAAGTCGTCTCCCACATTAAGACAGCCGCTGCTGCGACTGCAGCCGCAGCCGCAGCGGCAACAGCCGCCGCATAACGCGCTCGCCATATCCCGGCTGGCGTTTATCGCCGCCGGGGATACCGTTTCAGAAGCGGCCTCCGGCAATCGGGGGCCGCTTTTGCGTTTTGCGCAAAGGTGATCGCTTCAATGCGCTCTTCAAACGCTTCACGCTAAGCATCACTTAACTGAGATAGGAAGTGATCTGACCCTAGTATCGAATCGTACTAAACTACAGGAACAGATAGCGCCCGTTCTGCGTTCACAGATAGAGGTCGCTATAGACGAAGCCTGTACGCGCCAGGCCCACCGAATGCGCGAGGAGGATGCGGAATGACACATATTTCTCCCAATAATGGCGGGATGCGGCTTGTTCGCAACGCTATGAGCGTGCCCATGCTGACCCGTGAGCGCGAGATGGACCTTGCCCGTGCCTGGCGTGACAAAGAGGATGAGGCTGCTCTGCATGAGCTGATCAACGCCTATGGCCGGCTTGTTGCTGGCATGGCGGTTAAATTCCGCAATTACGGTCTGCCGGTCGCTGATCTCATTCAGGAAGGTAATGTTGGCCTTATGCAAGCCGCCAGCCGGTTTGAACCTGAGCGGGAGCTGCGCTTCTCCACCTATGCTTCCTGGTGGGTGCGCTCGGCCATGCAGGATTACATTCTGCGGAATTGGTCGATTGTCCGCACGGGCACGACATCATCCCAGAAAAGTCTGTTCTTCAACCTGCGCCGCCTGCGCGCCAAGATCGAGGGCAAGACCGGCGGCGTGCTTGATGACGCGGGCCGCCAGGCCATCGCCAGTGAGCTTAAAGTGCCAAAGCGCGACGTTGACGGCATGAGCGTGCGCCTTGCAGCATCCGACCAGTCGCTGAATGCACCTGTCGGTGAGGAAGGAGACCTTTCGTGGCAGGATTATTTGGTCGATGAGCGTCCCAACCCCGAAGCGAACGCAATTGCCACCAAAGACGGCGAGACGCGATCCGATTGGGTGAAAACCGCACTTTCAGAACTGCCATCCCGGGAAGAACGCATTATTCGCGCCCGGTTGCTTCAGGACGACACCCTAACGCTTGAAGCGCTTGGCGCAGAGCTTGGTGTCAGCAAGGAGCGGGTGCGGCAGCTTGAGAAGCGCGCGCTTGGTAAGCTGAAGGAACAGTTCCAGGCGTCGTTTAAGAACCCAGATGACTTTTTAAACTAAACCGACCAACGGCGCGCCAGGGAAACCCGGCGCGCCGTTTTCTATTCGCCGTCTTTAAGGCCGAGAATGGCACCAGACATCGCGCGCGGATCCCGTGTTGGCCAAGTGCCAGATTCGACTTCGGCTAAGAACCGGTCCACAGCGGAATTAAATGCCTGCGGGTCTTCGATATTGATGGTGTGACCGCAATTCGGCATCACCACCAGCGCAGCCGTTGGAATGCATTCTTTCATCAAGATGCCCGGCAGCAGGCAGGGCCAGTCTTCATCACCGGTTAGAACGAGCGTCGGGGCGGTAATCTTAGCCATACGGTCTTTGAGCTGAAACAAGCTTGGCCGTTCTCGCTGCACACCCAGCATGGTCCTTGCAGCACCATCTGTTGAATGTTCCGCCAACTGGTCTTGGAATTCCTGGAAACCGCGTGGATTCTTGTTTTGGAACTGCACCCGGGTCGGCCCCAGTGAATAGGCCAATGCGAACTCTGTAGCGCCCTGGCGCTCAATCAAGCGCGCCGTCGCCGCTGTCTCATGCCGGAACTGGTCCTGCTTATCGGGCTCAGCCCCATAGCCACAGCCCGCGACTACGGCAGACAAGGTGCGTTCCGGGTATTCCATGGCGAAATGCAGCGCTGCAAACCCGCCCATGGACAGGCCTACGATATGCGCCTGCTCCGCCCCAATAGCCTCCATCACCGTTAAAATGTCATCCCGCGCGATGTCTTGGCTGTACATGCCCGCTTCCGGCACATCAGATGGCGGATAGCCACGGGCGTTATAGGCGACGCAATGATAGCGGCGGCCAAAATGGCGCATCTGCGGTTCCCAGGCGCGCATGTCGCCCGCAAACTCATGCACAAAAATGACCGTCGGCCCCTCACCGGTCGCCTCATAATACAGATTTACGCCGTCTTTTGCCGTTGCGGTGGCCATAGTTCAGTCTCCCAAAATCTTTCGCATCAAAGCATCGCCGGTTCTGACGCGGACATAGACGCATCGGCATTGCCGCGAATGGATGTCACCAGTTCGCGGTGGTCTGGCAATGCCCCAACGAGCATTTTTTTCTGCGCTAACAAGAATTCAGAAAACTTCGCCCAATCCTCAGCGCTCGTGAAGGCCTGCATCGATAAAGACCGCTCCGCCAGAATCTCCGGCACGGCACCAGGCGGCGCATCTACATCGTAAAACCCTTTGCCAAATAAGCACATTTGATTGGATACAGCCGGAAATAGCTGCGCCTCCGGATGGTCTCGCTCATTCGGCAGCGTATGACGCCAGCGTTCAAAATCAGCCGCCAGGCTATCCGGCGTTGGTAGGTCGTGCCGGGCCGCTTTCCAAAACGGTTCGCTGCGATTATTCAGCCGGTAATGCAGCACGATGAAATCACGCACCTCATCCTGCAGCGTTTCCATCACGCGATTATATTGGCTCAATAGCGACGGTTCAAAATCCGTGTCCGGCCAAAATGTGATGAGCTGGCGATTTGCGACCTCAATCATATAGATCGCAGTGGATTCCAAGGGCTCAATAAATCCGCCAGATAGGCCGATCGCGATGCAGTTCTTCACCCAGGTCCGCTGCATCCGCCCGATGCGCATGTGTAATGTGCGCGGCTCTAGCCCTTCCGCTATCGGCCCAAGGTGGTCCAACAGCTCTTGCTTGGCTTCATCATCACCCTTGAATTTCGACGAATACACATAGCCAGTGCCGACACGGTGATAGAGCGGCACATTCCAGGACCAACCGGCCGATAGCGCCGTTGACGTTGTATATGGGCGGAGTGGTGCCCCTTCCGCATGGGGAATCTGCACTGCACAGGCGCGGTCGTTCAGCAGAAATTCGTCATAGGAGATGAACGGCTCCTCAAGCTCTTTCCCAAGCAGGACAGAGCGGAAACCGGTGCAATCAATGACCAATTCAACCCCGTGAGCGCCGGATCGTTCCAGATTGAGATTGCTGATAAAACCCCGCTCATCCTTGTCTACGGAGACGACATCATCCCGCAGGTGTTCAACACCGCGTTCTATCGAAATCTCCCGTAGGAATTCGGCCAGCTTGCCAGCGTCAAGATGATAGGCGTAGCGGAGGTCGCGCTCATAATCGCCGCCGCCTAGCTTCCGGGGGCCAAGATTGCGGCCAGCGACAGAAAGAACAGGCAGCGTTGAGTCGCAAAAATCCGTCCGACCGCCCGATGCATATTCGCGGAAATGATATCCCGGATTGACACCATTAACGTAGCGGGGCGCTGTAAAAGGATGAAAGAAATCCCGCGTCGAGCCGTCTTCCCACTGATTCCATCCGGCGAACAGCACGCCAAGCTTGAACGTGGCATTGCAGCGCGCGAAAAAGTCTTTCTCCGGCACATCCAATTGGTGCAGCAGCATGGTGATTGAGGGCACGGTCGCCTCACCAACACCAACGGTTGGCACGTTTGGCGATTCGATCAGCGTGATCTTCATGTCGTCCCGGCCAGGGTGCCACTTCAATATGGTGACCAGCGTCAGCGCTGTCATCCAGCCCGCAGTACCGCCGCCGACGATCGTAACATTGGTGACCGGTTTACCCATATGCAGCGTCCCTGAAGCGATTGGTGCACATACTGTATTACAGCAGTCTGAAGTTACGAGAAAGCAGCCCTGTCGGTACACAAACAGCCTAAGGCCATTCGTTTTTTACGCGGCGTAACTGCAAGTCCTATCTGGATTGGGCAAGGGCCGTTCGGGGCAGATACAAAAGCACTACTTAGTGCGCTGCTGCACATGTTCCTGCAGGCGCGGCATGATCTCAACGAAATTGCAGGGCCTGAAGCGGTTATCGAGCTGATTAACCAGGATCTCATCCCAACCATCCCGGCAAGCGCCGCCAGAGCCAGGGAGCGCAAAGAGATAGGTCCCCCCCGCCACGCCTGCGGTCGCGCGGGACTGCATGGCAGAAGTGCCGATTTTCTGGAAGCTTATCCAGCGGAAAGCCTCGCCAAAGCCATCAATGCGTTTTTCAAACAGGCCTTCAAAGGCTTCTGGGGTGACATCCCGGCCCGTGACACCGGTGCCGCCGGTTGAGATCACGCAGTCTATTGCGGGGTCGTCAATCCATGCTTGAACTTGTGCTCTGATCTTTGCTTGATCATCGGTCACAATCGCCCGTGCTGCTAAGTTATGGCCTGCTGCCTCAGCCCGATCGACGAGGGTTTGGCCAGATGTGTCTGTTTCCAGCGTCCGACTGTCAGATACAGTCAGGATAGCGATATTGACCGGCACAAAAGGCCGCGTTTCATCAAGTCCGGGCATGAAAGGTCCTTTGTCTAGTCCTGCGGATTATAGATCGGCCACCGCCCCTGCGCTACGTCATCCCGTGTCGTCATATTTTGATTGAGCTGGTCTTGGTACAGCCAGAAATTCGCCATAACACGTTCAACAAATACGCGGGTTTCGCGGGATGGAATGGCTTCGATAAACAGCAAAGGATCATCATTGTGCTGCACTTCGCGCTGCCAACGGATCAAGTTTCCAATCCCCGCATTGTACGCGATGGCCAAACGGAATAGCCCATTGCCAACCGCTTTCTTATCCAGCAAATAACGGATGTAGCGACCGCCAATATCAACGCTTTGCTCCGGGTCAAACAACCCGTCACGTCTGGCATTCACATAGCGTTTTTCACCCACCACATAGTTCGCCGTTGAGGGCAGAACCTGCATCAAACCGCGTGCGCCAGCGGGACTGGCCGCTCGCGGATTAAACTGGCTTTCCTGGCGCATGAACGCCAGCAACAAGGCATGGTCAACACGGTAGCTGCGTTTCGCTCTCCACGGTGCCTTTGGGTAGAGCCCAGCGGGGATGAATTCGCCGCCAATTTGCTTCAAGCGGTGGGCAGACTGCACTGCCGCACGCGGTGCCTGATAGCTGATAGATACGGCCAGAATTGCCCGCAGCATGGTGCGCTTTGCATCATCCACCAGCGGCTGCAATTCCTGGTCCGCGCGCCAGCGTTCGCCGATTTGCAAGAGCGCCAGCGCTCGTTTCCCAGCTTTCAGGCGCTTCAAGCGGCCTATTTCAGCTTTCCCGGCAGCAGGTCCACCCCAATCGAACGGACTTGCTGCTGTTAGCGCATGCAGCGCCAGCTGGCCATAGAATGTCCGGGGGTGGCGCGCTGCTGCGCCCAACCAACGATTGGCGCTTCCCGTATCACCCAGCGCTAAATGAATACGCCCGGCCCAAAATGCACCCGCAGCAGATGTCCAAGACGTGGCACCTTCCGCCAAAGCATTCGCTTCAAAATGCCGAACTGCGCGGTCGATCCATCCAGACCGATAAGCAGAGAGTGCAGCGACCCAATGGGCTTGGCTGACAGCCTCACCAGAGCGTTTCCCAGCAGCCGCGGCCATCCGGTAGGCCGTTTCATCCGCACCATCAACGAAATAGCCCATGGCAATCCGTGCAGCCAAGGTGTCCTGCTTCACGGTGGACAGAACGCGGCGAGAATTCGCACTTCGTAGAAGCTTAACGGCCCCCGCGTTGTCACCCTTGCGGATGCGCTTCCGCACGTCCCGGGCGATCCGTTCCTGCTCCCCAACAAAGCGCATGGGCCGGGGCGGCGCTTCGCCTACCAGAGCCAGAATATGCTCCTCGCCATAGACAGGGCGCTTCGGTTGGGCTGCCTTCTTCGGCTTACGCTTCATCGCCAGTGAGAACGCTCGATACGCTTCTGGGTGGTCGTTGTATTTCTTCAGCCAGGTGCGGAGTTCGCCGAATTTGGATTTGTACCCCGTTGGATGCAGATAACGCTGAAACTGCACATGGCCCATCAGCAGCTTGTTTTTGACGCGGCGGATAAGCTTGTCTGCGGTTTTGAAATCACCGCGATCCTGGACTTCAAATATCTGCTTATAGAGCTTGGCGTCACTAGACCCCAGAATATCCAGGCGCGGTGCTGCTGACACGGGCGCCGCAGCGAACGCGAATAGAATACAGGCAATGACAAGCAGCCGGACCATGTGCGGACAATTTCGCCTTAAAGATTTCTAAACCACGCCCCCAAGACATACCTATGAGGCACTTAGCACGAAATCTCAATCTGCCGCCCTGTCACGGGGGCAGGAGGGCTATCTTGAAATTCGGTCAGTCCAGCTTGATCTCGCCATTCAACGGCTCTTCTGGTACCGGCTCCAGCACGAGCAAGTCATCCGATTGGCTGACCTCAAACGCCGGTTCACCAACCGGTCCGGGCGTTAGTTTCTGCTTATAAGCAAGATCACCATCAAGCGCTTTTGCTGTGGGGTCAGAAACCTTCGGCCCATGATCTGGGGCTGCGGCGTCACCGTCATCATTGAGCAGCCGGTCAACCCTGGCGCCCTTGTCTTCCGTATAGGCGTGGGCTGGTGCAGCCATTAATCCAAAGGCTGCCAGACTGAGCGCCAGGATCGCAGTTTTGGGCAAAGGCATGGGCATGATGCTTTCTCCTACAGGTCCAAGTCGCCATTGAGGGCACGTTGGGTTCCTGTGTCCTTCTGGGAAAGACTGCCACCTACCGTCGCACTTGGCGCTTGCTCAACAACAGTCAAGCTATCCAGGTGCAATGAGCCATCGCGACGGGTAAGGGCGCGGCTCGGGCGGATCTGGCTACCGTCACGGCTAGCGCTGACGGAGACCTGGCGCCGCTCAGGATCGCGGACCAGGCTATCG
>Ga0181601_10002110_pt1 | contig 17065 bp, 24 predicted proteins | sample 041ome_8_FD_133020 | JGI IMG/M metagenome (GOLD analysis project Ga0181601, IMG submission 133020) | Coastal salt marsh microbial communities from the Groves Creek Marsh, Skidaway Island, Georgia - 041407BS metaG (megahit assembly) | ecosystem: Environmental > Aquatic > Marine > Intertidal zone...
CGCCGAGCTTGTCGCTGCCATTCGAGCGCGGCGGGGCGGGGCTGTGCTGAAGCTCGATCGAATGCTTCTCCACAGCCCCCCATTGGCGCAGGGCTGGAATGTCTACCTAGGAAAAATTCGCGAGGAGCTTCTTGTTCCTGCCCAGCTTCGAGAGCTGGCGATGTGTGTCGTCGCCATTCTTAACAAGGCAGACTACGAATACGAGCATCATGCTCCTCTTTACATAAAGAACGGGGGAACACCTGCAAAGGCTGAAGCGCTGAAAAGCGTTGGACAACCCCTCTTTAACAAGTTGGTCTACACAGAACTGGAGCAGGCAGTGATTGCCCCGGCCTACGAAATGACGCTCCAGATTCGAGTGAACGAGAACCTTAAGAAACAGTTGGTGGGTTTAATAGGGACCCAGCAAATAGTTGAGCTTGCGGCCGTAGTTGCTTCCTATAACATGATCTCCCGTTTTCTGGTTGCACTGGATATTACGGAAGAAGACCATTTGCCATACCTAGAAAGTTGCCGAAGCCTGTAGTTATTAACGCACATGATTCTGCAAATAAAAGTTATTCACTCAAACAATAATAACCACCCAGCAGGCATTTCAGGCATCGTCAACGCCGCTCACCAGGTTTTGTATACCTTCATACGCAAAAGACCCGATGAAAATCGTGTATTCATTTGCCACTAGACAACTCGGGGTCTAAACTTAGAAGTATGAACGTATGGTTAAATCTCCAACAATTCCTCGCAATTGTAAAAAGCGAGACTGATTTCGGCTCCCTTGACGACATTAGTCAAAAGGTACTTGAATGGGTGGTGCAAAATTACGATGTTAAACAGTCTCTTTTTGTTCAGGCGATTGTTTTGGAATCTCGGGTTGCCTCCCCGGCAACTATTCACAAGTGTCTGGCTACACTTGATCGAACGGGCTTTTTACAGTTCACCACCGACCCGGAAGACGCTCGCCGTCGAATCGTGGCGCCAACCCCCAAAGCAAAGAAGACGTTTGATGCCTTAAGCAAGCGGATTGCCAAATGGGCGGCATCACAGTCGAAATAGAACACAAGGGAAGGTGCTTCCGAAGGGCTTGGATCGATAGTAAGTAGAGGCGTCGGTTAATAAGTCGCCGACTCGAAGCCCGCAATCGTGCACACCCTTTGAGGGCTTAAAGTAGTTACATTCCCCAAAACCAAAAGCGCACTCAATGGCCTTCGCCCCCAACCATCTTCAATTGCATGCCAATCTAAGTCAGCGCATTGTTATTCGACCCGACGACTACATTTGGGTTGACTCGCCTGCCGAGGGTGTTCGCCGAATGATGCTCGATCGCGACGGTGATGAAATAGGCCGAGCAACAAGTCTTGTGGCGTACGCACCTTCTTCGTGCTTTCCCAAGCACACACATGGGGGAGGCGAAGAGATTTTCGTCTTATCGGGCACATTTTCTGACGAGCATGGCCACTACCCAGAAGGCAGCTACATTCGCAACCCAATAGGCAGCAGTCACACGCCTCAAATAGGTGCTGATGGTGCATTGCTTTTTGTGAAGCTGTGGCAAATGCAGGAGGATGACGCCAAGCGCCAGGTCATGCAAACCAAAGATGCCAGCTGGTTCCAAGGCTTGGTAACGGGCCTAAAGGTTCTTCCATTGTATGAACACGGAACCGAGCATGCCGCGCTGGTTCGCTGGGCTCCCAACACGCATTTCAGCCGCCACCAGCATTGGGGCGGAGAAGAGATCCTTGTAATTGAGGGAATGTTTTACGACGAGTACGGAAGCTATCCGAAGGGGTCGTGGCTGCGGAGCCCTCATTTAAGTCAACACCAGCCCTTTACGCGCGAGGATGGTGCCTTAATTTATGTAAAGACAGGGCACCTGCATACGCCCTCGTCATAGTTACCCTTTGCTAAGACATTGGGTAATTAAAAGTTCAGTCGCGAGAGGAAAAACGCAAACAGCGTTAGACCGCCAAAAATAACAATAAAGAGGATCGTAAGAACTGAAAATGTTGTGACAGTTTTTCTTTTCGCCTGGACGGCGCGGTTTGAGTTCATGAGTGTCCAATACTAGGCATATAAAGATGGGCAAACGCCCAACAAAGAGTAGCAGGCCAGACGAGCGCTAAAACCAATAGCCTTACGAAATACCTAGCCAAAGCACAGAAGATCCGCTAAATTGGTCACAGGTTAGCGTTCACAGATCACTCTTCTTTGTGAAACGTGGTGGAAATATCCATTTATAGCCTGTAGCGTGTTGTCTCCAAACTCGCCTCAGAGGTAGGGGAACACAAAGAAGCCTCAATAACGCTTCACGCCGAGCAGTTCTGTTTGGGATGTCATATTAAAGCGAAGGTCGGAGATGTTCTAGGAACGGTATCGGTACGAAGTTACCTTAAGCCCAAAGAAGACGCCTGGTGGAACGAGATGTCGCTGATGGCGTCTGCCTTAAGTATCAAGATTATTCTGCACACCATTGTTCTGTTCCTTCTTCTCAAGGTGCGAATGGAGCCACTGCTGTCATTAAGGTCCACAACCGCCGCTCTCGCAAAAGGGGTTATGAACTTATCTCCAAGGGCCACAGTGAAATCGACCGATGAGTTTGGAGAGCTTGCTGCCGACCTCAACCACTTCTTAGACCGGGTTAAGCTCATTGTTCACGATCTCGACAAAATCCTAAGTGAGGTCGTCAGCGCAGGAGAGCGTATTACCTTAATTAATCGCGAGCTTGAGCAACAAATTGATGGCCTGCGTGAGGCTGCTACTGAAAGTAACAACAGTGATGTGCAGCGTGCACTTCATTCGCAGCTCATTGCCGCCCGTGAGATGGGTTCGTTCGAGGTGATTGTTCAGAATCTCGATGAACTCGTCTCGGCCAAACTTCCCAACAACAAGGATGCACAAGACTTAAAAGACAAACTTGAGCAGCTTCGAGCAAGCTTTTTAAGAGTGTCGAATGTTGTGAAGGAGGTTACGCCCGCACCGGTGCTCGTTGACAAAGAGGCAAGCCAATATCTTGCTTTGTCCCAAGCGCTTCGAGAAATGGCGCTTCTTGAAGGGAGTATGCAGAAGGTTGCTGAGGCCGGAAGAACACTTGTCCAGCGGCTTGAGAATGGCAAAGGGTCTTAAGCGCAGCAATAGCTTTAAGTGAGAGGCCTCGTTTACTTTGTGGATGCCTTCTTCGCTCGGCAGGCGTCTGAGCAGTATTTCACGCTATCCCAGTTCTTCGCCCAGGCTTTTCGCCACGTCATCTCTCGGCCACAAACACTGCATGGTTTACTCGGCAGATAGCCTTTATTGCCTCTAAAAGAATCTTTACCTGGGGTCGCCATGGCTTCATTGGGCCTTACTTGTTAAACGCACTCTGCCTTGAAAAAGCGCTCACTCTTTTTCGCCATGCCTTATAGCTACCAGGAGTGAGCCTCGGCTTAAAAGCTCCCTTACCTCTCATGGTGCGTTTGATATTCACAGCGCCACACTTTACCAATCTGCTCACGGTCATTGACTTTCTGATAAGTAAAAGCTGTCCCGCACGAGTCGAGTACAATCGCTATGTTTAGAAATCCCGGTATTTACTCAAACTCATTAAAAGCATGATTTCGATATGGCCCACAGCATTAAGCATACCGACTCCATAGATAGCCATGGCTACCCACTTTGTTTTAGAACCAGCATAGGTAAAAAAAGGCCTGGCTCTCTGGGGCTGGGTGACTCCCAAGACTGCTTTGTTACTCAAGCACGTGCGATGGGAGGCCATCAGAAAGAAGCCGTTGTGACAGAAGGGGAGGGCGGATCTTCTTGGCGCATGGTGAGTGATGAGGGTCCGGCACTAAAGGGGACCGATCTTGCGCCATTTCCACTTGGATACATGTCCGCAGCGCTCCAAGGAGATTTACTAAGTCGTCTATCAAAATTAGCAGCTTCAGAAAGTGTCACGCTGGAAGGGTTAGTGTGTAGCTTAGAGAATGATTATATGTTTGAAGGCTCATTCTTCAAGGGTACAGGAGTGGGACATGCTTACCCACCGCGCCTTCGGTTAGAGGCCAACTCCATTGCACCAGAGAGCTTACTAAAAGACCTATTAAAACGTGCTTTACTCGCCTCACCCGTTTTAGCATCTTGGTCAAACCCGCTAAAAAATACTTTTTCCCTCTATTCGAATGGTCGTCAAATCTCTCTTCGTGATCTTGCACCAAGCCCAATCTCTGCAAAGGACCCTTTTAGTGAATGGTCTGAATCTCCCAAGCCAATTCCCGACGACAACATTTTTCATGACATAGTCAGCAAGGCAGAGCCAGTCGAAGTGAAGAACCCCACCCCCGCTTCTGGTTGGGAGACGGGCCGTGTAGATATCCCCATACGGGGTCTGTGTGAGATGACCCAAGGTATTGGTCGAATGACTACCTGGGCAAATCGTCTTGGGGGATCGGCATTTTCTATAAGAAGTGACGACCGTTCACAAAGCCCTCAAGGGCCAAGCTCACTCGCTCTCGGTAATGCTGGTATTGCATTTTGTTTCATGACCCAATTACTGCGTTATGTTGAACACCACAACATGAAAGTACGTGCCTTGCGCCTAGTTCAAATGGGTCCTTGCCAGATCCAGTCTGGGGTCGCTAGTCCTTTGCCGCTTGATACCCATGTATTCGTGAATACAGAAGAGAGTGACGAGATTATGGAGCGCTTAGTTCAGATGTCTGCAAGAACCTGTTACTTGCATGCGGCTTTAGGTGCATCACTAAGCCCCGAACTTTCTTTTACCGTAAATGGTAGAGATTTGATGAAACTGACTGACTCATAGATGCCTTTCTTACAAGTAAAGTCGATCCTGATGACTTGCTGGTACGAATGCATAGAATGCGTGTGACTCATAGTCTTAAATAACATAAGGTATTTAGTTATCAACAAAATCTCGCAGCCAATCCCCGATTGCCGCAGTAACTACGCCCATGAGAACTGCAACAAAACCCAAAAAAGGGTATTGCAACCCTATAAAGGTAGCAACCCAATATTAAAGGACTGCAATACCGACGTTTAACGTGACAGAGCGCGACGAATTACGTACGAGAGCAAGTCAACCAGCATGACCAAGAAGATCATCGTCAATAAAATACTACTGGTCTCGTTCATTTGAAACAGGCTCATATGAAAGGCAAGCATCTGGCCAAGACCCCCTGCACCCACCACACCAAGAACCGCTGCTGCTCGAATGTTGTTCTCCCAGCGATATAGCGTGTAAGACATGAGCTGTGGAAGAATAGAGGGCAGTGTGGCGTAGACAAAACACTGCACAGGGCTCGAACCGTTAAGTCGTAACGATTCGTACACGTGCTGAGGCGCGTTTTCTGCCGCCTGTGCAAACAGTCGACCAAGTACTCCGGCCGTGTGCAAGGCTAAGGCGAGCGTACCAGCCAGCGGGCCAAGGCCAGAGGCAATAATTAATATAGCTGCCCACACGAGATCGGGAACAGAACGAAGAAAGTTCAAAAACAAACGACTAAAGCGCGTAATAACGAGAGGTAGATCTTGATTTTGCGCAGCTAAAAATGCCAAACCAATTCCAGCCAGAGCGGCAAGAAGCGTACCCACAAAAGACATCGCAATCGTCTCGAACCCGGCTGCCGCAAGCTTTCCCAGGAAGTCTAAGGAGACATTGGGCTGCATGAGTTCTGAGACGAAACTGCCCATACGCTGCATGGCCTCCACCGAGAAAAGTCGGTAGAGCTGCATATCAAGGCTCCAAAAACTCAATGTTACAAGAATGATAAGCGCGACAAGGCCCCAGCAGATAGAACAGCGCCAGTGGAAAAGTACGGGAGGCATTGGCGGGGCACTGCGCTTCACTGAATTGCCTTTCGAATAAATGCACTCATTAAATCTGCAATTGCCACAAGAACCATTAAGACAATAAGAATCGTCGCTACTTCACCGCCATTGAACATTTTCATCGAGGCATCCATCTGTTGGCCAAGACCGCCTGCTCCAACAAAGCCAAGCACCGCAGAGGAACGAATGGCGCACTCCCAGCGATAGACCGTATAACTGGAGAGTTCGGTTGCATTCTGCGGAAGCAGGCCGTAGAAGAACGCTTGTAGTCTGCTGCCTCCGCCTATCAATAAGGCTCGACTTGCCTGAGTATCCCCACTCTCAAGAATTTCACCATAAATCTTTCCAAGCATGCCCGTGTAAGTTACGGCAATAGCGAGGACACCTGCAGCTGGACCAAGCCCCACGACCCTTACAAAAATAAGAGCCCAGATTAGCTCTGGAACGCTCCTAAGAACAATAAGAAACCAACGAATGAGTTGACGGATAACGAGACCCGCTGGATTCATAGGACCGGTAAGCGATGAGATTGAAAGTGCACTACTTGCTGCAAGCGCAAACGGAACCGCAAAAAGCATCGCAAGTGCCATACCAGCTGTGGCAATGGCAATAGTTGTCCAGGACTCCCTGAGAATTAAGAAGAGGAACTCGCTGTTAACCTCTGGGGGAAAGAAATCCATGACAAAGCCCGCTGTAACCCGAAGATTCTCAGGCTCAAATAACATCCAAGGCTTGAACTCAACAGCTACGAGCGAAGGCAGAAGGACAACCAGAACAGCAAGGCCCCAGAAAACGCGTCCGATCCATGCCGGATCACGCATGGCTGGCGCTTCTACCCTCATTAACGGCAGGCTATTACCGCTTTAGAAACGGAATAGTTGAGATCCTGGTCTCCCACGATAGGTTCACGCTCTTCAAGTTCATGCTCGAAATCCGCGTAGAGTGACTTTAACGTTTCATCACTCACCTGCTCACGGGCAAGGTCGAACTGAAGCGTACCGTCACGAAGACCAACAATTCTCGGAAACATCTGCCTTGCAACCGCTACTTGATGAAGCGTTGCGACGAGCGTCACACCCCTTTGATCTGCCTCAGATACCAGGGCTTCGATCGCTTGTTGGGAGCGTTTGGGGTCCAATGCAGAAAGGGGTTCGTCAATTAACCAGAGCCTGGCTGAGGACATCAATGCCTTGGCAAGGCCAACCCGTTGGCGCTCCCCCCCGGACAAACGATCCACTCGCAACCAGAGCTTCTCGCCAAGATCAAAGGCGCAAAGTGCTTCGTAAGCCTGTTGAGTAAACTTTGGCAACACGAGGTTTACTAACGAGTCAATAAATGAGAGTTCGGCGAGCTTTGCACTTGAAAGCGCGGTGATGACTCGTTGTCGAGGTGGTAACGGAGGAATCTGTGGAGCATAAAAAATTGTAGAGCGGAGTTGCTTCAATAACGATGAATTCAAAGACCAAGGATCCTGATTGCCGACGGAAATCTGGCCTGATGACGGTCTAAGCCCAACCGCTAGGGCCTGAAGAAGGGTTGTCTTCCCTGCTCCAGATGGGCCAATAACCGCAAGGTGCTCTCCGGCTTTAATTTGCAGATCAAGCTTATCAATGGCGCTCGGCGAAGTTGGAGCAGAAGCGGGATGACGAACCTCGAGAGACTTTAGGCCTATGTTCATCGGGAGTGGCAACAACCGTACTACTTTATGAGACCTGCACTACGTGCAGCGTTCTCCATCCCTTTGTAGTTTTCTGCCTTCGTGGGGATAAAACGTGTTGCCCGGGCAAGGCTCAAGATTTCTTTACCTTCAGGAGTACTTGAACGCAGATCGAGGAATGCCTTCTCAATTTTCTTTCGAAGTTCAGGCGGCATGTCTGCGTGTATCGTCCAGTTGTAGTTAAAGAAGGTTGGGGTCTCGTAAAAAACGCTCACTTTGGAGGTATCAACACGTTGGCTGTCGACAAACTTTCTCCAAACGGTCATATCAACGGCAGCTGCATCAACACGACCACTGACAACGGCGGCAATCGACGCATCATGGGCACCTGAGTAAGCCAGTCGAGACAGATCTTTCTCGGGATTAAGGCCCGCCTCAAGCATGTAAGAGCGAGGCATAAGATGTCCAGAAGTGCTTGAAGGCGACCCAAAAGTAAGGGTCTTACCCTTAAGGTCTGTCAGCTTTGTAATGCCCGACCCGGTTCGAGTAATGAAGACGGATCGGAACTTGGTATCTTCCTCACGTTGCAGAATGGGAATGACCTGACCTCCCGAACGAATGTCTGCTTGCACGAAGGTGAGACCACCAAGCCAGGCAAGGTCGATCTGCTTGTTCACCAATGCCTCGACCGCAGCGGGGTAATCGGCTACCGGGCGAAACTCCACCTTCATACCAAGGCTGATTTCGAGGTATTTCGCCAAAGGCTTGAACTTACGAATCTGCTCGGTCGAAGCCTCTTCGGGAATGGTTGTAATTCTTAACACCTGTTGAGCCTGGGCAACTATCGGTGTTGCCGTAGTTATGGCCGTAGCGAGTGTAAAAACAAAGGCTGCCACTGACGGAAGTTTTCCAAGCTTATTCACGAGTTAATTGTCCTTCACATATGGATTCAAGAGGCGGCTAAAAGAGAGAATCTTGACGCTGGCTACGCTCTCTTAGTCGATGGTATAACGAATAAGCGAGCTGATGAGGTGCGAAAAATTACATCAAAAAGACAAACAGGCGATTAATTACCGGCTGGATTTAATAGCGGTAGGTTCGACCCGTTGCTAACGCATCTCTTAAAGACACCTCAGCCCAGGTTCCGAACCGCCTGATAACGATCGAGATCACTCAGAGAATTGGACTTGACGAGCGTGCACTTACCAGTTTTGGGATTATTAATTTGACCTTTGGGGCAAGTTGCGGTGGGACTTGGAGGTGGCAGGGTTGTATCATCTTCACCCGCCGCAAACGCTGGGATTCTTACAAAAGAAAAAGCCACAAGAGCAACCACGATAAATCTGAAGTGCACACCGGATAACGCCATATATTTCACCTATTAAGTTTGAGCTCGCCGGTAGTGACAGTAGCCACCAGCTCCTTCTCGTCAGAAGCGTTCTTGGGAATCCTCAGATAAGTCAATGTACTCTGGTTCAAAGACAGGCGGGGGTGTGCGAGGTTGATAGTGCAGCGCCTTCGTTACGTCGGCAACGCTCTGGCTTGCCAACGCCATTGAATTCGGCCCCACCTGACTCATGCACCACAGCACTACTCCCGCAAGAAAGAATGCGTTTAATGTCTGAGCCTCTTGAATGTTTAGCATTGCAATTTCCTTTCTAGGGACTGGCACCATGGGCTTCGGACGTGAAGCCACTTTACGTGTTTGTAGATTAACAACTTGCGCTTTAAAAATGTGCAATTCCCCTAGACACGCTGCACCTCGAACTCTCCTCGCCTGATGACAAGCTCAAGCACGATTGAACTGAAAGATCTCCGTCTATTCGAGAGGACAGCATGGAGAGTGTCTTTGATTACAATCCCCTTGTTGGTGTTATGCGGACCAACCTTGCCGGGCCACAGTAGGCCCTGACCGCGGTGAGGGCCTAGTAGAGGTTTAGGCCTAACCACTTACAAAGCTTTGCTTTCAGTTCTGCCATACCGCATAGCCCAGCTCTCGCAATGACAGCGCTAGCCTTTTTTCTTCCTCCACTGCATCCTGATAGGACATCGGGTTCCCACACTCTAGGAACTCCATAGCCAAGCGCTCACCATACCGCTCCACATACTTGTTGCCCTTGTATCCACGCTTATGATTCTCAAGGCGCTTCTCGGGTGTGAGTCCTGTCATGCCCACATAAAGGCAAGGCCATCCAGGGACACACCCCGGGTTTGCCTGCTGAAATTTCTTTTCCTTGGTTAAGACATCCGAATTTAATAGCACAACATAGACGTGATAGTGCTTTGGGTTCTTGGCCATTTAGCAAGCCGTTTGTTTATCGGTACTCTGAATAATAGGAGAAATTTCAATTCTTTAGCGATGTCGTAATCGCTGCCCGAGCCTGAGAGGCTTTGGCCCTGCGGTCTGCCTCACGACGCTGTCTCTGTTGATCTCGTGCCGTTTGTAGTGCCAACCTCGCCCGATCTACATTGCTCTTTAAGGCCTTGAGCCTCGCCTGATCAGGCGTCAACGGCTTCACCGTTTCCCTGATGTAATTACGCACAACTTCTTCTATGGTCATGCAAGTATTTATGTCTTAACCTTTGAAGAGCCATAAAGAGCGGGGGAACCCACCTCGCCACGAAAGAGAAATTCCTGGTCGTTTCCACACAAACTCAAGAAAGGCATGCGAGGCGGGAAGCAAAGGATAACAAAAAATATCCGCGACCTAATCATTTTGTAAGTCGATCAACTATCTAACTCTTCAAACGCACCTCAAACGGCAGCGATCTCTGAAGAAATCGCAAAAGTACATAGCCAGCGACTATCCCGAGAAAATTACCCGACGCATTAACCAACGCACTATCCAGTGACCCTAGCTCACCTAAGTGGGTAACGAACCAAAACCCGGCCTTCAACAAGCCAGCAAAAACTGCTGCGAGAAAACTCAATACCAGAAGAGCCCTCCAACCCAAGTCAAGAAGTCTATCTGTACGAAAAATAAATCGCGTAAAAATTAGCGCGATGAGGGGGGCTAACGCATTAATAGCACTTGCTGAAATCGCAAAAGATAGCGGGTCACTCTTGTAAACCGCATAGACCATAATATGCCCTATAAAAATGCCAAAGGCTCCCGCAAAGCCTGCGACTAAAACAGCGAGGACACGGACAAATGCTGGCAAATATAGAAGGCTGATCTTATCTCCAGAATAAGCAACCAAAGGTGCGATAAGTTGGAAAAGGGCATACACCACATAAAAAAGAAAGGCGAAGAAAAGTACCCAGGCGAGCGCCCTGTCTTCTGGCCAAAGCGAACGGAAGGGGACTCGAGAAATTGATAAAAATATGTTGATCAACTCAGACCTTTTAACCGCAACTTTCTGGCGTTGAGTGTAATCAATATTTTCAACTAAAAAACTGGGTTTAAAGAAACCGAATTGGCTTTGAGATCAGATGGAGCTGTGCTCCTTTGCCAAAAGCATGCCAGTGGCGTAAGCTAAGAAAATCTTTGGATAATCAATAACTATCCCTTAACGCTCTATAAAAGATTCGCGATGAACTCTTGGCTCAACCTTAGAAACTTTATTGATCTCTTAAACGAGGAAACGCCCTACCAAGAATTGGACCCACTCAGCCAGCGGGTCTTGGAGTGGGTATGCACTCGGTACGACAGCAAATCAAATCTCTTTGTTCAGGCCATCGTGCTTGAGTCCAAGATCGCCTCCCCTGCCACGATTCACAAATGTCTAGCTACGCTCGAGCAGACCAATTTCCTAAATTTTGAAGTGGACCCCGAGGATGCGCGTCGTCGCATCGTCTCTCCCACGACCAAGGCATTAAAGACACTCAATACGCTAAGCAAGCAGGTCGACAAGTGGGCTTTGAAGAATGGCTAATAGATTTTCGAAAAAGGAACTCACTAAAATCAAAATCGAAATGCAACACAAGGAGCTACAGATAGAAAAAAGCCGGCTGAGTAGCCGGCTTTTTTCAGTCTTCAACGAGTACTAATAGTTGCGCTGATCACTTTGATACCTCTCACCGAAGCCCGAACTGCGTGGGGGACGGGCTTCCATTGGGCGAGCAATATTCACGGTCATCTCCCGTCCACCCATACTGTATCCCTGCATCCCGCGGATTGCTGCTTCAGCATCTTCTTTGCATGACATCTCGACAAAACCAAATCCCTTGGAACGGCCAGTGTCTCTCTCCGTCATTACCTTGGCTGATTGCACTTGGCCGTAAGAATTGAATTTCTGTTGTAAATCGTGGTCGGTCACAGAGTAAGAAAGGTTACCAACATAAAGTTTATTGCTCATTTTGAAGTCTTTCAGAAAACACACCCTGGAAAGTAGGTGCGAAGGTTAGGAAAAATACGTCGCCCGAGCTAGCGCTTGCGCTTAAAGCTAGACGGAGATGCGTGCCCCGAATATGGCTGACGGGTCTCGATATGCCGGAAAGTGATTCTCCCCTTTGATAAATCGTAGGGAGACAGCTCCAGTGTGACGTTGTCGCCAGCCAGAACTCGAATTTTATTTTTGCGCATCTTGCCTCCGGTGTAAGCAATAAGCTGATGCCCATTTTCTAAAGTCACACGATATCGAGTGTCGGGTAACATCTCGTCGACCTTACCCCTCATTTCGATCAAATCTTCTTTAGCCATGAAGCCCTCCCTTAAATTGATTTTTCAATGGCCTGAATCGGGATTAAGCATCCAGTAATGGCCCAGGACGGAGGCATAAATCATTGCGCTATGTCCTGTTCTGAACTCTGGCAGAAAACTATAAGTGTGCTGGGTTGTTCGACCCACCTCTTCTCGACTAATACAAAGAGAGGCGGTATGGTGCCCAGCGTCTTGTAAATGGCTGGAGGGCGTGATCTGAAATTCACCAACGGTGAACGAATGTGTAGTTGTATTTAATGACATTTAAACCATCTGAGTTAAGAGATCCGCACGAAAAATCCTGGATCCATAACATGACTCATGGAGGATCACCACAGAAAGATCTCTTTAGTTACGCTCGCCTAGGAGAAAGTCAATTGAGCGAGAGAGGCACACCTTGAGATGGCATACGATAAATCCAAGCGACGTTTAGGGTGTCGCTACTCAGACCGACTTTGATCACGGCTTGGGAAAGCAAAATAACCGCGATGCCTAAGTGTATCTTGTTTTTATAACGGCAATATCCTTCTACCCGACATTCGCTGGTTCATGACATCAGACAGCAGGCTATTTAGGGTTCGGCGTGTAAGCAACACAGGATCGCCATCGGTGCAGAGTTCAAAGAGCTAACTAGGAGCAATCCCAGAGATCAACCGCATATAAACCATGTGTGGCGAGGTCTCTGGCGTAATCCAGTAAGCGTAGCCCTGATGCCTTGGCGGGCAGCCCAGGTGCTCAGTATTCTGAAAAATAATGACGTGAACCAATGAATCCCATCTCTCTTCGTTCAGTAATACCCGATGACTGGCCAGTCATTCTCAGCTGGCTCAGGCAACCTCATTTAGCAGCGAGTTGGGGCCCCGCTACAACAATCTATCAGGGACTTCAGGCCCACCAGCCAGAAGACATGAGAATCATCTCTCACCACGCGACACCGATTGGGATTGTCTGCTGGCAGACGCCCACAGCCGCCGAACTGTCTGAAGCGGGCCTATCCGATCTTCCGGCTGGATTGATAGATATCGACATCATGATTGGCGATTCCAAGTACCTTTACCAAGGTCATGGCACACGTGCGCTAACTCTGGTGATAGAACAACTCTGGTCGCAGGGCGTAACCTGGATCGGTTTGGCCACACAAACCGCCAACACCCCCGCCCTGAGATCTTTCACGAAAGTTGGATGCAGTCCTTTCAGGGAGTTTGTAGAGAACGGGCAGCAATACGTTTACCTTACCCTGGGGTCAAAAATCATCACCCTAAAACGATAAGTACTACCCTCGAGAAAACCGCAGCCCAGAATTTCGTGGGCTGTGGACCTCTCAAACCTTGAGCGCTCTAAAAGATCACGACATGAAACATCTAAAAGTCCTAATATCACGACCAGATGATAGCGAGGCTCAACCCACAAGCCAGATCTTGGCATTGGCCTCCTCGTTATAAGGAAAATGCCGAATAGTGGTGTTGACAAAACGAGCAGCAAAAATTGGAATGTGATCAGCAAGAAGTGAGTCAGTAACCAACGCCATACGACTAATCTTCTGATGATGGTCACGCAGAAACGTTAAGGTGGCTCTCAACGCAGCAAAACTCTCCCAGCCTGCCCAGTCTCTGGAAATAAGCATCACTCCAGCTAGGCGCTTGTGATGGGCTAGATAGTCGTCGACCTTCGGGACAAGAAGTAGCACATCTGCTTCGGAAACTGCATGATGAAGGCGGATCGTTAGGGTACTTTCGTACTGATTAATATCGTAGTCCAGCATGTAAGAACACTAGCCGCGCAAGCTTTAAAAAGAAAGCCTCTCGAAATCAGTGGCTTATTCGACTTCTTAGTGCCTGTAGTTAAAAAGTAATTAACTGGTGAGCCAGCTGCCTACTAAAAATCAGGGTCTGGTCATGAGCAGGCCCTACTCGCGCGATGTCCGGAAACAGGACAACACACGAGAGGACCCTTACACTGACTTGATGGCATGGCACGGGCGCCACGCTAGCGTACAAGCAGCGTGGGTACGCTTGAGGATCTAAGCAGCTCATTAGTCTTGCTGCCGAAAATCAACGATCGAATTGGTGAATGGCTATAGGCTCCCATCACCAGTAAATCAATTGATTCGTCTTTAATGGCACGCGCAATAACCGTCTCGGGGTCGCCGCCAATAAGGCTTGTCTTTGTGCTTAAACCCGCAGCCGAGAGCTCGGATTGTGCCCATTTGAGTTGCCTCTCCGCCTCTTCTGGCTTGCCACCTGCCGTCACCACATGAACAGCTACTCCTTTCAAGAGGGGCTGTTCGCATATGAACTCGATACTTTTCCGAGTTGCCAAGCTACCATCGAATGCAATCAGGGCTCGCCGGGGCTCCTTGAATGTATCTGTGACCGCCAGAATGGGTCTGTTTAAGGAGCGTACTAGCCGCTCTACATTACGCCCAAGGTCTCGCTGTGTTGCGTCTGCAGATTCGCCTCGCCGACCGAGGACTAAAAGGCTGATGCCTTCTTCTTGCTCGATTACGGTCTCCTGCAGCTCGCCATGCCGCTGCCGTATATCCACCTGTTCTGCGCCCGCCGCATATGCTCTCTCACGAAGCTCCCCCAGAAAAAGTCTTCCTGCCTCTCGCATCTCTTTGACTCGAATCTCATCTTTCAGGGCTAGTTCAGTCAGAAGGGCCTCTTGTGCATTAAAGCCAATTGCACCGCTGTGATCCTCTGAGCCGCCCTCCTCGGGGTGGCGATCAAGAATATGTAAAAACTCAAGCTCGGAACCGAGCGCTTTAGCTGCCCACGCCGCGGCATCAGCAACAAAGCCCGCGTAATCTGAGCGGTCGACGCAAGCTAGTACTTTGGTGTTGTTATTCATTTATAGATCCCTCAGTGGCTGATCATGCGTTCAACCGTATCGTCTTTATCGTGGATCGCAAATCGATCGACCATCGTGGCGCTCGCTTCGTTAAGCCCAATTACCTCAACTTCGGTAGCCTCACGGCGGAACTTGAGAATTACTTTGTCGAGTGCACTGATCGCGGTGATATCCCAAAAGTGAGCTCGGCTCACATCAATACACACCTTTTCAATGACCTCTTTAAAATCAAACGATGCGATAAATTGATCGGCAGAGGCAAAGAAAACCTGGCCAATCACGGTGTAAGTTCGGGTCCGACCATCTTGGTCGACAAGTGATCGAACTCGCATGATCATGCCCACCTTGTGGGCGAAGAAAAATCCGGATAGCAACACTCCAACCAGCACCCCCTTAGCGAGATCATGGGTAAGCACGGTCGTGGCCACTGTAGAGAGCATCACCACACTTGAGCTTTTTGGATGTTCACGAAGGTTACGAATCGAGGCCCAGTTAAAGGTGCCAATCGACACCATGATCATGACTGCGACAAGCGCAGCCATTGGGATCTGACTTACCCAATCGCTAAGGAACACGATCATGATCAAGAGAAACACACCAGCTGAAAAGGTTGAAAGACGCCCCCGACCACCAGATTTCACATTAATGACCGACTGTCCAATCATGGCGCAGCCCGCCATGCCACCGATGAAGCCACTAGCAATATTGGCTACCCCCTGGCCCACACACTCACGGTTTTTATCGCTTTTGGTATCAGTCAGATCATCGACAATTGTTGCGGTCATGAGCGACTCAAGCAAGCCCACTACCATGAGCGTCAGTGAATAAGGAAAAATAATCGCCAGCGTCTGCCAATTCGGGGGTATATCTGGAATCAAAAAAACCGGCAAGCTATCAGGCAGCTCGCCCATGTCGCCCACCGTTCGAACGTCCAAGTCCAAAACGATCGCCACAGCAGTGAGCACCAGAATAGTTACCAACGGCGATGGGATTGCTTTGGTAATGTAGGGAAAGCCGTAAATGATGGCCAGGCCTGCGGCGGTCATGGCGTAAACGTGCCAGGTGACATTTGTAAGCTCGGGCAGCTGCGCAAGGAAAATAAGAATGGCCAATGCGTTTACAAAGCCCGTGACCACTGAACGTGAAACAAATCGCATGAGCGTGCCCAGCCGAATCCAGCCCGCGATGATTTGCAATATGCCGGTCAGCACGGTGGCTGCCAATAAGTACTGCAGACCATGATCTTTTACCAATGTCACCATGACCAAGGCCATAGCACCCGTTGCGGCAGAGATCATTCCCGGCCGGCCACCCACAAACGCGATCACAACTGCGATACAAAACGATGCGTAGAGCCCAACCTTTGGATCGACTCCCGCGATGATTGAAAACGCTATGGCTTCAGGAATGAGTGCAAGTGCAACGACGAGCCCTGCCAAAAGGTCGTTGCGGATATTGGATAGCCAGTCTTGGCGAAATGATTTCATAGAACTCTCTCAATGAGATGGGACATTGCCCACTCATAGGGACTAGATGCGGTTTTACTCATGGGGAAAGGGTTATCGATGTTTGGGCATCGATACTGACTGAGGGGTGGCGCCACACCGGAAGTGGCTGAATCGTGAGAGTAGCTACCTCAGGATTTCCTGAGAAGGATTTTACACGATCTTGAGGCGGACCAGGTACTAGAGGGTGATGCAAATAGGCGGTAAATAAACCTATTTACTGGAATAAGTGAGTTCCCAGATAACGTCAGCAAACCTAGGCATAGCAGCATCATGTTTAGACTGCTCTATGGAGCCAGCATCGATACCCTCAAGCTGGCAAGAAATGTCCGCACCAGCCCAGAGATGATCGACAGTTTCTATGCCGCACCACTGATGGGTGAAATGGCTATCCAAGAGCTACAAGCCAAGCGTAGGCTGCGGCCTTGGGAGCGTTGACTCTCGTCTTTGTTACTAAACAATAGAATCAACAACTCCAATGGCGCCCGATTCCATTCAAGCAATGCCAGCAACATAAGCGCTGTTACTTTTGGGCTACCAAGTCCGCAAAGCCAATGTACTCCTTGAATTGCTTACACCATATGAGCACGCTC
>Ga0181601_10002111_pt1 | contig 17063 bp, 8 predicted proteins | sample 041ome_8_FD_133020 | JGI IMG/M metagenome (GOLD analysis project Ga0181601, IMG submission 133020) | Coastal salt marsh microbial communities from the Groves Creek Marsh, Skidaway Island, Georgia - 041407BS metaG (megahit assembly) | ecosystem: Environmental > Aquatic > Marine > Intertidal zone...
CACGTCGCCGCACCCCCTGACCCCGGTGCTGGACTACTCGCAGCGCCAGGCGCTGAAGCTGCAGAAGCTCGCGGAGAAGAAGGAGGCGAAGCGCGCGGAGAAGCTCGCGGCGAAGAAGGCGGACAAGAAGGCGGCGATGCGGGCGGAGAAGGCGGCGAAGACGAAGTGATATCGGAGACGAAGTGATATCGGCGAAGCGATCGACCCGAACGCGCGACCGATCGAACGCGCGACCGTTCGACGCCGTCGATCACACGAAGGCGCGACAATGCGACACGCTCGCGGTTTCGATCGATCGAAGCGGTCGCGTCGTGTTGTGATGATTCCCGTCTACGCGTCGTCGCGCTCTGTAAACCGAAACGATTCTAAAAAAAAAAGCCGAACTCGATCCTCGTCTCGATCCTCGTCTCGCCGGTTCCAGGTTCCACGCCGACCGCCGGCGGAACCGATCGAAGCAGGCCGCGTGCTCGGCTTCATCACGCGCCGTTCCCCCGGGCCTCCCGCCACACCGCGCGACGCACGCGTCCGCGTTTCCCGCCGCCGGCAGGAGTTGGCGCGCCACACGGCCCGCCCCCGCGAACGACCACCGCGACTCGAGCTCCCCGCCCGGTGTTCGATCCGAAGGCGTCGTCGACCGCCTCGCTCGCGTCGTCCCGCACCGACGCGCCCTGATCGAATCGTCTCAAACAATCACGAACGCGACGATGAGCGAGATCCCCCAGGTCCTGAGCGTCCTGCTCCTGGACGCCGAGGGCAAGCGCGTCGCGGTGAAGTACTGGGACGAGGACATGACCACTGTGGCGCAGCAGATGGCGCACGAACGCTCGGTGTTCGCGAAGACCTCGCGCAACAACGCGCGCGGAGACGCCGAGATCGCGCTCCTGGACCAGCACGTCTTGGTGTACAAATTCGCCGCGGACCTGCACTTCTACGTGTGCGGCGCCGCGGAGGAGAACGAAATCATCCTCGCCACCGTCCTGAACGGCTTCTTCGACGCCGTGTCGCTGCTCTTACGAGGCGTGCTCGAGAAGCGAACGGCGCTGGAAAACCTGGACCTCGTGTTGCTCGCCATCGACGAGCTCGTCGACGGCGGCGTGATCCTCGAGACGGACGCCAACGTCATCGCCAACCGCGTCTCCATGCGCGGCGTCGAAGGGGAGCAGGCCACGCCGCTCGCGGAGCAGACGCTGTCGCAGGCGCTCGCGACCGCCAAGGAGCAAATCACCAGGAACCTGCTCAGGTAAGCTGGGTCGAAGCGAGTTAATAAGCGAGTATAAAGCGAGTATAAAGCGAGTACGCGTCGTGTGGGCGGCGCGTTTTAATCGAATCCGTTTTCAAGCGCTACTACGCGCCGTTCCCGCGCGTCCCGGCGAGCAACTCTGCCGCCGCCGCGGCTTCGCGCGCGAAGTGCCTCGCCTCGATTTTCCGCCGCGCGTGGAACTTGGAGGACGGATGGCCGGTCGCGGGCGTCCTCGCCAGCGCCTCTTTCGCGTCTCGCGCCTTGGCGTCCAGCGCTCGCCACAGTTTGGCGACGGGCGTCGCCGCCACCGATCGCGCCGACGCCGGCATGCGGAGCTTGGCGAAGTCTTCGGCGTACGTGCACGCGAACCACGTCTCCCAGCCGCACTTCGGCGCTTGCGACAGGGTGACCACGTTCGCGACGTGGCACCTCCCGTCGAACACGTCCGTCATGTAGTTCACGGCGGCCGTGCCGAGCTGCGTCGGCGCCGCCACCGGCCGGCCTCGCCGGTGCGCCTCGGCGCTCTGCACGATGGCGCTGCGCAGCGCCGACAGCTCGCAGTTGATGATCGCGGCTTGCGCGCAGGGCTTGACCGTCGCCGGGTCGCGCCAGTAGCTCATGATGGCCTCGAGCGCGTCCACGTTTTCGTTGCCGTTGCTGCTCTGGCGCTCGGCGCCCGCCAGATCCATGCACGTGAAGGTCACGGCGCGCGCCGCGCCGGCGCCGTCCACGACGCGCGTCGTCAGCGTCAGCGCGCAGTGCGACCGGCTCGACCCGCCGCCGGTTTTCGCGGCGGGGTTCATCTTCGTCGACGCGGTCGTGCGCTTGTCGCGAACCGCGTTCAGGACCCGCGTCGTGTCGCTCGCGGTTTTCACCTCGACGCTTCGCGCACCGATGAGCTCGCCCTTCTCCACCCGCACCTGCGCGTGGTCGTCCAGCAAGTCGAATCCCTGGCAGAAATAAAACTCGACGGCGGTGACGCTGAGCGCAAACGCGGCGACGCGCTCGGGGTGGTTCCGTTTTCGAGCCGCCAACGTCGCACACACCTCGTCCACGATGCGCGGGAACAAACCACGCAGATCGTGCTTCGGCTCACTCAGGCTCTCCTCGGGGCCCATCAGGGTGTAGGTCTTGCCTGTGCCTGTTTGCCCGTACGCGAACACGAACGCGGACTGCGGGTCGTCGGCGTCCAAGTACGTTCGTAACAACGGGCGCGCCACTTCGCGGAACAGCTCTTCCTGGCTCGCGCTCGGGCCGAACACGCGCTTCGGGAACGCGTAGTGCGTCTCGCCGTGGCCGTCCACGAGCGTGACCCGCGCATGCTTCGCGTCGCTGGGCACCGCGGCGTCCGACCAGGAGGCGAGGCGCTTGTACACCGACGCGCCGTCGTCGACGTGCCCGCCGACGTTCTCGGGAAGGATCCGCGCGAACACGGGGGGGGCGACCAGGTCGCCCCGGGGCGTGCGCTTCGCCTTCGGGGGCATGGCGGCGCGCACCCGAAAAACAAACGCGCGCCGCGGAACCTCCCCCTCCCCCTCCCCGCGGGGGTGGAGTGAGGACGCGGAGCCCGGCCGTTGGATGGTACTCTCGTTATGCTCGATAAAAACGCCAAGTCCAATCAGTCTTCGCCGCTTCGCCCCGACAGACGTTTCTATCGCCCGTCCGCCGAGAACGAGACCTGCGAGGCTGCACGCGAGGACGACATCGGCCTCCGGGTGACGCCATTGTCCCCGGCGCGGTCGTCGGCTCCAGAAGCGTTTCCTCTTGACGTTGACGAGACACATGGCGACCTCCGCGATTCGCCCTCTGGTGCGCGCCGCATCCCCCGCGCGCGAACCCGCGTCGCGTCGTCGACGTGTCTTATCCCGATCCGACGTGCCCACCGGCGCTTTTTCCTATCGCCGCCGAGCGCGCCGCGCGCGATCGAGCGGTCGACCCGACCGACGTTCTGACGCGCCCGACTGACCGCGCGTTCCCACGCCGCACCCCTCGCACCGCAGGGCATTCGCGTGCAACGCGCGGCGATTCGGTTCCGCGCCTCCGCGGCCTTGACTCGCCCCGCCGCGGCGTACGTCGCGGGCGCGGCGCGTCCCGGCGTGGCCCCTTTCGGCGCGACGCGAACCAGCCTCTGCGGCGTCGGCGCGTTCGGCGCCGCGCCGTCGCGGAGGATGCCACACCCGGCGTCCGCGTCGCACTCCCGAGCGCTCTCCGTGACGCGCGCCGCGAGCGGGCGGGACGTCGTGGACGTCTTGAAAGAGCGCGGGCTCCTGGATGCGTGCACGAACGAAGACGAGCTCAGGGAAGCGGCGGCGAGCGGATCTTTGTCCGTGTACTGCGGCTTCGACCCGACGGCGGACTCGTTGCACCTCGGCAACTTGCTGGGCATAATCGTCCTGGCGTGGTTCCAGCGGTGCGGCCACACCCCCGTCGCGCTGCTCGGCGGCGCGACCGGCCGCGTCGGCGACCCCTCCGGCAAAAGCGCGGAGCGGCCCGTGCTGGACGACGCCACGATCAACGCCAACACGAACGGCATTCGGACGATCCTCGAGGACGTGCTTCGCAACTCGGCGGAGATGGCGCGTGAGGATCCTCACGGCACCGAGGACATAAAGACCGCGGTTGTGCGTAACAACCTGGAGTGGTTCGGGTCGATGGGCTTTTTGGAATTTCTGCGCGACGTCGGAAAGTACGCGCGCGTCGGGACGATGATGGGGAAAGATTCGGTCAAGACCCGATTGGAGAGCGATTCCGGGATGTCGTTCACGGAGTTCTCGTACCAGCTCCTGCAAGGGTACGACTTTTGCCACCTGTTCAAGGAGCACGACGTGCGCGTGCAGGTGGGCGGATCAGACCAGTGGGGGAACATCACCGCCGGCACGGACCTGATTCGGCGGATCGTCGACGCGGACGCGGCGGAGGACGGAAAGTCGCGCGCGTTCGGGATCACGTTCCCGCTGTTGCTCAAGGAAAACGGCCAGAAGTTTGGCAAATCCGAAGAGGGCGCGGTGTGGCTCGCGGCGTCGCGCCTTTCGCCGTACAAGTTTTACCAGTACATGGTGCAGAGCACGGACGCGGATGTCATCCGGTTCATGAAAATGCTGACGTTCATGCCCATGGAGGAGATTGCGGCGATGGAAACCGCGATGACGACGAACGAAGACTACGTGCCCAACACGGCGCAGCGGAAGCTGGCGGAGGAGACCACGCGGTTCGTGCACGGCGCCGAGGGGCTGCGCAAGGCGCTCAAGGCTACCGAGGGTCTGCGGCCGGGCGCGGACACCGTGCTGGACGCTGAGACGCTGGAGGCGCTCGCGGAGGTGATCCCCACCGCCGAGCTGCGCGCCGACGAGGTGCTGGGCCAGCCCGTGGTGGACGTCATGGCGCTCGCCGGGCTGCAGAAGAGCAAGGGCGAGGCGAAGCGGCTGGTGAAGGGCGGCGGCGCGCGCCTGAACAACAAAAAGGTTGAGACCGAGGACGCAGTCGTCGGCGAGGCGGACGTCATCGAGGGGCGGGTCATGATGCTCGCGGCGGGGAAGAAAAACAAAATGCTCATCAGGATCGTCTAGGCACTAGTCAAGTCTTGTCATACGAAGGTCGTACTTTATTATAATCGCACGTCACGGCGCGCGCTACCCGAGCTGCGTGACGCTCAGCCCCGGCCGCACGTCACCCACCATCGCCTTCTTCCCCATCTCGCGCTCTTCCTGCTTGAACGTGGTCTTCAAACCCTTCTTCGCCGCGCGCGCGTCCCGCCTGCCCGCCTTCACCGCCGCCTTACGCGCCTTCTTCTCCTCGGGGGTCTCGCCCTTGCGCCGGATGTTCGACCGCCACTCCTCGCCGACGTCCTCCTCCTCCTCGTCCGAACCGTCGTCCGCGAGACGCTCGTCCCCATCGCCGTCCTCGCCGATCGCCGCGAGGTTCGCGGCCGTCAACAACGAGCCGCCCCGTCCCTTGCCGCGGCGCGAATGCACGTAGTCCACGGGCAAGCCGTTCGTCTGAGAAAGACGAATCAGCGACGCGCCGGGACCGTTCGCGGCGGCGGCGGCGGCGCCGCCGCCGCGCCTCTTCCCCCGGCCGGACCCGGACCCGGACCCGCCGTGCGGCTCGTCGATCACGCTCGGGTGGTTTTCCAGGTTGCTGTACGTGCTCACGATGGTCTCGCAGTCCCAGCTCTCCCGGGGGGCGTTGCGGAGGTACTCGATCTCCTCGCCGTCCGGCGCGCCGCGACGGTCGTCGTCGTCCTCGAGCTCGAACCGGCGCGACGGCGTCCTCGAACTCGCGGCGGGGAGATCATCGTCCTTCGTCTCCTTCGTCTGTCGTTCGCGTTCGTCGTGGGGAACGTTTTCTTCCCCATCGTCTCCCTCATCATCGAGTCCCATCTGTCGCATCAAGCGCGTCGGGATGTCTAAGCCGGCGCGCCGCCGTGTCGCGACCATCGCCCTGAACGCGTCGTGCACGTCGTCGCGCGTGATGCGCGGCACCGCCGGTTTCGACCGCTCGATGCCGTCCTCGTCCACGTCGTCGAGGAGCGGTTTCGCTCGGCGCATGTCCACGTCATCCAGTCCATCATCTTCGAAGAGCGCGTCGTCGTCTCGCTTACGCAGTTCGCGACCCCGTCGGTCGAACTCGTCCGCGTTCGCGCCGCCCATCGCCGTCTCCGCCGCCGTGCGGTACTGCTCCGGTCTCCGCTCGGCGCGGAACGCCTCGAGCACGGACCCGAACCGATCGAGCTCGGCGCGTCCAAAGATGCGCGGGTCGTCCTCGTCCAGCTCGCCGATCTCGTCCGAGTCGTACCCGCGGGCCATCGCCTCGAACAGCGTGTCGACATCCCGCGCCTCCGCGCCGAGATCAGCGGCGCGCTGCTCCGCCCACTCGTCCTCGTCCAGATCGCGGTCGGTGCCGGCGTCCGAGCCCGGGCCGCGGTTTAGGGTCCCGCCGCCGCCGCCGAACGCCGCGCCGCTCGCCAGACCCTCCTCCTCCTCCTCGAGCAGATCCTCCTCGACGATCTCCTCGACCGTCGCGAGCGCGTTGTCCACCTCGGCGTCGTCGTACCGCAGACGGATGGGCGGGAACGAGCTCTGTGGCCGCGCGCTCGTCTCGTCGCCGCCGAGCATCGCCTGCAAAATAAAGTCATCCTGAAGGTCGCCCAGGCCGCCGTCCCGGAACTCGTCCAGCGCGGGCAAAGCATCGTCCTGGGCGAGCTCGAACTCCTCCATCTTCTCGATCATGCGCTCCAGCTCGATCTTCGCTGTGCCCGAACTCGGCGCGCGGGTCTGCTTCGCGACGACGGCGTTCAGCAGACCCGAGCTCGCGTCGTTCTTCGCCGCGTACACGCGTTCGTCCGTCACGGCTTTCACGCGCTCGTGCGTCCATCGCTGCTCGGCGTCGGCCTCCTCGGGGCGCACGCGGTCGTCGGTGATCGCGACGGCGGCGTCGCCGTCGCGCTCGACATCCTCTCGCAAGAAAACCTGCTCGCTGTCGTTGCCGCGTTTCCCGGAAGGACCGCCGATCGAATCCGCGTCGTCGGCGCCGAGGATGCCTCGCACGTGGTCTTTGCGCGTGGGGACAAACACGACGCCGCCGCCCTCGCCGACTGTGCGCAGATGCCGCGTGTAGTCGTACCCGTCGTTCGGGTCGAAGCCCAGTTCCCGGAGCTCGCGTTTTTTCTCTCTCGAAAGTCGCTCGCGCCTCGGCATCGGGCCGTCGGGGGTCATGATCCACGTCACGTTGGACATGGAGGAGAGGTTCGAGTACCCGGAGTAGGCGCTCGCGGTTTCCGTCGCGGAGTCGTCGAAGACGGAACCGTCATCCACCCCACCCGCGTCCGCCAGCGCGTCGCGCACGTGGTGGTTGTCGTCCTTGCGCATCCACATCTGCGTTCCCCGCTCGGGGTTGGAATCGTCGCCCTCCTCCGCCTCGGGGCGCGCCATCAGCGCATAGGTCACGGCGTTCTTCTTGTCGATGAACGCCTTCTTGCGCGAGCCGCCCATGGTTCAGCGGGTGTCGTGAAAAATCAGCGCGGACGCGCGTCGAGGGGGGCGGAGGCGCCGCCTGCCCTGGCTCGAAGACGCGCGCCGAGCGGGGACGCGCACGCGTGACTGCGACGTGCGCTGGAGCGTCGGATCGCCGCGGGGCTCGAGGGGTGCCGCGCGTTCGAGCGGCGCGATGTGAGGCGGCGGCGGCGGCAGATTTCGATGGAACGACTGGCGTCGCGCCGCCCGTCGGGAACGCGAGCGATGGATTTACACTTTCACACAGTGTCGAGTGTGGCGCGACTTGCGTCGTTTCCAACTGAGCCGCGCGACCCGCTACCGTACTCTCGCGGCCGACGGGCGCCGCGAAACAACGCGCATCGCCACGAGCGCCGCCGCGGCGATCGATTAAATCTCCGGACAGCCGTATACGTACCGAGACGCGCATTCGACCGGCGCGTTGACGTGAGGTCCGTGTGGATGACTCGAACTCGCCGCGTCGTTTCGCGCGAACCGCTCGCTTCGCGAAACCGGCGCCCCTTCTCGCGATCGTAGATACGGAAGGCTTCTCTACGCGTCGTCCGGCACGAGCGACGCGTCGATGGACGACCCCCAGTACCGCACCGCGCCGAATTCGGACGCGCCCAGCGCGTCGGCGTCGGACGCGCCCGCCCCCGAAGACGCGTCGTCGCCTTCGTCGCCTTCGTCCTCCTCCGCCAGCACGACGTCGTCCTCCTCGGCGTCGCCCGCAAACGGCTCCGCCGCCGTCGCGAACGCCGGCGCGCCCACCGCGGGTTCGTCGTTCGCGTCCGCGCCTTCCTCGCGGACCGACCGCGACTCGTTCTTGAGCATGAGAGACGCTAAACGCGCCCCCGCGTCACCTTGAAACAACCCCGCCGCGATGCTCGCCGCGCCCCCGAGCGCGTTCGCCAGCTCGCCATCCTCCTCGACGCCGTCCTCGTCGGAGCCGTCCTCGTCGCCGTCTCGCGAACGATCGTCATCCCCGGGGAACCCGATGTCGCGCTCGTCGTCGTCGTCGTCGCCCTCCTCCTCCTCCTCCTCCAGACCGCCCCCGGAGTACCGGTCGTACGCGTCGTCGCGCGAGAAACCCGCTCCCACGCCGAGGTCGAAGTCGCCGTCGTCGCCGAGTGTCTCGTCGTCGTCGTCGGGATCGTCCAGCCCGGCGGGGCGGCCGCAGCGCCACGCGCGCGTGTTCTCGAGCGCGTTTCGCGCGGCGAGCTCGCCCTCGCGGTACGCGGACCAGCGCGGGTCGGACTCGAGCTTTTCCCGCACGAACGCGCTCGCCGCGGCGCGTCGACGAGCCGAAACACCGTCAACACCGTCAACACCGTCAACACCGTCTGTGTCCTCGCCGAGTGTCTCGTCGTCGTCGTGTGTCTCGTCGTCGTGTGTCTCGCCGTCTCCGCGCGCCGCCGTCTCCTCGCTCGCGTCGGCGTCGCCCGCGTCCGTCGCCGGCGATTTCGTCTCGCCCGCGGCGACGCCGGCGAGCGCGTTGCCCAGCCTGGTGACGTGCCCGAGGTTCCCGGCGCGCGCAGGCCCGCGCGCCGTCTCCACCGCGCGCGGCGCCTGCGTGACGAGCCCGACCACGTCGCAGCCGCCCGCCTCCTCCCGGTCGAAGAGGTGCGCCAGCAGCGCGGGCTGGCCCCACTCCAGGACGTCGCGGCACATCCGCTCGACGTGGTGGTGCAGGAAGTTGTTGAACGGGTACCGCCGGAACAGGCCCACGCACAGGGGCAGCGCGCCGGAAGCGACGATCTCCTCCGCCACCGCCTCGCTGCGCGCGCTCACCAGCGTGGCCACCAGGTCCACCACCTTGACGCGCTTCAGCCCCAGGGGGGGGGTCATCTCCCCCCACGGCGTCTTCTGCGCCGAGGCGTCCCCCGCCAGGTCCAGGAACGCCGCCAGCCGCGGGAGCGCGCGCGCGCACGCCACCACCGCCGCGGGCGGCGCGCGCCGGGGCTCGGGCGGCGCCTCTCCGGTTTCGGCAGCCAGGAACGCCTGCATCGCCTGCGCCGGGCCGGCGGCGCGTTTCGCGTCCAGGACGGCGACGGCGACGTCCACCACGTTCACCAGAGGCGACGCGGCGGCGCCCGAGTGCGCCGTCGCGGGGAGGGGGGGCGTCGTGCTCGCCGCGTCCACGTCGTTCGCGCCCGAGGACCCGTCCAGGCGCGACCCGTACGTCGCCGCGCTCTCCCCGAGCGCCGCGCGCTCGAGCCCCTTCGCGAAGAGCGCGCGCATGGCGTCGGCGGTGGCCAAACGGTCCGCCAGCGCGCTCGGCGCGCCCCGCGCGATGCCCACCAGCACCTCCGCCGCGTTCGCGCGCCTCTGCGCGGTGTCCGCTGATGAGCGCATCAGCGCTGATGGTTCCCCGTCCGCGTCTGATGACGTCTCGGGTGCCTCCCCGAGCGCGTCCAGGAGCTGGTCCAGGAGCGTGGTCTCCGCGAGCCACCCGGTCTGGTCCGCGCCGTGGATGGCGCTCATCAGCATGCCCTGCATCGGCGAGACGCCCGGGTCGTCCGCGCCGACCAGTCGGAGCAGAACCTCCGCGACGGCGAGGTTCTCGATCCTGCCCACGAGCAGTCGTAACACGTGCGGGTTGTTTTGGAAGAAGCGCGTCGTCTCGGGCGCGCGGCGCGCCACCACGCACCCCACGACTTTGCCGAAGTATCCGGCGCGCGTCGGGTGCAGCGGCTCGTCCGTGTCGATGAACGAGACGATCCGACCGAACAGCGCGCACTCGTCCTCGCACAGCGTCGCGAACACCGCGTCCAGCTCGCAGCAGAAGATCTCGCACGCCAGGTACGGGTACTTGAACTCCCGCCGCGCGTCCGCGTCGGGGGGGGGGGGATCCGCCACGAACGACACGAGCTTCTCAACCGCGGGCTTGGTTTTCAGGCTGCGTGATTTTTTTATATTTTTTTTTGTCAGATCGCGTCGGGTCGCGTCGTCGCGGACGTCGGTCGGGAAGACACGCGACAGGGGGCGTGACAGGAATAAGGGCGTGGGCGTTAGTTAAGCGGGTCAGGCGGTGCGCGTGGAACGCCGCGCGCGGTCGACGCGGCGGACGACGCGACGAACGAACGAAACATTCTCGGAGACGGCTGGTTCGAGCTGGCGCGCGAAAACGAACGACGAACGCGAAGCGGGAACGCGTGCGCGTGACGCGTCGCGGGGCGCGATCTGGGCTTCGCGGGAGGCACGCACAAGTTCACCAGGCGGCTGTTCAGGGATTTGCACTCCTGAATCACGTCATCCTCCTCCAGGAGCTCCTCCAGGGTGAAGCTCTCCTTGTCGAGCACGAGCTGCGAGGAGGAGGCGCGCGGTTGAAGTGGGACGCGCAGATTGCGGTCAGTTTCGCGCCCGAACGCGGAGCGGGCCTGCTCTCGAGAGGGGGAGAGGGAGAGCGCGAGCGGCCCCGAAGAGGGAAGCGCGGCGTCGCGTCCCGAAGTCGACGCGGAAGCGCCGCATGGACGTCATCGCGACGCCCGCACCGGCCAAGCGGCTGAGGGCGGCGGCTCGGACGCGTCGCGTTGTTGCTCGGATCGGGCCTCGGGACGCGCCCCGCGCGAGGTGGGCACAGATGCGAAGATCGCGCGGTCGTCACGGTCCGCGAAGAGACGCACCTCGACGGGAGATGCCTGCACCAGTCCAGGCGACCTCCAAAACATGATCCCGCGGTCGCGTGAGGTCGGGCGCCGTGCCGGCGCGCGTCGCTCTGCGCGGCGCGCGAGGTCCACGACAGGGAGAACGTTTGCGGACAGACGCGCGCGAGCGTTCGCGGGACGCAGACACGCAGCTCGGATCGTCGAAAGCGGACGCGGCGGGACCTTGATCGATTCGACCGACAACGGCCATTTTCGTTGACCGGCGAAGACCGATCATCACGGGGCGAGAAGAGCGGTTTTTTTATTTATGTTTTTTTAGATCGTCATCGCCCCGACGCGCGGCTCCCTCGTAGTCTAATCACTTGTTCTTCCCCTTGCCGTTGAACACGTCCTTGGTCACGATGTTCGCGTCGGGAATGCCGTAGTGCTCGCGCAAAACGACGCGCGTCTTCTCCACCGCGTTGCCCGCGGCGACGATCGCCACGGCGCCGGACGCGCGGTTCTTGGTCGCCTCTAAATCCGCCACCTGGCAGTTGGTCGCCAGCGTTCGCGCCAGCGTCTCTCGCAGCTCCTCCGGCTCGATCAGGTACGTCTCGAACCCGAGCACGCGCGTGACTTTGCGGTCGCCCCCGCGCCGCTCGCTCTCCACCCGCACGGGCGCCAAGTCTCCCTTTTTCGTCGCCGACCGCGCGCCGCGCGAGACGAACGTCACCGGGTGGAACCGGCCCAGCCACGTTTCGCCGAGCGCGTCTCGCCGCTTCGCGTGCGTCGGGTACGGATCGCCTTTTCTGAGAACGCCCTTGAACAAGGCGTCGCACAAGACGGCATCCAACGTGATGTGCGCGCGGCTCGGCGCGCCCGCCGCCAGGTCCGCGAGGTCGCAGTACGCCTCCGCGACAGCCGCCGCGCCCTCGCGCGTGTACAGGGTATCCGGCGCGCACGGGAACCGGTCGGGCCCGTGCGCCTCCGCCAGCGCCTGAAACACGCCGAGCGCGGAGGCGGGAACGCGGAACCTACGTTCCAACACCAGCGGAGACTGTTTTATGCTTGTTTTATGCTCCGCCGCGAACGCCGCGAACGCAGCGCCCGTGTACATCGACGCGCGCGCGTCGGCGTCTCGCTCGGCGTCCGATCGCTCGCGCGCCTCCGCGTCGCCCGCCGTCTCGAACGTCGAGTCGAAACTCGGAAGGACCTTCTCGAGATCCGCGTGCGTCCGGCGCACGCTCGTCACGACAAACTCCTTCGTGCGCGGATCTTCCTTGCCGGTGAGCCACCCCCGTTTCGCGAACGCGGCGAAGACTCGGGACATCTTCTTGTGACTGCTCAGCCGCACTTCAAGCGGCGGCGCGCCGGCGGCGCGCGAAGGCGATACGTGCCGAAACCAGAACGAAGAGCTCGGCGCGGGCAGGTCCGCGTCCTTCACGCGACGCGCGATGGCGTACGCGAACGCGGCGTCGATGCGCGCGTCCATCGCGTCCACGGTTTCGACAACGCTCGTCTCGACAACGCTCGTCTCGTCTCGAACGCGCTCGTCTCGACCGAACGCGTTCGTCTCGACGAGCGCGTTCGGCGGGAGAGCGCCGCCGCCGCCGCCGCCGCCGTCGCCGCCGCCGTCGTCGGCGTTCTTTTCGTCTTCTTCGTCTTCGTCCAGCGCGAGACCCGCGTCGTGCTCCGATTCTTCCGCGCCCACGACGCCTTTCTCCAGGAAGCCCTCGTTGGGGAGCAGCGGCGGCCGCGCGGGGTGCGCTGCGGCCATCGCCCAAAGCGCGTCGCGGTAGCACGAGCGGATCCGCAAAAACTTTCCACTGGATCCTTTTTCGCCAAACTCGGCCGACCCCACGCACGTCTCGCCCACGGCGAGCGGCGTGGGGTTCCCGGGCACGGTCACCGCGAAGAGTTTCCCGACGCCGAACGGCACTGCCGTGCTGGGAACGCGGCCCACGCCGGGCAGCATCAGGTCCGCGCCCCGCACGAGGTACCGTGTCACCGCGCAGTGTCTCAGCACCACAGGCTCGCCGAGCGCCCCGGGCGCGCGCCACAGCGCAAAGTACGTCAACTCGTAGTCCCCCTTCCCCGAGTGGTCGATCACGACGGGTGCGCCGTCGCTGAGGTAGATCTGCACGCGCGACGGCGCCGGGGACTTGACCAGCTCGAGCACGCTCTTCTTCCCGCCGACAATGGCCTCGGCGTCGTCGGGGTCGAGGCGCAGCTTTTTCGCCAGCTCCTTCTTCAGTCTCTTCACGTCGCTGCCCCCGAGCTTGTGCGTGCCCGTCACCGGCAGGGGCTTGCGGAACATGGCCGGCGATCGCCCGCGAGGCGTGTCCCGCCGTTTCGAGCGCCCCGCGCCTCTCCCCGGCGAACCCCTCGGGCACGCCCGCACTGTTCGACGCCGGCGAGAAATCCGCGCTCATCAGCACCTCTCGTGGTACTTTCAGACATTGCGCTTTTTCCAAATTTCGCGCAAACGAAGGGAAAGGAAGGGAAATCTCGACGGCACCCTCGAGCGATGGTTGGGCCGCCCCTGCCACGCGTCATCTCCAGAGAGGACGACAACCAACCGCCGAACGTTGAACCGACGCGGATGGCGTTCGAACGCGTGCGACCACTCTCGCACGCGCTCGCGTTACGTCTGTCCCCAAGATGATCGCCGCGACCTTCGCGCGTGCCATCGCGCGGCCGCGCGCGCGCGCCGCGCCCGCGATGCGTCGCGCGCCCGCCTCCGACCGACGCGCCGCGTCCGCGTCCGCTTCGTGCGCCTCGAGCGGACGCGTCTCGGTCCCCCGGTCCCGCGTTTCGTCGGCGCGCGTCGTCGCGGCGCGCGCGTCCGCGGACCCGCGCCCCCGCGCGCAAACCACGCACGGCTCCATGGATGACGATGACGGCAGCGGCAGCGGCTCGTTCGATGAAGAACTGGTGTACCCGGACCTGGAGATGTCGTACGACCAGAAGGACCTCTCCAACTCGTGGCCGCGCAAGCCGCTCAAGATGATGGGGGTGAAGGAAAAGTTTGAGTACGTCTTCGTGCGCGTCACGCTCGTCGCCGCGGGCGCCTTCGCGCTGCTCGGCGTCGTGGCGTCTTTGATGCTCTCCGGGTTACTGTTCGCCATGGGCATGAAGGAGGTGGCGATCCACGCCGTCGGCGCGTTCATGCAGAACAACGCGGTGGGTTTGGTGTCCGCCGCGGTGGGCGCGCTCGACCGCTTCCTGCTCGGCATGGTGTGCCTGGTGTTCGGCTTGGGGTCGTTCGAGCTGTTCCTGGCGCGCTCCAACCGCGAGGGCGAGGTGCGGGACCGGCGGCTGAAGAAGCTCGCGTGGCTCAGAGTCAGCTCCATCGACGACCTGGAGCAGAAGGTCGGCGAGATCATCGTGGCGGTGATGGTGGTGAACCTGCTTGAGATGTCGCTGCACATGAAATACGCGCAGCCGGTGGACCTGGTGTTCGCCGCGCTCGCCGCGTTCTTCTCCGCCGGAGCGCTCGCGGTGCTGCACTGGTCCTCCATGAAGCACGGGGGCGCGCACTGAGCGCGCGCGGATGACGCGCGTCGCGAATCGGCGCACGTCGGCGCGTCGCGAATCGGCGTTTTTTTTCCGCGCCTGATGAGAGCCTGTTCGGCGCCGCCCGTCCGCGACGAACGGCGTCGCGAGGCGTCGACGCGCGTATTCTTTCTCGGAGAGTGTCATACAATGAATTGAAGTGTTGTTTCGTTCACACCAAGCCTACTCACTCACGCTACTCGACTCACCGAGTCGCGCCCTCTTCCCGCTCGCTCCGCCCCCCCCCCTTTTCGTCCGTCGAGCCCCCCAGCGATCCCCCGACGTTGACCTGGTCGATGAGCCGGTCCTTGAACGTGCGCTCCTCCGACTTGGCGTCCCCGTCGCCCGCGCCGCGCAGCCCGCTCGGCTGCGCGGCCTCCTCGAAGATGTCGTCGCGGATCAGCGTGTGCAGGCGGTCGAACAGCTGCGCCTTGACCTGCGAGAACGCCAGCTCCAGCCGCGAGAGCTCGGCGGTTGCGTTTTTGTTGTACATGAACAACCCGTAGTACAGGTCGAACGAGTCGTTCGAGGTGTTGTTCACCAGCGACAGAAGGCTCTCGTACCCTTTCGTGTTGATCGTGGTCTCGGTGAGCTCCATCGTCCCCAACATGCGCCCCACCGTGTGCGTGATGAACTGGCTCGACGCCGCCTGGATGTCGTGCTCCTCGCAGCTCATCTCCACCATGCGGCACCCCTCGTCCGCGAAAACGGAGAGCAGCCGGTCCACGCGCTCGCGCCGGGACTTCTCCTCCCCGACGCGCACTTTGTCGTACACGAGAGGCAAATCTTTCCAGCTCCCCTTCCCTGAGTCGGGGCCGAACATGGGGTGCAGGCACAGGATGTCGAAGTTGTCCGGCATGCGCTGCAGGAACAGCTGCTTCGGGAACTGCTTCACCGACAACACGTCGGCGACGAGCGTGTTGCGCCGCAGGCGCTGCATGGGGAACGCGTTGATGGTCGCCTCGGTGGACAGGATGCTGGTGCAGAAGATGACGACGTCCGGGTGCATCTCGCAGAAGTCATCGGGGTCGCGGTAGTACCCGACGTTCAGCGAGGCTGCGATTTGGCCATAATCCGAACGGGACGTGGCGATGACGTCGTGGCCGTTCTGAATGAACCGCTTCGCGAGGAACTGGCCGAAGTTCCCGAAGCCCACGATGCCGATCTTCAACGCGCGCTTCTTCTCAACCTTCTGCCTCTGCTTCGCCTCGAAGTCGAACGGCTGCGCCGCGTCCAGCGCGCGGGGGGTCACGGGCGAGGCACGGCGCGCGCCGAGGCGCGACTTTGACGCGCGGGGGGACGAGCGCCGCTCGGAAGAGAGCGCCCGGATCTCGCCTCGCGACGTGACCGCGCGCCGAGCGCCGAGCGCGGCGGATCGGACCTTCGCGTTCCCCTTTACGGGGTGGCGAATCGAGGCGCAAGCGGTCGCGGCCCCGGCGACGACGAAAGTCGAGGCAAACATCGTGCGGATTCGCCTACGAGACGTTCGCTGGTGTGGGGACGAGCGCGGCCCGAGCGGTCGCGTACGTGCGCGGCCAACCTGCGGCGCGCGACGTGGATAACGAGCCGGCGCGGCGGCGAGGCTTTTTCAGGACACGAAGACGCTTTTTGAGACCAAACCTTTTCTGGTCCTTCAGATGTTCAGTAGCAGCGGCGGTGGAATTGGACCAAAGACCGCCCGCGTCCAGTGTCAGGGGCGCGGCGCCTCGGGTGGCGATGTCGTCCGCCTCGACGCTCGCGCGGCGATCGGCGCGGCTCGCGCGCGCGAACGCGGTTCGTCTGTTCGGCGACCTCGCGGTCGGGCCGCACCGCCCCCGTAGCGCGCATCTTTCGCATTCGGCGTTTCTCAACCACGACGGCGCCGCGCTTCGCGAGCTCGCGCACGTACGGCCGTGGCACGCGTTTGGCCGCGAGGGTTTACACGCGCGGGGCTTCAACAGCGCGAGCGTCGCGCACCGACGCGCGGGCGACCCCGCGCCGCCCGTCGCGGCGGACGCGGGCGCCGGCGTCGGTCCCGACACGCGCGCCTCGTCGGATCCGAAGACGCACCGAAACGCGGCGGTCCCCGACGCTTCCTCCGACGCCGCGTCCGGACGCGCGGTTCCCGGCCAGAGCCGCATCGTGCGCGTCGCCAACTTCGTGGCGCGCGACTTGCTCACCGCCGACTCCCTCGGCGAGCTCGTCGCGAAGATGCGCGAGCACCGGGACATGGCGTACCTGGTGGCGACGCGCGAAGCGAGCCCGTTCCCTTTCGTGTTCCGCGCGGGGTGCAAGTTCGACGAGCGCGGCGCGTTTTCCCGCGGCGCCGCCGCGGATGCGCTGTGCGGCCCGTGCGACGCCGCCTCCGCGAACGCCGCGCGCCTCGCGGAGGACCCCGAGGCGCGCCCGATCGCGTGCACGCTCGAGCCGCGCGAGTGCTTCAAGACGCAGCAGTACACCTACTTCGCGGCGTGGATGTTCCTGTGCTACGCCGGGTTCGCGGCGGCGCACGTCGCCGCCAAGGCGGGCGCCGCGCGCCTCGGCGCGTGGGCCGACGCCGCCGACGACGCCGCGCGCGCGAAACGTATCGCGATGCGTACGTATACCGACACCACCGCCGGCGTTGACGCCGCGGCGATCGATTCGGTAAAAAAAGAGGAGAAGGAGGCTTGGACGTTCGCGTCGGCGCGCGCTTCGTTCGCGCGGCACGAC
>Ga0181601_10002113_pt1 | contig 17062 bp, 12 predicted proteins | sample 041ome_8_FD_133020 | JGI IMG/M metagenome (GOLD analysis project Ga0181601, IMG submission 133020) | Coastal salt marsh microbial communities from the Groves Creek Marsh, Skidaway Island, Georgia - 041407BS metaG (megahit assembly) | ecosystem: Environmental > Aquatic > Marine > Intertidal zone...
ATGCCCGTGATCAACAAGGCGGTGGAGTCGTATCAGCTCGACCAGTACTACGATCAGGCTCTTTCGCTCGTGGTCAGCGGTCGGGCGCGTGATGCATTCAATCTCGAGGCGGAGTCAGTGGCCACTCGTGAGAAGTATGGCCGCAACACGTTTGGGCAGAGCTGCCTGCTCGCCAGGCGGTTGGTTGAGGCCGGCACCCGCGTTGTGGAAGTGATCTGGCCGAAGGTGGCCAACAGTGACAACCACTCCTGGGATCACCATACGGGGCTCTCTGCCCGGATGAAGAACCAGTCAGCCCCGATGCTCGATGCTGGTCTTTCCGCCCTGATTGAGGATCTCGACGATCGCGGGCTGCTTGAGGAAACGATGGTGGTCGCCGTGGGTGAGTTTGGGCGAAGTCCGCAGCGGGGCGTGAGCACCAGTGGAAATGGCAACAGCGACGATGGCCGCGACCATTGGCCGTATTGCTACACGGGCATCATGGCTGGCGCTGGAATCCAGCGTGGCTATGTGCACGGCGAAAGCGACCAGACGGCAAGCGCTCCGCTCACCGACCCGGTGCATCCCGGCGAGGTGCTGGCCACGATCTATCACGGGTTCGGTATCGACCCTGAGACGATTGTCTACAACCACCTCAATCAGCCGCGGGAACTGGTGAAGGCCCAGGCGGTCACAAAGCTGTTTGCCTGATCCGCCTGCCTCTTCGTTTCAGCGGTCAACGCTTCGGGAAGGAACAGGGCTACGAGAAGGAGCCGACTGTGTCGCACGAAATCTCCGCGAAGTCATTTGCGATGACATTCCTGAGCGTGCTGGCGGTGCTTGTTGTTGCCGTGGCCTTGGTGCTGTTCTGGATTTTTGGCACGACAACCCATCACGCGTCGCCAAAGAGTATCTGGTGGTCTGAACGCGGACAGGGCTTGATCCCGTCGACGGCACGGGACATCACCCTCAAGCAAGCCCCACTGGACCATTACTGCACCTACACCGTTGCCCAGCAGGATCTGGAGTTATTCCTGGCCAGGCGTTTCCCTGACATGATGCACCCCCAAGGCACACCGATCTCGGAGGCGAAAATCGGCACCACGGTCGGACCGTTCGGATTTCGGCTCACGAATGAGACCGTCGAATACGCCGGATGCGCCACCAATGGGAGCATGTCGTTGTACTTTCACGATCCTGCGACCGGCTTCACCTATCAGGACTCTGCGTATTGGTAGGCTCTGACTCTCTCGAAGACTTTGGGCCTCTGGGAAACACGTGAAGAGTGAGGCGTTGGTGGTCAGACGCATAGCCCGGACCTGCTGCTGGATGGTGATGCTCATGCCCGCGTGGGGGCTGGCCGCCGAGCGACAGCCCAACATCGTGGTGCTGTTTGCAGACGATCTGGGCTACGGTGAGCTCAGCTGTCAGGGGAACGCTGAGATTCCCACACCCCACATCGACTCGATTGCCAACAGTGGCGTGCGGTGTACCGCGGCCTACGTGACTGGTCCCAACTGCAGCCCGTCGCGTGCCGGTCTGTTGACCGGTCGTACGCCGACACGGTTTGGCTATGAGTTCAATCCCATCGGTGCTGCCAATGAAGAGCCAGGGCACGGTCTGCCGGCACGTGAGATCACGATCGCCGAGGCATTGCATGACGCGGGCTACACCACCGGTGTGTTTGGTAAATGGCACCAGGGCGGAGCGGCTCCCTATCACCCGTTTCGGCACGGCTTCGACGAGTTCTTTGGATTCACCCACGAGGGGCATTTCTTTGTGCCGCCGCCATGGCAGGGGGTGACGACCATGCTGCGTCGGAAAGCACTTCCCGGCGGTCGCACCGGCAGGTGGACTGGCGACAAAGGGCTGATCTACACCGACCACATGGGCCATGATGAGCCTGACTACGACGCCAACAATCCGATCGTGCGTGGTGGCCAGCCTGTGCTTGAGTCTGCATATCTCACCGAAGCCCTGACCCGCGAGGCGGTCGACTTCATTGATCGGCATGACGACAAGCCATTCTTCCTCTACCTCGCCTACAACGCAGTGCACAGCCCACTGCAGGCGACAGATGCCGCCATGGAGAGGTTCGCCCATATCGACGACCTGCACCGCCGCATCTTCGCTGGGATGCTTGCCAGCCTGGACGAGAGCGTTGGTGCTGTGCTGGAACAGCTGCGTGCATCGGGCCTCGAGGAGAACACGCTGGTGTTCTTCCTGAGCGACAATGGTGGCCCGACTCGAGAACTGACATCATCGAATCTCCCTCTCCGGGGAGAAAAAGGCCAGATGTATGAGGGAGCGATCCGTGTGCCGTTCATGGTGCAGTGGAAAGGGAAACTGCCCGCCGGCCAAATCTACGAGCAGCCCCTGAGTTCGATGGATATCTTTGCGACAGCGACTGCCGCCGCCGCCATCGATACGCCCGCTGATGTCGAGGGAGTTGATCTGCTGCCTTTCCTCTCAGGCCAAACGCCGGGACGTCCGCATCAGACCCTCTTCTGGAGGCAGGGAGTGAAAACAGCCATGCGGCATGATGACTGGAAACTTGTGCGAATGGGCCCTGCAACAGGCCCGCGGCAGGCACGCTGGGAGCTCTACGATCTGGCCAGTGATGCCTCTGAGGAGCACAACCTCGCCGACGCTCAACCAGACACGCTCGCCGAGCTGGTCTCACGGTGGGAACAACTCAATAGCGAGATGGCAGAACCGTTGTTCTAGATCAGTTCTTTGAGGTCAGTTTTTACGTCGTGGGTCCGTCACGTCCAGGCGTGCATCCGCTCCGGGGGCCACAGAGACCATTGCCTATCGAATGCCGACGTTCACGCTCAACGGCACGCTCGTGCACTTCGCCGGCTTTGCGAAACATGTTGGCTTCTATCCGACACCGTCCGGGATGGAGAAGTTTCAGCAGGAGCTCAGCAACTACAAAACGGGAAACGGGTCTGTGCAGTTTCCGCTCGACATGCCGGTGCTGTATCGGCTGGTCGAGAGAATCGTGAAGTTTCGGGTCAAAGAGAATCGGGCGAGGAGTGGGTGATGGCAGAGACGCCAGCTGATGATGAGCGTTTGTTGTGGCAGAAGCGGCTTGCTGGTCAAGCCAACAATCGGGCATGGACGCTCGCTGAGCAGATGGAGCGGACATCCGCTGAAGAGCAGGAGATGCTGCATGCGGCACATGCGGCCATCTACTTCTGGAATCTGGTTGCGGATGAACGCAGCATGGCGCACGCGGCCCAGCTGCTCGGTCATGTCTACGGACTGCTCAATCAGCCAGAACAGGCGATGCGGTATCTGTCACGCTCGGAGCCGATCTTTTTCGCTGAATCAGCGGCTGCCTGGGAGCGTTCCCTCGCTCATGTGGTGGCAGCGAACGTCGCGGCGGCGAAGCCAGATCTTGTTGCCTATCAGGTGCACTTTGATAGAGCGACTGAAGAAATGAATGTCATCACGTGCGATGATGAGCGACGCATCGTGAGCGCCGCCCTGCAGGCGGTGCCGACGCCACCACGCGGATAGGGAGGAGCAGCATGGCAGGCACGTCTCGAGCTGGTCAGCCGCCGACGAGAAAGCTGAGGTTTTCCTCAATCGAGGACTGCGTGGAGGAAGTTCGGCGGATTGCAGACGCCGACACTGCAGGCAGTCTCGAAGCAACCGGCAGCTGGACGCCGGGACAGGTGATGGCCCATGTCGCCGCCTGGATCGAGTATGGATACGAAGGGTTTCCGATTGGCCCTCCACCCTTCTTCGTACGCTGGATTCTGCGACGACAGCTCAAAGGGATCTTTGCCAACGGAATGTCGCCCGGTGTGCGGATTCCTGGGGTGCCGGGAGGCACGACAGGGATGGAGTCGATGGAGACGCAGGACGCTGCGAAGAGACTGTTGGCTGCGCTTGATCGGTTGGGGAGTCCAGAAGACGCACCCTTCCACAATCCTGCCTTCGGACCTCTCTCTGATGAGGATCGCGTTCGACTCAACCTGCGGCATGCCGAGCTGCACCTCGGCTTCCTGACCTACCCGAGCGAAGGTGAGTGACGTGCGGCTTCGCATATGGTCTCCGCTGGGAAAGCGGGCGTCCCGCAGTGGGATATGCCTGAAGACCGCCGTTGTCTGCAGCCTTTTCGGGTCGTGGCTTCTGCCGACGGTTGCGGTTGCCAATGTGGGGCCGCCCTCGTCGGGTGGGCAGCTTGTGGCCGAGCCGATGGGCGTTGCTGAGATCGCCATCGTGCGTGAAACGCTGGCGATAGATCTGCGTCCGCTGGCAGAAGATGGGCCTGTTTTAGTGGAGGCGGTGTATCGACTCCAGAATCCGAAGCAGGAGCAGACGATCGATCTGTTGTTCGCCAGTGGAGCGGTGGGCGTGCGGGGGTTTGCAGTGCTCTTCGATGGGCAGTCTGTTGCCAGTGAGCCTTCTCCTGACGCCGCGTTTCCGGAGAGCTGGCAGCCACCCGCAGAGACGCCCGGGATCCACGGTCGAAATCTGGACTACCTGTCACATCGACGGCAAGATGTCATGCCGTTTGCCTTTAAAGTCACGATTCCGCCGGGCGAGCATGAACTTCGGGTGCATTACACCGCTGAGGCCACGCGGTACCACGTCGGAGAGCCCACGGTGGTTCGGCAGTTTGCCTACACACTTGCCCCTGCGGCGTCGTGGCAGTCATTTGGGGGGCTCGATCTGACGGTACAGGTTCCAGAGGGCTGGCTGGTGGCGATTGCCCCTAAGGTCCGCCGCGATGGAGATACGTTCACGGCACGTTTTGAGGAACTGCCTGCGGGATCACTCGCCTTCACGCTGCAGGCGGCTGTGCCGCAGGCCTACTGGGGAGTTCGCTGGGGAACGCTTGGACTGTTCGTTCTCGGTGTCGTTGGAGGTGGACCGCTGTGCTGGCGCGTGGGGGCCAAGCTTGGGCGGCGCCACCGGCTGACGTCGCGGGACACGCGAGGCGGGCCGATCTGGCCGAAATCAGTTGGCATCAGCGTGCTCTGGGCACTGGCGGTGTTTGGGCTGGGGGGCATCGCCATCTTCGCGGCTGATCTTGTTCTTCCCAGCAGTCAGGTCAGTCGCTACGGCTATGGCAAGGCGTTTGCGGTCTTTGGGTTGATACTGCTGATGGGGCCGATCGTGACCATCGGCTTTGCGGTGACCCAGATTGCGGCGGTGGTGACGACACGCGACCCACTGGGCAGAGCAACGCCCACGCCCTAGGTGATGCTCTCTTTGATCACCTGACTGGCAACATCGGTGAGACAGAAGACAGAAGTCGGGACTGGCGTGGTGGTAGGTGACCCGATCGTGATCGAGTTCAAGCAGGTGGAGGCAGTCCCTTCATTTGCTTTTTCAAAGATTTGGCGTAGATTTCCGCTGTTGGCCGTTGACGCAGCTTCTTGATGCATTGCCGCTGTGTGCGATGCAATCTCTAATCGCCCGCCTACGCCCTCTGGCGAGGAGCCTCAACGGGCCCCTACGACGTGCCCTGAAAGCGATCCGGGGCACTCTCTGTGAACTGGTCTGTGAAGTGAACAGCCAGTTTGGTCGCTTTCTAACTTTGTACGAGGCCAGACTCTGTGAACGTTGTCGTGGTGGGGAAAGAGGATTCTGTGGCAGACGGTATTCGGAAGAAAAAGAAGAAAAAGAAGCACCGCGGCATCGCAAACCCTTCGACCGATGCGGCTCCAACGGTTGGGCTGCACGCCCCCGAGGAGGCGACGTCCTTTGGATCGCTCGGCCTTTCGCAGGGTGTGCTCGCGGCCATTGAGCGGATGGGATTTGTCGAAATGTCGCCGATCCAGGCGTCGTCGATCCCGCTGATCCTTGCTGGAAACGATGTTGTCGGGCAGTCGCAAACCGGCTCGGGAAAGACTGCTGCGTTTTGCATTCCCGCGATCGAGCAGGTTGACCCGCAGCTGCGGGCTCCCCAGGTATTGATTCTCGCGCCGACCCGCGAGCTGGCCACCCAGATCACCGACGAGGTCCAAAAACTTTCGGCTTTCACCAAAGGGCTGCGGGCTGCAGCGATCTACGGCGGAGCCAGCTACCAGCGTCAGTTTGCCGACCTCAGCCGTGGCACCCACATCGTGGTGGGAACACCGGGGCGGCTGACCGACCATCTGGCTCGCGGCACGTTGGACCTCTCGACGGTCAGGATGCTGATTCTCGATGAGGCAGACCGGATGCTCGACATGGGCTTTCGGGAGGATGTGGAAAAGCTGCTTGCCGCCGCTCCCGATCAGCGGCAGACGGTGTTTTTCTCGGCGACGATCTCACCTCCCGTTGAGGCGCTTGTCCGGCAGTATTCCCGCACACCGAAGACGGTAACCATCGCCAAGAAAGCCGTCGTGGGGCCAGCCTTGGTCGAACAGGTCTGCTACGAAGTGCGGCATCATGAAAAGATGGCGGCGCTGTCGCGGCTGATTGATTTCCACAATGTCCGCAGCGGGATCATTTTCTGCAACACGCAGCGGATGGTCGAGGAACTGGCCGATGCCCTCACCGCTCGAGGCTGCTCCACGGAGAGGCTCCACGGCGGCATCGCCCAGGCCCAGCGGACCCGCGTGATGGACAACTTCAAAAAGGCTGCCTTCCGGTTTTTGGTGGCCACCGATGTCGCCGCCCGCGGGATCGATGTGACGGACCTCGAACTGGTGGTGAACTACGACCTCCCCTTTGAAGCTGAGGACTACGTTCACCGTATCGGGCGGACCGGGAGGGCTGGCCGCGGCGGCAAGGCCGTCACGCTGGTCTCCGGTGGGGGCATCTACAAGCTGCGGGCAATCGAACGGTTTACCAAGACTCCGATTCGTCGCGAAAGGGTGCCATCTGCTCAGGCGGTTGCGGCTCGTCAGGACGAGGCCCTGCTTGCGCGGTTACGAGAAACGCTTGCGGCAGGCCCGTTTCCCGCCAGAGCACAACTGGTGGAAAAGCTGGTCGCTGAGGGACTGTCGCCGGCCGATGTGGCCGCAGCGATCCTGCAGCACTTTGCGCCCGCGGCACCGCACGAGGAAGAGGACATCTTCGTCGGTCGTCCCCGTGGCCACGGTCGTCCTCCGCAGCAACGTGGCCGTCCCTACGCAGGCCATCGATCGGGGCATCGAGCCGGGAAGCCTGCCGGCGGCTTTGCCGGCGGGCCACGAAAAGGCGGTCGGCCTGCTGGCAAGAAGCCACACAAAAAGTTCCGTGACGCGCGATAGCCGCGAGCGAGAGCGGCTGGCACGGGCGGTGTCTGCCTGAAGGCCCGCCTCAGCCGCGGAGAATCTCGTGGATCACGCGTCCGGCAACGTCGGTCAGGCGGAAGTCGCGGCCGGCGTGGCGGTAGGTGAGCCGTTCGTGATCGAGTCCGAGCAGGTGGAGGACCGTCGCATGCAGGTCGTGCATGTGGGTGCGGCCTTCGACCGCGCGATGCCCAAACTCGTCGGTGGCGCCGTGCGAGAAGCCGGCCTTCACGCCACCGCCGGCCAGCCAGACCGTAAAGCCGTCGGGATCGTGGTCGCGGCCAGTGCCGTTGTCTTGAGCGTAGGGGTTGCGGCCAAACTCGCCGCCCCACCAGACGAGCGTGTCTTCCAGAAGGCCTCGCCGCTTGAGGTCGGTGAGCAAGCCGGCAATAGGGCGGTCGACGGCCCGTGCATGCTCCGCATGCTTGGGCATGTTGGTGTGCTGATCCCAGGCAGGATTGTTGGAGTTGTCGGTGTAGTTGACCTGAATGTAGCGGACGCCAGCTTCGGCGAGCCGGCGAGCCATCAGGCACTCGCGGCCGTAGCTGTCGGTCGCTTTCTCGCCGATCCCGTAGAGGGCGAGTGTCTCGGGTGACTCCGTCGACAGGTCGAGCACCTCTGGGGCGACCTGCTGCATCCTCCAGGCGAGTTCGTACGACTCGATCACAGCCTCGAGATTGGAGTCGGGCGTGGCACGGGTTGCAGCCTGCTGGCGATTGAGCTGCTGCAGCAGCTCAAACTGCTGCCGCTGCTCGGCGAGCGAACGCTGCGGGTTGCTGAGAAAGCCGATGGTGGCATCAGCGGCTGGAATGCCCGCCCGGCCGATGGCGGTGCCCTGGTGGACGGCCGGCAGAAAGGCACTGCCGTAGTTCCGCGGGCCGCCGTTCCCGCTCGACGGCAGTAACGAGACGAAGCCGGGCAGATTCTCGTTCTCGGAGCCCAGCCCGTAGCTCACCCACGAGCCCATCGAGGGGCGGACCTGTGCCGTCGTGCCGGTGTGCAGAAAGATCGTTGCCGGTCCGTGGGCCACACCTTCGGTGTGCATGCCGTGCAGGAAGCAGAGGTCATCGACGTGGCCGGCCATCTCGGGAAACAGTTCGGACGCCTGCTTGCCGCTCTCACCACGCGGTCGGAAAGGCCAGAGAGACTTCATCACCCGTGCTGGCTTGCCCTTGTCACCACGGGCGAGGGTGCGGGCGTCGGCAAAATCGAGCGGCTCACCGTCACGCTTCTCGAGCAGGGGCTTGTAGTCGAAGCTGTCGACCTGGCTCACGCCGCCGGCCATGAACAGAAAGATCACCCGCTTTGCCCGCGGGAGATGGTGTGGCAGCGGCAGTGCGTTCGCTGACGCCGTCCGGCCGGCGAGAGCCGAGAATGCAAGTGACCCAAAGCCACAGGCAGCGGAGGCCAAGGCCCCACGACGGCTCAGCGACAACGGCATGGTGGCAGCTGTGTGTATGGCCATGGGGGTTACTCCAGCGTGCGAAAGTCGATGCAGCCAAAGAGCGACTGATACACCGTCGTCCAGGCGAGCAGGGGATCTTCAGTGTTCGTGCTCACTGCTGCCTGAACCACCTCGCGTTCTGCAGCGGTGGGTCGGCGGCTGAGTGTCTGCCGAAACGCATGGTCGATCTGGGCGGCGACATCATTGGGTGTGTGCTCGAGCAGCCCCTCAGCAGCCGCGGCCGCCTGCTCCATCACGAAGGGACTGTTGAGCAGGTAGAGGGCCTGCGGTGCGACGGTGCTCACAGGCCGGCGGCCAACCACGGCATTGGGGTTAGCCGCATCGAAGACTTCAAACAGCTCGAGACGACGGTTTCGAAAGGCGGGTGTGTAGATGCTCCGCCGCGTGTCGGTGAAGACGAAGGTGTATTCCGAGGGAGTGTCGCTGCCGGCCTTCGCCAGCACGTTCTCGTCGGTGATCCCTGGCCCGCCCATGCGAGGCTCTAGCGTGCCAGCGATCGAGAGGATGGCATCCCGAAGGCTTTCGGCATCAAGGCGACGGCGGGAGAGACCGGAGAGCAACGCGTTGTCAGGATCCTCGGGGCTCGGTGCTGCGGAGCGACAGGCCTGCCGATAGGTGTGCGAGAGCACGATGGCCCGCACGAGGTTCTTCGTTGACCAGCCTCCATTGGTAAATCGGCGGGCGAGGTGATCCAGCAAGGCCGGGTGTGAGGGAGGGCTGCCGGTGGTGCCGAAGTTGTCGGGCGTCGCCACGAGGCCTCGACCGAAGAACTGCTGCCAGAGGCGATTCACAAACACACGCGAGGTGAGGGGGTGATCAGCACTCACAAGCCAGGCGGCCAGCTGCTGTCGACCGCTGGCGTCTGCTGGCATCGCTGGTGGGGTGCTCAGGGAGGCAACCTGGAGGATCCCCCGCGGCACCTGCGGGCCTTTGTTGTGCACATCACCGCGGATACAGATCTCACAATCGATGATGGTGTCTGCCTCGTCGGCGGCCATCACCTGCGGGATCACCGGCCGTTCTGCTGCCAGGGCCTTCTTCTCAGCCTCGAGCGCCTTCACCTCTGCTTTGAGCTCATCGACAGCAGGATCTGGCACAGCGTCTGCAACAGGGGCGGTCACGTCAGGGGCATCGGTGATCGGTAGAAACTGCACCGCATCGACAATCACATGCCCATCAGTGTCGGCGTTGGAGACCATCACGAACCACTGGCCTGAGGTGTCGAAGGAGAACTCTCCCAACGACACAAAGTGTTCGTCGATCGGTGGCGGCTTTCGCATGTCGACGGTGTGGCTGGAGTCACCATCGAGCGAGAGGATTGCAACCGGCACGTTCGACGCTCGGTTGCTCCCCGTCGTGTAGGCGAGGCGAACCTCATACCGCCCCGCCTCGCTCAGCTTGGGCTGGAAGGTGAGCGTGCGGTCGCCCTTGCCGCTGTCGGCGTCATGCAGGTAGCCCTTGCTGATGTAGGGTTTGGTGAATACCGATTCGGTCCATTCGCCGACACGGACAGCCTCGCGGTCATCCACGACAAGGCCGGGAAACGCATCTGTTGGCCGCGACGTGACAGCCCCCGGATCCGGGGCGAGTTGGGAGAGGCGTTTTTTGGCTGCCTTGAGCCGTTCGTCAAGTTTGGCTGCAGCAGCGTTGTGCGTGGCCACAGCCTCGGCGAGATCGGGCGGCATCGGCAGTTCACGCTCCGTCCAGGAAGAGACGTTGCTGTGAACGAGGGTCTTGGTGCTGCGAAGAATGCCCGCAAGGGCGTAATAGTCGTTCGTTGGAATCGGATCGAACTTGTGGTCGTGGCAACGAGCGCAGCCCAGGGTCATGCCCAAGAGGCCACGGCCGAGCGTGTCGAGCTGCTCGTCGACGACATCCATCTCAAGATGTCGCTTGTCCTGTTCCTCGTAGTTGATGGCACCAAGCAGCAGATAGCCTGTGGCGGTCAGCAGGCGAGCCTCGTCGTCTGCCGTCTCTGGTGTGAGCAGGTCGCCGGCTAGCTGCTCCGTGAGGAAGCGGTCAAACGGCATGTCGGCATTGAAGGCATTGATCACGTAGTCGCGATACCGCCAGGCCTCTTTGAAGACCATCGACCTGCCACCGCCGCTCGACTCAGCGAAGCGGGCAATGTCGAGCCAGTGACGAGCCATCCGCTCGCCGAAGTGAGGCGATGCGAGCAGCCTTTCCACAACAGACGCCTCAGCCTCGCTCGACTGGTCGGCAAGAAAGGCATCCAGTTCCGCTGGTGTCGGTGGCAGCCCAGTCATGTCAAACGTGACACGCCGCAGCCAGGTCAGCCGCTGGGCATCAGCCGCAGGCTGTTCGCCGGCGGCCTCGAGAGCCGCCAAGACGAAGGCGTCGATCTCGTTATGAGGCCAGTCAGTCCGCTGCACCGCCGGAGGCACGGGATCACGGATCGGCTGAAAGGACCAGTGTTGTCGTCCTGCCTCGATATCGATCGTGGTGGCTGAGGGGAGCGGGGTGTCGTCCTGTCGCGGATCGGTGGCACCTGCTCGGATCCAGGCTGCAAAATCTTCAGCGATCGCATCGGGAAGACGGCCGGAAGGTGGCATCTCGAAACCATCATGCCGCAGTGCTGCGAGGAGCAGACTCTGCTCCGGCTTCCCGGGGGTGACTGCAGGGCCTGAGTCGCCGCCACGCAGCAGTGCCGGTCCAGAATCAACGCGGAGCCCACCGTTGATTTCCTCAGCTGCAGAGTGGCATTCCTGGCAGTGCTCGACGAGCACAGGACGGATGCGTGACTCGAAGAAGTCGCGTGAGGCGGGGTTGTCACGGTCAGCAGCCACACACGATCGCGAGTGATCGCAGACGACGAGCCCCACCACCATCGCCCAAGCCAGGCTGAAAGTCCGTGTTGGCCCCCGTCTGTTCATCAGTTCCCCTTCGAGACAACTCTACCTGAAGGCCTGGGGCGGGCTCAAAGCCGTCCTAGCGGGATGGGGGCCAGACCTCGGGCTACAAAAACTCCGGCATCACCCAATTGTCGACAGTTTCTGAATCCTCAGGGTACCATAGAACTCCCAGAAATCGGTGGCTGGCGGCAGTCTTGCAGGCCGCCGTTTGGAAACCAGCACAGGAGAACGCGCCCTTCAATGCTCCCTCTCTCGTCTGCACAGAGCATGTCCTCAGCCAAAGCCAACGCTTCCACTACGTCGAAGGGGACCGTTCGCACTTCGAGCCGTCGAAAGACCCTGGCGTTTGTGATCACCGAACACCTGCGGAAGGAAATTGTCACGGGCTTACGAGACCCCGGCTCCAAGATCAGCGAGCCGACGATTGCTGCGGCGCATTCAGTTAGCCGAGCACCAGTTCGCGAAGCGCTGAGGCAGTTGGAGCGGGAAGGGCTTGTGGTGTTTGACGCGGTAGGGCGGAGCCGGGTGGTTCAGCTGACGGAGCATGATGTGGAAGATATCTGCACCATTCGCACGTCTCTCGAAGCCGCTGCCGCTGAGCATGCCGCTGTCCGCTTTGACAAGCCGCTCGAACAGAAACTTCGCAACAACATCGCTGGGACCGAGGACGCCACCACCCTGGATGAAGTGAGCCAGCTCGATATCGCCTTTCACGCCGCGATCATGGAGGCTTCCGGGCGACGACGACTGGTGGCCGCCTGGCGGGAGATTGCACCACAACTCCGGCTCTGGCTGGCCACGCTCCAGCGAAAGCGTGAAGCGATTTCGGCAGATGTCGCAGCAGCCACCGCCGACGCCCATATGAAGCTGCTGACCGTTTTGGCGAGTGGAGACGGGACCGCAGCCCGCGAGGCGGCCGCCGAGCATGTTTCGTCATGGTTTGCCGATGCTGGAGGCGTGGCGTGAACACCTCGCGGCGATTCACGGCATCGTTCTTCGCTGCCAGGGGCATGGCGTGGCGAACTTTGTCCACGCGATCGTTCCTGGGCCTCATCGCATTTGCCGTCACGGTCCTTGGGCAGGTCGCCCTCGCTGCAGATCCTGCTGCGGAAGCTGCTGCAGAGGTCTTCTTTGAGCATGATGTGCGACCCTTGCTCGTGCAGCACTGCTATCCGTGTCATGCCGGCGAGAAGGCTGGCGGCGGACTGTCGCTGGAGAGCAAGGCTGGGTGGGTTGCAGGTGGCGACAGCGGGCCAGCGATTGTGCCTGGCGACGCGGATGGCTCACTGCTGATTCAGGCAGTGCGGGGTGACGATCCCGAATGGCGGATGCCACCTGCCGACGAGGGCCCCCCCCTTTCGGCTGACCAGGTGGCAGTGCTCGAGCGATGGGTGGAGACTGGCGGCTTCGATCCGCGGCTGGAGGCCGCTGCGATTGGAGGCATGACGGCGGCCGAGGCGAGCAGCTGGTGGGCTTTTGCTCCTCTGGCGGCCGGTGACACAACCGGAGGTGCCGAGCGAATCGATGCCATGCTCGCGGTTGAGATGGCCAAGGCAGACCTTTCTCCGACAGCCGCCCCGGATGACAGAACGTTCATTCGACGAGCCACGTATGACCTGACCGGGCTGCCACCGACAGTGGAAGATGTCGAAGCATTTGTTGCTGATGAACGCCACGACAAGGTTTCACGGCTGGTCGATCACCTGTTGGCATCGCCGGAGTATGGCGTGCGGTATGGCAGGCATTGGCTCGATGTTGTGCGTTATGCCGATACCGCCGGGGAAAACACGGACCGCCCCTTGCCGCATGCCTGGAGATATCGCAACTGGGTGTTCGATGCCTTCAATACAGACATGCCGTACGGCGAGTTTGTACGGCTCCAGCTTGCAGGTGACATGGTACGTGAAGACGAGGATCGCCAACGCCTCAACGAAGGCATTGTGGCCACGGGATACCTGGCGATTGCTCGGCGGTTTGGGCATGACATCCAGAAGGACAGACATCTCACCTACGAGGACGTGATCGACAACCTCGGGAAAACCTTCTTGGGGCTGACAACTGGCTGCGCCCGCTGCCACGATCACAAGTACGATCCGATCTCGAGCCACGACTACTACGCGCTCTGCGGGATGCTTGAGAGCACACGCTTTTCCTTTCCAGGTTGTGAGCCGCAGGGGCAGCCGCGCGACCTCGTACCGCTGGTTTCCACCGAAGCGATCGCCAACCTGCGTCGTCCGTGGGAAGAGCAGAAGAGGCTCTACGACGAGGCTCTTAGTCAGCGAGCCGAGGCCGTCTCGCGTGCATCGCTGAAGGCAGCCGGCGGGGAGGCAGGCGTCGAACTCGCGTCTGCATTGATCGCCGAAGGTGGTGAAGCATCGCTTGTAGGGGCGGATCGGGAAGATCTTGCCATCTCTCTTCACAAAGGTGACGTCCTGCGGCTGACGGTGCTTCCCAATGGCAACCACGGAGCAGACACGACACAGGTGTCGTGGACGATCGAACAGACGGGGGGGAGCCTCAACAGCATCGCTCGCGAGAGAACACGGTGGAGTGTTGACGAGCTGATCGATGGCTTCGACCAAGGGGCGTTTCGGGAGCAGGGGCAGGCGGGCTGGTGTCTGCTTGAGGAACTGGCAGAGGGGCCAGCCTTTCTTGGTCGCTTCGAGCCGGCGGCTGGCGGCTTTTCGCCAGTGCAGGCCTGGAGTGATGGTGACACGCCAAGCGTCTGTGTGAATCCTTCGGCAGAGCCGGTGACGGCATGGACCACGCTTCCGCCACGAAGTTTCTTCGTGCACCCTGGGCCAGAGCATCCGGTGGTGGTTGCCTGGATCTGCCCATGCGACGGGTCCTACCGCGTGCATGGGCGGGTCGCTGACGCTCATCCGGCAGATAGCCTCGACGGGGTGTCGTTTCGCTTGGAGCACTGGGCCGTGCCGGCGTATGGGGAGGCTCTGGCGGCCGCGGGACGTGTGGTGTCGTCACCACTGCCTGCAGAGCCCGGCCCGGAGCCGACGCTTCCGGTGGCCTACGCAGTGGCCGAGGCTGAGCCGACAGATGTGCCCTTGCAGCAGCGAGGTGATCCGGAGCAGCTTGGCGACATCGTGCCCCGACGCTGGCTGGAGGTGTTTGGGGGGCAGCCTGTTCCAGTCGGGGCAGGCAGTGGACGTGCCGAGCTTGCCGAATGGATTCTGGCTGAGCCGTTGGCCGCGCGGGTGATCGTTAACCGTGTCTGGCAGTGGCATTTCGGTCGGGGACTTGTGGCCACCGCAAACGACTTTGGTTCCCGCGGCGAGCCGCCGAGCCATCCTGAACTGCTTGACTGGCTGGCTGCCCGCTTTCTGGCGGAGGGTGGACGGCTGAAGCCACTACACCGGCTGATCATGCAGACCGAGGCCTACCGGCGGAGCAGCCAGGCTTCTCCAGCGATGGTGGCGAGCGATCCCAGCAATCGGCTCGTCGCACGGTTTGAGCGACGGCGTCTTTCTGCCGAGGAGATTCGAGACAGCCTGTTGATGGTGGCCGGGAACCTCGACACGTCTGTGGGTGAAGGCCATCCGTTTCCGCCTGAGGCCACCTGGACGTTCACGCAGCACGGTCCCTTTGAAGCTGTCTACCCGACCAATCGCCGCAGTGCGTATGTGATGCGGCCGCGTCAGCGGCAGCACCCGTTTTTCGCACTCTTTGACGGGGCTGACCCGAACGCGAGTACGCCGCGTCGGGAGACGACCACTGTTCCCACGCAGGCGCTCTACTTCCTGAATGATCCCTTCTTCCACACACAGACAGAGGCGTTCGCCCAGCGGGTGTTGGCCCACGGTCCTGAGGGAGCTGCCGATGTCGAATCGCGTGTGCACGACGCTTTCACTCGGGCGTTGCAGCGGACCGCTAGCCCCGAAGAACTCGCCGTGCTCTGCGATCTGATCCAGGAGGCACCAGACGATCCAGCAGCATGGGCGGGCCTCGCTCGTGTGGTGCTGGCATCGAGTGAGTTTCTCCACGTCGACTAATACCCATCGCGGTGATCCTTCAGCAGCCATGACGCACCCATGACCACACGTCGTTCACAACAAGCTGTCTGGAACTCACAGTCACCTCTCGGTCGACGGCATTTTCTACGGAGTGCGGTGGCGGGGTCGCTATTGATGCCCGGGATCCTCAGTCAGTTGTCCGCTGATGAAGTGGGGGCGAGTGATCCGCTGGCGGTAAAGCCATCGCATTTTCCCGCCAAGGCGAAGCGGGTGATCTTCCTGTTCATGACCGGAGGCGTGTCGCACGTCGACACGTTCGACCCGAAGCCTGCACTGACCCGTGACCATGGCAAAGAGATCCAGGCAGATCATCCAGAGATTAAAGACCGCCCCGGCTACGAGAGGATCTTCCTCAAACGGCCACAGTGGGACTTTGCCCCACATGGTCAGTGCGGCACCGAGGTGAGCACACTCTTCCCACATGTGTCTGCATGTGTGGATGAGATGGCAGTGATTCGCTCGATGCACACGTCGCACTCCAACCACTACAACGCCACGCTCGGCATGCACACCGGCTCGTTTGCGTTCTCGCGGCCGAGCATCGGCTCCTGGATGAGCTATGGCCTCGGAACCTCCAACGCCAACCTGCCGGGCTTTGTGGTGATCGCTCCTCAACAGACCTATGCGGGGACACAGGTCTATGCGAGCGACTTTCTCCCTGGGGCCCACCAGGGCACGCTCGTTGTGCCAGGAGCTGAGCCTGTTGCCAATGTGACTCCCCGGATTCCCGCTTCCCGGCAGACTGCCGAACTGGACGCACTGACAGCACTCAATCGCCAGCACCTTGCGACCCGCGAAGGTGACCCACTGCTGGAAACGCGACTGCGGAGTTTTGAGACCGCCTTCGGGATGCAGATGGCGGTGCCGGAGGCCTTTGATCTAGCAAGTGAAGACGACGTCACACTTGGGCTCTACGGCCTCTCCCGAGAGCAAAACACCGGCTTTGGCTGGCAGTGCCTGGTGGCGCGGCGGCTGGTGGAGCGTGGGGTGCGATTCGTGGAGCTGATCGACACCGGATCTTCAAACAACTGGGACGCCCACGGTGACATGATGACGCATGTGCCGCTGGCGAAGAATGTCGATCAACCAGTTGCGGGACTGCTGCGGGACCTGAAGCAGCGGGGCATGCTTGATGACACGCTTGTGGTCTGGACGACCGAGTTTGGGCGAACACCTTTTAACAACACAGCGGATGCCCCTGGGCGTGAACATCATCCCTGGGCCTTTAGTTCGTGGCTCGCTGGGGCTGGCGTGCGGAAAGGCATCGTGCATGGCAGCACCGATGAGCATGGGCTGCGGGCTGTCGAAAAGCCGGTGCATGTGCATGACCTGCATGCCACCATTTTGCATCTGATGGGACTCGATCATGAGCGGCTGACGTTTCGGCATGCGGGCCGTGACTACCGGTTGACCGACGTGCATGGCCGGGTGGTTCGTGAGGTGCTGGCATGAAGAGAGTGAGCGACGGCATGGGAACGAGAGCTTTTTCAACACTCG
>Ga0181601_10002116_pt1 | contig 17046 bp, 16 predicted proteins | sample 041ome_8_FD_133020 | JGI IMG/M metagenome (GOLD analysis project Ga0181601, IMG submission 133020) | Coastal salt marsh microbial communities from the Groves Creek Marsh, Skidaway Island, Georgia - 041407BS metaG (megahit assembly) | ecosystem: Environmental > Aquatic > Marine > Intertidal zone...
CCCGCTATGATCGATGCCCCAAGGTGTTCCTCTCGGCAATCGCCCTAGCGGCCGTCGTCATCTATTGGTTATGAATCCTGACCCTAATCAAAGCCAAACAGCCTGCCAAAGTCAGGTCTGCGCACAATCGTTTGATCAAAGTCCTGACCTCACTGATGTGGTACTTGTATAAAGCCGCAAAAGCCGGACAAGACTTTTTTGTACTGGCATCATTCAGGCACGCGGCTTTTTCTCCGCCAAGCGAATACAATCCACACGGCGTTACGCGACTCTGGATCATGGTCGCAAAGCTACTAGGCAAACGAGGGTTGCTAGATATCTATCAGGGTTTTTATTGCCGTGACACTTGCAGTGGAAAGCTCACGAGGCTTCGGTCAACGCCGAAACTGTATGAAGCACTTGTCGCGTTACCCCCAAATATCCGAGAGGATGCAGCGGCTAGGCCATGCATTGTAGTACGTGACCGGGAAACGAAAAAGTTGTCGTCCCTGTCCGAATACAGTGTCCATCCTAAGGTGGTCAAAAACTTGGAAACACTGACGCGCTATAACGAATTCATTGAGAGTAAGAATATCGACTTTGGTGCCAGGCACGTTGGCCAACTAGCTTTTACTGACAGGAAAGGAAACAGCTGCGCAATCGATCCTTCAAACAAGCATCTGCATGCTGTGTTCCACATCGATGCGGCCCAACGGCTTACATATGGCCGATTGCACGGTCCTTTTTGGCAGGTTCTGCCCTCAGTGTGGCGTGAGGAACTGCACATCAATGGTCAAGGTACAATTGAACTAGATTACAGAGCGGAGTCCTTGAGCATAGTCGCTAGTCTTTCGGGCGTCCAGCTCGAGGGCGACCCATATGAGCTGGAGTTTCGCGAGTGCAATTTGCCCTCGTGCAATCAGCGGGAGCTTGTTAAGCTGGCCACAGTTATGATGCTGAATAACTCATCGAAAAGGTCAGCGTTTGACGCTCTTCGAGGTAAGAAAAAGACTTCAAATCGGTTTCGAGGGGTAAAATTCACAAACGTTTTTCTGGATGACTTGTATGATCGAATGTTCACGAAACACAGCTTCCTAAAGGATTGGGCGTTTCGCGACAAAGGTATGTCCGTGTTTGAAGAGGACGCTGAAATCGCTCGCCGGATTGTTGAACTCAGCACTGCAGAAGGAGTTCCTGTGTTGCCGATTCATGACGGGTTCATTGTGCAAGATGAAAGCGAAGAATTTCTTAGGGACGCTATGGACCAAGTGTGGTTCGACAGGTTCGGTACTAGAATTGGGATCGCCTGACGAATTTTCGGGCCGGAACGCGGAAGTTCGCTGCGTTTGCGTGGACTCTCGATCAGGCTCGCGAAAGCAGCCGTTCATTTGGGCGTTGATCTCAAGAATGCTGCGATCGACCCAACGGCAGAAACGAGCCCATTGTGCTCATCGATGGTTTGTGCAGCATCTTACACGATGGGCGGAAAGCGGACGTTCGCTGCGGGTGCGTGCTGAGTTTGTCCGTTTTGATCAATGCCGACGTTCAAAAGCGCTGTTTTCGAACGTTCCGATTTTTCTGTGGGTATCCTTGTCTGAGCGAGCGGGCACGCCCAGAGCGCTTTGGCTCAGGGCGAAAGGTCACTCGGTGCCTGACTGACCCGGATGCCCAAATGCCCCCGACGCTTCAAGGTTCTGGACATCTTCGGCAGAAAGATCGAGGTGGCTCAAGACCGAGGCTCGGTCCGAGCCGGGCGCTGCCGCGGCACGATGTTTGCCCGAGCGCCTGAGCGTGGGACCTAGTGGCGCGCCTAGTTGCGGCAGGCTCTCGCCGTCTGCATCGGCCATTACGACCATGTTCCGGGCACGGTTGTGCGCATTTTCCATGGCTTCGGCGATCGACAGCACAGCGGCGTATTGCGTACCGGCCTCGGACAGGATCACCTCCCATTCGGTGCGCGTTCGGGTCTGAAATATCCCGGCGATCCGGGCTGCTATCGCATCGTGTTGGGTGTCGTCCAGCTGTAGCGGAATCCACTGGGGATGATCGAGCGCCTGGCAGAACCTTTCCCAGTAGCGCGGCTCCATGTCCGAAGTGGCAATGAACCCGCCGTCGCGGCAACGCCAGATCCCGCAGTCTATCCGGCGCCGACCGCGGGCCGGGATCGTTTCCGGATCAGGATGGCGCGCCAGAACGTTGGCGTTGAGGCACATGGCCGCATCGCTCATTGCAATGTCGAGTGCTTTGCCCTTGCCGGTCCGGGCACGCTCGATGAGCGCGGCAGAAATTGCCAGAGCGGCATTGGTGCCTGTGAGGATATCGGCCACCGCGAGGCCCAGCGACGATGGGCGGTCTGCCCGATCCCCGGCGCGTGACATGGCCCCCGACATCGCCATTGCAAGCGGGTCGTGCCCGGGCCTGTCGCGGTCGGGGCCGGTTTGGCCGCAGAGCGTGATCGAGCAGGTGACAAGGGCGGGATTGGTCCGGCGAAGATCTTCGGCCCCGATGCCGAGGCCCGCGAGCACGCCGGGTCTGTAGTCTTCGACGAAGACATCCGCCTGTGCCGCAAGCGCGTGGATCACGTCCTTTGCGCGGTCGTGGCCGATGTCCAGGACGATGGACCGCTTGTCGCGGGCCAACATGTCGTGCTGTCGGATCCGCTGGCGTTCATCCGGCGTTAGCTTGTCCCATCCGAAAACCCGGGCCTGTTTGGCGACCTCCCTTGGGTTCTCGACCCGGGTGACGTCGGCCCCGAGGTCAGAGAGCAGCCATGTGCAATACGGCCCCGGCAGGAGCCGTGTGAAGTCGAGAACCTTGATGCCGGTCAGAGTGCTCATGTTTCACCTGTCGTCAGGAATTGAAGGGCGATGCCCGCGGTGGCAAGAAAGCCCGCGAAGATTGCAATCGCCGGGGCATAGGTGCCGGTGCCGTCATGGGCCCAACCCGCGATCACGGGTGCCGCCACGGTCCCCGGCGCCTGCAGGAACATGAAGCTACCCTGGATTGCGCCGATGCTTTCCTGCCCGAAACGCGTGACGGAGATGACTAGGATCATCACCGTGGGCACGCCGGTCGCGATCCCCATGGCCATCATCATCGCCACCAGCGAGGCGTCGGTGCCGATCGCGGCGTCGGCGGCGACGGTCAGGCCGAACGCCAGCAGGACCACGCCCAGAATTCCGGGCAGGTGCCGTGCGGCCAGCCAGTCTGAAAAGACGCCGGTCAAAAGCCGTGCCGGGATTGTCAGCAAGGTCAGGGTCGCCACGACGCCCCCGGCGCCGGCAATGGTCCAGCCCCTGTCGGTCAACATCGGGATCGAATGAACCGAGATGCCACTGACCGTCATGCCCATCGACATCGAAGCGAAACCGATGATCCAGTAGGCGCGTGTCTTCATGGCGCGGCGCAATGTCAGGGAGTGTCCGCCTGTGTTGTCAGATGGCACCGCGCGCGCGCCCTCGAACAGGAGCAACGGAAGCGGAACCAGCAGGATCAGGAGGCCCGACCAGACGGCGCAGGTCGCGCGCCAGCCGAAATTCGTCACCAGCCAAAGGATCAGCGGCAATTGCAGCGCCGTGACCAGCGCGACGACAGTGAACCGGACCGAAAGGGCAAAACCGCGCCGCTTGACCACATTGGCAAGGATCGTCCGGTCCATCGCCACCGTGAATGCCAGTGACGCCCCCGCCGAAACGACGAGACCCCAGCTCAGGTAGAACCCCAGGCTTGCGCCGGCCAAAGCGGTCAGGAGGAGGCCCGCCGCCATGACCACCGTGCCGATGACCACGACGATGCGCCCGCCCCAGATATCTACCGCGTGGCCTGCAACCAACGATGTTCCGCCTTGCACCAGACGGCCAAGGGAAATCGCGCCCGACGCGCCCGCGCGGCTCAAATCGAACTCGGCTGCCAGAGGTTTCAGGATTGCCGAGGCCGCGATCTGGACGAAGCCGTGTCCGATTCCGGTCAAAAAGCCCGAGGCGCCGACGATAGCCCATTGGCGGCGCGCCCTGGGTTGCGTCATTGCACGATTCGCTCTTCGATGAAGCGCTCTACGAGGCGGCGGTTGGCCTCGTCATCCCATGTCCGGGCGTCGACGGCGCTGGCCTTGATTTCAAGCACCGGTAGTCCTGCACGCTCCAATGCCAGCTTGCACAGCTTTGTGCCCATGGATGCCATGCGGTCGTTGATGGGCGTCAGCATCACCGCACCGGCGGCATCGAAATCGCGCGCCTGTTTCAGAATCCACTCTGCCATCCACGGCGGCAGATGCAGCTGTTCGTTCATCGAGATATGACGTGCGGCAAGCGCCCGAAGGGGGTCGTCGGTGAAATACTTGCGATACCCGTCGGACAGGAAATTGGAATACATCGACCAGACGAAGACGGCGCCATGGCTTTCTTCGAAATACCTGTAGAAGGCGGTGTTGAACCAGAGCCCGTTGTTGAGCCAAAGGAGCCGGTGTTTCTCGTTCTTGCAGATCCCTTCGCCTGCCTCTGCCCGCGCCTTGATGGCATCCCGGTAGGCGGTGGCATGGTCGACAGACCATTGGCTTCCACGCTGCCAGGTGCAGGCCATGACGTTGTTCAGCTGTTCTGACAACGGCAACGGGAAGGGCTTGGTGCGCGCAAGGATGTCACGGGTTTCGGCGATGATTTCGCCCATCTGGTTGATGTCATGCATCTGCTTTTCGAAGCGTCCATGCGGGAATGTCTTTCCCGTCGCCTCTTCAGCGGTGCGGATCAATGCCTTCAGCTGTTCGACCTGAAAGTCGAGCCGGTGTGGTTCGTACAGCTCCTCCCAGCCACGCTGGTTGCGCCCCGACCAGTCGGGTCGAAGTCGCGTCAGTGCCGGGCTGTCGAGCACGAAGGTCTTGGAGCCATAGGCCGCGGCCCAGTTTTCGGCGATGCGCTGCGAAAAGTCCGACCTGAGCCGTTCTACGATCAAAGCGGGTTTCGGCAGCCCGCCATAGGGCGCGCGTTCCGGGTCGTTGTCGAGGGTTGAGAAATAAGGCAGCGACAGATAGCGGGGCAGCCCTTCGTGGTAGCCCAGTTCGCTCATCATCGAGAAATAGTAGGGCGATTGTTGTTTGGCGCTGATGACCGCCGAATACCACGGGACCGAGACCACCGGCACGTCCATTGAGTGGAAGATTTCGTGCGGCGCGACGGCCGAGGCGATGGCATAGGGCTCACCCTGTTCCAGCACCCGGGCCCGAAAGCCCTGAAACCATGCCTTCTGTTTGGCCCGGGCCTCGGCGGTGACTGCAAGTGGTTCGGTCACGACGTTCATTGAACTTCCTCCATGACTGCGGCGAGGAAGGATTTGACAGCTGCCACCTGCGCGTTCCGGTCCGGCCGGAAATAGTCCTGATGCGCCAAAAGGTGGGATCGGATACCCAGCGATTGCAGCCGGTCGCGGCGGCGGGGCCAGTCCCAACCGAGCGTGTCGTCGCCGGTTTCCAGCACACAGATGTCCGCGTCGATCCGGGCGTCGCGGCAGGTGGCGGCAAATCGGTCGTCCTGAGGCTTTTGCGGGAACTGGCGAACGCCGGGGTAATAAAGCTGGTAATGTTCGGTGATCGCTTCGAACGGGTCGAGGTCTTCGTCGATCAAGCGGGCAAAGATCCGTTCGCCCGTCACGTGTTCATCCACCACGACCGATGCGCCGAGGGATTCGATGACCTCGTAGATACCGGGATCGCCCGGGGCGGAACCCGACAGCATGACCCGGGGGCCGTGTACCCGGTTCCCGGCCTCGTTCGCAACGGCCCCGGCCAGGTCCAGGAATTCCTCTGCGGGCAGCGCACCGAAAAGGGCGGTCAGCCGAAAGACATCGCTTCCCTTCAGGCGGCCGTCGCGGCGCAGGGCGTTCGCCGCCTGCAAGGCGCGGCGCATGGCATTGGTCGTCGCGATCGCCTCGCGCAGCGCGGCTGCGGTCACCGGGTTGCCGATGCCTCCGACAATGTCAGCGAGGTCATCCATGCGGGCGCGTACGTAGCGTCCCGTCAGCCAATAGGCCGTCTGCATGATGTCCACGATTTCGACCGGCGGGATCGCGGCATCCGGTTCCCAGTTGCGCACTTCCTGGATGTAGTAGTGAAGCTGCAGATGCTGCTCGGTCACCCGGGGCAGAAGGATTAGGGGCTGCGTGCCATAGCGCCCGCGCAAGAGCTGGTCGAAGACCGAGCGCACCTCGCCGTCGATCTCGTCTTCCATGTAGCGCGCGCCGATGGTGGGCGCTTGCGAGGGGTCGCCGAAGACGCGACAAGGCGCCAGACCCGCAGCGAGGATGATCTCTATCGGCACTGCCTGGGTGATGATGCCAATTGCATCCGGCGGGCCCAAAGACTGGCGTTTTTCGAATAGCTCGTGCAACCTTGCCAGTGACATCAGATCGCCCCCTTTTCCGCCAAATGCTCTATGTCTGCACTGGAATATCCCAGGTTCGTCAGAACCGTTTTTGTCGACGCGCCGAGCGCCTCTGACGGCCCTCGGACACCGGTCGGCACATCCTCCAGTCGGAACGCGGCGCCGACTGCCTCGATCTGGCCATTGGTCGTGTCAAAGGATTGCATCAGGCCGCGCGCGCCGGCCTGCTCGTGGCGGGCCATTTCGGCAAAACTGCGCGTGGCGCCTGCCGGGATGCCTTGCGCGACCAGCAGGCTTTCCCATTCCAGCGCTGATCGCTTTGCGAGCTTTGCCTCGATGGCTGCAACAAGAGCCTCGGCGTTCGCTTCGCGGGCATCGTGATCGGCGAAACGCGGGTCGTCCAATAATTCCGGCCCGTCGATCAGGCGGCAGAGTTTCTCGAACCACTTGGGGTGCAGTGAGGCGATGAAGATGCGTCCCTCGCCTGTTCGGTAGCGGGCCATCGTCGGGCGGCGTCCAAGATTGACCGGACCCCCCAGCAGGGAGGCCGCGATGGCATTGGCCCCCAGCATGAAGGCCGTATCCAGCATCGCCGTATCGATCCTCGATCCTGCACCGGTCTGCGACCGCCGGTAGAGCGCCGCTATGATGGCCGAGGCAGCTATGAACCCGGTGCCCGGGTCAAGCATCCCGATCCCGAGGTCCATCGCGTCATCGTTGCGCGTCAGGTAGCTGTCCGCAATGCCGGACACTGATTGCGCCGACCACTCGATAGCAGGCATGTCGCACATCGGCCCGTCCTGACCGAAGCCAGAGATCGAACAGTAAATCAGCCGTGGGTGGTCGATGTGCAGGTGTTCCCATTCGAGCCCAAACGCCTTGGCGACACCGGGCCGGAAATTCTCGACCAGAACATCTGCATCCTTGAGCAAACGAGCGAGGACCTCGCGTGCATCGGCGTGCTTGAGGTTCAGCGTTACCGAACGTTTTCCGCCATTCATGCAGTCGAACCGCCCGAAGGGCCGAGCGCGGAAGTCGTCGCCCCGACCCGGCGGTTCGATCTTGATGACCTCGGCGCCTTGAACGTGCAGTTGGTGGGTGCAGAAAGGCCCAGCCAAGGCATGAGTCAGGTCGATTACCCTGATGCCGCTCAACAGCCCGTCCTGTGAACTGTCCACCTTTGCCCCCCTGTTTGACCCGCGCGCGGCGCGAATTGACATGAGCCTAAGCCCAGACTACGTTCATTTCAAGATGTAATCCAGTGTTTCATAGATTGAAACAAGGAGAAGCCTGGTGAACCAAGTACAAGGCATTGCTGTTGCCGAAGAGGTTGGGGTCGCTGACGGCCCGACCTACAAGGTCAATGTGCTCGACCGGTCGATATCGGTCCTGCGCGCCTTCACCATTGCCAATCCGCATATGACACTGGCCGAGATTTCCCGCGCCGCGGGGCTCCACCGGTCGACTGCTTTGCGGCTCTTGTCGACGCTTTCGCATTCAGGGCTCGTTGTCCGCGACGAAGATACCGGGCGGTACTCGCTTGGATATGAAATCATCGCCATGGCCGAAGTGGCACGGGCGGGCAGCGACCTGCGGGATTGGGCGCGCCCTGTCATGCGCGATATCCGAAACCATCTGAATGAGACGGTCGTCCTGTCTGTCCGCACGGGCGACTTCCGGGTCGATATAGACCAGGTGGTGGCCAAACAATCGATCCGACGGGTCGTGACGCTGGGTGAAAAGAAGCTGCTTACATTCGGCGCGGCGTCGCTGTCGATACTCGCGGGATTGCCTGCAAATGAGGTTGCCGAGATCGTCGACCGCCTGCGTGTCCGGACGCTGGAGCTCTACCCTGCCTTCGACGAGGCGCTGCTTGGCGAACGCCTCGCCCGTATCCGCGAAGTTGGCTGTCACGAGCAACGCTCGCAATATGGTCCGGGAACCTGGTCGGGTTCGGTTGGCATCGCCGGGCCGATTTTCGGGCAGAGGGGAGAAGTCGTGGCGGCGCTTGGGGTTTCGGTTCCCTCAGCTAGAATGACCGAAGAATTGAGGGCGGACGTCTGCGCCTGTGTTCGCGAGAGTTGTGCCGCGATTCGCGCACGAATTGGGGGCGCGGGATGACCAGGGGGGCGTTGGACGGAATTCGGGTTTGCGATTTCTCGTGGGTTGGGGCCGGGCCGCGGGCGACCAAGGAGCTGGCCGACCACGGGGCCGAGGTTCTGAAGATCGAATCACGCAGCCGACTTGACCCGGCCCGAAAGGCACCGCCGTTCATAGGCTCTGACGGGCCGCCTGATGCCAGCGCTTTTTTCGTCATGACGAACACGTCAAAGAAATCGGTGGCGATTGATCTGTCCAATCCACAAGGTGTCGAGGTGGCTAAGCGCATCGCATTGAACTCACACATGGTGGTTGAGAACTTCGGCCCCGGTTTCATGGATCGGATCGGGCTTGGGTGGGACGTGCTTTCGGCCGAGCGGCCGGACCTGGTCATGGTGTCGGTTTCCATCGTCGGTCGGACAGGGCCATTGGCCGGTTTTCGCGGATATGGGAATTCGGCGGCGGCAACTTCTGGGCAGGCTTTTCTGACCGGCTTTCCGGATGGGCCGCCACATCTTACGAATTACGCCTTTGGCGACGTTGCAACACCGCTTTTCGCGGCCATTGCAATGATAGGTGCTTTGGAGCGCCAGCGCCGTACCGGCAAGGGTGTCTACGTTGATGTCAGCCAGCTTGAGTCGATGATGCAGTTGCTGGCACCCGCGGCTATGGCGGAGGCCGCTGGCCTGCCTCAGAGGTCAATAGGAAACCGTGAAACGTGGTGTGCGCCGAACGGTGTGTTCCGTTGCAGTGGGGAAGATGACTGGGTCGCGGTTACCATCGCGACAGATGCGGACTGGGCCGCATTTTGTCAGTTGGCGAACCGGACGCCTGAAAACAGATATGCGTCCGTGGCGGGAAGACTGGCTGACCCCGATGGGGTCGAACGAATGCTCGAAGCATGGACAGAGGCACGCACACCGAAAGTCGCCGCCGACGCTCTTCAAGCGATCGGAATCGCTGCCGCGCCGGTGCAGGACGGGCAAGAGGTGAGCGAGGACCCACATCTACAGCACCGAAAGATCGCCGAGGTGATAGAGCACCCGGTGATCGGCCCGATCCGCCACGTTGCCCCTGCATTCAAATTGTCCCGCACGCCGGCGCAGGTTGGGCTTGCACCCTGCCTCGGCGCCGACACCCGGGACGTTCTGCGGAACGTCGCGGGGTTCTCGGAGGACGAAATCACCGCATTTGAGCGGGCGGGTGCGCTGCAATGAGCTTTCTCGAACATACGCGTGTCCTCGATCTCGGCGGCGACTGGGGCGGCCTGCCAGGCCAGATTCTCGCACAAATGGGTGCCGAGGTGATCCGTGTGGAACCGCCCGGCGGCGATGCGGCGCGTCGGCGCGCGCCTGTTGCTGGCGGCGCCAGCCTGCCATGGGCTGCATTCAACATGTCCAAGCGAAGCGTCACTGCGGACCTGAATACACCCGCTGGCCGGGCCCTGTTACTCGATCTCGTGGCAGGCGCGCAGGCAGTGATCGAGAGCCACCGGCCCGGGCAACTCGAAGCGTTCGGCCTTTCTGCGGAACATCTGATCGCGGTGCATCCCGGGCTCGTCGTCACCTCACTCACCGCTTTCGGGCAATGCGGTCCGCGCGTGGCCGAACATGCGTCCGATACCACCGTCATGGCGCTGTCGGGCCTGATGGCGGTCACAGGCTTCGCCGGGTTGCCGCCGTTGCGGCTCGGCTTCGACCAGATCACCTCGCTTGGCGGGCTGCAAGCAGCGCTCGGGACGCTGATCGCACTTTATGCCAGAGCCAGCGATGGGCTTGGCCAACATGTCGACGTCTCGGTGCTGGATGCGGCGCGGCTGGCCAACTACCGCGAACCACTACGCTGGGAATTCCAACGTGCGGTCGAGACCCGGCGAGGCAATGTGGCCCGGCGCGGGCGCGGCGGCTTTACCTCGAACGTCTGGCGCTGCCGCGACGGTTGGGTGACCTGGTCGGCCAGCGATGACCCCAAACGAGCGCGCTCGTTCTTCGATGCCGCCCATGCGAAAGGCATGGCGCTCGACTGGCAAGACCACAACTTTGCAGCTGAGCTTCCTGCCGATATGGACCAGTCACGTATCGATGCGCTCGAAGCGGCAATCGCCCCATTCTTTGAACTCTATTCCCGGAACGAACTGGAGGAGATGGCGCGCGAAAAGGGGTGGATCCTGATCGCCTTTCTCGACATGGCCGAAGCGAGGAGTCAGCCGCAGCTTGGTGCGCGCGGGTTCTGGACCGAAGAGAATCTGGGCCAGCTGCGCATTCCGGTACCCGCGTTCCCGTTCCGCGCGTCTGCCGATCAGCCGCGGCATCGCGGACCGCCACCGGAACCCGGGCAGGACAACGCGACAATCTATTCAGAGCTTGGGCGATCACCCGAGGACATTGCCCGGCTCAAGGCGGAGGGGGTCATCTGATGCCGCTCTCCGGTCTCAAGGTACTCGATCTTTCGCGGTTCCTGCCCGGTCCACAGGCGGCAGCACTGCTTGGTGACTATGGCGCCCAGGTGACCCGGGTCGAGCACCCCCGGCACGGCGCGGCGCGAGATCGGGCATTCGGCATCGACGGACTTTCAGGGGATGCACGGGCCAAAGCGCGCGAGGCCGACCTGACCGGTCGTGGCAAACGTCACCTGCGATTTGCCTTTGACGAGGGCGAGGGGCGCGACCGACTGATGCGCCTCATCGCAGACAGCGACGTTCTGATCCACGATTTCCGCGCGGCGGCTGCGACGGCTCTGCAGCTCGACGCCGCGACTTTGCGCGCGGAAAAACCCGACCTGATCCACGTGGCGGTCTCGGCCACTGGCGAAACCGGGCCACGTGCCGGGGCCGCCGGGCACGATCCGATCCCTCTGGCGCTATCGGGGGCGCTGGCGCGAACGGGCACCCCACCGCGTCTTTTCGGTTTCCCGCCCTCGGATCTGTTGACTGCCGCGCACGCCGCTTTTGCGGTCATGGTCGCTTTGCATCGACGAAAGGAGACGGGAGAGGGTGCGGCGCTCGACGTTTCGATGTCGGATTCCGCACTTGCGATGATGGCCTCGGTCTTTTCGCGCCAGCAGCGAAGCGGGGTCGAACCGCCGCTGGATTTCCAGATCGGTGACAACGCAGTTTTCGATACGGCGGAGGGCGCTCATGTCGTCGCGACGAACATGGAACGGCCATTCTGGGACAGGTTCTGCGGCGTGGTGGGCCGCCCCGACCTGGCGGAACGGTACGCGGACACCGACAGGGCAGGATTGTTGAAAGAGCTGGCTGCGCTGTACCGGGCCCGGACCCGTTCCGACTGGGACCTTTTGGCCCGAGAACACGACTTGCAGATCGCCCCGATCCTCAGCCCCGCCGAGGCTCTGAAGGAGCAGCATCACCACGCGCGCGGCGCATTGAGGCGGACCGATCTTGGCACGGTGCTTCCGGGGGTCGCGGTTCGGTTCACCGACCTGCAGCCCCGACCCCCAAATCCGGCACGCGAACCGGAGGTACTCAACTGATGAAAAATGAACCACCAAAAAGAGGCAAAGCAGTTCAACGCGGCATGGCGGGGTTGGCCCGCGGCTGCATCAGCGGACCGGTCCAGACCGGCCAAAAGGGAGGAAAACGACCATGATTTTTGACCTGACACGCCGCGGGTTCGCGGCACTAGCAATCGGCGCCGTGATGGCCACGGCAGCGTCGGCTGCGGACATCACCATCCGCTATGCATCGCCCTATCCGCCCAACCACATCTTCTCAAAAGCCGACATGGCCTTTTTCGAGAAGGTGAAGGAAGAAAGCGGCGGCAGGGTGGAGTTTCAGCCCTATTGGGCGCGCACCCTGATTTCGGACCGTGAGGGCATAGAGCAGCTTGCTGCGGGCGTTGCTGACATGGCCTTTATTGCGCCGATCTACTCGCGCACCGGCAAGGACATCACCAAGTCAATCTCGGGCTGGGTCGATCCGCGCCTGACGCCGATTCAGAAGGTCGAGCTGTTCTGGAAACTCTGGGACAAGTACCCTGAACTGCGCGCCGAATACGAAAGCGTCCACCTGATCGCGGCCCATGCGGGCGACAACATGCATATCCAGACCGCGGACCGCGCGGTGCGCTCGGTCGAGGATATGGCCGGTCTGCGGCTGAAGGCCACCGGTGAATCGGTTGCCGTTCTGAACGAGTTGGGCGCCGCCGGCGTCGCCATGCCCATGGGTGAGGTCTATGTCGGACTTCAGAAGGGCATCCTTGATGGCACCGTGGCCCCATACGAGACGCTGATCGGCTTCAAGTTCGCCGAGGTGGTCAAGTATTACACCAAGGTCCCGATGCCGCGTTCGGCCTATGGGAGCCGCGCCATGAACCTTGACAGCTGGAATGCGCTGCCTGCGGATATTCAGCAGATCATGACCGACAATGCCATTTTCTGGGCCGAGCAAATGGACGCCTTCGCCAAAGCGCAGGACGACGAGGGCCTGGCCTTCGGGATGGAGCAGGGGGTCGAGTTCATCGAACCCGACGAGGCACTTCTGGCAGCGGTGCGCGATGCACAGGCCAAGATCTGGAGCGCGCGCGCGATCGAGCTTGACGACAAGGGCCTGCAAGGCACGGCGATCATGCAAGACCTGCAAGCCTGGAGCAAAGAGATGCTTGGCGAAAGCTGAGGTAGAGGGCGGCCCGGTACAAACTGAGGTACCGGGCCGCGCCCAAACCGTTGCGAAGGGGACACGTCGATGACAATTCTGCGCCGCCTTGCGGGGGGGATCTATTTCATGAGCCAGATCGTCGGCTCTTTCGCGCTGATCGGGCTGATGTTCGTTGTTGGTGGCACGGTGATCTACCGGTGGTTTGGGGGCACGTTCCAGGGCAGCTATGAAGTTGCCGAAACCTTCACCATCGTCACGATCACCATGGCGATCTTCATGGCGACCGTTAACCGGTCCCATGTGGATGTGCGGCTTATTCATGACCGGTTTCCACCCGCAATCCGACGGGCGCTGATGGTCATCATGGGGCTGATTGCCACGGTTTTCTGGTGCGGTGTCACATGGTCGGTGTTCTTGTTGACGCGTCGGCTGGCCCGGACCGGGGAACTGACCGATGTTCTTCAGATCGACATCGTACCTTTCCGATGGATTACCGTTGTGGGGTGCGCAGCGGTAACGCTGGTGCTGGCATGGCAGACCTTCCGGTGGCTGGCAGGCGACGAGGAAGAAACGGGCGGCGGCCACAGCGTTGAAAAGGGGACTGGCAATGACACCTGAGTTGGTCGGACTTTTCGGCTTTATCGCCCTGTTTTCCATGATCGCCCTGCGAATGCCGATTGCATTCGCAATGGGCATCGTTGGCTTCGGGGGCTTCTGGTACATGACGTCGTGGCAGGCCGCGACCAACCGCATGGCCTCGGTCACCTTCGAACTGCTTTCGAATTTCACCTTTGGCGTGCTGCCGCTGTTTCTTCTCATGGCGCAGGTGACGTTCAAGTCCGGGATCGGCAAGGATCTTTATGACCTTGCCGCAAAGTGGCTTGGCCACCGGCCCGGCGGGCTGGCGATGGCCACCGTCTTCGGCTGTGCCGGGTTCGCCGCCGTTTCTTCATCGTCCATCGCGACGGCGGCCACGTTCGGTTCGGTGGCCCTGCCAGAGATGAAACGCTATAACTACCATCCGCGTCTGGCCACCGGCTGTATCGCGGCGGGGGGCACCATCGGATCGCTGATCCCGCCGTCGGGTATCCTGATCATCTACGGGATCCTGACCGAAAGTTCGATTGGCAAGCTGTTCCTGGCGGGCCTGATCCCCGGCATCCTCGAAGCCCTGGTTTATGTGATGGTCATCGCGCTGATCTGCTGGCGCCGGCCCGAGATGGGGCCGCCTGCGCCCCGCGCCTCGATGGCCGAACGGATGCGCGCATTTCTGAAAGTCGGCGAGATCACCGCCCTGATCATTCTGGTCCTTGGCGGGCTGATGATCGGGTGGTTCACACCGACCGAAGCCGCGGCAATGGGGTCCGGTGGCGCAATTCTGATCACCGTCCTGCGCGGCCGCCTGTCGTGGACGCAGTTCCGCGAAGCCGTTGTTTCCACGCTGATGACGTCGGGCTTCATCTTCTCGATCCTGATTATGGCGTTCATGCTGAACGGCTTCGTTGCGCTGACCAACATTCCCTATGCCATCACCGACTATGTTCAGACCCTTCAAATCCCGCCGCTCGGGGTGGTTCTGGTGATCATGGCAATCTACTTCTTCCTGGGCATGGTGCTGGACACGGCCGGTATGATGGCGTTGACCGTTCCGATCTTCTTCCCGATCGTGCAGGCACTTGGCGTCGATCCGATCTGGTTCGGCATCCTTGTGGTGCGCGCGATGGAGGTGTCGATGATCACGCCGCCAATCGGGATCACGGTTTATGTCATGTCGGGCATCGCCAAGGATGTGCCGCTGACGACCATCTTCAGGGGCGTATTCCCGTTCGTGCTCGCCGACCTGTTCCACATCGCGCTGCTCATCGCCTTTCCCGCGCTCGTCCTGTTCCTTCCAAACCTTTGAGGTGGACATGAAACAACCCCTGTCCGGCCTTCGCGTCGCAGATTTCACCCATGTCGTGGCCGGGCCGCTGGCGACCCACATGCTGCGGCTTCTGGGCGCCGAGGTGATCAAGGTCGAAAGCCCGGCCGGCGATCCTTTGCGAAACTATTCTCTGGTCCCGGAAGAACGTGGAATGGCGCCAGCCTTCGTCGGCATAAACGCGGGCAAGAAATCTGTCGTATTGGATCTGAAGTCTCCCGAAGATGCGTCAACGGCACGCGCACTCATCAAATCGGCCGATGTCGTGGTCGAAAACTTCCGCCCCGGTGTGCTCGAACGACTTGGCTTCGGTTTCGAAGCTGCGAAGGCCCTGCGCCCAGGCATCGTCTATTGCTCGGTCTCGGGCTTCGGGCAGACCGGGCCCCTACGTGACCACCCGGCGATCGACCAGATAATTCAGAGCCTTTCGGGTCTGATGAACCTTTCGGGGCTTGAAGAGGACGGACCTATCCGCATCGGGATACCGATCGTCGACACGTTCTCGGGCATGATGGCCGCGCTTGCCATCCTTTCGGCCCTGCTTCAGCGCGAACGCTTCGGCGGCGAGGGGCAATTTGTCGACGTTGCCATGCTGGACACGACAATGCTGATGATGATGGCGGTCGTGAACCCGTACCTGATCAACGGCACCCCCTTCGTGCGTACCGGCAACCGGGGCTTCAGCCGCGCGCCGACTGCCGATACATTCCCGACGGCCGACGGTCGGATTACAATTGGTGCAGTGCAGGAAAATCAGGTGCGTCGGCTGTTCGGCGCTCTGGGCCGCGCTGATCTTTCCAGCGACCCGCGCTATTCGGACCGTGACGCGCGCATGGCCCACGAGGACGAGCTTCAGGCCGAGCTAACAGTTGCTTTCCGCACACGGCCAGCGGCCGAATGGGGCCCGATCCTGGCTGAGGCAGGTGTTCCGGCTGGAGAAGTTCTGGATTTCCATGACCCGATTTCCCGCGGTTGGATCGAAGATCGGGATCTGATCCTCACAATCCCCTATGGTCAGGAAAGCGCACAGATCCTTAACGCGGGCTTCAGGTTCGGGTACGCAGGCCCGGGCATGTCAGAGCCAGCGCCAAGGTTGGGCGAGCATACCGGGACCATCTGACGCGGTTTCGACATATTGGACTTGGAATGAATCCAGGCCACGCTTGTTGGCAAAGTCATGGCCGCCAACAACCGACGCATTGTGCTGCCCACACTCCGAATTCTGCCGTAGCGCGGGTGATCCCCACGGACCCGTCCTGGGGGCATTGCCAAGTTGTTTGGCTGAGTTTGAGAGTTGCCCAGGCTGTGCCGATCAGACGACCATTTCGAGGGTGTAGCTGTTCCACAGATCGAATGCGTCGGATCTGGCGTGGCGATAGGAATTTGCGGAAAGTTTATAGCGTCGAGGTTTGAAGATCGTGTTGATCTGATCATGGGCGGTCAGGAACCGTTGAGCTTGTCTCGGCGACTTGAACCGAACCATGAGCTTCTCCCGCTTCCTGGTCGGCCGGTGCGACCCTTCGATCCGGTTGTTCAACCCCTTGTGCGCCCGATGTTCGGAATTCGACGCCAGATGCTTGATCGGCTGATGTAGCTTCGAAGCTTGTCCGTAACCATAACGCGCGGTTGGCCGAAACGTGCGATCACACTCTCCAGAAAGCGCCGGGCCGCCTTCGCATTACAATGCTTTTGAACAAGAATGTCGAGAACATCGCCGTTGGCATCAACCGCCCGCCAGAGCCAATACTTCACACCCTGGATCGGGATAACGACCTCGTCGAGATGCCACTTGTCGGCAGCGCAAGGTCTATCCCGTTTAACACAACCAGCGAAATGGCGACCAAAACGGTTAACCCACAACTGAACGGTTTCTCGGCTCACAGTAATACCGCGCTCAGCAAGCAAATCTTCAACGTCCGCTGTGCTCAGCGCAAAACGATGATACGCCCAAACCGCATAAGCGATGATCTCGCGAGGATAGCGAAAACCTTTCAGGTGGGGCATAGTCATCGACATCTTGATCCTCCCCCCATGAAGTGGTCCGCCCGTATATTTATGAA
>Ga0181601_10002118_pt1 | contig 17033 bp, 21 predicted proteins | sample 041ome_8_FD_133020 | JGI IMG/M metagenome (GOLD analysis project Ga0181601, IMG submission 133020) | Coastal salt marsh microbial communities from the Groves Creek Marsh, Skidaway Island, Georgia - 041407BS metaG (megahit assembly) | ecosystem: Environmental > Aquatic > Marine > Intertidal zone...
CGTATGCGTATCACCAGCAGCGGCAATGTCGGTATTGGTACGGCGGCACCAAGCCAGAAACTAACTGTAAGCGGCAATATCGCCCTTGTCGGTGGCGGAAATATGTTCAGCGCTGCCACGTCCTCGTCCTATAGCATTGCGGGTGGCAATACATTTAACAACGGCGGCTCAATCAGGTTCGGTGGTTCGACTTCGGGGGCAGTTGCCGGTGGCCTTATTTTTAACTCAGGAGCAGGAGCGACTAACTCTGAACGTATGCGTATCACCAGCGCGGGTAACGTCGGTATTGGTACATCGTCTCCTAGTAATGTTCTGACAGTTTCATCCGCCACGCAGTATAAAGGCTTTACCCTAACGAACGGCACAAATACTGTTGCGGAGCTACTCGGATTTGCTGCTGGGAATGATTCAGGCGGGTTAAAATTACATAGCGGCGGTGTCGCAAAAGCTCAAGTTCTAGCAGGCGGTACCAGCTTCTTCAACGGTGGCAACGTCGGTATTGGTACTTCGTCACCCAGCACACTCCTGCATCTAGCATCAACTGGAAACGCAATCCTGACGCTGGAAGCAGACACAGATAATGTCAGCGAAAGTGACAACGCTCGAATTGAGCTGTCACAGGATGGTGGTGCCACCACGGGGCACATGGGCTATGGAAGCGGCACGAACGGCATTGACATCTGGAACGACTACAGTGACTACGTCCGAATCGGCACTAACAACGTAGAGCGGTTAAGAGTCGTTAATAACGGCGTCGTCCGCCCGGCAACTGACAACGCACAGACGCTTGGAGCCGCTGCAAATCGTTGGTCAGTTGTTTATGCTGGCACCGGCACGATCAATACATCTGACGAGCGGGAGAAACAGCAGATTGCCGATCTCGATGACGCAGAACGTCGCGTTGCCGTGGCGATCAAGGGTCTTGTCAAAAAATACAAATACAACGACGCAGTAGCGTTGAAAGGCGACGACGCGCGCATCCATGTCGGCGTGATTGCACAGGAAGTTATCGCGGCATTTGCGGCAGAAGGTCTTGACGCCACACACTATGCGCTGCTGTGCCACGATACATGGGAAGCAGAGCCGGAAGAAGTCGATAAAAACGGCAACGTAATCAATCCGGGCATCGAAGCTGGTGAGCGTTACGGCATCCGGTACGATGAACTCCTCGCATTTATGATTGCGGCGCTGTGATGACCGAGCAAGAACTTCTCATCGCCTGTTATCGAAGCGGACAAATCAGCGAGCGGCAATGGCAGGAACACCTCAAAGAAGACCCAAAGCTGAGTGATGCGTGGCACGACGAAATCGACCCGGACAATTCGGGCTGGAACCCTATAGGATAAAGGAAAAAGAAATGGCAATCACATGGTCAATCGTGCAGCTTGATTACGCTGTATCTCTCGACGGCGAATCTGACGTGGTCAACAATTCGCACTGGCAGTGCATCGACGAAGATGCCTCCGGTAATCAGGCACGGGTCTACGGCTCCGTGGGTATTCCCACCGATGATATTACGGATTTTATTCCGTATGCCGACATCACTGAAGCGAAAGCCCTTGAGTAGACCAAGGCTGCTCTTGGTGCTGAAGAAGTATCTTCTATCGAAGCAAACGTAGCTGCTCAGTTGCAGCTTGTTGAAAATCCTGCGGAGGGTAGTGGCACCCCGTGGGCAGCTTAACCGCCACATAACTTATGGAGAGAAAAATGGGAAAAAATGAAAAGACCCCCATTATTGTTGACGACGTTGAATACACCTTTGAAGATATGAATGACGAGCAGAAAACGCTAGTCAACCATATTGCTGATTTAGATAAAAAAATTGCCAGCATGCGGTTTAACATCGATCAGCTTACTGTAGGACGAGGCGCGTTTGTCAATATGTTGAGCGAAGCGCTTAAAATAGAAGAAGGTGAATGAGGTTTTTATTTTCTTTATCTCTTACGCTTTTTATGTTATGCTATAGTAGTACAGCAACTATAGCTCAAGATAACTATTTAGTATGTCTTGATGACGTAGAAAGCGTAAGAGAAACTTTAAAAAACGAAAATAAAAAACTAATTTTTACTGGTCTGTCTATAACACAAGTTCCATTTGAACTTTGGGCTTCTACCAATAGCTACATTATTTTTTTCTTAACGTATGATGGAAAAATGTGTACCTCTCCTGGCATGACTGGACAGACTATTCAAATCAATAGGAATATATAAGCATGACCGTAGAATCTGCAACATACATTAGTCAGCTTGTTCCGGCTAATCCTTCTTCTAGCGACAATATTAGCGAAGGGGACGATCAGCTTCGCCTGATTAAATCAGTGCTGCAGTCACAGTTTCCCAACATTGGACCAAATGCTGTTAACCTTACTGCGTCGCAGTTTAACAAACTTGGTTTTGAAACCGGAACTGTTTTGATGTATGCCTCTAATGCTATTCCGGTTACACAGACAATCACTGGTATCAATGACTGGTTGCTTTGCAATGGAGATGCTTACAGCACCTCTACGTACTCTGCTTTGTACGGAATTATTGGAACAACCTTTGGAACAAGTGGTTCTAACTTTAAGGTTCCTGATTATCGGCAGTACAGTCCTGTCGGCGTAGGCGGCACGTTTGTGCTTGGCTCTGCAACCACGGCGCAAGCTGCTACAGGAACAGACGTTATTAAACTTCAGCCAATTAACTTCATTATTAAGACGTAATACAATGGTTGTATACAGAGGCGAAAAGTTCTCAGGGTACAACAAGCCGAAGCGTACCCCAGGTAAGAACAAGAAGTTTGCAGTTTTGGCAAAGCAGGGACCGACTGTTAAGCTAATTCGTTTTGGCGACCCAAATATGTCTATCAAAAAAGACCAGCCTAAAAGACGCAAGAGTTTCAGAGCGCGTCACAAGTGCGATACCAACCCTCCTAGCAAACTATCAGCTAGGTATTGGTCTTGTAAAAAGTGGTAAACATCAACTAGGAGAAAACCATGAAAAGTTACGCAGGTGGTAGCCACGGTAAAGGAAACCGTCCGGTACAGTCAGGTATGGGCAATAAGCCTGTTGCCAAAGCTGGCGGTAACCGTTTCCCGGCTGGCAAAGGTAAATAGTATTGGACACTAGAGAAAAAGCTGCTCAAGCTTCAGTCATTCTAGGTAACGAAGCCTTTCAGGAAATGGTTAAGCACTTAGAAGAAAGTTTGGTACTTGAGTGGAAAATATCTGACAATCCTGAACACAGAGAATTTTGTTGGTTAAAGTTGAACGCTCTTAGTTCAATTTTGGAAGACCTAGAAGCTTTCATACACAACGACAAAATCGAAAACAACTAACAAAGAGGTAAAAATATGAGCGACGGTCAGACCAATCCGACTGAGTCGGAAGTCACTACGCCACAGCTTAATATGCTTGATGTCATGTTTGGAAGTGAAGAAAACACTAATCCAGAAGTAACATCATCTGAAGAAGTATCTGATTCAACTGTGGAGTACGAAACGGAAGTTGAGTACGAAGCAGTAGACGATGGCGAAGTAGAGTCATCAGAAGATGATAACGAGTACGACGTATACGAAGAAGAGGAAGTTGTAGAGACCTCACCTAGCTATACCGTAAAGGTAGACGGCGAAGAATTTGAGGTTACCCTAGACGAACTCCGAAACGGATACCAGCGTCAGGCGGACTATACCCGTAAGGCGCAGTCTCTAGCTGAACAGCGTAAAGCTTATGAAGCTAACCTAGAAGCAGTAAATCAGGAAAGGCAGCAGTACGGTCAGGTTCTAGAGAACATGGCTCAGTACCAAAACCTTGAACTCGCACAGTACCAAAATATCAACTGGCAGGAACTCAAAGAAAACGACCCCATGGAGTACATGGAAAAGCGTATTGAGTTCCAAGATGCTAAGGATAAGGTTGTTCAAATTCAAGCAGAACAACAGCGAGTTCGTCAGCAGACAGAAGCAGAATTTACTCAGCGTTTGACCAATGTTGTCAAAACTGAGGCTGAGAAACTTTCTCAGATTTTGCCAGAGTATGCTGGTCCCGATTCGACCCTTCGCAATGAACTGAGAAGTTACGCCCTAAATCAGGGCTTTTCTGAACAGGACATTGACGGAATTACCGATCACCGCGTAGTCCTCGTGTTGCACAAAGCAATGATGCAGGACAAAGCGACGAAAGGCTCCAGTCAGAAGGTTCGCAAATCTGTTCCCAAAGTTGTCAAGTCTGGAACTCCTGAGTCTAAGAAACAACGGAGCACCAAGGCAGCGCAGGTTAAACGAGAGAGGCTGGCTAAGACGGGGAATAAGCGAGACGCGACAAATGTGTTTCTTGACTTAATCTCTTAAAATAGGAGGCCATTATGGCTCAGCCCACAGGTGTTTATGTAACCTTTTCCGCAGCGGGTCTGCGGGAAGACCTCGAAAATGTGATTTACGATATCTCTCCGACCGACACTCCCTTCATGTCGATGGGTGGTCGCACGGATGCGGTTGCTGTTAATCACGAATGGCAGACGGATGCACTTGCTGCAGCGTCGGCTACTAACTTCAACGAAGAAGGTTCGACGCTTACCGCTGCTGAACCGACCCCGACCACTCGCATTGGTAACATCTGTCAGATCAGCCTGAAAACCACGCTGGTTTCCGGCACGCTTGACGCGGTGTCGAAAGCCGGTCGTAAGGAAGAACTGGCTTACCAGATGACCAAGCGCGCTTCTGAACTGAAGCGTGACATGGAAACCTCGCTGGTCGGCGTTAACCAGTCGAAGACGGCCATGGCGGCTGATACCACGGTTCGTAAGCTCGGTTCGCTTAGCTCCTGGGTCACCACCAATGCCAGCGTTGGCTCTGGTGGCACGGCTGCTGGTGCTGGCGGTAACGGTACTGCTCGTACCGACGGTACGCTCCGTACCTTCACTGAGTCGCTCCTGAAGGCTTCTATCCTTCTGGCGTATGACAACGGTGCCAACACCAAGTACCTGATGATGGCTCCGTCGCAGAAGCAGACCTTCTCCAGCTTTGTTGGTGTCGGCGGTGCTTCCGGCGTGTCCAACTTCAACGATGTTGCTGACCAGCGCATCATTGGCGGCATGGACATCTATGTCAGTGACTTCGGTGAGATGGCGGTTGTTCCGAACCGCTTCCAGCGTAGCCGTGACGTTTGGCTGCTTGACCCCGAGTACTATGGGGTTGCGTATCTGCGTCCGTTCTCGCAGCGTGAAGTTGCCTCCACGTCGGACGGCGAACAGCGTGCGATCATTGCTGAGTACACTCTTGTTGTTAACAACGAGAAAGCTCTCGGCGCGGTCTACGACGTTAACTAGTCTAATCGGGGAGGGGGCATTTAGCTCTCTCCCCATTTTAGAGGTTACCTATGTATAAAAATCCTATTCAAACTCAGTTCAACTATGACCACTCTGAGGACAATGTTGTCCTTAAAAATATGCAGGACGTGCAGCCTATCCTAGAGATGAATAAAAAGGAAATGGCTGGTGACTCGCCTTACGGAGCGCAGAACAATCCTAACATGCGAAAAGTGGCTAGTATCCCTCTGGTGATTATTGAAAAGTGGAAACGTGAACTTGGCATCGACATCATGGACAAGAATGACATGCCAAAGATTAAAAAGCTTCTTAATGACCCTGAGTATCGTTGGCTTCGAACACATGAAAGCAACTTGTAATGGGCTTGGCTACTTATTCAGAGTTGAAAACTAGCGTTGCTAATTATCTCAACCGGGATGATTTGACCAGCTTAATTCCTGACTTTATCTCTTTGACAGAGAACCGCATGAACCGCGACCTGCGTGTTCGTGCAAACATGATTCGTGCAAACACTACGACTACAAGTGGCACAGCGTTCTACGACTTGCCCAGTGATTTGATCGAACTTCGGAACATTACCTACAACTCTGGTTCTCAGGTGTATGCCTTGGCTTACCTTTCACCTGAGTCAGGTAGCCGCGAGTACGGCAACATTGTTTCTGGTGCTCCTAAAGCTTATACAAACTTGGGTAAAAACATCGAACTCTACCCAGCACCAGACGGTGAGTACTCCATTGGTATCAACTATTACCAACAGTTGACACCGCTGTCCAACACAAACACTACCAACAACATTTTGCAGGCTTTCCCAGATTTGTACCTCTACGGTTCATGTTTGGAGGGAGCTACCTATCTTAACGATAGTGAACAGCTTCAACGTTTTGCAGGACTTTACCAAAAGTCTTTGGAAGACATCAAAAAAGCAGAAGATTCCGCTCGCTACAGCGGAACAGTTATGACCATGTCTGTCCAAGGTGATCCTGGGTCTCTTGTTCGTAGGGGTGCGTAATGTCTACAAATTGGGTTTTAGATTTATTTAACATTGTTCAAGAAGATGGCGGAAACATTCTTACAGAAGATGAATTATATATCTGCCTGCAAGAATTTAATAGCACTGAATGGGAAGTAGATTCGGCAACCGGCAATGGCTAAAGAACTCTTTGACATCAACGGACAGCAAGTCGGCTTTTCTCTTAACACAGATTTGTCACCCTACGACATGCCGCCTACGTTTTTTACAAGCGCAAATAACGTGCGGTTTGTTGATAAAAAAGCCAGTACTATTTTAGGGAATACTCGCGTTTTTGGAACAGCCCTAGACACACCTTATTGGGTCACAAGCTGGACTCAGGGCAGCACACCTTTGTGGATTTACGGCGGTGCCACGTCTCTGAACAAGATTACGGGTGCTACCCACGCTGACGTTACCAGAACCTCTGGAGCGTACACCACCATTGCAGGGACTACGAAGAACTGGCAGGGCGGTGTGCTTGGCGGTGTATTGGTAGCTAACAACACACTGGACGTACCTCAAAGCTTTACGCAGGGTGGCACAGAGTTTACAGACCTTCCTGACTGGCCATCTACACTCCGATGTGAGGTTATTGTACCGTTTAGGAACCACTTGGTTGCTCTTAACCTAACTGACACTGGCACCGCAAAGCCCTTTACAGTGCGCTGGAGCGACGCTATTCCTTCCGGGGCAGCTACCAACGGTGCAGACACTTGGAACTCTGCTAGCACCGCCTCTGAGTCAGGAGAGGCTACTATAGGAGGCACCAAAGGCCATATCCTTAACGCTCTGCCTTTGGGTAACGAACTTATCGTGTACAAGGAAGACAGTGTCCACTCTTTGTCCTATGTTGGCGGTACGTTTACCTTCAACCTTCGAGAGAAGTTTAAGAACACTGGTTTGTTCTCCAGGGACGCTGTTGTTGATCTGGGTGATGGCAAGCACGTCTTTATGTCAACCAACGACGTTGTCGTCACAAACGGTAACAGTCTGACAAGCATCATTGACGACAAAGTTAAAACATTCTTGTTCTCTCAGATCGACAGTACCTATTACTACAAAACATTTTTGGTCAACAACCGTATCCAAAACGAAGTTTGGATTTGTTACCCTCGCACAGGTGCTACTGACGGTTTGCCAAACACCGCACTGGTCTGGAACTATAGAGACAACACCTGGGCTACTAGAGACTTGCCCAGCGTTAACTATATTGGCGTAGGTCTGGTAGACCCTGAGCTTACAAACACGTGGGCGGCTGCTACAGATACATGGCAAAGCAGCACAGTTGCTTGGTCTCAACAGGCCTACAACCCTGCTGTTGATTCTCTACTGATGTGCTACCCAGCAAACTCAGCAGCAAACAGTCGTTTCTTTTTAGCAGATTCAAGCACCACGTTTGACGGAACAACATTTGTAACAACTTTGGAACGAGTTGGACTACACTCTGGAAGAACTGATTCTATTAAGTATATAAGTAGAATTTATCCTAGAATTAGTGGTACAGGGTATGTTAAAATAAGTGTAGGGGCTGAGTTAGAACCTTACGCTGGTGTTACTTATGCTGACCCAGTTGAGTTCAATATTGGCGTAGACAGTAAAATTGATTGTCGAGTTCGCGGTCGATACATCGCTATCAAGTTTGAACACGACACCGATACTTCCTTTAATCTCTCTGGATATGCAATTGAGTCCGAAGTGGTGTCGGACCGATGAGCAGAGAGTTCCTTCGGTTTAACCACGCTAACCCGCCCTCTGCTCCAGAAGAGCTTCCAGGTTATCTTAACGAAACTTTTATCGAACTTGGTGCTGTTGTAGACCTATTGCGAGACGGACACTTAGACGTAGTCTACTCTCCTCCTACAAAGCCAAGTCAAGGTGACATACGATATGCAGACGGAACTAGTTGGAACCCCGGAAGCGGAGAAGGTATATACTTTTTCAACGCTGCCGGTTCATGGGTTAAGTTATAGGAAAGTAAACCCTAAGAGTAAGAACTTTAAGACAATAGTGGGCCAGTGTTGGGAGTACATAGAAAACTCCACAGGTAGGAACAACACAGACGTTATCAAAGCGGTAGATATTATCCAGCGAGTAGTAGACAAGGTTTCTGATCTCTGGGTTACTATCGATTCTGAAAAAGGTGAGATCGTCGGTTGTTTTGTAATAGGGGCTGCAGCGTATCCTCAAGCAACAGGGATTAACGCAGAAGCCATTGGCGGTAAGTTTAACTTTCCAGACGTGGTTCCAGTGGTGGAGAAGTACTACAAAGCTCTTGGTTATAAATTCTTTGAGATGACCGGTCGCAAGGGTTGGGAAAAAGTAATGGCCCCCATGGGTTACGAACTAACAAGCATTACTGTATATAAGAGGCTATAAAATGGGCAGTATTTTTACACCTAGCAGCACGGTGGTTCAAGCACCATCGAGTTCGCAGACGCAAGGGACAAGTAAAGTTGAGCCGTGGGAAACCGTTACCCCCTACATTGAAACACTGTTGCCACAGTTGGAGTCAGGGTTCAACGTTGCTCCACAGTTGTACCAAGGACCGCTGGTTCCGGGTACGTCTAGTCAGACCGCTGCAGCTAGGGGCTTGTACAAACAGGTAGGTCAGACTGCCGCTGGGTTTGCTCCCGGTTTCCAAACTGTCTACGATCAGATGTTCGGTCGGGCTACCGCTGCTCCGGGAACTAGCGAATTGTTTCAGGCGCAGACCGGAGAGATTGCTAATCAGGCTCGTCAACTTACCGAACGTGATAAACAGTTGGCCCAGCGGCAAGCTATGGAAGCTGGACAGTTTGGGCTAGGCTCTACTGCCCTAGGTGAGCTTCAGGCTCTCCAGCAGCAGAAGCGCGAAGAAACTGTGCAAAGCCAGTTGGCCAGTGCTCTGGGTGCAGAAGATCAGCGTCGAATGGCAGCAATGGGGCAGTTGCCTGGAATGGCTCAGTCAATTATTCAGGCTCAGATGACACCGGCTCAGTTGCAGGAAGCCATTGGCCGAGACATTGAATCTCGTCAGGGTGCTGAACTTGCAGACCTTCGTCGTCTTGCACAGCAGCAGCAGGAAGCAGAACGTGCTCAGGCTATCACGTACGCTAACCTGCTGGGCGGCTTGGCTGGTCTTGGTAGCTCCACGCAGATGCAGCAGACTTCCTCTGGCATGACTGGTCAGGTTATCCCCGGTCAGTCTATCTTCCAGCAGCTTGCTGGCGCAGCGGGTACAGCGGCAGCTTTGTCTGACATTAGGCTCAAAACTGAAATCAAACGTGTCGGAGAGCTTGAGAACGGTATTCCAATTTATCGTTGGGAGTGGACCAAGAAGGGTAAAGAGATTGCAGGTGAGCAGGGAACCCTTGGTGTCCTTGCTCAGGAAATTCTTAACATTATGCCAGAAGCTGTCTCCATTGGCTCTGATGGGTACTATCGAGTTGATTACGGGAGAGTTGTAAATGGGTAAAATCTTAGCACAACTGGAACAAATGGCTTCCTCAGAGTACTATAGGGACACCCCATCTACTGTAACCGTCAATCCTATGATGGATGCTGGCTACGAGGCTACTGGTGGAAAGCTTCCAAAGCAAGACCCGATGGCAGGAATGTCTGCAGCAGAACGTGAAATGTACGGCGAAGCTGACGGCATTACTACTGATCTTGGCGAAGCACACGACATCACGATCACTGGTGGTTCAGAGGCTGGTTACAAGAAGGATATTGATTCATTCTTGAACAATCTTGCCAAAGGTGGTTCTGGTGAGGGACCAATACCAGTTAAGCCTATCACGGGTCGTCTCCCTCCTATGCCGGGAGTACCGACTGGTAGGTCAAGCTACCGCCCAACTCAGTCTCCCTACGGCATCCCAACTGAGCTAGGTACACAGGCTGAGATACAGCAGGAAGTTGCTAGACGTATCGCTAAACAACTTGAAAACACTATTGTCAAACGGCCTTACCTCAATTTCCAAGGCTTGATTTAAGTAGGATAAGAATATGGCTAATGCACCTATTAATATGGAAGTGCTTTCTCGTTTGCCTCTTCCCAGTAACGCAAATCAACAAAGTAATGTAAACCAGTACCGAGAAGCATACAATCAATATATGCCCACTGTACCTAATTTGAACCCAGTGTGGAACACAGGTGTTCCTGCTCCGGCACCTGCGGCAGTTATGCAACCTACTCCTGTAGCGACAATTACACAATCTGCTGTTCCTGCTCCAACAGTAGAGCAAAACGTAGCCAATAAAAATAAAACTTCTTTACAAATTGGTGCGAACATAGGAAACCAACAGGCAGAAGCCAGTCGAAAAGCAGATATGACCAAGACCCTCATGGGCGGTGATATGGGTAAGTTTATGGCTAACCTCCTACGCATGTTTGCACAGCCTGAGTTCCAACAGGCTGGCTTTGCTGGTCAGGGATTTGGGCCTACTGTTTTGGGTGCTACGCGAGCACTCAGGGCAATGGAGACTCAAGATATTGAAGCTGCTAAACTACAAGCTGCGGCTGATAAAGAAGCTTTGGAACAGGCTGCGGCTGCTCGGGCAGAAGAGCGTGCTTTGCGTGGTTTGGATATTCAGCAACAAAGAGCAGACATTGCCCGTTCCACCGCTGAACGAGATAGGATTAGAGCGGCAAACATTACTGGTCCTAAAATTGATTCTTTTGTACAAGCCATTAAGGGAAACAAAACCTTTATAGAATCAATTGATAGTCTTACAGGCGGTAATTTTTTGCAAAGGTTAGCGCCAGGAGTACAGGGAGGTCCGAGTCAGGAAGATGTAGTTCGCGCAGTTGCTTTAGAAGCAGCTAACGTTTCTAATCAAAATCCTAGACTTTCTACACCTGATGCAATTAAGCAAGCTATTGCAAACATTAAAAGTGGTGGCTCCGCGCCTACACAATCTACTAATAATAATGGTGTAGACCCGTTTGCTAACGTTGGTGGGTAAGCATGGCTGAACCAATTACACTTACAATGAATGACATCTTGTCTTCTCCTAAACTTAAAGAACTAGGAGCAGTGGCGGGAGATCAGGTTGTAAATAATAAAATTGTTCGTAAGTTTTCTGATGAAGGCAGTAGGACTGACCTTGGTCAGCGTTTAACCGATCAGGACATAGCGTCTTCGTCAAATCTACAGTCTCTGGGAGCAAGGCCTGGGGACAGAATTGTAGACAACAAGCTTATCTCTAGTGAGTCTGACGACGTTTATCGTCAGTTTATGTATGGCTTTGATAAGACGGGTACGTTTACAAACTATTTGAGTGACGCTCTAGAAGCTCGTATTCCACTGGGCAGTTTTGATATCACATCATTTAACTACCTGTCTCCAGATGAAATCTACGGGGAAGGGTTTTCAGATTCAGATGTAGCTACACGCAGAGAGATGATTGAGCGGAAGCGTGAACGCGATCTGATGTCTAAGTATGGTCCGTACTTTGAAGAAGCTAGTGGATCAACAGCGAACACCATTGGCACTATTGCAGGAGCATTGGCTGATCCTACAACATTGCTTCCTGTTGGATCAACTATAAAAGGCGGTGCTGCTGTAGGCGCTGGTCTAGGTGCCGGGTATAGTCTCGCCCAGGACGTAGCAACGACTGGTGAGATTGACCCAATAAAGGCAGCATTGTCTACAGCATTGGGTGGAGCTGGTGGTGCTGCTTTTCCTGCGGCGGGTAGGGCTATAGGCGCTGTTAGAAATAAATCAGCTGCCCGCGTAGCTAACAAAAATATAGACGAGGCAGAACGCATTGCTAATGAGCACATAGCAGCAGGCGGTAGTGTAGAGGGTGCTCTAGAAGAAATTGCAGCAAGTCCTATTGGTTCAACATTGGGACGAGATGTAGAAATTGCAGGTAGGAAGCCTAGAATTACTCCGTCAAAGGATCGTGCCGAAGAGGCTCTTCAGTACAACATTGCTGAAGACAGTGCGACTGCGCGGGTTATGAATAAGGGATTAGATAGATACATAGGAGCACTGTCTACCAGAGTTGGTAACATTTCTCAGCCCGTTCTCCGCAGACTTCGGCAGTTTGAATACGATATCCATACTAAGACTAATGCAAGTATGAAGGAACTAGAGCCGTTTTTAGGTCAGTTACAGAAACTTAAAGGTCCTGCAAAACAAGCTGTAACACGACACCTGTACAACGGAGAGTTTTCAGCAGCTAAATCATATATGCCTAAAGAAATGCAGGATATGCTTCCAACTGTTGAAGCAAAACTTGGTTCATTCTACGACGAGTTGAAAGATGTGGGTTATACTTTTGACCCTAAAGAAAATTACTTTCCACGTATTGTAAAAGATTATGACGGACTGTTGAAGGCTGTTGGTTCAAAAAAGAAGTCTGCAATAGCTAAAGCACAACAGGAATACGCACGGGCTAAAGACCTTACAGTAAGTGATCTTGACATGGCAACCAAGTCCAACATTGCCAACATGGTTATTAGAGGCTTTGGTGTAAAGACTGATGGAAATCTTCCTAACTTTGTAAAGCCACGTACAATTGAAAAGCTGGACGACAATCTTTTAAAGTACTACTCCTCTCCTGAAGAAGCCCTGACCATCTATGCTCGTAACGCTATTAACAATATTGAACGTCGTAACTTTCTAGGACGTAGCTTGAAAAAAGATCAGCAAGGCGTTGTCGATCTGGATAGTTCAATTGGAAGACTGGTTGAAGAAGAAAAGCTTGCTGGTAATATATTGCCAGAGCAAGAAGACGAACTTGTAAGTCTTTTGAAATCTAGGTTTATAGGTGGTGAGCAGACAAGTGGTAAACTACTAGGCTGGACTCGTGATCTAACCTATATGGGAACAATTGCTAATCCTATTTCTGCGATTACTCAGCTAGGTGACATTGGTCTGTCTGGTGCTCTTAACGGTTTTAGAAGTACAATTGGAGCCATGTTTGGTCCTAAGAGTATTAAAATCGTTGACATTGGTATTGACAATATTGGTCAAGAGTTTACCGATGCTAGAAAGACTGCCAAATTGCTTAACAACTTGTTCACAGTTTCTGGCTTTAGAGCAATTGACCGGTTGGGTAAAGAAACATTTATGAACGCGGCTCTTCGTAAGAACTTTAAACTTATGAAAACTTCTACTGGAGAAGCAGCCTTTCGTAAAAAGTGGGGTAAGTTCTATGGTGATGATATTGAATCTATAGTAGCTGACCTAAAAGCTGGTAAAGTTACAGAGCCTGTTAAGTTCCACACGTTCAACGAGCTATCAGGTGTACAGCCTATTACCATGAGTGAGATGCCACAGGCTTACCTGGACAATCCAAATGGTAGAATCTTGTATGCTTTAAAATCTTTTACACTAAAGCAGTATGACGTAGTAAGGCGAGAGATTGTACAAGAGTATCAGAAAGGAAACAAGTTGGCCGCTGCTAAAAAGGCTGCGGTACTTGCCGGTTACCTATCAGCAGCTAATGTCGGGACACAGGCAACTAAGGACATTCTTCTTGGCAGGGATGTCTCTGTGGACGATCTTCCAAACAAAGCACTTTGGGCACTAACTGGAGTCTTTGGTGTAAACAAATATGTAAGTGATAAGTATATCAGTCAGGGTAAAATAACGGACGCGGCTATTGAAACTCTTGCACCGGCCACTCCAATTATAGATGCTATTACTGAAGGAGCGGTAATGCTAACAGACGAAGACGCTGATGCTTCTAGACTTCTACGTAGTGTCCCGCTGCTTGGTCCAATGTTGTACAATTGGTTTGGCGGTGGTGCAGAGAAGTACAACGAACGTATGGAGAAGGAACGTAGAGGTGATTAATGTTACGCACATTGTTGATCATATCGGTAATACTTCTACCATTACCAATTCTAGAAATGCAGTACAAGGATAGTATAGTGGCTAATGATTTTATAGGTGTGTTAGCTAGACTTGGTATAGAGCAACCACAGGGCAAAGGGTTGTTGTCTGCTGTAGCTGCTATGCCTAAGCCTAGTCCCGTAAAAGAGTATTTTGATAAGTATGTCGGTCCAGAAGAACTTGGAAGTTCGGATATGAAAAAGTATTACAACAAAGACCGAGGAACTTATAAAGTTTATCAATTAGCAGGAGAAAAACGGCCCACGGTGGGCAAGGGGGTTTTCTTGGACGACCCAGCTTTGGAACAGCTTGGTCTTGCAGAAATTCCTAAAGAGGGTGTAGAAATTCCAGCAGAGCTAGTAGATAATATAAGTTATAACCGTTGGGGAGATGCTCTAAGAAGGGCTAAACAAGAGCTAGAAGGAACGAAAGGTTCTGTGGCTGCCAATGCTTTAGCGGAAATGATTTATCAAATGGGATCAGGAGTTGTAGTTCCTGGCAGTGAAAAACATTTTACAGAAACACTCCGTCTTTTAAAAGAAGGTAAAATTAAAGAGGCTCAGGAAGAAGCTAAAGATTCAAACTGGTACAGACAAACAAAGAATAGATCAGGTGAAGTTATATCAAGATTTAGTGGGGCTAACTAAGATGAACGATAAAACCCCCATTGATGTCACTGCTGGCATGGTTGCGTTCGGAGCGGTCATGGATGTTCTACCAGCTCTAGCAAGTTTGTTCACCATTATCTGGATGGCTCTGCGTATCTGGGAGACCGACACGGTTAAGCGGTGGACGGGTCGATGAACGTAAACTCGCAAGCTGTCCTGACAGCGCTTGCTCCGGTTATGTTCGCTGCGGTCGGCTACCTCATCATGCATCTGAATGATCTTGAAAACCGCATGTATAAGACCGAGAGCCGCATGATGCAACTGGTGACGCCAGAGGGGCAGATCGTGCCGTCGCCGGACAACGCTATAGCGAGACAAAATCTACGTGAACAGATGATGAACATCATCCACGATCTTCAAGTTCGTATCTCTCTTCTGGAAAACAAGGGGCAGTAAATGGGTGGTTTACCTTTAGAACTCATCACTATGCTAGGCTCTGGCCTTATGGGCGGTGTGATGTCCATGTGGTCTCAGAGCATGAAGGCGAAGCAGGATGCCTTTCAGAGGGCCATAGACGGCCTCTCAGCGCAGTCTGAGGCTACTGACCTAGCCAGACGCTACGAGAACAAAGGCTTCCAAATGACGCGGCGTATAATCGCTCTGGCTGCTGTAGGGGCTATCATTGTTTGGCCGAAGGTTGTGTCTGTATTTTGGCCAGATATTCAGGTTACCGTGGGGTACACAGCTTGGAACCCAGGTTTCTTGTTTTTTGAAGGTAGTGAAGAAATAAAGTGGCAAGTAGTTAAGGGGCTAGTACTAACACCTCTTGACACACATTTGCTCTCTGCTATAACTGGTCTGTACTTCGGTGCATCTATTGTTAAAAACGCTAAATAAACTAAGGGAAGTACTATGGGAAGTCTAATCACTGCTCTTCAGAACCAAAACATTGCTGCGGCTAACCAAGAAACACTTGGCGATATATACGCGGCTAATCCACAGAACCTGGGGTACACCGAGAACCCCTTTGGATACACTTCTTCTCCTGCGGTAATCCAAACCGCGTATCCTCAATATGGCTATAACGCCACTGCTCCTATGATGCCACCGTCATATGAAGAATACGATTTGACAAGTTTGTTCGGTATGCTTCAGAACATGCAAAGTTCTGCGGGGACACAAGGCGATGCTGGTCCGATGATGCCCTTGCCGAACATGCCAAGTCCCTATTTGGAGCCGATGGTGCCGCACATGCCAAGTCCCGATTTGGGGCCGATGGTGAAGCCGATGGTGCCGAACATGCCAAGTCCCTATTTGGAGCCGATGGTGCCGAGCATGCCGTCACCTGGACCAGTTACCCCTGCCGGTATCTTGGCACAGTTGGCGGGCGAAGTACAACAGCAAACGGGCCAAACAACGCCTGTTCCGGGAGCCTACACAGTACCGGGTACAGAACCAGTTGTGGCTGAAGAAGAAGAAGACACTCAAGCAGCAAGTGACGAACGTATTAGGCAACTGATAGCAGAGAACGCGGCGAAGCAACAACGGCGCGAACTTGAGCAAAGATATGCAAGGACGACTGGTCTTGTGGTAAACCCAAACCAATCAAGCGGGGAGTTGCGTCAAGTTCTAGATGACCCGTCGTCGCCGTTTAATGTGACAGAATAAAAAAAAAGGGAGCTAACCTTGGCTCCCCACGGGACTATTTAGCGTCCAACCTAAGCAGGAAGGCGAGACCAGTATATCTGGAACTCTCTTTCCTGCTTTTTCTTTTCATAAGCTAATTTAATTTCCTCTACTGTTCTACCGCAACCTATACAATAGACGTGGTCTAGGTCTAGCTTACAAGCACCTTTACATTTTTTACTAGTTGAGATCGACAACTTCGCACACTCCTGCAACACAAGCAAGTGTCTGGGAACCAGCGGTGTTATCTTCTTGTTCATACTCGCCCAAGCGTGACCAGTCGATTGACTTGGGCATACGAGAGAGAAGCTCTTCATACGTCTCCTCGTCACAATCCTGGTAGGGAGCCTGTTGGTAGGTATGGTCAGAATGTGGCAGGAAGCTGATACCGCTGCACAGGTCGAAGTTTTTGTAGACCCAAGCACCGACCTCTAGCCATTCATCGTCCCGCACGCTGATCGTTACAGACGGCTTGTGCTCACACCAGTTCACAGCGTAGAGCTTCCAGACTTCAAGCTGTTCCAACGCTGTCATATCGTTGCGCGTAACAGCGTTGTCAGGAGACTTCACAGGGAACGAGAAGACCATCGTTGAGTCA
>Ga0181601_10002119_pt1 | contig 17030 bp, 26 predicted proteins | sample 041ome_8_FD_133020 | JGI IMG/M metagenome (GOLD analysis project Ga0181601, IMG submission 133020) | Coastal salt marsh microbial communities from the Groves Creek Marsh, Skidaway Island, Georgia - 041407BS metaG (megahit assembly) | ecosystem: Environmental > Aquatic > Marine > Intertidal zone...
CACGGTCTATCGGTGAGGTGACTCGTCGACAAACATAATTATTGAGCTGAACATTGGCGGTCTCGCTGCTCCTCATATGGAGTGACAACCGGCAAAGTAATCCGGCGGCTTCGGCCAAAGGGTGGAGCGTTTTCAGTCTCGTGGTACTCGCCAGTCCGCTGAACCAGCGGCGCTCGCGACTTTCCACGGCACTGCATCCCCTTCATCTTCTGATCGAACTGTCAAATTGTTTCGACCTCGCGCCTGGGCTTGTGGCTATATGCCGCGCTCCCATCAGCAAAAGTGGGAACCGGTTGGAACCTCATCATGTAAAAGTGGTCACCACTTTTACGCCCGGATGAGGTGACAGAAACAATCCGCCCGCCCGGATGGCGCGCGCAACGAGTAACGAAGGGTACATATGCCTACTATCAACCAGCTGGTCCGCAAGGGCCGCACCCCGCAGAAGGCCAAGTCAAAGGTCCCTGCGATGGAGCAGAACCCGCAGAAGCGCGGTGTTTGCACCCGCGTCTATACCACGACGCCGAAGAAGCCGAACTCCGCTCTGCGTAAGGTTGCCAAGGTGCGCCTGACCAACCAGCGTGAAGTCATCAGCTACATCCCGGGCGAAGGCCACAACCTTCAAGAGCACAGTGTTGTCCTGATCCGTGGTGGCCGTGTGCGCGACCTTCCCGGTGTGCGTTACCACGTGCTGCGCGGCGTGCTCGACACGCAGGGTGTTAAGGACCGTAAGCAGAGCCGTTCGAAATACGGCGCGAAGCGGCCGAAGTAATTTAGGCGCGGCGACGGTCTTCTCCCGCGACGGTCCACCCCCAGGGATATTTCCCGGGTGGAAGGGCGGGGGAGAGGGCCGGTGCCGCAAGGGGCGGGCGGATGCCTGACCCGCACTCCGAAGGAGTTTAGAGAAAATGTCACGTCGTCGTAGACCCGAAAAGCGGGTTATCCTTCCAGATCCCAAGTTTGGTGATCAGGTTTTGTCGAAGTTCATGAACAACCTCATGCTGGACGGTAAGAAGTCCACTGCAGAGCGTATCGTTTATGGCGCACTGGAAACCGTTGAAACCAAGGCGAAAGCCGATCCGGTTCAGCTGTTCCACGAAGCGCTCAACAACGTCGCTCCGCAGGTCGAAGTGCGTAGCCGTCGTGTTGGTGGTGCAACGTATCAGGTTCCGGTTGAAGTGCGCCCCGAGCGCGCTCAGGCTCTCGCGATCCGCTGGTTGATCGGTGCGGCTCGCGGCCGTGCGGAAACCACTATGGCAGCGCGCCTGTCGGGTGAGCTGATGGATGCTGCGAACAACCGCGGCAATGCTGTCAAAAAACGTGAAGATACGCACCGTATGGCTGATGCCAACCGCGCGTTCTCGCATTACCGCTGGTAACACTAGTTCAAGGGGCTGAGCCCCTGATGGAGAATTGAAAATGGCACGCGAGTATCCGCTAGAGCGTTACCGCAATATCGGCATCATGGCCCACATCGATGCTGGTAAAACCACGACTACCGAACGTATCCTTTACTACACCGGCAAGTCTTACAAGATCGGCGAAGTGCATGATGGCGCTGCGACGATGGACTGGATGGAGCAGGAGCAGGAGCGCGGCATCACGATCACGTCTGCTGCGACGACTACGTTCTGGACCGCCGAAGATGCGACCATGGATCCGATGTTGGACCCGGAAGCGCTGCGCGCAAACATGCCGAAGCACCGCATCAACATCATCGACACACCAGGCCACGTTGACTTCACGATTGAAGTTGAACGTTCGCTGCGCGTGCTTGACGGTGCAGTGGCTGTGTTTGACGGTGTTGCAGGTGTTGAGCCGCAATCCGAAACCGTATGGCGTCAGGCTGACAAATACGGCGTTCCGCGGATGTGCTTTATCAACAAGCTCGACCGTACCGGCGCAGACTTTTATTACTGCGTACAGTCGATCATCGATCGTCTGGGTGCGAACCCGCTGGTGCTTTACCTGCCGATCGGGGCGGAAAGCAACCTTCAGGGCGTCGTCGACCTCGTCAACATGCGCGGCATCGTATGGCAGGCCGAAGATCTGGGCGCGAAGTACGAATTCGTCGAGATTCCTGCCGATCTTGCTGACAAGGCTGCTGAATATCGCGAAAAGCTCGTCGAAACTGCGGTTGAGCAGGACGATGACGTGATGGAAGCTTACCTTGAGGGTAACGAGCCTGACGCGGCAACGCTGAAGCGCCTTATCCGCAAGGGCACTATGGACCGTGCATTCGTTCCGGTTCTGTGTGGTTCGGCGTTCAAGAACAAGGGTGTGCAGCCGCTGCTCGACGCAGTGGTTGACTACATGCCTTCGCCGCTCGATGTTCCAGCGATCAAGGGCGTTCTGCCTGACAGCGATGTCGAAGAAGCACGCCCGTCGGATGACAACGCGCCATTCTCGGCACTGGCGTTCAAGATCATGAACGATCCATTCGTTGGCTCGCTGACCTTCACCCGCATCTATTCCGGCAAGCTCTCCAAGGGCACAGTCCTCAACAGTGTTAAGGACAAGAAGGAAAAGATCGGCCGTATGCTGCTGATGCACTCCAACAATCGCGAAGATATCGAGGAGGCGTTTGCAGGCGACATCGTGGCGCTTGCCGGCATGAAGGACACCACAACCGGTGACACGCTGTGTGATTCATCCAAGCCGATCATTCTTGAGCGGATGGAATTCCCGGAACCGGTGATCGAACTGTCGGTGGAACCGAAGACGAAGGCTGACCAGGAAAAGATGGGCGTAGCGCTCAACCGTCTGGCTGCTGAAGATCCAAGCTTCCGCGTGACGACTGACCACGAAAGCGGTCAGACGATCATCAAGGGCATGGGCGAACTTCACCTCGACATTCTTGTTGACCGCATGAAGCGCGAATTCAAGGTTGAGGCCAACGTTGGCGCACCACAGGTGGCCTATCGTGAATCGCTCGGCCGTGAAGTCGAAGTTGACTACACTCACAAGAAACAGTCGGGTGGTTCGGGTCAGTTCGGTCGTGCCAAGGTTGTCGTCACCCCGGGTGAACGCGGCCAGGGCATCCTGTTCGAAGACGAGATCAAGGGCGGTAACATCCCGCGCGAATATATCCCGGCTCTTGAGAAGGGTATGCGCGAGCAAGCTGAAAGTGGTCACCTGGTCGGCTTCCCGATCATCGACTTCACGATCCGCCTGACCGATGGTGCTTACCACGATGTCGACTCTTCGGCGATCGCGTTCGAAATCTGCGGACGCGGTGCAATGCGGGAAGTGGCCAGCAAGGCCGGTATCAAGCTGCTTGAGCCGGTCATGAAGGTTGAAGTCGTGACACCGGAAGACTACCTCGGGGATGTAATCGGCGACTTGAACAGCCGCCGTGGTCAGATCCAGGGAACCGACACCCGCGGCAACGCGCAGGCGGTTGAAGCATTCGTTCCGCTGGCCAACATGTTCGGTTACGTCAACGAGCTGCGTTCGTTCACACAGGGCCGCGCCCAGTACACGATGCAGTTCAGCCACTATGACGAAGTTCCGGCAAGTGTTGCACAGGAAGTCAAGGAGAAGCTTGCGTAAGCGAGCGACACAGTCTAGGGGCGGCGCCTGATTCAGCGGGTGCCGCCTTCTCCCGCAGAAATTCAATTTTAGCAGAGGTTATTTGAGAAATGGCTAAGGAAAAATTTGAGCGCAATAAGCCGCACTGCAACATCGGCACCATCGGCCACGTTGACCACGGCAAAACCACGCTGACAGCAGCAATCACCAAGGTGATGGCTGAAACTTACGGCGGTGCAGCAGTCGATTTCGCAAACATCGACAAAGCCCCCGAAGAGCGCGAGCGCGGCATCACTATCTCGACCGCACACGTCGAATACGAAACCGATGCTCGTCACTACGCACACGTCGACTGCCCAGGTCACGCCGACTATGTTAAGAACATGATCACCGGTGCTGCGCAGATGGACGGCGCGATCCTGGTTGTGAACGCAGCTGACGGCCCGATGCCGCAAACGCGTGAGCACATCCTGCTTGCTCGTCAGGTCGGCGTGCCGGCTCTGGTTGTTTACATGAACAAGGTTGACCAGGTTGACGACGAGGAAATCCTCGAACTCGTCGAACTGGAAGTACGTGAACTGCTGAGTGAGTACGGCTTCGATGGCGACAACATCGCGATCGTTAAGGGTTCTGCTCTGGCTGCACTCGAGGGTCGTGACGACGAAATCGGTAAGAACTCGATCGTCGAGTTGATGAAGGCCGTTGACGAGCACATCCCGCAGCCCGACCGTCCGGTTGATCAGGACTTCCTGATGCCGATCGAAGACGTGTTCTCGATCTCTGGTCGTGGTACGGTTGTTACCGGCCGCGTTGAGACCGGCGTTGTGAACGTTGGCGACGAAGTTGAAATCGTTGGTATCAAGGACACCGCGAAGACGACCGTTACCGGCGTTGAAATGTTCCGTAAGCTGCTTGATCGCGGTGAAGCTGGCGACAACATCGGTGCGCTGATCCGCGGCGTTGGCCGTGAAGAAGTCGAGCGTGGCCAGGTTCTGGCGAAGCCAGGTTCTGTGAACCCGCACACCGAGTTCTCTGCAGAAGTTTACGTTTTGTCGAAAGACGAGGGTGGCCGTCACACGCCGTTCTTCGCGAACTACCGTCCGCAGTTCTACTTCCGTACAACTGACGTAACCGGCGAAGTGATCCTTCCTGAAGGCACTGAAATGGTCATGCCTGGCGACAACGTATCGATCAACGTCAAGCTGATCGCACCGATCGCTATGGACGAAGGTCTGCGTTTCGCTATCCGCGAAGGTGGCCGTACTGTTGGTTCCGGCGTTGTAGCCAAGATCACCAAGTAAGCCGCTGCTCCACTAAAGGAGCTTAGCAAATTCGGGGCCGGATCGCGAAAGTGATCCGGCCCTCAATTTATGAAAGGCCCATTTCACCGCACCTGCGGGGAACAGGGTTGATCGGCAGGTATATTTTTAGGGCATTCGGGGTTGCCAGAATCCTGTGCCCCCGATATAGGCCCGCCAACTCCAACGGAGATTCGTTTCCGTTGTAACGAAATTTGTAGAGGTCGCCTGCGGAAGGAAGCGGAAGCAGGGCGGGCCTTTTTTGTTTTGAGAGGTGGAAACACCTCTTTGGCTCTTTCGCATTGGTATAGGTAATGGAAGCACAGAATATCCGTATTCGCCTTAAGGCGTTCGACCACCGCGTTCTTGACCAGGCAACTGGCGAGATTGCAGAAACAGCACGTCGTACGGGTGCTCTTATTCGTGGCCCCATTCCCATGCCGACGCGTATCGAGAAGTTCACCGTGAACCGTGGCCCGCACATCGACAAGAAGTCGCGCGAGCAGTTCGAGGTGCGCACTTACAAGCGGTTGCTCGACATCGTGCAGCCGAACGCACAGACGGTCGACGCGCTGATGAAGCTCGATCTGGCCGCTGGCGTAAACGTAGAGATCAAACTGGCTTAAGCCAGTTTGATCCGGGTCCGTCGGTAGGGACCTTAAACCCGCCGAGAAATTCGGGGCTCCAACGGCCCCGCTGATCTGCCCAGACTGATGGGTGTATCAGCAAGACATTGGGATACCGCCGGACATGTCCGGGTCTGCGTCCCCCGTCTAGCTTCCCAAGCCAACCGGCATGGGCGGCACTCAGCCCGGACGGGGCGATGCACAACAATTTGGGCTGGCAAGCACCTCGGGATGGGCCCGTTGTGCCTCTGTGTTAGGAGTTTTGACGATGCGCACAGGCGTGATCGCAAAGAAAATCGGGATGACCCGCCTGTTCCAGGAGGACGGACGTCACGTACCTGTGACTGTTCTGTCTTTGGAAGACTGTCAGGTTGTCTCACACCGCACCGCAGAAACGGACGGCTATTTTGCTGTTCAGCTGGGTGCAGGTGAAGCGAAACAGAAAAATGTAGCCAAGCCGCAGCGCGAGCACTTCGCGAAGGCCCAAGTCGGTCTGAAGAAGCGCGTTGCCGAGTTCCGCGTTGAGAGCGAAGACGGTCTTGTACCGGTCGGCGCCACAATCAGCGCAGAGCATTTTGTGGCTGGCCAAAAGGTCGACATCACCGGGCATACCCAGGGTAAGGGTTTTGCTGGCGCCATGAAGCGCTGGGGCTTCGGTGGTCTTCGTGCAACGCACGGTGTCTCGCTCTCTCACCGTTCGCACGGTTCGACGGGTAACCGTCAGGATCCGGGCCGCGTGTTCAAGGGCAAGAAGATGGCTGGTCACATGGGTGACCGTCAGCGGACGCAGCAGAACCTCGAAGTGGTTCGCACCGACGCTGATCGTGGTCTTATCTTCGTGAAGGGTTCGGTCCCTGGCTCGAAGAATGGCTGGTTGCTGGTCCGTGACGCAGTGAAGCTGGCTCTGCCAGACGATCTTCCGTTCCCGGGCGCTATCATCGACACGAATGCACCGGCTCCGCAAGCAGAAGCTCCGGCAGTTGAAGAGCAGCAGGTCGATGCAGTGGCAGCAGAAGAAGCAGCGGCTCCGGCTGAGGCTCCAGCGGAAGCACCTGCTGAAACTCCGGCAGCTGAGGGCGATGCGCCTTCCAGTGACGAAAATAAGGAGGGCTAAGCCATGAAGGTGAAGGTCCAGAAAATCGACGGCAAGGCAGCTGGCGACGTAGAACTGAATAAGGATGTGTTCGGTGTAGAGCCGCGCGCAGACATTCTGCACCGCGTGGTCACCTGGCAGCTGGAAAACCGCCGTGCCACCGCACGTCCGACGCGTGAGCGTTCCGACATTGCACGCACTGGCAAGAAGTTTGGCCCGCAAAAAGGTTCAGGTGGCGCACGTCACGGTGACCGCGGCGCGCCTATCTTCATCGGTGGTGGTAAAGCGCACGGTGCTCGCAAGCGTGATTTCGATCAGTCGCTGAACAAGAAGATCCGTTCGCTTGGCCTGAAAATGGCTCTGTCGAGCAAGGCGAAAGACGGCCTGGTGGTTGTTGACAGCCTTTCGCTCAAGGATGCCAAGACCAAGGTGCTTAAAGGTCACTTCGACAAGGCTGGCTGGAACGGCAAGGTCCTCGTGATCGACGGCGAAAGCGTAGACGAAGGCTTCAAGAAAGCCGCAGGCAACCTGCCGGGTGTCAACGTGATGCCGGCGATGGGTGCGAACGTCTATGACATTCTCAACCACGACACGCTTGTCCTGACCAAGGAAGCGGTCGAAAAGCTGGAGGCGCGCTTCAATGGCTAAAAAGCAAGAAATCGATGCGCGTCACTATGACGTCATCCTGGCTCCGCACATCACCGAGAAGTCTACCATGGCTTCCGAGAACAACGCTGTTGTTTTCAAGGTTTCGGGCGATGCGACGAAGCCACAGATCAAAGAGGCGGTTGAAGCGATCTACGACAAGAAAGTCGTGAACGTGAACACCATCAACGTCAAAGGCAAGACCAAGCGCTGGAAGGGTAAACCTTACAAGCGCAATGACGTGAAAAAAGCGATCGTTACCCTCGCCGAGGGTGAAATGATCGATATCACTAGCGGTATCTGAGGCGGATCATGGCACTCAAGAACTACAAACCGACAAGCCCCGCACGCCGCGGCCTGATTCTTGTCGACAAGTCCGGCCTGTACAAAGGCAAGCCGGTCAAGTCGCTGACAGAAGGCAAGCGCAAGACCGGTGGCCGTAACAACAAAGGTCATGTCACTTCACGTGGCATCGGCGGTGGTCACAAGCAGAAGTACCGCTTTATCGACTTTAAGCGTCGTAAGTGGGATGTTCCTGCGACTGTCGAACGGATCGAGTATGACCCGAACCGTACGGCTTTCATCGCGCTTCTGAAATATGAAGACGGTGAGCAGGCATACATCATCTGTCCGCAGCGTGTTGCTGTTGGTGACACCATCATTGCTGGCGAAAAGACCGACACGAAGCCAGGCAATGCCATGCTTCTGGGTCAGATGCCGGTTGGCACGATCTGCCACAACGTAGAGATGAAGCCGGGCAAGGGCGGTCAGATCGCTCGCTCTGCTGGCGCTTACGTTCAGCTGGTTGGCCGTGACCGCGGCATGGTGATCGTTCGCTTGAACTCTGGCGAACAGCGTTACCTTCGCAGCGATTGCATGGGCACGGTTGGCGCGGTGTCGAACCCCGACAACCAGAACCAGAACTTTGCGAAAGCCGGTCGCACACGCTGGAAGGGCAAGCGCCCTCTCACACGTGGTGTTGCGAAGAACCCGGTCGATCACCCACACGGTGGTGGTGAAGGCCGTACCTCAGGTGGCCGTCACCCGGTTACCCCATGGGGCAAGCCGACCAAGGGTGCTCGCACTCGTAACAACAAGCAGACGGACAAGATGATCATCCGTTCGCGCCACGCCAAGAAGAAGAGGTAAGGACACATGGCACGTTCCGTCTGGAAAGGTCCGTTTGTCGAACTCAGCCTTCTGAAGAAGGCGGAGGACGCACAAGAGGCGAGCAACAGCAAGCCGATCAAGACCTGGTCGCGTCGCTCGACCATTCTCCCGCAGTTCGTTGGTCTGACATTCAATGTCTACAACGGGCACAAGTTCATTCCCGTCTCCGTTTCGGAAGAGATGGTTGGCCACAAGCTTGGTGAATTCGCGCCGACGCGCACATTCCCCGGCCATGCTGCCGACAAGAAGGGTAAGCGCTAATGGGCAAGGCAAAATCACCGCGCCGTGTTGGCGATAACGAGGCATTGGCTGTCGGCACCACTATCCGTGGTTCGGCGCAGAAGCTGAACCTCGTTGCACAGCTGATCCGCGGCAAGAAGGCCGAAGAGGCTTTGAACATCCTCTCCTTCTCCAAGAAGGCGATGGCGCGTGACGCCAGCAAGGTGCTCGCTTCGGCGATTGCCAATGCGGAAAACAACCACAATCTCGACGTCGACGCGTTGGTCGTTGCCGAGGCTTCAGTGGGCAAGTCGATTACGATGAAGCGTTTCCACACACGTGGCCGCGGCAAGTCGACCCGTATCCTGAAGCCGTTCAGCAAGCTGCGCATCGTGGTTCGCGAACACGACGAGGAAGAGGCGTAAGATGGGCCAGAAGAGCAATCCGATCGGTCTGCGCCTGCAGATCAACCGCACTTGGGACAGCCGCTGGTACGCTGAAGGGCGTGACTATGCGAAGCTTCTCAAGGAAGACATCGAGATCCGCAAATACATCTTCGAAACCGTGCCACAGGCTGCGATTTCGAAGGTTGTGATCGAGCGTCCGGCGAAACTTTGCCGCGTTTCTATCTATGCTGCACGCCCAGGCGTGATCATCGGCAAGAAAGGCGCAGACATCGAGAAGCTTCGTTCGAAGCTTGTATCGATGACTGATAGCGAAGTGAAGCTGAACATCGTTGAAATCCGCAAGCCGGAAATCGACGCGAAGCTTGTTGCACAAGGTATCGCTGATCAGCTGATCCGCCGTGTCGCTTTCCGTCGAGCTATGAAGCGTGCGGTTCAGTCGGCTCTGCGTCTTGGTGCAGAGGGCATCAAGATCACCTGTGGTGGTCGTTTGGGCGGTGCGGAAATCGCCCGCGTTGAATGGTACCGCGAAGGCCGCGTTCCTCTGCACACGCTGCGTGCCAACATCGACTACGCCGAAACCGAAGCGCTGACTGCTTATGGCATCATCGGTATCAAGGTCTGGATCTTCAAAGGCGAGATCCTGGCACATGATCCGACCGCGCAAGACCGTTTGATGATGGAAGCTCAGACTTCCGGCGTGCGCCCCGCTCGTTGATGGCGCCGCGCTGATTGGAAGATAGAGACAGACAATGTTGCAACCGAAGAAAACCAAATATCGCAAGGCTTTCAAGGGCCGGATCAAGGGCGACGCAAAGGGCGGCACTACGCTGAACTTTGGCTCTTATGGTCTCAAGGCACTTGAGCCAGAGCGTATCACAGCACGCCAGATCGAAGCTGCGCGTCGTGCGATTACCCGTGCGATGAAGCGTCAGGGCCGTCTCTGGATCCGTGTATTCCCGGACGTGCCGGTTTCGAAGAAGCCTGCCGAAGTCCGTCAGGGTAAAGGTAAGGGTTCAGTTGAATACTGGGCTGCGCGCGTAAAGCCGGGCCGTATCCTGTTCGAACTCGACGGTGTACCTGGCCCGCTGGCTGCGCTCGCATTTGAACGCGCTGCGATGAAACTGCCGATCAAAACCAAGGTTGTTGCCCGTCTGGGTGATACCTCTCACCTGGGAGGCGACAAATGAGCAAGGTAGAAGATCTGCGCACTAAGACTGATGATCAGCTTTCCGCTGAACTGACGGAGCTGAAGCGCGAACAGTTTAACCTGCGTTTTCAGGCTGCCACCAACCAGCTCGAGCGTCCTGCTCGTGTTCGGGAAGTGCGCCGTTCGATCGCCCAGATCAAAACGCTGCAAAACGAGCGCGCAGCTGCGGCTGTGAAGGCTTAAGGAGTAGACAATGCCGAAACGTATCCTGATCGGATCTGTCACCTCCGACAAGACCGACAAAACCGTGACCGTACTGGTCGAACGCAAGGTGAAGCACCCGCTTTACGGGAAGATTATCCGTCGTTCGAAGAAGTATCACGCTCACGACGAAAACAACGAGTACGCGATTGGTGACGTGGTCCGCATTGAAGAGACCAAGCCGATTTCGAAAACCAAGACCTGGACCGTGAAGGATCGGGTTGTGGCTGGTGGAACTCAGGCAGTGGAAGCTGACCTCGAAGTCGAAGCCGCCGGTAACTGAGTTAGACGAAGGAACTGTTGAGCCCCGGTTGGTATCGGGCGTCCCAACAAGCCAAGAGAAGGAACCGGATCAATGATCCAGATGCAGTCCAATCTCGACGTCGCAGACAATAGCGGCGCAAAGCGCGTCCAGTGCATTAAAGTACTGGGTGGCTCAAAGCGTCGCACTGCGAGTGTCGGAGACGTGATCGTGGTTTCCGTTAAGGAAGCCCAACCACGTGCCAAAGTTAAGAAGGGCGACGTGCACCGCGCAGTGATCGTGCGAACAAAGAAGGAAGTGCGCCGCAAAGACGGCAGCGTGATCCGCTTTGACAGCAACGCTGCAGTGCTCGTGAACAAGAGCGAAGAGCCAATCGGCACCCGTATCTTTGGCCCAGTTGTTCGTGAACTGCGTGGCCGCGGCTTCATGAAGATCATCTCGCTTGCGCCGGAGGTGCTGTGATGGGTGCTGCAAAGATCAAGAAGGGTGACAGCGTTGTCGTTCTGTCTGGCAAGGACAAGGGTAAGGCCGGTACGGTCACTCAAGTCATGCCAAAGGAAGGCAAAGTCGTGGTTGAAGGCATGAATGTCGCAACCCGTCACCGCAAACCGAGCCAGGCCAACCCGCAAGGTGGCATTGAGCGCCGTGAGGCTCCGATGCACATCAGCAAGGTTGCCGTGGCTGATCCGAAGGATGGCAAGCCCACCCGCGTCCGCTTCGATGTGAAGAAGGACGGTTCCAAAGTGCGCGTTGCCGTAAAGAGTGGGGAGACCATCGATGGCTGATTACACTCCTCGTCTAAAGCAGAAGTTCGAAGACCAGATCGTCAAGGCGATGACCGAGAAGTTCGGTTACAGGAATCGTCTTGAAGTTCCGAAGCTTGAGAAAGTCACACTCAACATGGGTGTGGGCGAAGCAAGCCAGGACAAGAAGAAGGTAACGATCGCTGCTGAGGAAATGGCTCTGATCGCCGGCCAGAAGCCGGTCATCACTAAAGCCAAGAAGTCGATCGCTCAGTTCAAGCTGCGCGAAGGCATGCCGATCGGTTGCAAGGTAACCCTGCGCCGTGACCGTATGTACGAATTCATGGATCGTCTGGTGACTGTTGCAATGCCTCGCATTCGTGACTTTCGTGGTCTGAACCCGAAGTCATTCGATGGCCGTGGCAACTATGCAATGGGCCTCAAGGAACAGATCGTGTTCCCTGAGATCAGCTATGATCAAATCGAAAAGGTGCGTGGCATGGATATCATCGTCACCACTACCGCAAAAACCGATGACGAAGCACGTGAATTGCTGAAGCTGTTTGGCTTCCCTTTCCCCGCCGAAGCATCAGATGAAGATAAGGAAGCGGCGTAAGCCGCTTAGGAGAGCTTAAGTCCAATGGCGAAACTGAGTTCCATCAACAAGAACGAGAAGCGCAAGAAGCTCGTTCAGAAGTACGCAAACAAGTACGCCAAGCTTAAGGCGATTGCTGCGGACGAGTCTCTCGATGAGAGCGAACGTCTGATTGCACGTCTGAAGATGGCGGAAATCCCGCGCAATGCGAACCCGACCCGGGTACGCAACCGCTGCGCCACCACCGGCCGCCCACGCGGCTATTACCGTAAGTTCGGCATCAACCGTATCGAACTGCGTCAACTCGGCAACCGGGGCATGATCCCTGGTCTGACCAAGTCGAGCTGGTGAGGAATTAGACAATGGCAATGACCGATCCATTGGGTGATATGCTCACCCGTATCCGCAACGGCCAGCAGGCGAAGAAGGACTCTGTCCTGTCACCTGCGTCAAAGCTGCGTGCGAATGTGCTCGAAGTGCTTCAGCGTGAAGGCTACATCCGTGGCTACAGCGAAGACGCATCTGGCAAGCACCCTGCGCTGCGGATCGAACTGAAATATTTCGAGGGCGAACCGGCTATCAAGCATGTCGCTCGTGTCTCCAAGCCTGGCCGCCGCGTTTATTCGGGTTCGAAAGAGCTTCCGACTGTGCGCAACGGCCTTGGTATCACCATCGTTTCGACCCCTCGCGGCGTGCTTTCGGACAGCGAAGCTCGCAACGAGAACGTCGGTGGCGAAGTGCTGGCGGAGGTGTTCTAATGAGCCGTATTGGTAAGAAAGCGGTTGCGATCCCTAGCGGCGTAACGGCTACCATCGAAAATGGTACGATGACCGTGAAGGGCCCGAAAGGCACCCTTTCCATGGGTCTCAGTGACCTGATCGACTACAAGGTCGAAGGTGAAGAGATCCAGGTCAACCCGGCCAACGACACCAAGCAGGCGCGCTCTTTCTGGGGCATGCATCGCACGCTGGTATCGAACCTGGTTGAAGGTGTGACCGACGGTTTCACCAAGACACTTGAAATTTCAGGTGTCGGTTATCGTGCTCAGGCGCAGGGCAACAAGCTCAAGCTGCAGCTCGGTTTCAGCCACGATGTCGACATCGACGTGCCAGAAGGCATCGACGTGAAGACACCTGATCAGACAACTGTGATTGTAAGCGGAATGGACAAGCAGGCCGTTGGCCAGCTCGCCGCTGAAATCCGCCGCTGGCGCAAGCCCGAGCCTTACAAGGGCAAGGGTATCAAGTACCAGGGCGAGTATGTCTTCCGTAAGGAAGGGAAGAAGAAGTAAGATGGCAAAGCTTTCTCTCTTTGAACGCCGCCGCCGCCGCGTGCGCACCGCGCTTCGCAGCCGTGCTGGTGGTAAGCCGCGCCTGTCCGTGCACCGCACCGGCAAGCATATCTACGCGCAGATCATCGATGATGCAGACGGCAAGACGCTTGCTGCCGCTTCGACGCTCGGTGCGAAGGCTTCAGGTGCCAATGTCGATGCCGCCACAAAGGTTGGCAAGGACATTGCAGCTGCTGCCAAGAAGGCTGGCGTAACGACTGTCGTGTTCGATCGCGGCGGTTTCCTTTTCCACGGCCGCGTGAAAGCGTTGGCTGATGCCGCTCGCGAAGGCGGGCTGGAGTTCTGATGATGGCTGACGAAAAGAAAACACCAGAAGCCGAAACTGAAGCACTGAAGGTTGAAGAAACCGCGGCTGCTGAAGAAACCAAGGTAGAAGCAGCGACGGAAGAAGCTGCGCCTGCTGAAGAAGCTGCGCCTGCGGAAGCTGCTCCTGCTGAAGAAGCGGCTCCTGCTGAAGAAGCGGCTCCTGTTGCTGATGACCAGCGTCAAGGGCGCGGTCGCGGTCGTGGCGGCAACCGTGATGGCGGAAATCGTGGCCGTGGCGGCCGTGACAACCGTCGTGGTGGACGCCGCGAAGAAGAAGATGACGGCATCATTGAGAAGCTGGTTCACATCAACCGCGTGTCGAAAACAGTGAAGGGCGGTAAGCGCTTCGGTTTCGCAGCATTGGTTGTTGTGGGTGACGGATCGGGCCGCGTCGGCTTCGGCCACGGCAAGGCTCGCGAAGTTCCAGAGGCAATTTCGAAAGCTTCGGCTGCTGCGCGCAAGAAGATGGTTCGCGTTCCTTTGAAAGAAGGCCGCACGCTGCACCACGACGGCAAGGGCCGTTTCGGTGCCGGCAAGGTAACCGTTCGTACGGCGCCTCCGGGTACTGGCATCATCGCCGGTGGTCCGATGCGTGCTGTGTTCGAAAGCCTGGGCGTTGCAGACGTTGTGACCAAATCTGTCGGTACGTCGAACCCGTACAACATGATTCGCGCTACATTCGATGCGCTGACCAACCAGTCTTCGCCGAAGTCTGTGGCTCAGCGTCGTGGCAAGAAGGTTGCAGACCTGCTTGGCCGTGGTGGCGCTACCGAAGCGGAAGCAGAAGCTGACGCTGCTGCAGTTGTGGAGTAAGATCAATGGCTGCCAAGAAAACCTTAAAAATCAAGCAGATAGGTTCGCCGATCCGTCGTCCAGAAAGCCAGCGCAAGATCCTGATCGGTCTTGGGCTTAACAAGATGCACAAGGTCGTAGAGCGTCAGGATACCCCTGAAGTTCGCGGCGCGATCGCCAAGATCCCGCATCTGGTTGAAGTGGTCGACTAAACCAATCACGTGACCCTGCTTCGGCGGGGGTCACTTTTTTAGCGCGAACCCCGGATCGGGGCATAGAAAGCGAAAGCGAGTGCAACAATGAAACTCAACGACATCCGTGACAACGAAGGCGCCCGCAAGGGCCGCATGCGTGTTGGCCGTGGCATCGGCTCTGGCAAAGGCAAGACCTCTGGTCGTGGCCAAAAGGGTCAGAAGAGCCGTTCTGGCGTAGCGATCAAGGGCTTTGAAGGCGGCCAGATGCCGCTGCACATGCGTTTGCCAAAGCGCGGGTTCAACAACCCGTTTGGCAAGGACTTTGCTGAAGTGAATATCGGCATGGTTCAGAAGTTCATCGACGCGAAGAAGCTCGACGGCAAAAAAGACATTACTGAAGAAGCGCTTCGTGCTGCTGGCCTCGTGCGTGGTGGCAAGGACGGTGTTCGTCTGCTCGGCAAAGGCGAGATCAAGGCCAAGGCGAAATTCATCGTTGCTGGTGCCACCAAAGGTGCGATTGCAGCGGTTGAAAAGGCTGGTGGCAGCGTCGAAGTGATCGCTGCGGCTCAGCCCGAGCACGAGAAAAAGGCTGCCCGCCACGAAGCCAACAAGGCGGCGAAGGCCAAGTAATCAAATAAATTGGGGAGCGGGGGTTCGACATTGGGCCATCCGCTCCCTATCTAACCGTTCTGAGCTATCTGAGCCGGACACGGGCCGGCGCAAGACCAGGATTGATCTGATACAATGGCATCACGCGCCGACAGCATTGCGAGCAATCTAAACCTCGCCAATTTCTCCAAAGCCACCGAGCTGCGTCAGCGCATCTGGTTCACGCTCGGCGCGCTCATCGTATTTCGCTTTTTGAGCTTCGTGCCGCTGCCGGGTATCAACCCGTTGGCGCTGTCACAGCTTGCAGAGCAGACCCAAGGCGGCATTCTGGACATGTTCAACATGTTCACAGGCGGCAGCCTGGAACGGATGAGCCTGATCGCGCTTGGGGTCATGCCCTACATTACCGCTTCGATCGTGGTGCAGATGGCATCTGCGCTCCACCCGACGCTCGCGGCCCTAAAGAAAGAGGGTACGACTGGTCGCCAGAAGCTGAACCAATACACGCGCTATGGCACAGTGTTCCTGTGTTCGATCCAGGGCTGGTTCCTGGCTGCGGGTCTGGAAAGCTTTGCTAACTCTGCTGGTCTGCAGGCTGTGGTCGATCCGGGCTATATGTTCCGTGTTGGCGCTGTGATCAGCCTTGTCGGCGGGACGATGTTCCTGCTTTGGCTGGGTGAACAGATTACCAGTCGCGGTATCGGCAATGGCGTTTCGCTGATAATTATGGCTGGCATCGTGGCGCAGTTCCCGATGTTTACATCGAACCTGTTCGAAGGCGGGCGCACCGGTTCCATTGCACCAGGCGTCATCCTCGGCTTTATCGTGATGGTCGTTGTGCTTATTCTGTTGATCAGTTTCGTTGAGCGCGCACAGCGCCGCCTGCTGATCCAGTATCCGAAACGTGCGACGCAGCGCGGCATGATGCAGGCGGACAGCTCTCACTTGCCGCTCAAGCTCAACACAGCAGGCGTTATCCCGCCGATCTTCGCCAGCTCGCTGCTCTTGCTGCCGCTGACGATTACTCAGTTCGCGGGCAATTCGCTTGATCCTACAAGCACTGGTGGCCAGACGATCCAGTCGATCGTGCAGTATCTGCAGCATGGCCAGCCGCTCTACATGACGCTCTATGCTATTCTGATCATGTTCTTCGCGTTCTTCTACACAGCTGTTGTGTTCAACCCGGAAGAGACGGCAGACAATCTGAAGAAGAACGGCGGCTTCATTCCGGGTATCCGCCCGGGCAAACGCACCGCGGATTATCTCGACTATGTGCTGACCCGTATCACTGTGGTGGGCGCAATCTATCTCACCGCGGTCTGTGTGGTTCCGGAATATATGATCGCGCAGACAGGCATTCCGCTGTTCCTTGGCGGCACCAGTCTGTTGATTGTGGTCAATGTGACAGTGGATACGATCAGCCAGGTGCAATCCCACCTGTTGGCACACCAGTATGGTGATCTTATTAAGAAGGCCAAGTTGAAGGGCCGTAAGCGCTAAGCTTTTCATTCGGGGGTAGGCGACCAGTGAACATTATTCTTCTTGGCCCTCCGGGCGCTGGTAAAGGCACCCAAAGCGGCCGGCTTGTCGCCAATCGCGGGATGAAGCAGCTCTCCACCGGAGACATGCTGCGCGCAGCGGTCAAGGCGCAGACCCCGGTGGGTATCAAGGCCAAGGCAGTTATGGATGCGGGCGAGTTGGTCTCGGACGAGATCGTCTCTGACCTGATCGATGCCGAATTGGCTGAGCTGGACGAAGCAACCGGCGCAATCTTTGACGGA
>Ga0181601_10002120_pt1 | contig 17029 bp, 5 predicted proteins | sample 041ome_8_FD_133020 | JGI IMG/M metagenome (GOLD analysis project Ga0181601, IMG submission 133020) | Coastal salt marsh microbial communities from the Groves Creek Marsh, Skidaway Island, Georgia - 041407BS metaG (megahit assembly) | ecosystem: Environmental > Aquatic > Marine > Intertidal zone...
CGCGCCGCGCGCGCGGCGACGCGGGGGGAGACTGATTACTCATAGGGCGATTCGACGCGCTTCTCGACGCGCTTTCCGAAGACGACGCGAGTTGTTTCCCAGAAGACGCCTTCCCTTCTGTTTCTTCGTCGTCGTCGTCGGTGACGTCGCCCAGCATCAAGGCGTCCTCCCGGCCGTAGTCCTCGCCGACGTCGAAGAAGTTGCGTTTGCGCTGCGCCCAGAGCTGCTGCTCCTTGGTCATCGTCGCGCTCGAGCCGTCGCCGCGCTCCTCGGCGATTCGCGCGAAGTTGTCCAGGATGATGCCCACGAACAGGTTGAGGATGAAGAAGTTCGCCAGGATCATGAAGATCACGAAGAAGAACGCGATCGCGGGGTTGTGGTCGCGCCGCGGCGCGAGCTCGGGCGACCGCGCGTCCACGCCGTCGTACATCACCGCCGTCCACCCCTCGGTGGTGGACATCTCGAACAGCGTGCGCATCGCGTCGAAGATGGAGTCGAAGTTGGAGGCGCCGGAGTCCCACGTGCGTTCAACGAAGGCGCTCGACGCGTACGAACCGACGCACGTCGCATCGCTCGTGGGCGCGTCGCTCGTGGGCACCATTTCCGCCCATCCCGCGCAGGTCCGCGAGACGGAGTCCCACGCGACGTCCAGCGTCGCGTTCGTCCACCCGTCCACGCACAGCGCCTTGGTCGCGACGTTCTCGTCCGAGCACCGCGAGAACGCGCCCATGAACAGCTGCATGCCGAGGATCCCGAAGATGAGCCAGAACAGCAGCGCCACCAGCAGCACGTTTCCCAGCCCGGGGAGCGAGCGCAGCAGCGCGTCGACCACCACGCGAAGCTCGGGCACGCGCGAGATGACGCGCAGCGGACGCAGCACGCGCATGGTGCGCAGCGCGCGCACCCACGAGATGTTCGTGCCGCTCAGAGCCTTCCCGAGAATGCCCACCAGCACGATGGCGCCGTCCATGACGTTCCAGGCGTCCCGGAGGTACGTTCCGTCTCGCTCCTCGAGCCACACCCCGAACGCGGTGAGCTTCATGAGCATCTCGAGCGTGAACAGCACGGTGAAGCACCAGTCCGCCGCCTCCAGCGCGCCCGCGAAGGCGGCGTCTTCCATCGCCTTCGGGGACTCAAACGCCATCAGCACGGAGGACGCCGCGATGCAAAACATGATCAACGCGTCGAAACGCTTATCGTCGACGATCGCGTAGCACGTCCGGCGGACCACGGAGGTTCGCGGGTTCAGAAACGACAACCCAAACGCGTTCCCGACGTACCGCCGCAGCGGTTTCGGCGCCGCGCCCGGCCGGGGCGTCGCGAAGGACGCCACGTACAGAGCGGCGCCCGCCAGAAACCCGACGCCCTCCGCCTTTTCCCGCGCGGCGCGCGCGTTCTCGAGACGCGCGACGCGGTCGGCTTCTTCCCGCTCGAGGAGCGCCGCCTCTTCCCTGCGCTGCGCCTCTTCAGCGGCGAGCACCAGGTCGTACACCTTCTCCGCGAACGCGGCCCACCTTTCCGCCACCGGCGCGCGCATCGGCTTCTCCGGGAGCGCGGAGAAAAACGCCTCTCGGCGTCGGCGCTCGGCGAGCGCGGCGGGAGAGGTGTCGACGCCGCGCTCCTTGGCGACGTAGGCGTTGAAGAAGGACACGCTCTCCAGCAGCCTCCGGGCGTCCTGCGCCTCGTCCGACACCTCCTGCGCGGAGAAGTTCGTGAGCAAAATGGCGATGAACAGGTTGAGCACCAGGAAGTTGCCGATGACCAGCAGCGCGACGAAGTAGAGCGACGACCACGGCCCGGAGGCGAGCGCCGCGTCGTACATCACCGCGTTCCAGTCCTCGCCGGTGAGCACCTGGAAGACGGTGACGAGCGCCCAGAGCAGGGTGTCGAAGTTGTGCCGCGGGATCTCCGGCTCGCCGTGCGCGTCGCTCTCCGCGCACATCTTCCCGCCGAACATCTGCATGCCGAGCAGCGCGAAGATGAACACCGCGAGCACGACCACGAACGCGAACTCGCCCAGGCTCGCCACCGTCGCGTACATGGTGTACAGGAACCTCTGCAGCGTGTGCCAGCTCCGGATGAGCTTCAGGACGCGCAGGATGCGGAACGAGCGCAGCGCGGAGAGCGACCCCGAGTCCGCCAGGAGCAGCTCCACGAGCGAGATCAACACGACGAGCGCGTCGAAGGTGTTGAAGGCGTCCCGGAAGTACTCCTCGATCCCGAGCCCGAGCAGTTTCACCGCGAGCTCCGCCGCGAACGCGGCGGTGAGCGCGACGTTCACCGCGGAAAGGCCGCTCGCGTACGCCGAGGACATGCCGTCGTACTCCATCGCGAGGACCAGCGTGTTCAGCAAGATGCACACCGTGAAGAACACGCCGAAAAAACGGTGCTCGACCACCGATTTGACCGAATCGAGCCGCGCCGTCCGAACGGCGCGCAGAAACGTTTTCGTTTTCGTTTTCGTTTTCGTTTTCGCGGGCGCCGCGTCCTCGGTCGCGGACGATTTCGTCGGGAAACGCGACGCCTCGCTTCGTCCCGCGTCCTCCTCCCCTTCGTCGCTGTCGCTGTCGCCGCTCGCCTTCCCGCCGTTCGCTCCGTTCAGGTACTCCACCAGCGCCGCGCGCTTCGCCGCGCGCGCCCCGGCTTCCTTCTCGGCGCCGGACGGTTCCGTCCTCTCCGCCGCCTCCTCCGCCTCGTCCGCCGCCATGCGCGCCTCGGCGCTCTCCTCGTCGTACACCTCCGTGATGACGGCGAGCGCGAGGTTGAGGAGGAAGAAGCCCCCGGTGAACACGAGCAGCACGAAGTACAGCACGGACCAGCCGGTGACGGCGTCCATCGCCGCGTACATGATGGGCGTCCACCCCTCGAGCGTGATGCACTGGAAAATCGTGAGCCAGGCGTGCGCGATGTCGTCGAAGTGAATCAAGCCGCCGTGCGGGTTCCGGTGCTTCAAGCACCTCTGCCCGTCGGGGCACGCGTACCCCGGCCAGTGCGCCGCCTCCCACCGCGCGCAGTACTGCTCGCTGTCCTGTGCCAGGAGCACGTACGACCCGATCGTCGGGTCGTCGGGGAACACAGTCGCCGCGTCGACGCAGGCGACGACGTCGTCGTTGGCGGCGTGCGCCGCGCATCCCGCCGCGCCCGCGGCGGTGAAGCACTTGTTCCGGAACGCGCCCATGAACAGCTGCAGCCCGAGGATGCCGAAGACGGTGAAGAAGAAGACGCACAGCAAAAGGACGTTGCCGATCATGGGGATCGCGCGGATGACCGTGCCGATGAGCGTGCGCATGCCGGGGAGCACGGAGAGCGTGCGCAGCGGACGCAGGACGCGCACGACGCGGAGCGCCGAGGCGTTACTCCCCGCGCCCGGCGCGAGCGACACCAGGGACACCACCACCACCACGAAGTCCATCACGTTCCAGCCGTCTCGCAAGTAGGCGCCTTTCTCGAAGTACACGCCGCTGGCGATCATCTTGATGAGCATCTCCGCGGTGAACGCCGCGGTGAACGCGAGCTCGGAGTTTTCAATCGCCGCGTTTCCCGCGCCGCGCGTCGCGGCGTTGGGCGACGCGCACCCGCGGCCCTCCAGCTTCGTGGGCTCCATCATGCACAGCACCACGGCGTTGGCGATGATCGTGAGCAAGATGAACGTGTCGAAACGCGAGCTCTCGCTCACGCGCACGCACAGAGCGCGCAAAGGGTTCGTCCGCGACAGCGTCCCGAAACACGTCGTCGGCGCGTACGTTTTCTTCGCGTCGTCGTCGCCCGCCGCCGCGAGGCTCCGCCCCGCCTTGCGCGCGCGCCTGTACGACTTGAACGACGACTTGCACGGGGGGGGGTCGCGGCCGTTCACGGAAACGCCCGCGGCGCCGCTTTCCGCCTCCGCCCCGTCCTCCTTCTCCGCCTTCGTCTTCACGGGAGGCAGCGGCCCGCGCAACAAGCGCGCGATCCGACTCTGCTGCGTGGCCTCGTCGGCCGCCTGGTCGCCGGCGGCCGGGAGCACGGTGCTCTTGACGCGGTCGATGAGGGACCCGAGGCCGAGGCCGAGGCCGGCGCGCCATCCCGTCTCCGCCTGGGACGGACCGGGCGCGCCTTCCACGGAAGGCTCGCGCGGTCGGAACAAGAAAGCAGCCATCGCGCCGATGACCCGACCGAATCAAACCACCCCAGCAGCACGTCAGCTCACGGTCGGCTCACGCTGAGCCGACCGGGGGAGCCGGACGCGCGCTCGCGATCCGCGCAGTTCCCGGCGCGACGGTCAGTCGCGCCGAGCCAAGTGCGCCCCCCAGGTCTCTGTCAGCGCAACAGTCGTCGAGTTGGATTGCGGTAGGTCTTCGGCGAACAGCGAGGTCGTTGGAAGAACCTCGACATTGTGGACGCTCCTTGCAGACACGCGCTCGACCCCCGCATCGAGTCAGGAAAAAGCGACAAACTTCAGCCAATCAGAGAGCTTGAAACCGTACTTTCTTGACTTTCTGACCCGACCCGAAGCTTGTACCCGAAGTGCAGTATAACACCCCCAACGTTTGCTCGCCGCGGCGTCATAGGAGCGGCACGCTCGTCGTGCCCGTTGCCCTTCGGCGATGGCCACCCTCGAGTCTGAGGTGGCACCCATCCTGCGCGCGGCGTCGCGGCAGGAGCGCGCCGCGCCCGTGCGCGCCGCGCGCGCCTCCGCTTCGCCCGCGCTCGACGGCGGGTCCGATGACGTCTCGGGATGCGCGACTGTGTACGGCGCGCGCGCATCCGACGCGGCGCACGGCGGGGAGCGCGCGTCCTCGCGAGGCACGTCCAGCCTATCCCGCGGCTTGCGCCTCGCCGCGGCGACCTCGTCGCTGGCGCTCGTCGCGCTGGCGTGCGTCGCGCTCGGGCGCGGCGGCGTCGCCGCGCGGCTGGGGCAGGCGGTCCCCGCGCCGGACGCGCCGATCGCCGCCTCGGCGCCCCGGCTGAGCCTGGACATGATCGCGCGGGACAGCGAGGGGCGCATGTTCCTCCGGGTCCCTGACAATCCCAGCGAGGCGTCGCTGGGCGCGGCGGCCGAGGCGTCGCTGGGGATGGACCACCCCCTCGGGGACGAGTGCGAGAGCGCGGTGCGCGATCCCGCGACGTGGGGGGACAACCCCGCGTTCAGCGAGACGCTGCTGGGGCTTTTGCCGTACGCGGGCTGCACGTACATCATCTGCACGAACTGCGACGCGTTCGTGGTGCCCGAGGCTCTGCGCGGGCAGGTCAAGATGGTTCACGGGCTGGAGGTGGACGAGTGCCTGTCTCTCGAGTCGCAGACGCACTGGGTCAAGGCGAGCCTGTCGCACGGCGCCGCCGTCGCGCACGCCAAAAAATACGGCCACGCGTCGGCGGCGGTGCTCGAGGAGGACATGACGTCCGCGCCGGCGCCGTACGCGTGGCGGGAAGGGAACTTCCAGGACTTGAACCGGTTCCTGGGCGCGGAGACGTCTCCGGATGATCCGCAGTGGAACGCGATCCGGCTCGGGTACCGGCCTGTCGACCACGAGTCCAACTCGATGGTGCGCTGCGCCGCGGAGTGCGCGTGCGAAGCCGCGGGGAGCGCGCTGTGCTACCTGCGCGACACGCAGTGCCAGCTGCACGCGAGCGACGGGTACATCCTGCGGGACACGATGTACGACTACATGCTGGGCATGGTGAGCGCGGGCGGCGTGATCGACTTCGGCGTGTTGCAGGGCGTGCCGAAGCAGATCGTGCTCACGCCGCAGATCACGTTCCAGACGGGGTACGCCGACGAAGCGGACCACACGGACCTCCAGACGCAGCTGGCGACGACGCGCAAGTTTTACGACGCCTGCATGAAGCCGGCGGCGCAGGCGAGGGCGAGGGTGGAGGAGGCGAGTCACCCGGACGAGCCATCGGCGCTCGGCGGGCTGGAAGAGCAAGAGCGCGCGTGGAAGGCATTGACCACGCCGGAGACGGTGGCGGCGCGCGCCTGGGAACAGGGAAACACGCAGCCTCTCTCCGCGGCGGCGCTGGGGAGCGAAGCCGAGGACGTTTCGTAGGCGACGCCTTTTTTGGTCTGTCACAGGGGCGACACAGATGCCCGGTACCTTGTGAGACGCCATACTACTAGTACCTCATGAGGTTATTTCTTTTCGGCGTCCGGGACGCGCGTCAACACCGAAACGTGCGCAGGAACGCCCTCGTGTCCCGCAGCTCCCTCGCCGCCCTGAACCAGCCCCATCCGAGTTCTTTCGCGAGCGCCGCGTTCACCGCGGGCGCGGCGGCTTCGGCGGCGGCGACGTCCAGGAACGCGAGGCGCGACCTGCGCGCCAAAAAGTCGCGCGTCGTCAGGCAGTACTCCTCCCGCGCCGCGTGCACCACCTCGGCGACGAGCGTCGGGTGCGCCGGCGCCAGCCGCTTCGCGAGCGCGTCGTCCGAACGCGCCAGGTCCACGACGCGACGCGCGCGGTCGCCGTACGCGCGGACCAGGTGTTCGACGACGTCCGCGTCGTCGAGCGTCGTCCTCGCGCGCGCCTCGCGTCCTCTCGTCTTTGTTTTTCGTATTTGTTTTTCGTCCTCGAGGACGCCTCGAGCGTTCTCCATCAGGATGGTCTGCGCCAGGCCGGCGCGGTGGCCGTGCGCGCCCAGCACGGCGACGGCGTCCGTGACGCACGGCCCGGCTCGCGCCGCGACGGACGCGTCCGCCTTCGCCGCGACCCGCACGGCGGCGTCGACGGCGTGCTCCGCCATCAACCGGTACGTGGTCCACTTTCCGCCGGTCACGGTCACGACGCCGTCGCCCTCGTCCGCCACGACGTGGTCGCGCGAGACGTTCTCGGTGCTCTTTTCGACGCCTTTTTCGCGGGGCGGCGTCGCGAGCGGCCGGATCCCCGACCACGCGCTCAGCACGTCCTCCCTCCTCGCCGGCGCGGCGAGGTACGGCGCGACAGCCTCGAGGATGAACCCCACCTCCTCCGCGGAGGGCCGCGGCGCGAGCGTCACGGGCGCGGGCGCGTCCGTGGTGCCCGCCAGGACGCCGCCGAGCCAGGGGAGCAGGAACACCACGCGCCCGTCCTTCGTTTTGGGCACGATCAGACCACAGGTTTCCGGCGCGAAGTGCGCGGGGAGCACGACGTGCGTCCCCCCCGCGGGGGTCATGATCGCCTCGCGCCTCGCGTCCACCATGCGGCGCACGCCGTCCGTGAACGGGCCGGTGGCGTTGATCACGCAACGCGCGCGCACCGGGAACGGCGCGCTTTTCCCCCCGGATCCCGCCTCGACGTCCCGCACCAAAGCGCCCGTCACGCGCGGCGTACCTGTTGATGTACCTGTTGATATCCCGTCGGTTCCTTCATCGCTCAAAAAAACTTCCTCGAACAGCAAACGGTCCACGCGTGCGTGGTTGAGCACCGTCGCGCCGGCGGCGCTCGCCGTCGCGGCGAGCGCCACCGCGAGGCGCGCGTCGTCGAACTGGCCGTCGCGGTACACGACGGCGCCTTTCAACGCGTTTTTTTCGGGGTCGTCCGACCGGGTCAGGGCGAGGTTGGGGAACGCGGCGAGGCTCTCGCGCGCGGTCAGGAACTTGGACATCTCCAGGCTCCCCCCCCCCAGGAACGCGACCAGGTCGTACGCCTTCATCCCCGCCCAGTAGTACGGCACCTCCCACGCCTTGTAGCACGGCGTCGCGATGGGCAACGGCCACGCCAGATGCGGCGCGTTCCGCAGGAGCGTTCTGCGCTCCCGCAGCGCCTCGAACACCAGCTTGAGCTGCCCGGGGTCGAGCTGGAACACCGCCTTCTCCAGGTACCGCACGCCGCCGTGCACGAGCTTGGTCGAGCGCGAGGACGTCCCGGAGGCGAAATCCTCACCCTCCACCAGAGCCACGCGCAAACCCCGCGTCGCCGCGTCCAGCGCCGCGCCCGCGCCCGTCGCGCCGCCGCCGATGATCAGGACGTCGAAGGGCTCGCCTCGGGCGTCCGACCGCGCGCCGCGCCCGCCGGACGCGCGCCCGGACGCGCGCAGCGCCTCGAGGTGCGCGCGGCGCGAGACGGGCGCGGACGAGACGTCCGCCCACGGCGCGTCCGCGAGAGGCGGCTCGGGGGCCCCGAGCGCGACGTACGCGGAACCGATGCCCGCGGTCGCGGCCGCCGCCGCGGAGACCCCGAGGAGCGCGCGCCGGGCGGCCATCGCGCGTCGCCTCTTCGCGAAGGGTCGACCGCGAAGAACCCACACCCAGGGGGCTGTGTGGCGCCGGATATGAGGGGACGCGCGAGTGTACGGGCGCGGTAACATTCCGACAGGAGAAAAAGGAACTTTTGTGAGCTCAAGACCTGCAGTCGGCAGTCTGTCAGCGCGTTTCGACGCGACCGCCTCGCTCGTCGCTCGTTCTCAAGTCTCTCTACTAAACTCGTTGGTCTGCGCTTCCGTGCGTGCCATCTCGGGCATTTTCGGCGCGCTCCTCACGAGCCATGGCGTCGTACGGAGTATCCCCCGCGCTCGGCGTGGCCCCGGAGATGATGGAGGAGATCTCCACGGGGGTGCGTGCCCATTCGAGCCCCGTGCACGCGGCGACGCGCGCGATCTCGCCGGCGACTCTTTCAAAAGCGCCCCCGAACGGACGCTGACCTGAGTTCCTCCCTCCGCGCTCCCCCCGACAGACCACCATCATGGCGTGCCAGTACGACGGAGGCGTGGTCCTGGGCGCCGATTCCCGCACGTCCACCGGGACGTACGTCGCGAACAGAGCCTCGGATAAGATCACGCAGGTCACCGACAACGTGTGGATGTGCCGATCGGGTTCGGTACGTCGCGCGCCACGCTTCGTGTCCCGTCAGATCTACGCGTTCGGAACCGCGCGCGGACGCCGCGAACGCCGTCACGCGACGACTCACCGATCATCCCACTCCCTCGCGTCTCTTATTAGGCTGCGGACACGCAGAACGTGTGCGCGTACGTCAAGAACCTGGTCGAGGAGCACAACATGCAGCGCCGCGGGGACGAGGACCCGGGCATGGCGGATGTGAAGCTGGTGGCGACGCTCACCATGCAGCTCGCGTACCGGAACAAGGACAAGCTGAGCGCGGGCATGATTATCGGCGGGTGGGACCGGAAGCTGGGCGCGCAGGTGTACGGCATTCCGCTAGGGGGCTCTATGCAGAAAGTCCCGTTCACCGTGGGCGGGTCGGGGTCGGCGTACATCTACGGCTGGTGCGACAACACGTGGCGAGAAAACATGTCGCGCGAGGACGCGGAGGCGTGGGTCGCGCGCGCCATCAGTCTCGCCATCGCTCGCGACGCCTCTTCCGGAGGGGTCGTGCGCCTGGTGACCATCCACGACAAGGGATCGAGCAGGCAGATGCTGGAGCCCAGGCACCAGTCGCTGTGTGAGTCGGAGTTGCCGGTGATCCCGAGGAGGTAGGATCGCGTCTCCGCGGAGCCGGCGATCGGAGGATGAAAAAACGTCGCCGCGCGTTTTCGCGCGTCGTCGCGGCGAGCGCGTAGTAGAGACGTTCCAAAAAAACAAACGATCCTTTAACAAACCGTCGCGCCCGCGTATGTACCGCTTCACGTATTTACATACCGCGCTAGAAGCGCGTCCCGTGAGACTCTTCTACCGCGCCTTCACGTACGCGACGTACGAAAGAAGCCGCGCCGTCGCCTTTTCTCGCGGAGTACGTACTGAAAGTACCTGTAGTGTACGTTCCCGTCCTTTCGCGCGCCATCTCTGTCTTTGTTCACCTGCGCTCGGCATCCTTGGCGGCGGCGGCGGAGAAGGCGCCTTGCGCGTTCTGTTCGTACACGGCGAGCTTCTCGTGCGCCTCCCTGAGCTCCTCGCGCGCGAGCAGCAGCTCCTGCAGCGCAGCCTTGGTCATCTCCTTCGCCTTGTTCGCCTGCACCTTCAGACTGACCTTCTCCTTCTCGGTCATGATGAGCTTCACCGCGAGCTGGTTCTGCGCTTCCTTGGTGAGCCCGCCGAACTGGTCGTCCACCACAAACGTCGAGTCGGTCGGGACGTCCCAAGGCTCGGGGAGCGCGAGCAGGTTGTTGGCGCCGTCCTGCCACCTGTACCCGCCGTCCGCCTTGCGCACGACGTACTTGTAGAAGAACACGCCGCCCGCGGGCAGTTCGACCTCGCCCTGCCACACGCCGCCCTCCGTCCATTCCATGGCGGGCGCGGAGTCGATGTTCCACGCGCCGAGCTTCTCGTGCGACCCGATCACAAACAGATCCTCCCCGAGCTTGGTCTCGTAGTGCACGCTGAAGCGGCACGTCATGTTCACCTTGGTGCCCACCAAGTCCAGCGCGTTCTCCGCGGTGGGGTCGATGGCCATGATCTCGCGCGCGCGGCGCATGCTCGAGGGGTTGCGCTCGGCCGCCAAGTCGGAGCGCGTCGCGATGGCGTCCGGCACGCCGGGCGCGCCGTACTCGACGTGGCCCGGGCCCGCCTCGGGGCCAGCCTGGCACCGCGCCGCGCGGCGGGGCGCCGCGCGCGCGGCGCCGGACGCGCCGCGGCGCGAGGACGCGGCGGGCGCGCGGAGCGCCGCGGCGGATGTCGTGGCGGCGGCGGCGAGCATCTCGCGTTCGGAACGAAACAGACGCCGCGGGAGCGTGACACCGGTGTTCTTTTTTCACCAGGCGGCGGACCGGGATGCGCGTGAGATACTTTCCTCGGCGCGCGAGGTGGGACGCGCGTGGGGCGACGCGGGCGGGACGGAGAGGTCTCGGCCTTGTCGGTGACGTCCGCGCGTGCGGCGTGGACGGTTGTGTCGCGCGGCCGGGCGGTCGCGTCCGTGACCGCGCGCCGCCTCGACGCTCTTCCCGCCCGCGAGAGGGGGAACGTGCCAGTTTCGTCTCGTTGTCCAGTTGGCGGGAACTCGTTCTGCGCCTCTCACTCGATCGCCACGTGGGGCGATTCAAATTCGGCCGCGAAGCCGTTTTCCCAGACTGCTCACGAACGGGCGCCGGCTAGGCGTCATCAGTCAGGGATTTTTCTCCGCCGAAGTCGAAACAATCACCGGTGCGTCGGAAACCATACGGGGACGTTATTAGACCGACATCCTTGAGTCAAATGAATCGCGAAATGAATTTTGGGGGAGCTCCTGTCGCACCGAACGACGGTTCGAGCAGCCGAAAGGTGCCGAAAGGTGAATGGTGACGTATTGTCACGAAAGTACACAGACGACGTTCAAAGGTCCACCAAACGCGTCGTCGTTCGTCGCTCGTCACCGCTCTCTCTGCACGACAGCCACTCGGTCGTTCCCGAGGTCCAGCACGAGATCGCACCCGCGGAAGAGGTCCGCGCAGAGCGCGCCGTCGACGTGCGGCGAGAAGCCAAGGTCCGGCGGGTCGCCGTTCAGGTGCGTCAGCGCGCGCGCGTTTTCAAACGTCGCGCCGCGAAACTCCAGCTTCGCCAGACGCCCGGTGACCACCGCGTCGTCGACGCGCGCGAAGCGCGCGCGCTCCGACCCGGGCGCGGACATGACGCCCCCCGGCTGGAGACCGACCGTGCGCTCGACCATGCGCCACTCCTCCGCGGCCCGCCGCGCGACGATGGCGCCCGTCCCGCCGGCGCCCAGCGCGAGGCGGAACAGACGCCCATCCGTCGCGTTCGAGTCGTCGTTGCCGTCATCCGTCGACCCGACGCCGCGCGGCTCCGCCGGCGACGGCGCCCGCTCGGCGGGCGGCTCGGGGGTGAGCGCGTCGTCCGCCACGAGCACGCGCGCGCGCACGTGCGGCGCGCCCGAGATCCAGGTCACCCTCTGCCACGCCACGGCGACGCGCGCGGGGACGTTCGCCGCGAACGCGCTCGGATCGTGCGCGCGCACCTCAAACGCCGCCGGCTGGGGCGACCCCGGAGCGCGCCTGGGCGCGCGGATCTCCAGCACGCAGTGCTGAAGGAAGTCCGTGCCGAGCGTGCCCAGCAGCCGGCCAACGCCGGCAGCGTTTGAGGTGCTCGCGCCGTCGCCGGGAAGCGCGGGGCACCGCATCGCGCCGGCGAGCGCCTGCTCCATGAACAGGGGCGACGGAACGCGCGCCGCGCCGACGGCGACCTCGTCGCCGCGGCGGAAGGCGCCGGCGAGCGACGCCGCCGCCGCGCCCACCACGGCGAGCCTGCCGAACGCGGGCGCGCCGAGCGCGTCCGCGTACTCCGGGTCGATGGCGTGCCCGCACGACGACGTGTCGATCGCGAACCAACCCGGCGCAGCGGCGCCGTTCACGAACGGGCGAATCAAGACGTGCCCGCCGTCGCCGCGAGCCGCCGCGACGTCCGACGCGTCGCGGTCATTCATTTGACTCGAGGATGACGGTCTAACGTCCACCGCGTCTGCGTCCGCGGCGTCCGCGGCGTCCGCGGCGACACGCGGCCAGCGCGCGTCGAAGGCGCCGCGGTAGCCCTCGGGCGGCGCGTCGAAGGAGACGCCGTTTCCGTTTTCTTTTTCGACGGCGTCGTCGTTTTCGAGTTCCGCGCGACGAGCGCGCGTCGCGCGGAACTCGCACCGGTCGCCGCCGGGGAGCGTCTGGTGCGCGACGTTTGGCCGCGCGACGCGCGCGTCTCCGCCCGCCGCGTACGCGTCGAACACCCACGTCTCCACGCCCTCGGGGAGCGCCAGCTCGGCGCGGTGCACGACCCACCACGTGTGTTCGAGGGCGGCTTGGAAATCAGACTCGTTTTTACGGCAAAAGGCGTCTGAGAGAGACGCGTCTTGATTTTCGGCGTCGTCCGTCAAGACGCTGGCGGAAGAAACGAACGCCTCGCGGAACGACGGAACGTCGTCCGCGGGCGAATCCCCGACGCGGCGCAGCCACACGCGCGCGCCGACTTTCCCGCCGCGCGCCGCCAGCGCCAAAAGCGCGCCCTCGCCCTCCGGGACCCCGGGGGGGGAGGGGGGGGGCAAACAAACGGAAACGGACGTCTTCTGTGCGTCTTCGTTCCGCGCGTCTTCGTTCTGCGCGTCTTCGTTCGAGTCTCGCGGAAACGGAAAGCGGACTCGTTTTCCGCTCTTTTTCTTTTTCTTTTTCCGAGAGCGTCGCGCCGCCGCCGGCTGAACGTCAAGCTCCACAGCCTCGGGGGACACCTCCTCGGGCGCCATGGAGTGCTCGTCCACGAGCACGCGCAGAGGCACCCCGATGCGCAGGAGCTTGACGTTCAGCCTGCGCCTGGCGCCGGGCTCGAGCCACTGGCCGCTGCGCACCCACGTGGCGAGCGTCGAGCGGTGCTCGCCGTCGGCGCCGGACCACTCGCGCCGCGACACGCCGCCGCCCAGGCTCTCCGCCCACGCGCCGCCCTCGCCCCGCTCCAGCGCCGGGTCGAACCCCGAGCGCGCCTCGAGCGGCGTCGCGGACGCACCGGGCGCGCCGTCGGGATCGAGCGCCACCTCGTCCGCGAACGCGAGCGCGGCGGCGCCCTCGGCGGAGCCCTCGGCGTCGGAGAAGGCCAGGCGCCACCGCGAGCGCATGCCGAGGTGCGTGCCTACCCCCTCCAGGAGCACCACGTCTTTGTCCCCGGCGCCCGGGGCGACGCCACCGGGCCTGCGCGCGGCGGCGGCGCCGGCGAGAACGTCGAGCACGCCCTCTTCGCCGCCGCCGGAGGCGCGGGCCGGGTGTCGGCGGTGCCGAGACGAGGGGCGAAGCGCGGACGTGCGAGAAGATGAGGCGGGTCGCGCGAGTCGGTCCCGCGGCGCGAGGCGGCACCCGGAAGGGTTGATTTCGCGTGGACACGTCCGAAGAGTCGCCATGGTGCCGTCGAGCCACTCTGTGCGCCCGCCCCCTCGCCCCCGGGGCGCGTGCGATGTGGCGCGCCCTCTCGAAACCCTCGCCCCGAAAACGACATCGTCGATTGCCGTCGCGAGAAAAAGTGCGCGTCGGCGTTTCGATCGGTGCTTCGTTCGCGTGCCGTCTCGGTCAATTTTCCTAAACGGGCGCGCGTCACTGACAGGTGCGCCCCGGGTGGGGGACGCGAGCCTCCGGTCTTCGAGAACCATGACCGCCTCGACGATCGCGGTCCGTCCCGCTAGGGCGTCGGACGTGGCAGCGATCGAGTCCTTCGTCAAGAGGTACGCCCTCGTCGGGCGCACCGTTCGTTTTCTGGACTCCGCCGATCGACCCGCCCCGCGCGCGGATGCCTCGACCAACGCCCACGCGCTCACCTCACTACCCCCCTCGCTCCGTCCGACCCCCGCAGGCCCACCGCGCGTCGCCTGTACGGCGCGTTCGACGTCGGCCGCCTCGTGGAGCGCGCCACCGTCGCGGTCGTCGCGGAGGAGGGAGGCGCCGTGGTCGCTTTCCTCGCCGTGACCGCCCGCGCGCCCATGCCCGACACCTCCGGCGCGGACGGCCACCACGACGCGTCCGCTCGGCTGGCGTGGGCGAAGCGCACCGCGCGCGAGCTCACCGCCATTGACGGGAGCGCCGCCGAGTCCGGCTCGACGCTCTGGCTCGCCGCGTGCGCCACCGCGCCGGGGCTCGACGACACGCGCGCGGCGCTGAAACCGATGCTCCGCGAGTGTTTCTCGCGCGCGCCGTTCGCGCCCGCGACGCTCTTCTTCGCGGGGCCCGCCGCGTTGCTCGAGCGCGCGCCCATCGGAAGCCTCGTCGAGAAGCGTGCCACCCTCGCGCCCACGGCGACTCCTCAAACGAAGTTCGCGCTGTACTCGTGCGCGCGGTCGGACGCGGCGCCCGCGCCCCGCGCGCGCGACGCGCGCCTGGAGGATTACGACGACCTCGCGGCGCTCGCCGCCTTCGCGGCGGGGTTCTCGCCGGCGGACCGCGCTCCGGGCGGCGCGGCGTTCGGGGGCTTCGCGGGCACCGAGGAGGACGGATCCATCCGATCCGCGGATTCGGTGCAGAGGGAGATGGCCCGGCTGATCGCCGAGGCGCGGGCGTCGCCGGAGACGCGTCGCGTGCTGGTGGCCGCCTCGTCCGACGCCGCCGCCGGCGGGGCGGAGCGCCCCCGCGACATCGTCGCGCTCATGGCCGTCACCACCGAGGGCGTGCGGGAGGACGCGCGCGTGTGGGCGGAGACGCACGATCTCGCGGCGTACGACGACTTCGCCAAGCCCGATCTCTTCAACTCGGCGGCGGCGGAGGATGCCGGCTTCGGCGGCGGCGCGCCGGCGCCCGCGGACCCCTCCGGTTCCGGTTCGTCCCCTCCTCCGGCGGAACCGGAACCGGACGAGCCGACGCCTCCGGCGACGCTCGTGTTCGCGAACCCCGCGGACGGACGAACACGAACACGAACGAACGACGCGTTCCGCGTCACCGCGTTCGTGTCCCTCCCCGGGTACGAGCGCGAGACGCGTCCGCTCTTGGACGCGGCGTTCGCGCGGTTCCCGGAGGTTGACTTTTGCGTGGCGCGCGTCCCGGCGGACGCGGAGGAGGTTCCGTTCACGACGCACGAGATGGTCCGCGTCCCCCCCCGTTCGGGAATGCGCGCGTTCGCCGAGCACGTCCTCTACGCGAGACACAGGGAGGCGGACGCGCCCGGGTTTCACGTCAGGCCGGGCGCGCCGGGGGACGCGCCGGGCGTCGCCGAGCTGCTCGCCGGCGCCGCCGGCGCCGACGCCGCGGCGGCTGCGTTTTCAGAGGCGGCCGAAGGCGGTGGTCTCTCGGCGTTCGTGGCGACGTGCGACGGGCAGATCGTCGGGTACCTGCTCCTGGACCTCTCCGTGGATGCGCGTTTTTTGCGCGCGCGCTTCCGCCTGGACGAGGCGGCGGACGAGCCGGAGGACGGCGCCTTCGCGTGGCTCGCCGCGTACGAGCTCAACCCCGTGTTCGCGCACAGGCGCCGGCGCGCCGGGTTCGTGTTAGAGGCGCTGCGCCAGGCGGGGAAGACGTGCGCGCTGTACGCGCACGCCTTCGAGGAGGAACCCGACGGCGACGGCGAGCCGAAGCGCCTCCCCGACGTCGTGGCGCGCGATTTCCTGATGGCGCGCTCGCGGCGCCTGGAGTCGCCGATAATTGACAATTATCCCGCCGGCGAGAACGACGCGAACGCGCCGTCTCGCGACGCCGAGTACGCGCTGTTCGCGCTGACGAGCCGCGTCGCCGCGTCGACGCGGCGCGTCGTGGACGCGAAGGTGCTCGTGGTGGGCGGCGACGACGTCGCGCTCGCCGCCGCCGAGGCGCTCGCCGCGCACGAGACGCTCCTCTTCGAGAGCGTGTCGCTGGCGGCGCCCGCCGGCGGCGTGTACCCGGGAGGCTTCCCCGCGTGCTCCGCGTACGCCTCGAGCGCCGGAGGCTCGGCGAGCGGCCACGCCGGCCTCGCGAAGCTCGCGCTCGGCCTGGATCGCGTGGCGTACCACGAGGCGGACCTGGAGGCGATCGTGCTTAACGACGGAAAGCTCCTTCGCGAGAGCGCCGACGAGAACGCCGACGAGAACGCGAAGGACGAGAACGCGAAGGAGCGCTCCTTTGTCTCGAGACGTACGCGTTCGCGTTCGTTCGCGCGCTTCGCCGACGGCGGCGAGTCCCCGTTCGACGTCCTGGCGCTTTGCTTGAGCTCCCGGGACGAGACCCGCCGGGCGGTCCTGGGGGACGACGCGGACGCGGACCCGGCGCTGCGGGACGTGCCGGTGGAGCGCCTCGAGGACTTTCTGCAGACTGTGCGCGGCATGCCGAAAGAGAATAGGCGCGCGCTCGCCGACGGGTGCGAGTGCCTGGTGGTGTACGGCGCGACGCTCGCGGCGCTGGGCGCGCCGCGCGCGCTCGCGCGGCTCGGGTTTGAGCCCGCGAGCGTGCTGCGGGTCGTCCCGGAACGCGCGAGCGACGCGGGAACGGACGGAGACGCGGGAACGGATGAGCTCGCGTCGTCTCTAAGCCTCGCGTCGTTCGCGGAGCGGGCGGTGGCGAGCACGCCCGGCTTGGGCGCGGAGGCGCTCTCGCTCCCGGGGCAGCCGGCGGCGCTCCGCGGGCTGGCGCTGGCCGGCTGCGAGGCGTGCGCGCTGCCGAGCGGCGCGCGAGGTGTGCGCGCGTACTTCGAGGACCAGCGCACGGGCGCGGTGACCGCGGTGGAGGCGACGGCTCTGCTTGGGTGCGACGTCGGGGACGTGGACCCGCGGACGCG